>Ga0209377_1002352_pt1 | contig 12320 bp, 10 predicted proteins | sample GraSoiAngelo_141_FD_185898 | JGI IMG/M metagenome (GOLD analysis project Ga0209377, IMG submission 185898) | Grasslands soil microbial communities from the Angelo Coastal Reserve, California, USA - 14_0929_12_40cm (SPAdes) (version 2) | ecosystem: Environmental > Terrestrial > Soil > Grasslands ...
TTGGTCATGGACGAGGCCAACGCCATCGGGACCTGCTATTTGCGCGCTGGTCTCGTTGCCGAGCCTGCGAGCAGTCAAATCCGTACTGCGTTGCGCCGCTACACCGACATGCGCATCGAAAGCTTCGAACGAGGCCTCGATCCGCAGGAGTTTGAGCGGCTCGCAACCGGGATGCATGCCACGCTCGACGAGCTCTGGACCGGTGTGGCGCACGCGGTGAGCGCCGACCATGACCTAGCGCTCACCAGTGCCATCGTCCCCGCCGCTAACGAGGTGATCGATCTCTCCACGACCCGGGAATGGTTGAGGCGCTATCACATGCCGGCGTCGGTGGTTTGGCTGCTGGGACTGTCGCTCGTCCTGTGCGGGGCCGTGACCGGCCATGCGCTGGGACAAGCCGGACAACGTCACGTGGGCCTCGCGCTCGGGCTCAATCTCCTGATCCTCTTTGTGGCGTTTGTCGTACTCGATTTTGACCGGCCGCGTCGCGGCCTGATACGCGTCGATCAGACGCCATTGATCCAGCTCCGAGAGAGCATGAAGGGAGTCCAATCTCCGGTCCTCCGCTCGCAGCGGTTGTTCATGCTGACGCGATGAATCCATCTGCTCACTGCAACGGACACTCGGGCGGGAACGCATGCACTTCAGCCTGGAGATTGCCGTGGCGAGGTACCTGGGCTCGACCATCAGTGACGAGCGGACCGCGGGCGGCGCGCTGGCGGGGAGAGGAGTCTAACCATGGCGAAGGCAGAGGCCGAGTCGAACAAGAAACTCAAGGGCCAGGAGTACGAACGCGAGCTCGAGCGGCTGCACGTCGAGCTGGTCAAACTCCAGGAGTGGATCAAGTACCAGGGCCTCAAGGTCTGCATCGTTTTCGAGGGCCGCGATGGGGCCGGCAAAGGAGGCACGATAAAGGCCATTACCGAGCGGGTGAGCCCGCGCGTGTTCCGCGTCATCGCCTTGCCGGCGCCGACCGAGCGGGAGAAAACCCAGATGTATCTGCAGCGCTACGTCCCGCTCCTGCCGGCGGCCGGAGAGGTGGTGATCTTCGACCGCAGCTGGTACAACCGCGCCGGGGTCGAGCGCGTCATGGGGTTCTGCAGCGAGGAAGAGGTCGAAAAATTTCTGGAGGCGGTGCCGCAGGTCGAGAAGGCCATCGTCGAGTCCGGTGTGACCCTCATCAAGTACTGGCTCGAAGTGAGCCCAGAAGAGCAGACGCGCCGGCTCGAGTCGCGGATCGAGGATGGGCGAAAGATCTGGAAGCTTTCGCCCATGGATCTCGAATCGTATAGCCGGTGGTACGACTACTCCAGGGCGCGCGACGAGATGTTCAAGGCGAGTGACACACCGTACGCGCCGTGGTACGTAGCCCGCTCGGACGACAAACGGCGCGCTCGCCTCAACATCATCGCCCACCTGCTCGACGCCATTCCGTACAAGAAAGCGCCGCGCGCGAAGGTGAAGCTCCCGAACCGGCAGAAGGCGCGCGGTTATCGCGAGCCGGACTATCCGTACAAGTATGTGAAGGAGCGCTATTGAAGCTGGGACGCGACTCCCCAATCGATGAATAGGTAACAGGCCGCGCGTACCTCTTGGTCCAATGGCCGGGGTCGTGGCTTTCACCGTTTCGTGAGAGCGTGCGAGTTCGCGTCCTGCTCTTCGTCCTCGTTGGCACGGCCAGCACCGGATCGGCCCAACAGCTCTCGTCCGTGGCCGACGCGGCACTCCCCAGTCGAACCGCCGCCGACACGCTCCATACCCGCACGCGCCCCGTCCGGGCGTTAGGCGAGCTCTTCATCGTCCAGCTCATCCCCTTCACCGTCAACAACGTGATTCGCGATAAGGAGTGGGCCCGCGTCGGCCTGCAGTCATGGGAGGAGAACCTCGAGAACCCGTGGCAATGGGATAACGATCACTTCATCGCCAACCAGTTCGGCCACCCCTATCACGGCAATCTGTACTTCAATAGTGCCCGGACTAACGGATACAGCTTCTGGGCTTCTGTCCCCTGGGCCTACGGCGGCAGTGCTATGTGGGAGCTGTTCGCCGAACAGTTCGCCCCCTCCGCCAATGATCTGCTGAACACGGGTACCGGCGGCGTTACGCTGGGCGAGTCGCTCTATCGGCTTTCCTCCCTCGTGCTGGACAACCGCGCCACCGGGTCCGAGCGAACGTGGCGGGAGATCTTTGCGACACTGCTGGACCCCGTACGCGGGTTCAACCGTCTCCTCGACGGTGAAGTATCCCACGTGGGGCCCAACCCACCGGATTGGCGGCCCAGCCATGATCAGGGACTGCTCGATGTTGGGTACCGGCGCATCGCCGTGAACAATTCCTTCAGCGGCTCGCAGGCCGTGGATCAAGCCGTCGCCCACTTCCACCTCGGCTACGGCGACCTCGCGACCGACGTGCGCTCCAAACCGTTTTCCCACTTCGAATTCAACGCCGAGTTATCGGACGAGGCGAGCCAGGGTGAACGCGGGCGGCTGTCGCTCTTGACCGCACGGGGAACGCTCGGCGGAATCGAGCTACACCACGGGTCCACGGCGCGTCATACGCTCGGCGCCCTCCTGACCTACGAGTATTACAACAACCCGGCCTTCGAATACGGTGGTCAAAGCGTTTACGGCGGGTTGATCTCCGAATTCCACAAGGCCGACGACAAGGACGACAAGAAGGTCCGGGCGACGACCGAGGTGCTCCTCCAGGGGATCATCATCGGCGCCACCTTGTCGGAGCACTACTACGCGGGCGAGGGACGCAACTACGACTATGGGATGGGGCTGGGGACGCGGCTGGCGGCCACCCTGGTCAAACCGGCGCGAGGGGCGATCCGCGTCGGTTGGGGGGGCCGCTGGCTGCACACCTTGAACGGCGCGCAGTCGGCGCACTATCAGGGCGGAGGGTTCTTCGAGGCTCGCCTCTTCGTTACCTCGAAGTTTGGTCTCGGCGCGAGCTACTACAACTACCACCGCAAGACGAATTACACCGGGTTCGCCACCGTCACACAAACGAGCCCGATGCTCAACTTCTTCCTGACCACGGCCATGCCGTCCTTGACCCCATGACGCTGCGCACCTGGCTTCTCCTCGCCGCCGGTCTCGCCGGTGGTTTCGTCGCAGCGTGCGCGGACCCCATCGTGTCGCTCGGTCCTGGGAATCAGAGGACCGTGACGAATCAGCCTGGGTTGTTTCGATTCCAGGCGAAGGACCTGAACAACGTCATCGATGACACGAGCTTCACGTGGGTCACGGCCGACAGCCAGGCGAGAATTCTGCACCACAGCCTCATCACGCACGGCGAAATGGATCTCCACGTGCTCGATGCCAACGGCGTGGAGGTGTACTCGCACGAGGTCTCGGTCGTGTACGAGACCGACACGCTCACCAACAAGGGAGCGCCCGGCTCGTGGACAGTGCGATTTGAGATCAAGGCCGCGACCGGCAAGATCGACGTGACCCTGGAGACTCCGTAGCGCTGGTTCCGGGAGGCGGCTAGGCAGAAGGCGGTGGTGTCCGTCCGGGCGTACCCCAAGGTTCAATACTCCCGCGGAACGCGGGCCCTAGACTGGCTGGTGCGGTGGCGCGGGTTGCTCATGCTCGTTGCTCCTGGCGCCCTTGCCAGGCACGCGGGGACGACTCGGTCCACTGCGCTCGTTTCCGCCCTCTCAAGGCTTTCGAAGGAGTAGCGACCATGATTGCCAGTCGTTTCGGATTACTCACACTTGCCCTCGCGCTCGCCCTCGGTTCATCCGCGCAGGGACAAGCCGCGAAACCGGCCAAGCCATCCGCGGCCGCTCAAGCGGCGGCCGCACAGATTCAAACCGCTCTCAACGAGACGTACGCGAAGTTTCAGAATCTGCAGGAGGGCAAGAACGCAGACTACATCCCCGCCCTCGCCAAGGTGGATCCCAAAATCTTCGGAATCGCGCTGGTCATGACCGATGGCACGGTGTACACGGCCGGTGACATTACGTCCGAGGTGTCGATGCAGTCGATCTCCAAGGTCTTCACGCTCGCCAAGGTGATCGAGGAGCAGGGACCGGACCAGATCGAGAGCACGGTCGGGGTCGATGCGACGGGCATGCGTTTTAATTCGATCGTGTCGATCGAGTTCTCGCAGAAGGCGCAGGGCGGTCCGGAGATGAACTCGCTGGTCAATCCCGGTGCGATCGCGACCACGTCCATGGTGAAGGGCGCGACGCGCGACGCCGTGTGGCAGAGCCTGCTCGACTGGTACTCGGCGTTCGCGGCTCGCCCTCTGTCGGTGAACCAGGAGGTCTTCAAGTCGGAGTCCGAAACCAACCAGCGGAACCAGGCGATTGGGGCGCTGATGTACGCCTACGGCTATATCAAGGCGAACCCGGCCCAGGCGACGGATGTGTACACCGAGCAATGCTCGGTCAGCGTGAACGTCAAGGATCTCGCCACGATGGCGGCCACGCTCGCCAACGGCGGCACGAACCCGATCAACCGGAAAGTCGTGATGTCCGCGACGAACGTGCCCTATGTGCTGGCGGTGATGGCGACCGCCGGACTGTACGACGACTCGGGCAAATGGCTGTATCACACCGGCCTGCCGGCCAAGAGCGGCGTCGGCGGTGGGATCATCGCGGTGGCGCCGGGCAAGTTCGGGATCGCGGTGATTTCGCCGCCGCTCGATGAGGCGGGCAACAGTGTGCGCGCCCAGAAGGTCATTCGCGAGATCGTCGCGCGCCTGAATGCCAACCCCTACGCGGTCCAGCCGCGCGCGACGGCTCCCTCTCCCCGTTAACCGTGCAACAAGAGGGATTGATGATGCGACTATCCCTGGCTCTGGCGGTGTGCCTGCTCGGTGCGGTCCCCGGCGCGCTTCGAGCGCAAGACGAAGCCGGGCGCGATCCCACTGATACGGTCAAGGCGGCCGAGACGAAGTTCCCGAACAACATCGCCGGCGAGTTCACGCCCGCGAAGGGCTTCGATCTCGCAAAGACGAAAATGGCAAGCCTGAACATCAGCTTTTATGGCTTGTTTCGGTACATGAACCAACTGCCTGGGAATCAGACGTTCGTGGATCACCTCGGCCGCGTACGGCAGGTCAAGACGCGTAACGATCTGAACTGGCATCGGACGTTCGTCTGGCTGACGGGGTTCTTTTACGTTCCGAAGTTCCGGTACAACATCTCGCTCTGGTCGCTGCCGACGACGCAGCAGACCCTGCTGTTCGGTAACCTCCAATATCGTTTTAATACTGCGGCGACCCTCGGGGTCGGTATCGCGCCCAACCTGACGGTCCGGTCAGTCCAGGGCTCGTGGCCGTTCTGGGGATCGAGCGACCGGCAGATGTCGGAAGATTTCTTCCGCGGGGGATTCTCGTCAGGCGTATTCCTGACCGGACAGCCGATACGGCGCTGGTTCTACAACCTCTCCGTCAACACGAACATCAGCCAGCTCGGCGTGACAGCGAGTAACGACACGCGCGACTTTGCTTACAGTGCGAGCGTGTGGACCATGCCGACGACCGGTGAGTTCGGCCCCCGGGGTGGGCTCGGCGATCTCGAATATCACCGGACCGTGGCCACGCGCTTCGGCGCGTCGATCGGCCACAGCCGAGAGGCGCGCTATGCGAATGACAGCGTTCCGCCCAACGCGACGCAGATCAAACTCTCCGACGGGGTCAATCCGTTCGACGCCGGCGCGCTCGCTCCCGGCGCGACCGTGCAGAAGCTCGACTACGACGAGATCGCCTTCGACGCAGGGCTGAAGTATCGGGGGTTCACGTTCCAGGGCGAGTACTACGTCCGCAAGCTGTCGAACTTCCTCGCGACGGGGGCCCTGCCCCTCTCCTCGATCGTCGATCAAGGATTTCAGGTGCAGGGGATGCATATGGTGGTGCCGAAAAAAGTCGCCGTGTACGCCACCTATGGCTATCTGGCCGACAAGTTTCGGAGATATCCCTGGGAGCTCTCCGGTGGCGTGAGCGTGTATCCGAGCGGCACGCGCAGCTGGCGACTGAACCTGCACCTCATCCGCATCGAACGCAGCCCGGCCGCATCGAACTTCGGATTCTACACCGCAGGCCAAAGCGGCACGACGATTTCGCTCGGTACGGATATTCTGTTGTGACCCGGCGCCTCGCGGCGGTGCTCATCATCGCGGGGGTGACGGCCTCCACGGTGATGGCGCAAGGCACCGCCGCGCCGCCGCCGAGCGACTTTGATGATTCCCACTTTCATCTGACCAACTACATCCAGGAAGGCATCGACGTTCGGGAATTGCTGAACATGATGGGGACTCGCGTCGGCCGATCCACGCTCTTCGGCATCCCGCTGCAGCAGACCTGGTCGTACGAGAATTCCGGTTCGTTTGCGCCCACGTATTACCTGCAGAGCGACGCGCCGCTGTACTACTACTCGTTCACCGACGCGTACATCGCCATGACGTATCGGTCGCTCGCGCCCGTCGACCGCGCGCGCTTCGACCCCATGATCACCGGATTCAATCCCGCCGACATGTACGCCGCCGATCACATCAAGCGCGTGCTGCGCACCTTTCCGGGCGTCTTCACGGGAATCGGCGAGTTCAGCATTCACAAGGAGTTCGTGTCGTCAAAAATCGCCGGTGAGGTCGCGAGCCTCACGAATCCGGCGCTCGATCGCATTCTCGATCTGGCGGGCGAGAGCGGCCTGGTGGTGTTGATCCATAACGATGTGGACATGCCGTTCGCCAGAACCGGTACCGAGCCCGTGTACCTGACGCAGATGAAGGACCTGCTCAGACGCCATGCGAATGCGACCATCATCTGGGCGCATATGGGTCTGGGGCGCGTGGTCCATCCGACCCAGAGCTCGGCGTCGGCGCCCGCCACGGAGCGGAATCCCAATTTCGCCATGATTGTCGAAGGCATGCTCAGGGATTCAACGCTGCGCCACGTGTACTTCGACATCAGCTGGGACGAAGTCGCGAAATACATCCTGGCGACTCCCGAAATCACCAGGCGCTCGGCCGATCTGATCAACCGCTATCCCGATCGCTTCCTGTTCGGCTCGGACGTCGTCGCGCCGCGCGACACCACGCAGTATTACGCCGTGTTCGACATGTACCGTCCCCTGTGGGCGCTGCTCTCCGCGGATGCCAGCACAAAGGTGCGGAAGGGCAACTACGAGCGTCTCTTCGATGCGGGGCGCCGGCGCGTGCGGGCCTGGGAACGCGCGCAGGGGTGGAGTACGGGCCAGTAGCCACACCCTTCCATACCTTGTCGCCGTATCTGCACCTCAGCGAGCGCGTCCCTACCACGCACGTGAGTTGTACCAAAGACCAATTCTCCGGCCCTGGGCTGCGAACATATCGAGGTGGATGAACCCTTCGACGGCAGGCGCCTGCCTGGCAGCCGGGCTCGCGCTGTACGGCAACGTCAAGACCGAGACGATCAGCGGATACGCCGAGTTCAGGCGCGGCGACACCGTGATCGTGGAAGGTCAGCGCGTCCTCGCCACGTCGACCACGAAGGTGAAAGGCGCGAAACGCATCGCCGACATTCCGTTGGGCTACGAAGTGAAGGCCAGCGGGCAGCGCAACGCGTCAGGAGTTCTGATCGCCCAGCAGATCGAGGCGAAAGCGAACTCGACCGGCGGCACTGAGCAGCAGGTCATCGCCGCGAGCAACGAAGCCGAGCAGACCTGGGTCAAAGAGGGGATGATGTTCGAGCCCGCCGACAGCGGCAAGATCACCAAGATCGGCGACCTTCTCGAATCAGGGCCGTACGTGACGCGCGCGCGCAGGATCATGGATCGGCTCAGGCCATCGTACCTTCCCGCCAGCGCGCTCCGAGTGCGGGTGGTGAAGACCGATCAATGGAATGCCTCCGCGATGGCGAACGGGGCCATCTGGGTGTTCTCGGGGCTCATGGACGCAATGGACGACGACGAGCTGGCGATCGTCCTCGGCCACGAGCTCACCCACTTCACCCACGAGCACGTGCGGCGTCAGATGAGCAAGGGCACGGTCGCACAGATTCTGGGGACCGGGGCCTCCATTGCCACGTCGCAAATCAAAAACTCGACCGCGCAGCAGGTGGCGGCATTCGGTGGCCAACTCGGTCTCTCCGCCCTCATGACGGGCTACAGCCGGGAGTACGAGGATCAGGCGGATCGCGTGGGGCTCCGCTACGTGTACGAGGCGGGCTTCGACCCCACGAAAGGGCCGGGATTGTGGGAGAAGTTCAAGCAGAAGTACGGCGAGACCGACAAGATCACCAACTTCTTCACGGGCGATCACTCGCGACCGACCGAAAGGATTCACAACCTCCAGCGACAGATTCAGCTGAATTACACTACGCCGGCCCCCCCGCCCTCCAAGCGCGAGTGACGCAGGCTTAGTGCCGCGCGCGGCCGACGATGATGGTGATGTTGTCGGTGCCGCCGCGCTCCAACGCCATCTGCAGAAGGTCCCGACACGCCTGCTCCGCTGAGCGGATCGTACCGAGGCACGCGCCGAGCTCGGCGTCAGTGACGTGCTTGGTGAGCCCGTCGGAGCACAGCAGGACCACAGCATCCCGCCGCTGGTTCAACGTCGTCACGACGGGCACCGCGTTGCGACCACCGATCGCACTCGAGAGAACGTTCTGATACGGTGAGCGGGCGGCATCCTCGGGGCTCAGCGTGCCGCTGTCGATGAAGTCCTGCGCTACCGTCTGGTCACGCGTCAGCCGCCGCAACGCGCCTTCGCCATACACATAGCAGCGGCTGTCGCCGACCTGCAGGACATAGGCGCGCGGCCAGACGCCGATGGCCATCGTGAGGGTCGTAGCGGGCCCGAACTCGTCGGTGTCGCTGCGGAGCGTACGAACCGCCTGGTGCGCCTCGAGCGCCGCACCGCGCACCGCTTCCATGAACGCGGGCTCGTGATCAGGATCGGCAACGGAAAAACACTTGAGCGTGGATTGGACGTACTGTGCGATCGTTTCCACAGCACGCCGGCTTGCCGCAGCACCGCCCGCGGTCCCACCGACTCCATCCGCCACGACGCCGAACGTGGCGAACCGCTCCCCGCGCAGCATCAGCTCCGACATCGGCAGGCTCGTCCCGTGGACCGCGAGCTCGCGGTGCAACGTCCCGATGAGAAAGTGATCCTGATTCTCCGAGCGAACCAACCCCTGATGCGTCAAACCGAACAGATCAAGGTCTTCGTCGCGCGGCTTCAGGTCAGCCGCTACGGTCGCGTTCAAGACTTCGGAGAAGCTCATACAGGCCCTTCGGTGGGGTCCTACCGCGCGCGAGCGACCGTCGCGGGCTCATCCAGCCCGTTCAGCGTCCGCACCACACGGAACAGATCTCCCACGTCATAGAAGTCGACTGCCAGGATATTGGGGAGGCGACCACGCTGCTGGCGGCAAGCGCGTGCGCGCGCGAGCAAAAAGTCGTACGCGTTCACGATCGCGGCGTTGGAAGGCTTGGGCGCGGGTGTGGTCTCGAGCCAGTGATTGATTTCGAAGAAAGGCGCGGTCGCGCCACCGCGATTTGGCTTGCAGGAGAAGTCGGCAGGCGTGTGAAATGAGTACGGTGTCTCCTGCATCGATTCGAACGCCGGCTTGAGCCACGGCACGCCGGGCTTGCCGGACTCGGTGAACACCATGAGCCGCTGACCCCAGTCGATCAGCTCGCGCAGGGTTGGAAGAGGCGGAGCGACGGATCCGGTATAGATGAGAGGCAGCAGCCCGGCCTCCTCAAACGCGTGCGCGAGGTCCAGCGGATCGACGTAGTCCTCGACCACAATCACCACGACTTCCCCGGGGTTCGCGACCATCCAGTCGCGCACGCCCTCGAGCGCCGGCACAACCGGATAGGCGCCGAGCTCGCAGAATCCGTGGCAAAAGTAGAGCGCCGACTTGCCCGTCTCGTGACCCAGGAACCGGTTCCTGATCCGGACGGCAGCCTGGGTGGCTTCCGGACCGAGCGCACTCTGAATCTTGTCCAGCGAAGTCCCTTCATGATTGAAATCAGTGATCACGTGCTCTTCTGCCGGGACGCCGTAGTGCACGTCGATGAGCAGGGCGCGCACGCCGTCCTGGAGCTGGCGCGGAAATGCGTGATTGTGATGCGGGAATAACCATCCCGGGATCTCGGCATTCGACATGGCGTTGTGCGCGCCGGCGAACACGACCTGATTGATACGCCGGTTGCACAGCTTCGCGGAGCCGTTACACACGGTCACGATGCCTGCCGCCTCCCCAACCTCCGGTGGCCCGCGGAAGACGAGCAATGCCGCGCCACCAAGACCCACCACCAGCACGAGACCGGCGATTGCGACAACTCTCCACGCCCGGGCTTCGCTCCGCGTGGTGGGTACCGCGGCCGACCCGCGGGCGCCAGTGAGGACGAGGCGAAAAACCTCGCGGAGACCGAGGAAGACGAGCAGAAGACCCACGGCGGCGATGACACCTGTCGCCGCTCGGCTCGGAGCGGCGGCGGCGTATGCACCGGCCGCGAGCAACAGCACGGCGCGCCCGATATGCGCGGACGGCCGGAGCGGCGCGGTGAGCCAGCGCCAGAGGGCCTCGGCTCGCGCGAACGGATCCACCGCCTCGAGCATGGTAGACCCCGCGGCAGCGAACACGACTCCGGCGGAGCCGGCGATGAGCGCGAGCGGCTTGACCGGTCCAAAGTACGCAACCCACAGACCGTGGACGACTCCACGCAGCATTGGGTCACTAGTGATCGCGGCGGCAACGATACGTCCGGCGGGAAGGACGGCGATGAGCGCGAGCGCGACGGCGAACAACGTGCCACCGGCCCGCACCAACGCGTTCTGCCGATCCGGCGCGACCCAGATCGAGGCAACCAGAGCCGCCACCCCGAGGAGCAGCAGAGCCCAGGCGGCCCAGAGGATGCGACCGACGAGTGCCCACGCCTTGATGAAGCGTGTGAACGCCCGCTCCGCCTGCGGTGACGCGAGGTTCGCCTCGATGCCGGGGGGGATTTTCGCCGCGAGCTCGGGATTGATGTTTTGCAGCGCGCCGCGCACGAGGACGGAGACATCGGGCAGCGATAGCACCATGTTCTGGCCCACCGACTCGAACAGCGAGCGGTGCGCGGCACGCGCTGATGTGCGCACGACGGCGCGGAACGGCGCCGATGATACGACGCCGGTCATGGCCGGCTCGATGAGCGAACGAACGCTCACGAGGTTGGGACGCTGCGCAACGATGGCATCGGTGATCCGGGATGCCACATACCCGGCGACGCGCGGGTCCGACAGAGTCGCGGCGACCCGGCGGGCGAAGGGATCCGGCCGGATGATGCCGCGAGCGGCACCGCCCACGATCAGCGCGGTCCAGACAGCCACTGCCCCCAGGATCACGAGGGTCGTGGACGTCCTGGCAGAGCGGGCAGTAGTCATGGGATTAGAATGCCCACGGGTCCGCCCCGGGACATTGTCCTAAGGCTCAATACCCGCTCCCCCGGCCCGGCCGTAGGCTGGCGGCGTGCTCCTGCTCCCCTTCGCGATCGTCGCGCAGACGGTCGCCGTGCCTCCGAACCTGATTCTGCCTAACTACGATCGCCTGCCGGTCGGCCAGCGCGAAGGCATCGAGGCGGGCGCCTTTCTCGCGCGCACCAACGATGCGGGCGCCAACTGGTACAACCCGGCCGGACTGGGGAACAGTGTCGAGACCTCGTTGAACGCGGGCGCGAACGCGTACGAGTGGACGAAAATGGGTCTCGAAGGCTTTGGGACAAGTGAGGGGCGGTCGCGCATCAACACCATCGGCACATTGCTCAGTGTCGCGATCGGCAAAGGAACGATCAAGTCCGACGAATGGCGTCTCGGATTCTCCCTGGCACGGCCGATCGTGTGGCAGCCGAGCAGTATCGACTTCGCGTTCTCACCAATCGCCAACCAGGTGGTCGCGTATGCGTCCACTGTCGATTTCAACGTCATGATCCCCGGCGTGGCGATTGCGTATGCGCCGGGCGGTGTCAGAACCGGCCGGCTCCGCATCGGCGCCGGACTGGGGATGGCCATCACGTCGCTCACGCAGAATCAATCGATTTCGTCCCGGGTGAACGCGACGACCAGCGCATCGCTCGCCGAACAGAGTTTCTCCGCGGAGGGGTCGACCTGGCAGCTACAGCCGTCCGGCGGCGTGCAGTGGGATGCGACCTCCCGTGTCATTCTCGGCGCCCGTGTGGTCGCGCCAGGCATCCGCATACTCGGCACTAGCCGACTCACGCTCCAGACGTCGCAGTTCACGTCGCCCACGTCCACTGACCTCGTGTTCCGCGACGACGCAGCCACCTTCGACTACAAACGCCCACTCGAGGCGTCTGCCGGTGCGGCCTATCA
>Ga0209377_1002353_pt1 | contig 12315 bp, 11 predicted proteins | sample GraSoiAngelo_141_FD_185898 | JGI IMG/M metagenome (GOLD analysis project Ga0209377, IMG submission 185898) | Grasslands soil microbial communities from the Angelo Coastal Reserve, California, USA - 14_0929_12_40cm (SPAdes) (version 2) | ecosystem: Environmental > Terrestrial > Soil > Grasslands ...
TTCTCTGCGCAAAATCGTCACGACTTCGCCGTTTTTGCGCGCCGAAGTCGATCTGCCGAACTCGATTTCGCCGCCACAAACCAAGGAATGGGAAGCGACCTTCCGCAATCTGCGGGACTCGGCTGCGAAACTCTTCGAACTGACACCCGATGCACCGGAGCAGTCGCGTTTGATGATCCTGAACATCGATAATGCCGAGCAGCTCGCTGATTTCCTGGCGCCGAACTTGAACATCGATGTCGCAGAAAAACAGGCGATTCTCGAAGAGCTCGATGTCGAAAAGCGTGTGCGTCTTGTGCAAAAGCATATCTCAGCGCAGCTCGAGATCGCCGAGATTCAACAGCGACTGCAAAGAGATGTAGCCTCACAATTTTCCGATGCGCAGCGGCGCGCTTATCTGCGTTCGCAGATCAAGGCGATTCAGCGCGAACTGGGCGAGGCCGAGGCCGGCAGCGAAGAACAGGCGCAGCAATTGCGCAAGCGGCTCGAAGAAGCTAACCCGCCAGAGGCGGTGATGAAACAAGCCGAGCGCGAATTAAAGCGACTCGATTTCATTCCATCCGCCAGTCCGGAATTTTCGGTCATCGTGAGTTACATCGAGATCATCGCCGATCTTCCGTGGAACAAATTAAGCAAGGACAACCTTGATCTCGATCAGGCGCAGCAAATTTTGGATCGGGATCACTACGATCTGGAAAAAGTTAAAAAGCGGCTGATCGAGTATCTGGCCGTGCGCAAACTCAATCCGCAAGGGCACGGCGCGATCCTCTGTTTTCTGGGGCCACCGGGTGTGGGCAAGACCAGCCTCGGCCAATCGATCGCCGACGCGCTAGGTCGCAAATTTGTCCGGATCAGCCTCGGCGGTATGCGCGACGAAGCGGAAATCCGCGGTCATCGCCGCACGTACATCGGGTCGATGCCCGGGCGCATCATTCAGGAACTGCGGCGTGCCGGTACGCGTAACCCGGTGTTCATGCTCGATGAGATCGATAAGATCGGCGCGGATTTTCGCGGCGACCCAGCTAGCGCATTGCTCGAAGTGCTTGACCCGCGGCAAAACAACACCTTTGTCGATCGTTACCTCGACGTGCCGTTCGATCTTTCGCAGGTAATTTTTATCGGCACCGCGAATTACATCGAGGGCGTGCCCGAACCGTTGCGCGACCGGATCGAAGTGATCTCAATACCCGGTTACACCGAGCGCGAGAAACTCGAAATCGCCAAACGATATCTGGTGAAGCGACAATTGGAGGAAAACGGACTCAAGCCTGAGCAAATCGAATGGCAGGAGGAGGCGCTGCGCCGCATTATTAACGATTACACGCGCGCCAGATCGCTTCCGTCTGCCGTGGCATTGCGTCGCAGGTCGCGCGCGGAAAAACCGAGCACGTCACGGTCACGCCGGAGATCGTGCGTGAAATGCTTGGCCCTGCAAAATACGTTCGCGAAACAAAGCTCAAGACCAGTAAACCCGGTGTTGTTACAGGCCTCGCTTATACTCCGGCGGGCGGCGAAATCCTGCACATCGAAGCGACACGTTATCCCGGCAAAGGGAATGTCACGCTAACCGGACACATCGGCGAAGTGATGAAAGAATCCGTCCAGGCCGCGCTCAGTCTCCTTCGCAGCCGCGACGGCCAACTGGGCGTGAACGCGGAAGATTTTCGCAAGATGGACATTCACGTGCACGTGCCAGCCGGCGCGGTGCCGAAAGATGGACCCTCTGCCGGCATCGCCATGTTTACCGCGCTAGCCTCGCTTTTTAGCAACCGGCCGGTTCGTCCCGATGTGGCTATGACAGGCGAGATCACATTGCGCGGACTCATTCTCCCAATTGGCGGTCTGAAGGAAAAAAGTCTGGCGGCGATGCGCGCCGGCATTACCACAGTCATAATTCCCAAGCTCAACGAAAAAGATCTTGTTGATGTTCCGGAGGAAGCAAAACAAAAACTCAAATTCGTCCCGGTCGAAAACGTCGATGAAGTCCTGGAAGTCGCGCTGGAGAAAAATGGCGCCCCATCCGCTTCAGAACGCAAATCGGTCTGAGTTCCAAAGATACTCTAACGAGAATAAGTTAGGCCTTGGACGCTTCATACCCTCCGATCTTGTACGCGAAAAGGTCGACTCGGGCGTCCCAGCCAGAGGTAAACTGCAGTTCCTCCTGCCGCCCCTTCGTCGTTCCACCAGACTATGTACCGGACGGTCACGAAGACACCTGACTAAGCGCAGTCATGGCTGCCAGCGAGTCCATATAGTCCCGCCATTGCACGATCTTTCGGCCCTCGATGGTAACGACCGAGATGAACCGGTTGTCGTATGAGGAGCCGGTCGCGACAGTTTTACCATGGACATCGTATTCGATGATGACAACGCGAGGGTCCTGCGATCGGTGCACAACGAGCCCGTCAGCGCCGTGCAGGACGATGTTGTTGCCGTAGCCCGCATAGAGTGCCATCAGGGCGTCACGACCACGAACTGTCTGGGGCCATCCGGGGAAATGATATCGAAATTCAAACTCCGCGTCGTCGGCGATGGTGTCGAAATAGTGGTCGCCGTCGACCAGGCCGGCCAAACCCTGCTGGACGATGTCGAAGAACGGGTCGAGCGCCGTGAATGCCGCGTACTTGGGATCGGTCACGATTTGCTCCTTTGTTGCGTGAGTTAGTTCAGGTGAACGAAAAACCACGAGTCGCCTCTGCCGCCTAACTATGATTAGACGAACATTCGTAGAAAAAGGCGAAGATTTTTTCGCCTATCGCAACGACTCGCAATATCGGCGATGGCAAATTTCGTTCCGACCGCAGCTGGGCTGGGCCGCGACCTACTTCCATTCCCAAAATTCCGAGCGTGTGTTGCCCTCCGCGTCTACCTCGTATTCGAATATTACCGCGACTTTGTTCAGCCGGGCCCATCGCGGGGGCGCAGTTTGATAATAAACCGCACCGCGATAGCTCGCGGTCCCGTCTTTCTTCATCGTGCCGACGCCGTGGCCCGTCCAGGTGGCCATTTTTCCGTCCTTGAGAATCATCACTCCTTGCCCTTCGCCGTAGAGTGTCCCGTCCGGTCGGACAACGGTCCAATAGGTGCCCGTCTCCTTTACGTCTGTGCCCAGAATCGATCCATTCGCCTGGAACGAAGTTTCCATCTTTGGACCTCCGCCCAGGTTCGGCAATACCCGCTGCGAAGTAATCTTACCCGATGTTCCACCAATCTTCTCGCCTAGCATAAATGTCCTCCTGTTGAAGTTTTCTTTCTCGAATTCCTTGGATTCGACTTCGCAGATGCTAGCAAAAAACCTTTTGGTCGTCCACGAAGCTAAGTTCAGCGGTTTTCGGCGTTCGCTCGTTGCTCAATCTGCTGGAGACTCGGATCAGTGTTGCTGATCCAATCGCGCGCTTCGTTGATTTGGGCCGGGTTCACTGGAACGGCGCGCGGGATTTCTTCACCCCTCGCTACGAGGGCGCCCTCATACTTCACCGGTTTGCCGCGTTTGATTGGAAACTTCCAGTGATGCCCGAATTTATAGAGCGCGTAATACATGGTCTTGGCTTCGGTCACGCTCACGCCGCTGCAACGCATGGCGTTGTAAAACATGCGGTCACAATCCCACCATGGCCGGTTGTGTTCCCCGTACGCGACGTCGTGCAACACAGAAGCATTCCGATATTTTCCTTCGAACGGCCCGCCCATGACGGACCAGAGATAGCGCGGGATGGATGCGCCATCGACAACTGATCCGATCGGGGCGACCCAGACGACGCCTTGCGGATCGGTATAGCGCAATTCAGTTAATAGCGTCATCGTGCGCCCATCCGGATTCCACTTTGTCACTGGCTCGCCGTTGTAATAACCCCATTTGGATCCGCCTGAGGCAGGTTGCGTAGCGCCAGACGGCGCCTCTGAGTTCTTATGTGATGCGCACCCAGCCAAAACGGCGAGCAGACTAACGAGCGCGAACAATTGAATTCCCTTTTCCGTTCCCATATGAGAGCGCAACGTTCAATGCCTCGGCTCAGCTTTCAACGGCGAATCGAAGACGGCAATGTTGTAGCCAGCATCGGCGATGCCGGTGGAAGCCAGCAGCGCACAAGAAGACCGGGATCACCGATCCCGGCTACGGCGCTGATGTGGAAACAGCAGGAGCTTCGCGTGTCCGCTTTTCTGGTGTCACAGCCGAAGGCGTAATTGGTTCGCCTTCGGTTTGTTTCCGGTACGGCTGGAGATAAAACATCATGAATACCCCAATCACCACCAGCAACGAACCGATCCATTTCAACAGCCAGCCGGGGTCGCGCAAAATCTGCACGGTGCTTTGGTTGAGGTTCTCCGGGTTCCACGACGCTTGGGAGATTTTGTAAGTCAACCCCGTCCACGTCCGCCACCAAGTACCGGGAAAACTAAACGGATTATTCATCCAGCATGCGCCGGTAGCTGTCTCGCCGTCGGCGGTGACGATTTGCAGCGTGCTTTTGAATCCCGCAGGGCTGTCGCTGCCTTCGTTCCGTTTCACTTCAAAGTCGAGCAGTTCGAGTCCAATCGGCAGTCCAATAACCTTCCAGCCGTACGCGACCGTGATTTCGTTAGGCGAAGTTCGCCACGGCGAATCTGTCCTTTGGCGGATCGGAATCGTGATCTGCCAGCCGGCTGGAGCCCATCGCTCAAAGGTTTCGCCGTTTTGTTGAATTTGCACGCGCACGCCATCTGGCAAATCGGCCAGAGCGGACGAGGACGCTGACGTTTGCTCGGGCTTCACTGGTGTGAAATCCATCTGCGGCTGCGCGTTGGGCATCGTGTCGTCAGCGACGAGCTGCCAATCGGCCCAACCCGTTGGTAGCGGTGTATTTAGATCGATCTTGCCTGCAGATTTGCCGTTCTTTCGTGAGGCGAGCTTGTAAGTGATCGCGCCATCATCGGCGATAAACAATGTAAGATGATTTGGGGCTTCTTCACCGGGTGCAGGCATCGCCGGCGGGCCACCCGTCGCAGCGAGTTCTTTACCAGTTCCGTGCGGATTTGTTTCGGCCGACGTGACGGGAACACCTTTGCCACGGATCGTGACGAGCACTGCGGGATTGTTCGGCTGATCGCTGAGCGAACTCGGTTTACCGTTCTCGATCCGGAAATCGGGCCAATAATTCTCAATCGTTAGGCTGAATGGCGTGTTCTCGATCGGCACGTCGCGTCCAAGGTTTTCCGCAACATCGAACGTCGCTTGCTTATCGCCTGTGGAAATTATGACCTGTCCTTTGTTTCCGTTCTCAGGCGCGATTAATCGGACTTTAGTGCCGGTGCCCCCGCCTTTGCGAACATGGCCGATCTGTTCATCCGGCGCTTTGCTAAAAGCGAAGATCGATTCCTCCAGATCGACTTCTTCATTCTGTGGTGGCAGCCGTATCGGCTGCGCTGCAGGCGACACGCCTGCCGCTACAGAAGTGGCGGTGCCGCGCTTCAGCTCGATGTTTGCCAGACCCATGGAGAAGTTTCCATGCTGTGGATCGTCAGCGAGCAGCCAGCCATCCAAATGTTGGTTCATGATCGCGGTTGCAATTGTGAAATGCAGCGCCGGCGCGCCGTCCTCGCTCACCTGCTTTGGATTGAGCTTTGCTTCGATCGCTGGCGCGTAATCGACAATTTGTAAATGCGCCCCGCTGGCCAACAGGCCAAGGTCGCGTGGGTGCTGCGGCGTTGGCGGGTGATGCAGGAATTCCGCGGGATAGCCTTTTACGATTCCATCAACGTCGTGCACGCGAAGCTGACGCTCATTGACCAAAAGGCGGTTCGTTGGCGGTTCGCCTTTGAAGAGCGTGATTGTTCCTTCGACTCCCCAAATCCTGCCGATGAGCGAGCCGATCAGCAGGGTGATGATACCGAGGTGCGTGATGAGAAAAGCCAGATGATGTTTGCGCCAGGGCCAGCGCGACAGCGCGGAACACGCAAGGTTCGCCCCGAGCAACACGAGCCAGAGATTGAACCATGGCGCGCCGTAAACGTAGGCGCGCGCAACTTTCGCGTCGAAACTTGATTCGTAAATGGTGCCCGCGATCGCCGCAACAATGAGTACCGCGAGCAAAACGACAGCGAGTTTTAGTGACGCGAAAAATTCGAAGATCGAATTGCGTTGCCACGCGGGTTGCTCGGATGAATTCGAATTTGCCATGCGAAGATCGACACATTCCGCGAGGAAAATGCTTGCTTCAAGGTGGAACGCGTTGTCCTCAACGCGTTGGCAGAATAAATGCGGCTTTGCCGCCTGGCTTCGGACGCGCGATACTCTGGGAACTCAATCTTGCGCCTTTCGGCGATTAGTTTCCCATCGTCTTCGGAGAAGCCGATCCACCTTGGCTGAGCCCCCTGAAAGTGGAACGCGTTGCTAAAAACGGATCCGCGAGCAGCGCGAAACTTTTCGCCTGCGCAGCCGCACGGTCCTGACCTTGACCCTCGTGGTGCGACTCCCTAACGTCGCCGATGCCCAATGAGTCGTTCGAGACAGTCCAAGTCGATGGCGCGCAAATTGTTTATCGCCGAATTGGGAATGGTCGCCCGCTTCTGGTCCTGAACGGATTCGCTGCGACGAGCGCCGACTGGGATCCTTCGTTCATCAATGGGCTCGCGTCTTCCAACGAGCTCATCCTCCTCGACAACCGCGGGATCGGCAGATCGACTGACGACGGAAAGCCATTCGACATCGCCCAGCTCGCGGATGATGCCGCGCACGTAATCGGGACGCTCGGTTTCGAGGGTACAAGCGTACTCGGATGGTCGATGGGCGGCTTCATCGCTCAGACGCTCGCCTTGCAGCACCCGGATCGCGTTAACAAGCTGATTTTGTTATCGACGGATTCGGGAGGTACGGATGCAGATCTCGCTTCGGCGGCTGTGTGGTCGCAACTCGTCGATACATCCGGCACGCCTGACGAGCAGGCTCGGCGATTGCTGTCATTGCTTTTTCCGAGCGATGTCGCCGAATCCATTTACCGCGAATTCGGCGACATCGTGGCGGCTGCGCGTGCGCGGTTATCTCCCGACGTGATCAACCGTCAGGCTGGGGCGATGGAAGCATGGCACCGCAATGCGGTTGGCGCCCGGCTGCGACAAATAAGCGCGCCAGTATTAATCGCCACCGGCACTGAGGACGTGGTAATCCCGCCTTCCAACGCATTGAAACTCGTCAACGCAATTCCCAGCGCATGGTTGGCTCAATTCCCTCACGGCGGGCACGCTTTCATGGCGCAGTATCCACGTCAGCTGGCCGATCTCATCAATTGCTTCCTCGCAGTTGGATGAATCGACCTTTTCGTCGAACTAACCCCTCAGCGCGTCCATGCTTTCCAGCGCTTGCGGATCGGTTTTGCATAGCGGTTCACATCGATTTTTTTCAGCCGTTTGACGCCGTCCTTCATCGCATCGGCCACTGCATCGGCCGATTCCTCATATTTTTTTCTGGCTGATTTGAAGAACGGCCAGAGAAACGGCAGCGAAAGAACGCTCCAGTTCACATCTCCGAGCGGCGATTTCACTTCGATTTCTGTCTTTCGCTCCGCGGGAGAGGCGTAGCGGATCGCAAGGCCAATCGCGATACCGATCCCCAGCGCACTGAGGATCGCCGGCACGGGATTTTCGCGTACGAAATATTCGGTGCGCTCCCGCGCGCGGCCCGCTTTCTCCTTGGTCCCGTCCCACGTCTGGCTCATCGCCGTGGAAAATTTCCTTGTTGCTCGACGAAACTGCTCACGCCCAGTTGAGCCAATTTCTTCTTCGCGCGGCTGGAGCTGCGTCGGAAGCGGTTCGTCCCTCGTAAGATCGTTTTCGTTCGGATTAATCATACAAAAAGAAATCGTATGCCGAGGCGCGATTGCGTCTCTCAATTCTGTAGCCGTTTCGCTGTGCGAAACGCGGCGCTCGCGTTCCATGCTGCGCGCGGATTGCGCTTCCCACAGGGAAGCGGCTACAGGATCCGGCGATACGTCTTGTAAACATCTTCATCCCAAAGAACGAAGATCACCTTCTCGATCTGATCCGTCGTCGCGAGAAATTCGCGGGTGGTATTTACGGCGATTTGCGCCGCTTCTTCAATCGGATAGCCGTACGCGCCGCAACTGATCGCCGGAAACGCGATCGTCCTGATTCCTGTTTCCACCGCAAGCTGCAATGAATTCCGGTAGCAATTTGCCAGCGTCTCAGGCTCGCCGCGCTTTCCGCCACGCCACACCGGCCCGACCGTGTGAATGATGAAGCGGGTCGGCAAACGATAGCCACGAGTGATTTTTGCTTCGCCAAGTTGACAACCGCCTAGTGTCCGGCATTCGGCGAGCAGTTCGGGGCCGGCAGCGCGATGAATCGCGCCATCGACTCCGCCGCCGCCGAGAAGCGTCGTGTTCGCCGCGTTCACGATCGCGTCAACCTCGAGTTTCGTGATATCACCTTGCACGATCTCAATCTTGTCCTCCGGCTTTTTCTTCATGAACGATTTCGTATCTCGCACGCTCCAAAGCGATGCGGAGACGCCTCGCAGTCCAAAAGCACTTCGTGCGAAAATCAATGGACGCGGTTGTTCTATTTCGCGCCAGCTTTCGGAGTGCGTACGCGTCCTCGCGTCGCTTTTCTGCCGGGCACTACCTTCTCAGAAACTGTCCCTTGCACCACTAAGCATTTCTCACGGCGCCAGCCGCTCGATCAACCAACTGCCATCCGTTTGTCGTGTGTAACGAAACCGGTCATGCAAACGGTTGGGACGGCCCTGCCAGAATTCGATCCTATCAGGTTTGAGCCGATAACCGCCCCAGTGCGGCGGCAATGGAATCGGCTTGTCGCCGAAGCGTTCGGTCATCTCTGCCATGCGCCCGTCGAGAACGCGCCGTCCGTCGAGCACCTCGCTTTGACGCGACGCCCATGCGCTCAATTGGCTGCCGACCGGGCGCGAATGAAAATAAGTCTGCGATTCTTTGCGTGAAGTTTTCTCCACTTTTCCGCCGATGCGAATTTGCCGGTCGAGTTCGATCCAGTAAAACGCCAGTGCCGCGTACGGATTGGCCTCGAGCTGTTTCCCTTTCTCGCTTTCGTAATTGGTAAAAAAAACGAACCCATCCTGGTCGAACCCTTTCAACAGGACAATCCGCACTGATGGCCTGGCATCCCGGCCGGCCGTGGCCAAGCTCATCGCGTTCACATCGCGAATGCCCACCTCGATTGCGGCGGTGAACCAGTTCCCAAATTGTTTGATCGGATCGGGGTCGAGATCCCCGCGGCGCAGACCTTTGCCGGCGTGCTCGTACCGTGAAGCGGCAGGATCTCGTGGCACCTCCATCATCGTAAGAAAAGTCGGCACAACACAAGGAAAATGTCGATGCGCCGCCCCTTGTTGAACCCGCAGGCAAGCTATGATGCAGGGATAATCAGGTCGCTGCGGCGACGGTCTGGGGCGCCGCGATTTGACGGAGCTTCTCGATCGCTTTCGGAACGATTTCAATGGCGCGATCGATTTCCCTTTCGGTGTTGAATCGGCTGAAAGAAAAACGGAGACTTCGCCGGGCGCCATCGCCATTCGGATTCATTGCGCGTAACACATGCGACGCTTCCTGCGAACCGGTTCGGCAGGCAGATCCGGCCGAGCAGCAAATACGGTGTCGATCCAGCAGCAGGAGCGCGGCGGACGATTCAATTTCTTCGAATGACAAACTTGACGTGTTTGGGATTCGCGGGGCGCCCGAGCCGTTCACCGATGCGCCGCTCACGGATTCAAGAATCGCCTTTTCAAAGCGATCGCGCATCGAACGGACGCTGCCTTTTCCCTCTGCGAGATACTTGAGGGCCAGATCAGCCGCCTTTCCAAGGCCGACAATCGACGCGACGTTTTCCGTTCCGCCGCGTCGTCCGTTTTCCTGGCCGCCGCCTGCGATCAAAGGGCTGAAGCGGGTTCGCCGGCTGACGTAAAGCGCGCCCACACCTTTTGGACCATGAAATTTGTGCGCGGAAAGGGAAAGAAAATTGATCGCTGTATCGCGGAGGCGCATCGGGATTTTCCCGACCGCTTGCACAGCGTCTGTGTGGAAGAGCACACCTTTTCGGCGACATATTTCAGCGATTTTCTCAACTGGAAACAGCACGCCGGTCTCGTTGTTCGCCCACATCATCGAAACCAGCGCGGTCTCCGGGTGAATCGCAGCCTCCAATTCGCCAACATCGACGTTGCCATTTTGATCGACGCTCAGAAACGTCACGGCGCAGCCGCGTTTTTCCAGGTCCTGGCAGGGGCGCAGAACAGCGCTGTGCTCGACGGCGCTTGTCACGACATGTTTACCGCGCGGTTCAAACTGCAGCGCGGGATGAATCACCGCATTGTTTGATTCTGTGCCGCCGCTGGTGAAAACAATTTCCGACGGCTCGCATCCGAGCTGCGCTGCCAACTGTTCGCGCGCTGAATCGACTGCTTTTCGCGCTCTGGCGGCAAACCCGTAGCCGCTGGAAGGATTGCTGTAAAACTTCGTCAAGAATGGCAGCATTTCCTCGATCACCGTAGGATCCAGCGGCGTCGTGGCGTTGTTATCGAGATAGATGAACTGTTGATCCGTCATCGGGGTTGGATTCTAAGGGAGGCCACTGCTGCCATGCAACCTCCGTCCGCCGATTTCCAAATGGAGCTATGGAGCGCTGAAGTAATTCGAGTGTTAGATTTTTCACGTTACTGCGTTACTCCACCACTCCATTACTCCATGGTCGAGGATGTGTTATAGGTTGCGCGCATGACTTCCATTTGGGAGCTGGCAAATCCGCAACTCCGGGACATCACGGTTTATGAAGCTGGAAAACCGATCGAGGAAACGGCGCGCGAACTCGGCATCGATCCGGGCGCAATTATCAAACTGGCCTCGAATGAGAATCCGCTTGGGCCTTCTCCCAAGGCGGTCCACGCCATGCGCGCCGCGCTGGAAAACGCGCATCTGTATCCCGACGGCAGCGGGTTTTACTTGTGCAAAGCAATCGCAGCCAGACTCGGTGTTGCCCCAGAGAATGTAATTCTTGGCAACGGTTCAAATGAAGTGCTCGAATTTCTTGGTCATGCATTTCTCGGCGCCGAACGGCAGGATGAGGTGATCGCCTCTGAATATGCATTTGTTGTTTACAAATTGATCGCCACCTCATTTGGCGCGCGCATGATCGAGGTGCCGAGTCCGGGTTATGAACAGGATCTGGAAGCGATGCTGGAGGCGCTCACTCCGAAAACCCGGCTCATTTTCATCCCCAACCCTAATAATCCAACTGGCACATTGATTTCGCAGCGCGCGATCGACAGCTTCGTATCGCGCGTTCCGCAACAAGTCATGGTCGTTTTCGACGAAGCGTATTTCGAATTCCTCGATGATCCGCCCGACACGCTTCAATTCGTTCGCGAAGGACGAAACGTCATCGTTTTGCGCACATTTTCGAAGATCCACGGCCTAGCCGGTCTGCGCATCGGCTATGCCGTTGCCCAGCCGGACGTGATCGACGTGCTTCACCGGACGAGGCAACCCTTTAATGTGAACAGCATCGCGCAAGCGGGCGCGCTCGCGGCGCTCGAGGATGACGCACACCTGCGCGAGACGAAGCGGGTAATCGACGAAGGTCGCGCTTATTTGCAGGAACAATTCGCCGAAATGAAAGTGCCGTTCGTTCCAGGCGTCGCGAATTTCGTGATGGTGAACGTGGGCGATGGTTGTGCGGTCTTCGAAAAACTGCTGCGACGCAAGATCATCGTGCGCCCGCTCAAAGGCTATGGCTTGCCCGAATGGGTCCGCATTTCGGTGGGCACGATGGAGCAGAGCCGGGAATTAATCGCGGCTTTGAAAGATATGATGCGTGCGCAGTAGCACACGCAAGATTCTTCAGTCAAAAAAGCGGCGCGCCGCCGCTTTTCGGTTTTGCCTCTATCGAATTTGGCAACCGAAGCGGTTGCCCTACAATTTGCGTTCTAGAATCATGACCGTTTCTGACACTATCGCCGCCGTCTCTACGCCGCCCGGTGAAGGCGCCATCGCGCTGGTCCGCGTTTCCGGTGCGAATGCGATCCAAATCGCCGACAAGATTTTTCGCGGCAAAGAGCTGCCGTCGCGATTTGCTTCACATGTTCAACATCTGGGCGAAATTTTCAGCGCTGACGATCAATTGATCGATCAAGTAGTGCTTTCAATTCATCGCGCACCTGCGAGTTACACGGGCGAAGATTTGGTCGAGGTCAGTTGTCATGGTGGCACGCTCGTTTCCGCCAAAGTTCTGGAAACCTGCTTGCGCGCGGGGGCAAGAGCGGCCCGGCCAGGCGAATTCACTGAGCGCGCGTTT
>Ga0209377_1002358_pt1 | contig 12312 bp, 10 predicted proteins | sample GraSoiAngelo_141_FD_185898 | JGI IMG/M metagenome (GOLD analysis project Ga0209377, IMG submission 185898) | Grasslands soil microbial communities from the Angelo Coastal Reserve, California, USA - 14_0929_12_40cm (SPAdes) (version 2) | ecosystem: Environmental > Terrestrial > Soil > Grasslands ...
GTCTTCCTTACACTTGTCATGGAGGGCGCGCCGGTCCCGCTCGTGCTTGTCCTCCAGTTGACGCATCTCGTTTTTCATCTGCTCGTGCATTTCACGTTTGCCCTGCTCGCTCTGCTCGACGGCGGGAGCCGTGCCTGGCGTGAAGGCCAGCATCGCTGCCAGCACGAACCCGCCCAACCCTAGCGTCTGCCATGTTCGTGTCATGATATCCCCTCCCCTGTTGGAATTGTTGATCAGCGTTCCTCTAGGCCGTCACACTATAAACCCGAATGAGAGAAAGGAAAAGAGGTACTCGTCAAGCACAACGTGCCGTGTGGATAAAATCAAGAATCGCCGGCGCGGAGATTTTATCGGGGCGACTCAAGGTGAGCACGATGAGCTCGTGGCTCTCTCCCGGGACGGCCACCACCCGGTTCTGGATTCCGGCATTTGCCAGCGTCTCCTGCAGCCGTTGCGATTGCCGCTGCAAGGAGGGTTTTTCGCCCTTGGCATACAGGATGAGAAACGGAGGAGCCGTGGCCCCGACGAAATAGACAGGGGAGGCGGCTTGCTTCCATTGATCGCCGCCATTCACGTCCCGAAAGCGTTTCTCATAGTACGACAGGCTCTCTCCCAGTTCGTACGTTTTCTCGTCGGTGAGATCCAGGGCCGCCCCGCTCACCGAGATGACTCCGCACACGATGCCGGGCGAGAGGCCTGTCGCTTTCAAGAGTTCCGGGTCGAGTGCCACACGGGTAACGAGCTGGGCCCCGGCGGAATGGCCTGCCAGGAACAAGCGCGAGGCATGTCCCCCATACTCGGCGATATGCGCGTGCACCCAGGCCGCGGCTCGGGCCACGTCCTGCGGCTGGTGGCGCCAAGGGACGTCCGGTAGCAACCCGTAGTTGATGACGGCCACACCCACTCCGCGCGATGCGTAAAACCGACCGATGTTTCCGTAGATATCGGCACTGCCCACCCGAAGGCTCTTGTCGCCCTCCATCCAGCCTCCTCCGTGCACAAAGACAAGGACGGGCCACTGCGTTCCTTGAGGGAGAAAGAGGTCGAGCCTGTGCCGCGCCGGATGGCGATCGACACTGTTCCAGTATGGGATATCGCGGAGGACCTGCTTTTCGGGCAGGTCTGCATTCTTGTAATACAGTTGGACGCCGATCCAATTGGCGATCGCGCAGCCGGACACGACAAGGCACAGCACCGTGCCGAGAAACAACATGCGGAGATGATTACTTCTTCGACGGGACATGGCCGTGTTGACTGTTTTCTGTCCCTCTACGGATGGAGAGATGGTTTTGGATGTGGGAGACTCTCTCGCGAAACTCGTGGGGTGAGAGGCGCTTCGGGTCGTGCTTGACCGTCCACACCGCCTCGCGGGGGGCCGGGTCATCGGCGAGTCTTGGGATGATATGCCAGTGAATGTGCGGGAGCTGGTTGCCGAGCAACTCGTAGTTGATCTTGACGGCGTCGAATACGACGGCCAGCGTGCGCGACACTTCCGTGACTTCTTCTATGAGCTGGCTGCGCTCCTCCCGCGTGAGGTCGAACAGCTCGGTCGCATGACGCTTGAGCACCAGCACGGTCCATCCGGTGAAGAACTGATCGTTGTGGAGGTATGCGACCGTGAGCCCGAGCTCAGCGATCTTGTGATTCTTGGCCGGCCACTCCCCTGCGCACACCTTACAGGTCACGGTGTCATTATAAGCCCAACCACAGACGAAGAGTCTGATTCAGCTTCTCTAAATTCGAAATATGGCAAGTCGGCCAGGACTAGATCGCCCCGATCATAACTTGTCATATTCAGCGTCCTAAAGACCGCCAACCCTCGATGTCCCCCTGACTTTCAGTGAGCACACGGCTTCCCGAATTCTTGGTGCCTGGGCAGGTTTTGTTGTAGAATCAGGGCGTTCGGTCCTCAGAATACGTAAGGACTGATTGGCGCATGAACATCGACCAGGATACCATCATTTTTGCTGGTGCCTTCGCCGCGTTTGTGGCCGCATGTCTTTCGATCGTGGACAAGTTTTTTGCCTTGAGAGACCGTCTCTCGACGGCTCGTCTGCGTAAGAAGGAAGCTGAGCCAGTGGCCCATCGCGCCCAGGCCGAGCAAGCGCCCCCTGGACATCGGGCACCGGCAAAGGCGTTCCAGGTCTCTGCCTATCTCCTGGTCCACGAAATCACCGTCGTTGTCGCTGCAGGGGTTCTTCTGAATTACCTCGGCCTCGTGCTGAGCCGCCAGTTGCAGAGTATTCTCTATCTCGATATGACCGGCACGGCTCTGGCCGCGTTCCTCCTGGGCCCCTGGTGGGGCATGATGGTCGGATTGCTCTCTAGTTCGGTCGTGAACTTGGTCCTCTACCCGGGGCCGGATGGCGCGCTGTCCATACTCCCCTGGTCGATCGTCAACATGACTGGCGGCGTCTTCTGGGGCCTGATGGCACGCCGAGCTTGGTTTCGGAAGTATTTGCGGTCAGCTCGAGGCTCGACCATCGCCCACGTGTGGTATTTAACGAGCTTTGGCATCCTGGGCGGATGCGTCATGAGTATTCCCGGCGCCTTCGTATCGGCTGCTGTCTCGGGACAGTCCGCGCTTGCGCTCAGCCCGCAGGTGGCCGCCGTTCTCGACCGGTTCGCCTCAGACTGGCAGCAGGTCCTGAGCGATCACCTTCAAGTATTGTTCGGCGCCGCGTTGGGGGAGAGCCTGGGACGGACGTTCGTGTACTGGATACAGAACTGCCTGTGGTATATCCCGGACAAGACCATGACCGCTGCCATTGCCCTTGCCGTCCTGAAGTATGGGTTCCCTCTGTTCGAGCGGGAGCTGGTTCACGGAGGTTCGAGCGGCAAGCCACCAGTGGATACCCGCATGGCTCCGCTGCTGGTTGGGTTGCTCTACTTGCCATCGTTCGGCACCCTCATGAGCGCAGAGCTGTACGCGGGCACGCAGTTCTGGCCACTGTGGGCTTCCCCCTGGCTGATTCTGATCGCAGGATACGTCTTCTTGTACCGGCGGGGGCCGTCTGACCCATCCGTGCGGCATGCCTGTCTGGCTCGGGCCGAGCGTTACGCCAGGGTTTTGTGGCCGATCCAGAAAGAGCCAGCCTATGAGTTCTGCCGCCGTCTGACGCTCGCCACGCTGATCGCGAGCGTGCTGTTCACGGTGTTTCTGCCGATCTTGTTGGTGGACTTTTCCCGAGCAGCGTTCAATTTCTTCTGCGTGGTGTATGGCTTTCTGCTGGCGGTGCACCTCGTCAGCGTGGCGATTTCCCAGAACCTTTCCGTGGCCCGAGCGAGCGAATAGAGGTCTCACCCAATCGTGTCCGAGACCTTCGCCTGCGAAACAGTTGAATTTCAGGCAGGTCCCAGCCTCGACTTCGTAGGCGAAATGCCTGTGCCGCGCGCTCCGCGATCTTGTGATCCTTGGCCGGCCACTTCCCTGCGCAGACCTTGCAGGTCACGTCACCCTAACTTCGACGCGCTCGCCGATCTCCGCCTTTACCAGCGCATTCGCCCGCCCCTTGTTGCAGAAGAGCTCTAATAGACCGTCGCTGTTGATCAACGCCGCCAGCGTTTTGGGCGGCGCATCAGCGTAGAAATGCCGGAGCCCCTTCACGGTCCTCTTCTTGATGCGGACCTGGACCTTGGCCCACTCCCCTGTTCCCAGAGCCTCTCGCAAAAGAGTCTGGCTGATGTTCGTGATGAGATTGCCGAAGCGGTCAATGTGGAGGACTTCGCCCACGAGCCGCCCTTCCTCCAATTGAGGCTGATGCACTTCGAAACGGACCGGATTGTCGATCTTGGGTCCGAAGGCGTCGGTCGGCTCCTCCAGCGACAGCCACGCGGCCGCCGGCGCGAAGAGGTCGCGGCCATGGAACGTCGAGCCGACCGTGCCCAGGAAGTACTGCTTGGCCGTCAGCTCGCGGACCTCGGCCTTCGGTTCCGAAGCGAGGATGTAGCTGAGGAGCCCGTTGTCGGGCGCCAGGAAGTGATAGGAGCGCGTGGCGACCAGCAGCGGACGCCGCTCGCTGCCGACGCCCGGGTCCACAACCGCCACGTGGATCGTGCCGGGGGGAAAATGGCGGGACGCGGAATGGAGCAGGTAGGCGCCGGCACGGATGTTGTGCGCGGGGATGTCGTGGGTCAAGTCGATGATCTTGGCGTGCGGGTTGATGCCGAGGATCACGCCCTTCATGCTGCCGACGAAGACGTCGGCGGCGCCGAAGTCCGTCAGCAGGGTGATGATGGGCGGTGGGACGATGTCCGGTTCGTCCGGCGTGCGAGCCATACTTTTATTGTCACCCTGAACGGAGTGAAGGGTCTCGCTCAGAATGAAGCCGAGATTCTTCGCTGTGCTCAGAATGACATCGAGTGTCGGAAGACACTTGCTGAGTCCCTAGGTATCCTCAAAGCAGATGTTGAGCACTTCGTACTCCACAACTTTGGCCGGCGTCTTGACCTCGACGGTCTCCCCCACCCGCTTGCCGATGAGGGCGCGCCCGACCGGTGACTGGACCGAGATCTTGCCGTTTTTCAGGTCACCTTCGTCCGGGCCGACGAGCGTGTAACGCTGCTCTTTCTCAGATTGGGCGTCCTTGACCGTGACGGTTGAGCCGAAGACCACCTTGTCGGTGGAGAGATTCGAGGTGTCGATGATCTGCGCCTCCGCCAGCTTGTGCTCCAGGTCGCGGATGCGTGCGTCAATGTGGCTCTGGCGCTCCTTGGCGGCATGGAATTCCGCATTCTCGCTCAGGTCGCCATGGCCCCTTGCCTCCTCGATTTCCTTGATGTTCTTGGGGCGCTCGACCTTCTTCAACCGTTCGAGCTCGGCCTGCAAGGCTGCGTATCCTTTCTTTGTGATCGGTATCTTCACGCTCATTCCTCGCTATGCCTTTGTTCTGACCGCGTAATACTCCTGCAAGGGCTTGACAGTCAGCTTGCGCTTCAGACCCGCCTCGATGGCCATCAAAGTCGCGCGGGCGCCGGCCATCGTGGTCTGATAGGGCACGTTCTGAACCAGCGCGGCTCGGCGGAGCGATGCGGAATCCATCTGGGAGACCTTATCCCCCACCGTATTGATGACAAGCTGGATCTCGCCATTCTTGATGTGGTCCACGCAATGCGGCCGGCCCTCTTCGACCTTGTTCACCGTGTCCACCATGACACCGCGTCCGGCCAGGTAGGCGGCGGTGCCCCGCGTGGCCGCGATGGTGAAGCCTAACTCCAGGAACCGGCGGGCCAGTGGCACGGTCGCCGGCTTGTCCTTGTCCTTGACGCTGATGAAGACCCGCCCCTGCATAGGCAGGAAAGAGCCGGCTCCGTGCTGGGACTTGAGGAAGGCCGCCCCGAAGTCATCGGCGATGCCCATGACTTCGCCGGTGGATTTCATCTCCGGGCCGAGGATCACGTCCGTGTTGGGAAATTTGGTAAAGGGAAAGACGGCTTCTTTGACGGAGATGTGGACCGGTGTCCGCTCGGCCGTGAAGCCGATCTGCTCGAGCGTCCGTCCCATCATCGCCTGCATGGCGAGCTTGGCCAGGGGGACGCCGATCGCCTTGCTGACGAAGGGGACGGTGCGCGACGCCCGTGGGTTCACCTCCAGCACGTAGACGGTTCCGTCCTTGACCGCGAACTGCACGTTCATCAGGCCAATCACGTGGAGCTCATGCGACAGGGCGATCGTCTGTCGGCGGATCTCCTCCACAATCGCCGGTGAAAGGGAGTACGGCGGGAGCGAGCAGGCCGCATCGCCGGAATGGACGCCGGCCTCTTCGATGTGCTCCATGATGCCGCCGATGACCACCCGCTGTCCGTCGGAGAGGGCGTCCACGTCGATCTCGATGGCGTCTTCCAGGTACTTGTCGATCAGGACTGGATGTTGCACCGAGGCCTTGATCGCCTGGGCGATGTAGGCGTTGAGGCTCTTCTCGTCGTAGATAATCTCCATGGCCCGGCCGCCCAGCACATAGGACGGGCGGACCATCACCGGGTAGGTGATCGAAGTCGCCACGGCCACGGCCTCCGCAACGGACCGCGCGGTGCCGCTGGCCGGCTGCTTGAGGCCTACCTTTTCCAACAGCGCCTTGAACCGCTCGCGGTCCTCGGCGCGATCGATCGCATCCGGCGACGTGCCCAGGATGGGGACGCCGGCTCGCTCCAGGGGTAAGGCCAGCTTGAGCGGAGTCTGCCCGCCGAACTGCACCACAACACCGAGCAGTTGACCCGCCCGGCGTTCCGTGTCCACGATCGCCAGGACGTCTTCCTCGGTGAGCGGCTCGAAATAGAGCCGGTCGGAGGTATCGTAGTCGGTGCTCACCGTCTCAGGGTTGCAGTTGACCATGATGGTCTCATAGCCCAGGTCCCGCAGGGCCAGCGCCGCGTGCACGCAGCAGTAGTCGAACTCGATGCCCTGACCGATCCGGTTCGGGCCCCCGCCGAGGATCATCACCTTCTGCCGGGCCTGCGGCTGGCTCTCGCATTTCGATTCGTAGGTGGAATAGAGATAGGGCGTCAGCGCTGGGAATTCGGCGGCGCACGTGTCCACCCGCTTGAAGACCGCCGTCACGCCCTCTGCGATCCGAAGCCGGCGGATCTCCCCTTCCTGGACCTTGAGCAGCTCGCCGAGCCGGTGGTCCGAGAAGCCCAGTTGCTTGGCCTCGCGGAGTCGCGGGGCCGGCAGCGGGTGTGTCCCGCGCGCGAGCTCCTCCTCGACCGCCAGGATGTCCTTCATCTGGTTGAGGAACCAGCGATCGAGCCTCGTCAGCTCGTAGATGGTGTCTACGGAGATCCCCACGCGCAGTGCATCGGCCACATGCCACAGCCGCTCCGGGTCGGGACGCCGCAGGCGCTCGCGGATCTGCGCGACGACCTCGTCCGGATCGCCTTCCGCCAGCGAGGGATGCGGCTCGAACCCATAGCGGTCCACTTCCAGCGAGCGGATGGCCTTCTGCAAGGCTTCCTTGAACGTGCGCCCGATGGCCATGACCTCCCCCACCGACTTCATCTGCGTGGTCAGAACGGAATCGGTCTGCGGGAACTTCTCGAACGCGAACCGCGGGATCTTCACCACGACATAGTCGATGCTCGGCTCGAAGGAGGCCATCGTCACGCGCGTGATGTCGTTGGGGATCTCGTCCAGGGTGTAGCCGACGGCCAGCTTGGCCGCGATCTTCGCGATGGGGAACCCCGTCGCCTTCGACGCCAAGGCGGAGCTGCGGGAGACCCGTGGGTTCATCTCGATGACGACCAGGTCGCCATCCACCGGATTCACCGCGAACTGGATGTTGGAGCCGCCCGTGTCCACGCCGATCTCGCGCATGATCATGAGCGAGGCGTCGCGCATGCGCTGGTACTCCTTGTCCGTGAGGGTCTGCGCGGGCGCGACGGTGATGCTGTCGCCGGTGTGGATCCCCATCGGGTCGAAGTTCTCGATGGGGCAGACGATCACGACGTTGTCCTTCGCGTCGCGCATGACCTCGAGCTCGAATTCCTTCCAGCCGATGATCGAGCGCTCCACCAGGATCTCCCCGACGGGGCTCGTGCTGAGCCCCCAGTCCACGTACCGTTCGAACTCCTCCCGGTTGTAGGCGATGTTGCCGCCCGTCCCGCCGAGGGTGAAGGAAGGGCGAATGATGACGGGGAAACCGCCGATCTTCTCGATCACATACGGGGCGTCGATGCGGTTCCTGATGACGATGCTATCCGGCGTCCTCAATCCGATCTTCATCATGGAATGCTTGAACGCCTCGCGGTCCTCAGCCTTGCGGATCGCCTCGTAGCTCGCGCCGATGAGCTGCACGCCGTACTTCTTCAGGATGCCCTGCTCGGCCAGGCCGACGGCGGCGTTGAGCGCGGTCTGCCCGCCCATTGTGGGCAGGAGCGCGTCCGGCCGCTCGCGCTGGATCACCTGCTCGATCACGTCGAGCGTGATCGGCTCGATGTAGGTGCGGTCGGCCAGCTCCGGATCGGTCATGATAGTGGCCGGGTTGCTGTTGATGAGGATGATGCGGTAGCCCTCCTCGCGCAAGGCCTTGCAGGCCTGGGTCCCCGAGTAGTCGAACTCGCAGGCCTGGCCGATGACGATCGGGCCTGAGCCGATCAACAGGATCGTCTGGATGTCGTGACGCTTGGGCACCGGTGTTTAGCCCATGGCCTTGGACGGTGGAGCGGCGGGTGGCGCGTCGGGAGGCGGGTTGTAATAGTGCATGGCCTCGGGAATCCAGCGCTCGATATTCTTGATCCGGGTCTCTTCCGAAGGATGCGTGCTCAGGAACTCCGGCACGCCGGCCCCCGATCGGAAGCAGAGTTTGCCGATCATGTTGCGGGGGCACCCGCTCATCCGTTCCCAGAAGGCGACGGCTTCGTGGGGATCGTAGCCGGCCTGGGCCATCAGGCGGAGCCCGATGTAATCCGCTTCACTTTCCTGGGCGCGATTGAATGGCAAGGAAGCGTTGACGCCGTACGCCATTAGGACGCCCTGGACCGCCCGGGGATCCACCTTCCCTGTTGCCGCTCCGGCGATCGCGCCGAACTGCGCGATCTGCTCGATAATGCCACGGCTGATCCGCTCGACGCCATGTCGTTGGATGGCGTGGGTCACCTCATGGCCCATCACCGTGGCGACGCCGGTCTCGTTCTGCGTGTGCTTGAGGATGCCGGTGAAGAAGGCTACCTTCCCGCCAGGCAGGCAGAAGGCGTTGATGATCTTGTCGTCTTGGATCAGGGCGAATTCCCAATCGTAGCTCGGCTTGTTGGCGGCGGCGGCGACCCGTTCGCCGACGCGGCGGATCATCGCGTTGGCCTCCGGGTTCGTGCTGAGCGGGAACTGGCGCAGGACATCGCGGTAGGCGTCGATGCCCATTTTATTTTCTGTCTCCTCGGAAAAGAAAATCAGTTGCTCGCGGCCGGTGATGGGCGCGCGCGTGCAGCCCGTCAACAGATCCAGCAGACCTCCTGTCAGGCACACTCCGCACAGCCCCGCGGTGAGCCGGAGCGCCTTGGCAAGAGCTTCGCGCCTGCCGATCAGGTTTGCGATCAAGGCATCCATAGATAGAGGAATTGGGGCGTCCCGCCGCGAACCAGCCCCATGATGTCCAGGTTCGCCAAGGCTTCGAGCGTGCTCGTACCGGGCGCCTGGGAGTAGATGTTGTTCTTGTACGCTCCAGGCCGCACGTACGTCACGACGCGGGCGTCGGCGAGCCCGGCCAGTTTCTTGGCCGCCACGATCCCGTCGTCCAAATAGCCGATCTGGTCCACCAGCCCCGACTGCACGGCTTGCGGTCCTGTGAGCACGCGCCCGTCCGCGATGAGCTTGAGCTGGTCGGCCGGCAGGGTCTTCCGTCCTTTGGTGACCACCTCGAGGAAGCGCGACTGAAACCCGTTGATCATGCTTTGGAAGATCGCGCGCTCCTCCTCGCTCATCGGACGGAACGGCGAGCCGATGTCCTTTTTCGGGCCGGACTTGATCGCGCCCGCTTCCACGCCGATCTTCTGGAGCAAGCCCTCCGCGTTGACCCGCAGCATGATGACCCCCACGCTGCCGGTAACGCTCGTCGGGTGGGCGATGATCTGATCGGCGGCGACGGCGACGTAGTACCCGCCGGAGGCGCCGATGTCCATGATGACGGCCACGACGGGAATTTTTCGTTTTGACTTGAACTCGTTGATCTCGTGATGGATGACGTCCGACGCCGTGACGGTCCCGCCAGGGCTGTTGATCCGCAGCAGCAGCGCCTTGATGTGGCTGTCCTCGGCAGCCAGCGTCAGTTCCTCCTTGATGCGCGCGACCAGATCCTCCGACTCGCTCAGGGGATTGCTCGAGCCCTTCTCAGAGATGACGCCGGAGATATCCATCATCAGAATCTTGTCCGCGGCGGTGCCTTGCACCGTCTTCTCCCGCAGCGGCATGGCCTGCGGGAAGAGGGAGATGGTGATGCAGCCGGCGGTGACCAGCGCGAGCAGTGCCGTGACAATGATACTGAGCCGAGTTGACATGGGCCGCTATGCCTTTCCTTTCGTCATTAGATGAGTGAACCGATGGAACAGATAGCTCGCGTCGTGAGGGCCCGGCGAGGCTTCGGGATGGTACTGGACGGAGTACACCGGCAGATCGAGACAGCGCAGGCCCTCGACGGCGTCATCGTTCAAACTGACGTGGGTCAACTGCACACGGCCGTAAGCCGTGGTCCACGGCACCGGTTTCGTGCCGGCTTCGGCGACCTCTCCTCCCCGCACGGCAAAGTTGTGGTTCTGGGACGTGATCTCCACCTTCCGAGTCTCCAGGTCGAGCACCGGATGGTTCGCCCCGTGGTGCCCGAATTTCAACTTATACGTTTGCAATCCCAGCGCGAGACCGATGATCTGATGGCCGAGGCAGATCCCGAAGATGGGCCGCTTGCCGAAGAGGGCGCGGACCGCCGCAACCGCGTAAGGGACACCTTCCGGGTCGCCCGGGCCGTTCGAGAGGAAAATCCCGTCAGGATTCAGCGCCAGGGTGGCGTCGGCTGTGGTCGAGGCCGGGACGACCGTGACCTCGAAGCCTTCGTCGACCAGACGCCGCAAAATATTGTACTTGATCCCGAAGTCATAGGCCACGACTCTAAAATGGGAGGGGGCCCCGTCTGGTGACGCCCCTCCCGCGCCCATCTGACGGGAGGGGGCCCCGCTTGCTAGCGCCCCTCCCGTACCCACCGTCCACTTACCGGAGTCCTCCATCCATTTATAGGGCTTGGCGCAGGTGACTTCTTTGACCAAGTCCCTGCCCAGGATGCCGGGGGCCGCCCGCGCCTTCTGCACGACCCGCTTCGAGTCCAGGTCCGCGTGCGAGATGACGCCCTGCTGAGAGCCGTGGTCGCGGAGGTGCGTGGTCAGCGCCCGCGTGTCGATGCCCTGGATGCCCACGATGCCGTGCTGGCGCAGGTACTCATCCAGGGACAGCCGGCTCCGCCAGTTGCTCGGATCTGGGCACGCTTCCTTCACGATGAAGCCGGCCAGCCATGGATGCGAAGACTCCACGTCCTCCGGGTTGATCCCGTAGTTGCCGATGTGCGGATAGGTCATCGTCACCATCTGGCCACGGTACGACGGGTCTGTCAGGACTTCCTGGTACCCCGACATGGCGGTATTGAACACCACTTCGCCGATGGTCTCCCCCGGCGCACCCAGCGTTAAGCCCTTGAACACGGTCCCGTCCGCCAACGCGAGGATCGCCGGCTTCATCGCACCCATTTCCGCACCTTCACGCAGAGCAATGTGATGCCTAATCCCAGATTGATGACGTAGAGGGCGCGAGCCACCCGGTGGTAAGCGAAGAATTCGTCGTAGGCGGCGCGTTTGGCGTCCTCCGTGGCACTGAAGGCGATCCCCTGCAGGCGAGCCGTCTCCGGAGTCAGCCAGAATGTGAGAGCCGCGGCGATAGCGACCATCGTCATCAACAAGACAAGTTCGGTCATGCCGGCCTGCTCTTTCCAATTCGCGGACGGGCTCCACACTCCTGCTCCCCAGGTGCGCACCACCATGGCGAGCAGAAGAAGCCCTGCTGAGAATTGCGTCAGGCGATCATAGCCTTGAAAAGTCCTGGTGAGCATCCGGCCCCCTGCTTCCATGCCGATCGTGCCGAAGACTGCGGGAATGACGGCTGCGATGATGGACACCAACCCCCCGACCCATACCGCTAACGCGATGACCTCGACGCACTGACACACCACGACGAGTTTCTTCATGTCACCCTGAGCACAGCGAAGGGTCTCGTTGATCGCAGCCGAGATGCTTCGCTTCGCTCAGCATGACACCAATGGCACGTTCATGGATAGACCACCCTCCCGCTGACGATCGTCGTCACCACCCGCCCCTTGAGCTTCCACCCGGCGAACGGCGTGTTACGTCCCTTGGACCGGAACCGTTCGGGCTCGACGACCCACTGGGCCTCCGGGTCCACGATCGTCACATCGGCGTCGGCCCCGACGGCCAGGGTGCCCTTGGGGAGGCCGAACGCGCGGGCCGGCTGCACGGTCAGCAAGGCGACCACCTGCTCGACCGACAGTGTGCCTTCGTCCACGAGCGTGAGCGCAAGGCCCCAGGCGGTCTCCAGTCCCACAACCCCGAACGGGGCGTAGTCGAACTCCCGCTGCTTTTCGAAGTCCGCGTGCGGCGCGTGGTCCGTCGCGATGGCGTCGATGGTCCCATCCTTCAGTCCCACCTTGATGGCGTCCACGTCCTTGCGGCTCCGAAGCGGCGGGTTCATCTTCGCGTTGGTGTTGAATTCGCGCACGGCCTCGACGGTCAGGAGAAAGTGGTGCGGGCAGGCCTCGGAGGTGATCTTGA
>Ga0209377_1002364_pt1 | contig 12304 bp, 10 predicted proteins | sample GraSoiAngelo_141_FD_185898 | JGI IMG/M metagenome (GOLD analysis project Ga0209377, IMG submission 185898) | Grasslands soil microbial communities from the Angelo Coastal Reserve, California, USA - 14_0929_12_40cm (SPAdes) (version 2) | ecosystem: Environmental > Terrestrial > Soil > Grasslands ...
CTGGAGTTCTTGAAGCCGCCGAATCAGCCCCGGCCCAAAAACCAGTGCAAGAAACATCGCCGTGAGGCTCGCATAGACCGTTCGTACGGTGATGTAACGGAACACATTCAGGGGGCTGAAGTAGCGCTGCAACATGTGGAAGAGGAGGTAGTAAAGCATCTCAGTGCCATACCTCCTGACCGGAGAACTCCCCCGGCGCGGCGTACCGAGCGATCAGCGCATCGACAATCTGTTCCATTTTCACTCCGCGCGAGCCCTTCACCAGCACCAAATCTCCAGAGGCCACCAGGCTTCCCAAAAATTCAGCGGCCTCTTGCGGCGTTGCAAAAAATCTTGTCCGCGCGCGCGGCATACCCGCGGCCACGGCCCCTTCCACGATCTGCGCAGAATCACCGGCCACGCCAATGATCCAATCGATCTTTCCGGTCTTCACGGCCAATTGCCCGGCGGCCCGGTGCAATTCCTGCGAGGCGCTGCCAAGTTCGCGCATCTCGCCCGCAGCCAGAATTCGCCGCTGAAAATTCGGCGTGGCCGCAAGCAATTCCGTCATGGCCTGCAAAGCTGCCGGGCTCGAGTTGTAACTGTCGTTGATCAGCGCCGCTCCATTCGAAAATCGCAAGAGTTCTCCGCGCATTGCCGGCGCGCGCAACGCGCGGAAGATGCTCTGCGCTTCCGCCGCGCCGATTCCCCAAACACTTGCCGCTGCGAGTGCCGCCAGCGCGTTCGCTATCGCGTGGCGTCCAGGAACGGTCAGCTCCAGTCGTACGCGCCCTTCTGGACTGATGTAATCAAATGCCGTTCCCAGCGCTCCGCGGTCTTCAATCTCCTGGGCCATAAAGAATGCCGACTTTTCTATGCCATACGTCAACACACGCCCCGGCGCGAAAGCTCCAAATGCCGCAACGCGTGGATCATCGGCGTTCAGCACGGCCGTCGAATCGTGGCCGTTCAATCCTTCAATCAACTCGCGTTTCGCGAGTGCAATCTCATCAACCGACTCAAAAAATTCCAGGTGCGCCGGCGAAACGCGCGTCACTACTCCGACGTCGGGCCGAGCAATCGCCGCCAGCCGCGCCAGTTCGCCGCGGCGCGACATCCCCATCTCCAGCACCGCGGCCTGACGCGTTTCCTCCAGCCGAAACAGCGTTAGCGGCAGACCGTACTCGTTGTTCAGATTTCCTTCCGATTTCAAGACCCGTAATTTCGTGCCCAGCAGTGCCGCCAGGATTTCCTTCGTGGTGGTCTTGCCGACGGAGCCAGTAACGCCGACAATTTTCCCGCCCCACGTTTCCCGCACCGCGCGCGCCAGTTGCTTGAGCGCCTCGAAAGTGTCGGCCACGGCGATGCACCGGTCGCCGACCCACCCCGCGTACCGAGGAAGCTGTGCTTCTGCCACCAATGCCGCGAGCGCTCCATGCTCCAGCGCACTGGCAACATGATCGTGTCCATCGTGACGCGGTCCGTGGATGGCCACGAACAGTTCTCCGGGACATACCGTGCGAGAATCAATCGACACACCGGCCAGCCGGGCCACGGGGTCGAGTCCCGGCCCCGCCCGAGTACCCAAAGCGCCAGCCACTTGTGCAATCGTCCACCGCATAAGCTCCTCAGAGGGTTCGTCTTAACCCAGTACGCCACGGTTCGCTCGGTGCTCAACGTTTTGAGGGCTCCTCCTTTCGAGAGGTTAGCGACCGGCCCGTATCGGCCGCCCCGCAACCCGAGCGCCCTCGTCCCTGCCAAGAAACAAGCGCGCTACGTGCCAAACCCGGAGCCATTCTGCGGCCCTTCAAATCCCCGTTCACGAAGCGCGCGCCGCGCCATTTCCCGATCGTCAAATTCCAGCGTGCGGTCGGCAAGAATCTGGTAATTCTCGTGACCCTTTCCGGCCAGCAACACAATGTCGCCCGCCCGCGCTTCATCCATCGCCATGCCGATGGCTTTTTCCCGGTCAGGCTCGATCAGATATTTTCCTGCCGTCTTTTGCAGTCCCACAATGATGTCGCTGATGATTTTCAGCGGATCTTCCGTGCGCGGATTATCGTTCGAAAGAATCGTCAGGTCGCTCAACCGGCCTGTGACTTCCCCCATGACGGGCCGCTTGGTTCGATCCTTCAATCCGCCGCATCCGAAAAGCGTGATGATGCGTCCGTTTGGATTTAGCTCCCGCGCCGTTCGAATTAGATTCTCCAGCGCATCGTCGGTGTGCGCGTAATCCACGATCACGACGAAAGGCTGGCCTTGAACAATCTGCTGAAAGCGTCCGGAAACGCTCTCCAGATTTTGGATGCCCTTTTCAATGATTTCATTCGAAAGACCCAGGGCCTGCGCCGCACCAATCGCTGCAAGCAGGTTGTACACGTTGATCCGCCCGACGAGCCGCGAAACAATGTGCACCTTTCCATGCGGCGTTTGCGCCGTGAAACTCAATCCCTCGAAATTCAGTTGAAATTTCTTGGTCGTGATGTCGGCGCCGGATTCCAGCCCGTAGCTCACGGTTTTCTTCGCCAAGCCCACGAGCCGCTTGCCAAACTCATCGTCGATATTCAGAACGGCCACTTCCGGAGCGCCTGCTCCCGTGCCCTCGAAGAGCCTCTTTTTTGCGGCGAAATAATCCTCAAAGGTCTGGTGAAAATCCATGTGCTCGCGCGTCAAGTTGGTGAAAACCGCAGCTTGAAAATGGCAGCCCCACAGCCGATCCATCGACAGGGAATGCGAGCTGGCTTCGAGCACTGCGTATTTCCCGCCGGCATCACGGGTCTCCGCCAAAAATCCTTGCAGGTCCACCGATTCCGGCGTGGTATTGGGTGCGGGGTAATCGCCGAGCGGCGTGTGATAGGAAATCGTACCAAACAAGCCCGTCTTCGCCCCCGAAGCCTTCACCATCGCATCAACCAGCGAAGTTGTGGTGGTTTTCCCGTTCGTCCCCGTCACCGCCACCAGTTGGAGCGCGCTTGCGGGGTGCCCGTAGAAATTCGCGGCCGCGATTGCCAGCGCCTTGCGTGCTTCTCCAACCTGAATCCACACCACTCCTGTTTGTGCGTCGGCAGGCGCTGGCTCTTCGCTTGCGATGACCATCGCGCCGCGCTGGATGGCGTCTTGAATAAACGCGTTCCCGTTCGCCTTGGCCCCGTGTAAAGCGAAAAACATCGCCCCAGGCCGCACTTTCCGCGAATCGCAGGCAACTTGCTGAATTTCATACTCTCCTGCCGCGAAGAGCGGGGCGGTTTCGATTCCTCGAAGGACTTCCCTGAGCTTTTTCCGAATGGTATCCGTGCCTGTGCGGACAGAATGACTCACAGGGCCATCGGCGCGGGTTGTAGCAGATTCCTGCACTCGATCTTCTTCATGGCTGAGTCCAGTCCTCATCCTAACGCCGGGTTCCCTTCCGAGACTTGCTGTTCTTCGGCGCCGGTGTTCCGAATTGTACGGTGACCTTCGCCCCGCGCCTCAGCTTCGATTCCGCCGCCGGCTTCTGATTTGTTGCAAGACCGCTGCCAACCAATACGGGATCCAGCCCCAAACGAAGGCACATCTCGGTCACCTCTCGCACCGTTTTTCCACTCATGTCCGGGACCGGAATATCGCCGCCTTCATCCACGGCCACCGTTACCGGAGGAAGCTGGCCCATGCCCGCCTTTGCAGTGGTCCCGGCAAATTCAGCCGGGGGCTGGTCCGGCTGGCCGGTAAAATCCGTCGGCGTGAAATCCGCGAGCGCTGCTGAGTTTGATGCTCGGTCGCTCCGGTAAGCAGCTTGAAGAAGCCGTGGTCCGATGGGCACATCGCGAGGTACATCCAAGTAAGGAAGGATCTGCTCCGCGATGCGCTTGAAAACCGGCGCCGCCACCTGTCCGCCTTCGCGTTGCCCGACCGGCGAATCCAGCGACACCAGGATCGTGACCGCCGGGTTGCTAATCGGGGCAAACCCGGTAAATGAAGCAATCAGTTGCGTCCTGGAATAGCGGCCTGTAGCGGGATCAATTTTCTGAGCGGAGCCTGTTTTCCCCGCCGCGGTCCAACCATCGAGGCGAGCCAGCTTTCCGGTGCCGTTGAGCACCACTCTTTCCATCAGCCGGCGAAGCGTCGCCGCCGTTTCCGGCCGGATCACCCGTCGGGGGTCCGCTAGTGCCAGAACCCCTTCCGATGGCACGACTCGATCCCCGCGTCGTAATTCCGCTACTACGTGCGGCTTGTAAAGTAAACCGCCATTCGCGATTGCGGAAACGGCGCTGATGAGCTGAATCGGCGTGACGCCCACCTCTTGTCCCATCGAAATCGATCCAATGGAGATCGCCGACCAGCTCTCCAGCCTCCGCACGAGGCCTTTGCTCTCTCCGGGCAGATCTACACCGGTAGGCTGGCCAAATCCGAACGCGCGAATGTAATCGTAAAATTTTGGCGCTCCCAACCGCAATGCGATCTTGATCGCTCCCACGTCACTCGATTGGGCCAGAATGTCAGCAACGCTCAACAGGCCGAACGGCTTATGGTCGTGAATCCGGTGGCCTGCTACATACACCGCGCCATTCTCGCAATCGAACACCTCCTCCGGCCGGGTGATGCCTTGATCGAAGGCCGCCGCCAAGGTAATCAACTTAAAGGTCGAACCCGGCTCGTACAGTGCCGTGACGGCGCGGTTCATCCGCGATTCGGCAGGCGCCTCGTTTGCAGCATTCGGATTGAACTTCGGCCAGCTGGCCAACGCGAGGATCTCCCCCGTGTTAGGGTTCATCACCATGACGGTCCCGGCCATGGCGTGCGTCTTGGCGATGGCTGCGGCGAGTTCGCGCTCGGCGATGTACTGCACTCTCTCATCCAGCGTCAGGATCACGCTTGCGCCGGGTTCGCGCTGTGCTTCCCCTCCGTCGAACCAGCGCTGGCGCGCGTCTGCCATCACCACGATCTTTTCGCTCTTGCCGCGGATTTTGCTGTCCAGTTCGTGCTCGATCCCACCGAGCCCCTTTTCATCCAGGTCGACGAAGCCCAACACGTGGGCGGCAAGATCCCTTTTCGGATAGATGCGCTGATTCTCTTTCTGGAAATAGATGCCCATCAGGTTCAAGGCCTCGACCGCCTCCTTTTTGTCTGGCGGTACCTTGCGCGCGATCCAAACAAAACTCTGCCCCGATTCCAATCGTGCTTCCAGCACATCGCCCGGGATCCCCAGCACTCGCGAGAGCAATTGCGCCGCGAGCTGTGCATCTCCAACCTCGGTGGGCACGGCGAACACGGAATCCACAGGAATGCTCATCGCCAGCGGATGCATGTTGCGGTCGTAGATCGAGCCGCGCTTTGGCGTGATTTCAATGGTGCGCTGTTGCTGTCGGGCCGCCCGCGCCAAGTATTCGCTGTGACAGAAAAGTTGAAGGTACGCTAAACGGCCAAAGACCGCGGTGATCCAGAGAAGAGTCAAGCCGGCAACAATGAGCAAACGATCCGCTGCCGTGCGCTCTCGCCCACGATTCACCGTTCGGCGATCTCTCATCAGGGCGTGCGCGCGATTTTGGGGCATGGTGAGATCAGTTCGGCCAGCACTCCGCCTCAATGTTCATTCTACGTGTGCAGATTCTCTGACAGCCCGCACGCTGAGAGCGCTACCGCGCGCGGTTCTGGCGGACGTATCTCGCGGCAGCCACCTCGGCGCCCGGCGGGGCGTCGTATTCCTGCACTTGCGTCGGCAGCGGCTCGGTCAGTCCCAATTGGCGCCGGGCAATGACATCGATGCGCATCGGATTTCGCAGGCTGGCAATCTCCAGCTTCAGGGAAGAGTTCAGCGTCGCGGCTTCCACTTGTTTTGCTTTTACTTCTTCCAATTGGAAGCTTAGATCAATACAGCGAAAATGCTGGTAGATATAAAGCATGAAAAAAGCCGCCACGATGCCGCCCAGTGCCAGGGTTCGGCAATAATTCCGCATCTTTACCGGCTCGACGCGGCGCACCAGCCTCGAGTTGTCGATTCGCTTGACCGTTTGAAATTCCAGCTTTGCTGCTGCTTTGTTCCTTCTCGCCATGGCTATACTCTTTCCGCACACCGCAGTTTCGCACTTCGCGAACGTGGGTTGCCCGCCTTCTCTTCCTTGGTGGGCTGGATTACATGTTTGGTCAGCACGCGGAGCGTTCCTGCTCGCTCACCCTCCTGAAACGCGCGCTTCACCAGACGGTCTTCCCGCGAGTGGTAACTCAGAACCACCCAGCGGCCGCCTGAATTCATTGTGGCGGGGGTCCGAGAAAGAAACTGCCCGAGTTCCTCCATCTCTCGATTCACCGCTATCCGCAGCGCCAGAAACGTTTTTGTTGCGGGATGCAGTCTCTGCCTTCCCCATTGCTTTCGGGCCCCTGCCACAGTCGTTGCCAGGTGCGCGGTATCTCTTATGGGTCGCGCTCTCATGATCGCCCTGGCGATCCTTCGGGAATCGTGCTCATCCGCCTCGCGGTAGAGCAAATCGGCCAGCTCTCTCTCCGGCCATCGATTCACAATCTCTTCTGCCGTCAACTCATCGGTTCCGGCATCCATTCGCATGTCCAGCGGCCCCGCCTCGCGAAACGAAAACCCCCGCGCGGCCTGGTCAAGCTGCATGCTCGAAACCCCCAAGTCGGCCAAGACCCCGTCCGCCGGCGGAATCCCCAACTCTTGTGCGACCTCCGCGATCCTCGAGAACGGTGCTTGGATCAGCTTCACTTTCGCCCCAAAGATTTTGAGCCTTGCCCGCCCAAGTTCTAACGCCTGTGCGTCCCGGTCCAGGCTGATCAATCTCCCAGAGGTCAATCTCTCCGCGATGGCTGCTGAGTGCCCGCCCGCTCCTAGCGTGGCGTCGATGTACGTTCTGTCCGGCTTTATGTGCAGCCATTCCAGCACCTCTTCCAACAGTACCGGCGTATGCGCCGCGCTCAATCCTTTGAACCCTTCGCCCAGCCCGATCCTCTACTTCTCTTGCGGCATCAAATCCCCAGGTCTCCCAACACCTTGTCGTCCTCATCGGTGTACGGATCATTCTTCAATTGATCCAACGCCCTGGTGTGATTCATCACCTCCAGATAATTGAGGGCGCCGAAAACATCTACTTCGCCCTTGGTTTGCGCGGCCTCACGCAGCACCGCAGGCACCAGCACTCTTCCCTGACCGTCCATCTCCACGGTTTGCCCGTAGTAGCTTGTCCTCATCAAGAACTTCCTTTTCGCTTTATTCGTCGTGGGCAACCGCGCCAACTTGTCCTCGATCTCCGACCAAACCTTCATCGGATAAATCCGTGCCGTCTCACCCGTTGGGCTGGTAATGTAAAACTGGTTTCCGTACTCCTTGAGCTCCTCCAAAAACACGGCGGGTATCTTCAATCGCCCCTTCTCGTCCACCTTCGCCGGACAGTTGCCCCGCAGCTTCATTTGTTCCGTTCAATTCGACCCCGGTTTTCCCGGGATTCGAGACAAAAATGTGGTCTGGAAAGGCCAAAATGCCCACTTTCACCACAAGTTACTCAAGCTGTCTACTTTGCCCTACCGCCCGCTACTTTGTTCTACTGTAGCCCACTTCTCACCACTTTGGCCCACATGATAGGCTCTGTTTGGCGCTTGTCAAGAGGAAACATGCATTTTGTTTAAAAAAAGTTGTGAAAATTAGACGGGACCAAGCGTGCCGTTTTCGCCGCAACTGCTTGTGGCTCTCTCGCGTCACAGCTTCAAGCCTTAGTGGTGGGATTGTCAGCCGATGCTAGTCTAGAAATTGGTACTAATTTGGTCAGGCCCGCAGCCCTGGGCCGGTGTCGAGCGGGCACCCGCCTCTTCCACTTCCCTATTCCATTCTTCCGGCTCTCGTGTTATGCTCTACTGGTCGTGATATCTCAGACTCCTAAAGGAGCCCTTTTCATGGAATGGACCACCCCTCAGCACGAAGAGATCGACCTCAATTGCGAAGTTACCTCTTACGCCAACGCCGAGCTTTAATCTTCCTCTCCGCCAGAATCAGTCACTGGCAGCCGTGCCGGAATGCGCGTAAAGATCCTCGGCTCCGCAGCCGGGGGCGGCTTTCCCCAATGGAATTGCAACTGTCCAAACTGTAGCGCGTTGCGCCGCGGAACTCTAAAAGCTCGTCCGCGTACGCAAACGCAAGTCATCTTCTCGCCTGACTCCAAGACTTGGTTTCTTCTCGGCGCTTCTCCAGATCTAAGGCATCAAGTGCTCGCTACCCGTGAGCTCTCTCCACCCCGGGACGATTCTTCTCCATCGCCGATTGGAGGCGTGTTCCTGCCGAGTGCTGACGTTGATTCCGTAATGGGCCTCCTCCATCTGCGCGAATTTCAGAGCTTCTTTTTGTTCGCGACTGCTGGCGTGCAGCGCGTTCTCCAGAAAGAAAACAAGATATTCCGCGTTTTGGAGCGTTCCGATCCGCCGGTGAAATGGCAGACTCTGTCTAGCAAGGGACGCTTGGGCTGTCATCTCTCCGAAGACTCCTCTGCGCCACCAGAATTCATCTGCACCACAGTGTCGCTCGGAAGCTCTTATCCAGATTACGTGGGCGAGGAGACTCTCCGGACGCTCTCGCCCGAGGAAGCAACGGTCGGCTTCGTCATGGAGCAAGGCCAGAGGCGTTTCTTTTTTGCCCCCTCACTTTCCGGCTCTTCGAGCGCGTGGAGGTCCGCTGCCGAGACCTCTGATGTCACCCTCATCGACGGCACGTTCTGGAGCGACGATGAGTTGTCGAAAACAGGCCGCAGCAGCAAATCCGCCCGCGAAATCGGGCACTTGCCGCTCTCCGGCCCGGGGGGCTTGCTCGAGCAATTTCCTGCGAATGCCAAGGGCCGCAGAATCTTGATCCACATCAACAATACCAATCCAATCCTTGACGAAGACAGCGCCGAACACCGCACTGTACGTGAAGCGGGCTTCGAAATCGCCTATGATGGGATGGAGTTCGAGCTATGACCCCATCCATGACCAGTTCCTTTGAAAAACCTCTGCTCTCCGAAGCCCAGCTCATCGCTGGTTTTCACGACATCGGCGAAGAGCGCTATCACCACAAGCATCCCTTTCACTTGCTCATGCACGAAGGCAAGCTGACCCGCGGCCAGCTTCAGGCCTGGGCACTGAATCGCTACTACTATCAAAGCCGCATCCCCATCAAAGACGCGGCTATTCTTGCCCGCAGCGAAGATCCCGCCTTTCGCCTCGCCTGGCGCAAGCGCATCCTCGACCACGACGGCGACGGAACAAAACCGGGCGGCATTGAGAAATGGCTGAAACTTGTCGAAGCCACCGGCCTTTCGCGCGATCACGCTCTCCGCGGCGATGGCATTCTGCCGGCCACGCGTTTCGCGGTACAGGCCTACGTCGATTTCGTCTCCACACATTCGCATCTGGAGGCCGTCGCATCTTCGCTCACGGAACTTTTTTCCCACAAACTCATTGCCCTACGCTTGGATCGCATGCGCCGGCACTATCCTTGGCTTTCCGGGGGTCTGGACTATTTCACCGGCCGCCTCACCCAGGCTCCCGAAGACGCCGAATTCGCTCTCGCATGGGTTGTGAAACACGCGCGCACGCGCGAAGAACAAGACAATGCTCATGCTGCTCTGCGCGCCAAATGCGACATTCTCTGGGCCCAGCTCGACGCCCTCTATTTCGCCTATGTGAATCCCGGCTGGTCTCCCCCGGGCGCTTTCCAGCCTGCCACGGAAAGCACATGACAATGGAGGGGAACAGCCGGCCGCGGCTCGCTCCGGGGTGTCGCATGGGAGAGAACAACAATCAGCGTATGCTCCTGATGCCCGAACGTGCTCTGCGCCTGAATGGCCCGAGCTTGGAAATCGTTTCGCGCTGCGACGGCCAGCACACCGTGGTGCAGATCATCGCCGAGTTGCAACAAATTTATTCGAAAGCGGAGCCGCACAAAGTCGAGCAGGACATTATCGGCTATCTCGCGCTCTTGCAGAAAGAACGCGCTCTCGACTTCGAGTTGTAGCTCACGCCTTTCTTCCGGTCATGACGCTTAATTCACACAACCCGCTCGCCCTTGTCGTCGAGCTCACGCATCGCTGCCCGCTCCACTGTGTCTATTGTTCGAATCCCCTCGAGTTGCAATCTCGCGCCAACGAGCTCTCCACGGAAGCCTGGTCGCGTGTCTTCAAAGAAGCCGCCGAAGCTGGCGTACTCCAGGCCGATTTCACGGGTGGCGAGCCTCTCGCGCGTCCTGATATCGTCGATCTCGTCCGCAACGCGCGAGCTGCCGGCCTCTATGTCAGCCTCATCACTTCCGGTCTTCCCCTCGACGAAGCCAAGCTCGATTCTCTAGTCCAATCTGGACTAGATCATTTTCAGCTCAGCTTCCAGGGCGGGCACGAAGAGACTGCCAGCGATATTTCGGGAACGAAGTCCCACTCGCACAAGCTCCGCGTCCTCCAGTGGCTGAAACGCTACCGCATTGGCGTCACCCTGAATTTCGTTATCCATCGCCGCAACATCGACGAACTCGAGGAAATGCTCGCCATCGTGGAAAACTCTGGTGCGGGTTGCGTGGAATTCGCGAGCGTCCAGTATTACGGCTGGGCCTTTGCCAATCGCGAGCGGCTCTTGCCCACCAGGCAGCAGGTGGACCGCTGCGTGGAGCTTCTCAATCGCGCCGAAGAACAATTGCGCGGCAAGACACGCGTCCTCTTCGTCGTGCCCGACTATTACGCCAAATTCCCCAAACCCTGCGTCGGTGGCTGGGGCCGCAAGCTTATGCTCATCACTCCGAGCGGTGACGCCCTTCCCTGTCACGCCGCGACAGTCATTCCCGGCCTATCGTTCGAAAACGTGAAGAATCGCAGCCTGCGCGAAATCTGGGATCATTCCGAGGCGTTTCAGAAATTTCGCGGCCAGGATTGGATGCAGGAACCTTGCAAATCCTGCGACCGCCGCGATCTGGACTTCGGTGGCTGCCGTTGCCAGGCGCTCCTCCTCACGGGCGACGCTTGCGCGACGGATCCCGTTTGCTCCCTTGCCCCACAGCGGCCCAAGGTGGACGCCATCCTCGCGGAGATCAACAACTCATCCGCTCAGCAGGCAATTTCGACACCCGCGTGGCTCTATCGCCCTAATCCTTCCTAAGTTCCCGCGGATGTCTGCAGTTTCCCCAATCTCATGACGACGCGAGACAAAAAGACCAAACTACCCAGCAGTACAAGCGATCCAGAAACCGTCAACGTGTAGGGAGCGCCGATGCGCTTTGCGACGCCTCCCGCGATCAGCGCTCCAATTGGCTGCACGCCCATGAACATCGTCGCATACACTGCCATCACTCGGCTGCGCAGCTCATCGGGCACGCGATTCTGAATCAGCGTATTCGTCGCGGCCATCTGTGACGTGGCCGCGAACCCCACGACGAAGAGCACCACGACGCAAAGCCAGAAAACCTTCGCCTGCGAAAAAATGATCAGGCAGACCGCGCACGTCGTCGAAGTCGCCCCAATCCACCGTGCCAGCCCTTTGTAGTGCGTGCGCGCAGCAAAATGCAGCGCGCCCAGCACCGCGCCCACCCCCGCTGAGCTCATCAGCAATCCCAGTGTCCGCGCGTTTCCCCTCAAAATGTCCTGCGCGTAAATCGGCATGAATACCGAGTACTGCAATCCAAAAAGGCTCAGCACGCTCAGCAACAACAGCGTCGACCGTACTGGCGGATCGCTCATCGCAAAGTGGAATCCCTGCACCAGGCTTTTCAGCGGAGATTCCTCACTCGGCTTTATTTCCGTCTTTGCGATCCTCATCATGAAAAGTGCCACGATCACCGCCACAAAACTCAACCCGTTCAGGAAGAAACACCAGCCTTCCCCGAACCAGGCGATCGCGAATCCCGCAATTGCCGGGCCCACCACACGCGCTCCGTTAAAAATCGAGGAATTCAGCGCGATGGCATTTGGCAAATCTTCTTTCCCCACCATCTGCACCAAAAATGCCTGCCGGATTGGTACATCAAACGCGTTGACAACGCCTACCAAAAACGCGATGGCGATCAATTCCCATTCATTAATTAGATGCGCCAGCGTCAGTGCTGCCAGCACGAACGCCAGAATCATGGAGGCTGTCTGCGTGGCAATCACGCCACGATGGCGCTCGTAGCGGTCACCCACATATCCGCCCAGCGAGGAGAGAAACAACATCGGCACCTGGCTTGCGAACCCAAAAACTCCGAGCAGCGCTGCCGATCCGGTGAGCTTATAGACCAGCCACAGTTGCGCGGTGGTCTGCATCCACGTTCCGATCAGCGATATGAGTTGCCCTGCGATGAAGAGCTGAAAATTGCGGTGCTGCAAGGCGCGAAAGCGCGTGGACAATGCGG
>Ga0209377_1002365_pt1 | contig 12303 bp, 8 predicted proteins | sample GraSoiAngelo_141_FD_185898 | JGI IMG/M metagenome (GOLD analysis project Ga0209377, IMG submission 185898) | Grasslands soil microbial communities from the Angelo Coastal Reserve, California, USA - 14_0929_12_40cm (SPAdes) (version 2) | ecosystem: Environmental > Terrestrial > Soil > Grasslands ...
TGCTCGAGGGGCAGGGGACGTTCCAGGTCGGCAGCGAGGAGCGGGTCCTCGGCCCCGGCCAGGCGGTGATGGCGTCCGCCGGCATGGAGCACGGCGTCCGCAACCACACCCAGCAGCGGCTCAGCGTACTGGTCTTCGTCGCGCCAAATCCATCATAATATGTGGGTATGGAAACGCGTCGCGCCATGCTGATCGCCGGCCGGTGGGTGGAGACCGGCACGACCAGCCCCATCCGCAATCCCTACAATGGGGCGGTCCTGGCGGAAGTCTGCCTGGCGGGTGAGGCAGAGGCCGACGAGGCCATTCGGGCGGCGGTGTCGGCATTCGCCGTCAGTCGCAAGCTGCCGGCCCACGCACGGTCCGCGGCGCTACAGAAGATTGCCGCTGAGATTACCGCCCGCAAAGAAGACTTCGCCCGCTGCCTGTCCTCTGAATCGGGCAAGCCTATCACCGACGCACGCCGCGAGATCGGGCGCGCCATCACCACGTTCACCGTCGCCGCGGAAGAAGCCAAGCGCATGCCCGGCGAGATCGTGCCTTTGGATATCACGCCGGGGACCGATAATCACTTTGGGCTGTATCGTCGAGTGCCAATCGGACCCATCCTTGGCATCACGCCGTTCAACTTTCCACTGAACCTCGTCGCCCACAAGGTCGCGCCAGCGTTGGCGGTCGGGAATCCCATTGTGCTGAAGCCGGCGCCGCAGACGCCGTTGACCTCATTGATGCTGGGAGACGTCATCCTCCAGACCGGTTTGCCGGCCGGGATGGTCAGCATCCTGCCCTGCACAAACGCCGTGGCCGAGCGCATGGTCACAGATGAGCGGCTCAAGATGTTGAGCTTCACCGGCAGCGCCGCGGTGGGCTGGATGCTGAAAAACAAGGCTGGCAAGAAACGCGTGGTGCTCGAACTCGGCGGGAACGCCGGCGTGATTGTCGAGCCCGACGCCGACTTGGACCACGCGGCGGACCGCTGCGCGGTCGGTGGCTACGTGTATTCAGGCCAGACCTGCATTTCGGTCCAGCGGATCTACGCGCACGAGTCCGTCTATCAGAAGTTTCTCGACAAGCTGCTCCAGCGCGTGGCGGCGCTGAAGGCCGGCAATCCCGCCGAGGACACGACCGTGATCGGACCTCTCATCGACGAAGGGGCCGCCAAGCGAGTCGAGGCCTGGATCCAGGAGGCGGTCAAGGGCGGCGCGCGGTTGCGAATCGGCGGGAAGCGGCAGGGGAGCGTCGTCGAGGCGACGGTCCTCACAGACGTGACGCCGCAGATGAAGGTGAGCTGTCAGGAGGTCTTCGGGCCGGTTGTGACCGTGAGCCCGTACGTGAAGTTCGAGGACGCGCTGGCGGGAATCAACGACTCGCCGTACGGCTTGCAGGCCGGCGTGTTCACGCGGGACATCAAGAAGGCATTTCAGTCCTTCCGGGATCTGGACGTCGGCACGGTGCTGATCAACGAGATTCCCACCTTCCGAGCCGACCACATGCCGTACGGTGGGGTGAAGGACTCCGGTCTCGGCCGCGAGGGCCTCCGCTACGCCATCGACGAGATGACCGACATCAAACTCCTGGTTCTGAATCTCTCCTAACAAGGGGACTGGCTACTTTTCTGAAAGTTGCCTGTCCCCAGTTTCCGCCCCACTAGTTTATTTTTTCCCCTGCCTCTCCAGCTCCTTTTTCCGCTCCTCCATCATCCTCTGGCACTCCTCAGAGCAGGGTCCTATAAGAGGAGGGGCTGGCGGTGGCGCTCCCGGCGGGTTCGAGCGCACACCCAAATTAGATGCATTACAAGGTATGTCTCCGCTTGGGACAAGCATGGAGGGATCGATGATCGGCGGCCTCGTCGCATCGGGATTCGGTGGTATGGTCTGTGTCTTTGGCGGCGGATCGGGACAGGGAGGAAGTTTATCTATCTGCGAGGAGTCCGCAGTGCCATATCCCGGTATACCGGTGACGACCAGGCCAACAAGAAGCAGGATCGGCGCGCACAGAGACCTTCTTGGCATAAACCTTCTCATAGTTCAACTCCTTGTTGGAGAGCAAACCCATGATAGATTGTAACACCACGAGGACTAAAAACGCGGACAGCCAGAAAGAAAATTGGTTTCGCGCTGGTGCACGGGCCTGAGACCCGCTTGCCTTAAGAAGGGTGGGAACTTCCTTTTCCGTCGCCGGCGGCGGTCTTGTCGGTCTTGGGCTTGTCGAAGAGCAGGACTAGGACGATACCGATCAGTCCGAACACACCCATGATGAGCATCGCTAAGCCGAAAGGTGTCATGGCGGCGCTCCCTTCTCGAAGATGATCGCTAAACTGAAAAACATCACTGTTATTCCCAGTCCAATGATCACCTCGAAAAACGTCCGACTTTGATTCAAAGCCGGATTCAGCACGGTGACCGCAAAGGCGACCTTACTGATATCGTAGCAATATTTAACGAGGCTTTCGCGGTGCTTGTCAAGGTTCATACTGACACTGAGACAGACGTATGGTAGGAAAGGTTGAATGGGGAGGGTGATTTTTCTCAGGACGGATGTGAGAAAGGGGACAGGCACGCCTAGGGCAGGCGAGCCAGTCCCCTACGAGACGAGCTTCTTAACTTTGTCCACGATGTGGCGGGCGCTGATGCCGTAGCGGTCGAGGAGCTGCTCTGGTTTGCCGCTGTGCGGGATCTCCGTCACGGCGAGCTTGTGCACCTTCACGCCGTCGGCGTTGACTGCGGCCAGCACCGCATCGCCCACGCCACCGTGCGCGTAATGGTCCTCGACCGTGAGGATCAGGTTGTTCGTCGCGCGGGCGCAGGCGAGCAAGGTCGCGCGGTCGATGGGCACGATGCTGTAGAGGTCCACGACCCGGATGGCGATGCCCTGCTTGGCCAGTTCGTCATGGGCCTTGAGCGCTTCGAACACGGTCACGCCGGCAGCGACCACCGTGACGCGGTCCTTGGCGCTCTCCCGCAGCACCTTTGCCCCGCCGATCGTGAACCGCTCATCGTTCTTATAAAGGATCGGCGTCTTGGGGCGTCCGGTGCGGATGTACACCATCCCTTGGTGGTCCGCGGCCTGCGCTGTCAGCCAATGGGTGCAGACGGCGTCGGAAGGATAGAGCACCACGACGCCCGGCTGCGCGGCCATCATGGCCAGGTCCTCGAGTCCCATCTGCGACGGCCCGTCTTCGCCGATGGATACCCCGACATGGGAGCCCATCAGCTTGATGTTCGCCCGGCTGATGGCCGCCATGCGGATGAAGTCGTAGGCCCGGGTCAAAAAACAGGCGAAGGTGGCTGCAAACGGAATCTTGCCCTGGCTGGCCAGTCCGACCGAGATCCCGATCATGTTCTGCTCGGCGATGAAGATCTCGAAAAACCGCTCGGGGAACTTCTTGGCGAACTTGTCGGTAAACGTCGAGTTCTTGACGTCGGCGTCGAGGACGACGACGCGAGGGTTCGCCTCTCCCAGTTTGACCAGGGTCGCGCCGAAGGCCTCCCGCGTGGCCACGAAGTCCGTGGGGGCGTATTCCGGAGGCGCGACCGGTTTGGCCGGCGCCGGTGATAGAGAAATCGGATCCGGCTTGCGGATCTCCACCGTCGGCGGCGTGGGAAGGAGCCGAGCGCTCAACTCGGCCAGCGCCTTGTCGGCTTCCTCGCCTTTCTTCAAAGGCTTGCCGTGCCAGTCCGGTTTATCCTCGACGAATGAAATGCCCTTCCCCTTGAGTGTGCGGGCCAGGACGACAGTGGGCCGGCCTTTCGTCTGAGCCGCTTGTGCGAACGCGTCCAAGAGCTTGGCGATATCGTGTCCGTCCACGGGAATGGCATTCCAGCCGAACGCGCTCCACCGCGAGCGGTAAGTCTCCACATCGTGCTGCAGAAGAGTGGGATCACTCTGGCCGAGACGGTTGATGTCCACGATCGCGCAGAGATTGTCGAGCTGGTAGTGGCGCGCGATCTCGGCAGCCTCCCAGTTGGAGCCCTCCATGGACTCGCCATCGCCCATCACGACGTAAGTGCGGTAGCTCGACCTGTCCAGGTACTTGGCGTTGATGGCCAGCCCGATGCCGGCGTTGAGCCCTTGGCCGAGCGAGCCCGTCGCCACATCGACAAAGTTCAACCTGGGCGTAGGGTGGCCTTCGAGGTCCGACTCGATGGTCCGCAAGCGCAACAGCTCGTCCGGATTGAACGCACCGGCTTCGGCCCAGGCCGCGTATAAGAGCGGCGCCGCATGGCCCTTGGACAGGACGAATCGGTCGTTGTTCGGGTACTTGGGGTTTTTCGGGTCGAACCGCATGACCGCGAAGAACAGGGTGGCGACGATGTCTGCTGCCGAGCAGCAACTCGTCGGATGCCCGCTACCGGCTTCGGTCGTGGAGCGAACGCTCAGGATCCGCAGCCGGGCGGCGTAGTGATTCAGCGTGGAGACCAGGGAAACGGCGGGGATGGACGTGGGTGGCACGGAGAACTCTCCTTTATATAGTATATAGAGATAACGTGCGGACTTGCCAGCCTTGGCGGAGACTAGCAAAAGCCGTCAGGACAGTCAATTGCGTCTCCCGCATCGGCCGGACGTTCAATTGACAATTCCCACCGCACTTGTGTAGGGTGAAGCCCCTCCGATGTACTGGTCGGGAGACCGCAGCCAGTGACCCTTCAGAATCTGCTTCTCGCCTTGCATCGCTTTTGGGCCGACCAGGGTTGCGTCATCCACATACCCTATGACTTGGAAGTCGGCGCGGGGACGTTCCATCCGGCCACGTTTCTCAAGGTGCTGGGCCCCGACCCCTGGCGCACGGCCTACGTGCAGCCCTGCCGGCGGCCGACGGACGGGCGGTATGGAGAAAACCCCAACCGCCTCCAGCATTACTACCAGTACCAGGTCATCCTGAAACCCTCGCCGGACGATGTCCAGGACCTCTATCTCCAGAGCCTTCGCGCGCTCGGCATCAACCCCAAGCAGCACGACATCCGGTTCATGCAGGACGACTGGGAGTCACCCACGCTCGGGGCCTGGGGGCTCGGGTGGGAAGTGCGGCTCGACGGGATGGAGATCACCCAGTTCACCTACTTCCAGGAAGTGGGGGGGATTGAATTGAATCCGATCTCGGCCGAGCTCACCTACGGGACCGAGCGGATCGCCATGTACCTCCAAGGCGTGGACAATGTCTTCGACCTGCTCTGGACGGAGGGCGTGACCTACGGCGACATCCACCATGAGGACGAAGTCCAGTTCTCGAAGTACAACTTCGAGGTCGCCGATGTGAAGGTGCTGATGTCCACCTTCACGGCCTACGAGGCCGAAGGCAAGCGGCTGGCCGAGCAGGGATTGATCTTGCCGGCGTATGATTGTTGCATCAAGGCCTCGCACCTGTTCAACCTGCTGGATGCCCGCGGCGCCCTGAGCGTCGCGGAGCGAACGGCTTACATCGCTCGCGTCCGAGGGTTGGCCCGTCTCTGTGCGGAAGGCTACGTCGGGATGCTCAGCAAGGCGACGGCATGACACGCAAACCGGAAAAGGGCCACGAGCTGCTGCTGGAGATCGGGACCGAGGAACTACCCGCGCAGTTTGTGCCGTCGGCCCTCACCGATCTGCGGGAAAAGGCCACGCAGCTTTTCACGGGACACCGGCTGAGACACGGGGATCTGAAGACTCTGGGAACGCCCCGTCGCCTGACGCTCTGGGTACAAGGGTTGGCAGATCACCAGGAGCCAATCTCTATGGAGGTGATGGGCCCGTCCAAGGCTGTCGGGTTCGACGCGCAGGGCCAGCCGACCAAGGCAGCGATCGGCTTTGCGGGCTCGCAAGGCGTGCCGGTGAAGGCGCTCGTGGTCAGGACCACTCCAAAGGGCGAGTACCTGTTCGCCGTCAAGAAAGACCCCGGTCGCAAGACGGCGGTGCTCTTACCACAGTTTCTCTCCGAGTTGGTGGGCGGTCTTTCGTTTCCGAAGGCCATGCGGTGGAACGCGACGCAGGTCCGGTTTGCGCGTCCGGTCCGCTGGCTTTTAGCTCTCTACGGCGGCAAGCCCGTCCGGTTCGAGTTCGCCGGGTTGACGGCCGGAGATACGACCATCGGCCATCGTTTCCTCTCGTCCGGCCGCCCGATACGCGTCAGGGATTTCCGATCCTATGAGAAGGCGCTGGAAAAAGCCGGCGTGATCGTGGATCCGGACCGGCGGCGTGACATGATTGCCAAGCAGATTGAAAACATTGCCAAACAGAAGAATGGTTTGCTCGTTCGGGACGACTCTCTGTTGGAGCAGGCCGTCTTTTCGGTGGAGATGCCGCGGGCAATCATCGGCTCCTTCCATTCGCGGTATCTCGACCTGCCGAAGGCTGTGTTGAGTACAGCGATGAAGGAGCATCAGGGATATTTCCCTTTGCTCGCCAGGGACGACAAATTGCTCCCGTATTTCGTCGCGGTGGTCAACATGCGCGGCAGCGAGGGGACGATCCAGGCCGGCAACGAGCGGGTGCTGGCGGCGCGCCTGGCGGATGCGAAGTTTTTCTTCGACGAAGATCGCAAGACGCGGTTGGAGAGTCGAATCGAAAAACTCAAGGGAGTGACCTTCCACCAGAAGCTCGGCACCCTCTATCAGAAAGTGGGGCGCGTCACGGCCATGGCCACAAAGCTGGCCGATACGCTCGGCGACCTCGACACGGTCGAGCACTGTCGGCGGGCCGCCATGCTCTGCAAGGTCGATCTCGTGACCGGCATGGTCGGGGAGTTCCCGACGTTGCAGGGGATCATGGGACGGGAGTACGCCCTGCACGACGGCGAGCCCAAGGCGGTGGCTGACGCGATCGCCGAGCATTACCTGCCCCGCTTCGCCGAGGATGCCATCCCGGCGAGCCTTGCCGGAAAGATCCTTTCCCTTGCCGATCGCTTCGACACCCTTGCGGCGTTCTTTTCAGTGGGTCTCGTGCCGTCTGGATCCCAGGATCCGTTCGCTCTTCGGCGTCATGCCTATGCCGTCATCCGCATCCTGGTCGAAGGCGAGCTCTCGTTAGGGCTCAATGCGACGATTCAGGATGCTGTCCGACTTTTAAAGGAACAGGGAATCCCGGTGGAGGGGAAGGCCGCCGGCGAGCTGCAACGCTTTTTCAGCGAGCGACTGCGGTATTATGCTCAGGAGGTCACCAGGCTGCGTGGCGATCTGGTGGAGGCGGTCCTGGCTCGATGGCAGTCGGGCACGTTTGACTCGCGGGACATCCTGGTCCGGAGTCAGGTCCTGCAGGCCTTCGCGCTCCGGCCGGAATTCGAGGCCCTCGTGATCGCCTTCAAGCGAGCCGAGAACATCACCAAGGCCCAGACCGAGGACAAAGTGGACGGTGGGTTGCTGAAGGAAGAGGTCGAGAAGAGCTTGTATTCGGCCGCGTGCGCGGCTGAAGAGGTGGTTCCTGGACTCATAAAGGATGAGAAATACAAGGACGCCCTCGAGGCCTTGGTCAAACTCAAGGTCCCTATCGACGCCTTCTTTACCGGAGTGATGGTGATGGTCGAGGACGAAGCGCTCCGGCGTAATCGGCTGGCCTTGCTGGTCCGCGTGCGGAACCTCTTTCGCCAGTACGCCGACTTTTCCAAGGTCAATGCCGAGCAGACATAATAGCTGTATTCATGATGGTTATAGCTGAATAGGTAAACCGATAATTTAGATTTTATACGAGGGAATCGTGGCCACTAAGAAATACGTCTACTTCTTCGGCAACGGCAAGGCGGAAGGGCACGGTGACATGAAGGACCTGTTAGGCGGCAAGGGCGCCGGCCTGGCGGAGATGACCAACCTGGGCGTGCCGGTCCCCGCCGGCTTCACCATCAGCACCGAAGCCTGCGTGGCCTACTTCAAAAACAAGCGGAAGTATCCTCCGGGACTCTGGGAGGAGGTCTTGCGGTACATGAAGCGCCTGGAATCGACCATGGGGTCGAAGTTCGGCGATCCGTCGAACCCCCTGCTGGTCTCGGTCCGATCAGGCGCGCGGGCCTCCATGCCCGGCATGATGGACACGGTGCTGAACCTGGGGCTCAACGACCGGACCATCCAGGGCCTCATCCGCAAGACGAACAACGAGCGGTTTGCCTACGACGCCTACCGGCGATTCATTGCGATGTTCTCGACGGTCGTGATGGACCTCAAGCGCGAGCAGTTCGAGGAGGTTCTGAAAGAGAAGAAGGCCGAGACGCGTGCGGTTCATGACACCGATCTGACGGCTGCGGCGTTGAAGGGCCTGGTCGCACACTACAAGCGGATCGTGAAGGAGGAGACCGGGCACGAGTTTCCGGACGATCCGTACGAGCAGCTCAAGATGGGAATCAATGCGGTGTTCAACTCCTGGTACGGGGCGCGCGCGGTCACCTACCGGCGGCTCTATGACATTCCGGATACCTGGGGCACGGCGGTGAACGTGGTGGCGATGGTGTTTGGCAACCTGGGAGAGACGAGCGGAACCGGCGTGGCCTTCACACGAGACCCTGGCACGGGACTCCCGAACTTCTTCGGCGAGTGCCTGCTGAATGCCCAGGGAGAGGACGTGGTCGCCGGCATCCGCACGCCGCTGCCGGTCCAGGCTCTCGCTAAGCCGCTCCCGCAGGCCTACCAAGACCTCATGAAGACCTATAAGAAGCTCGAGCGTCACTACCGCGACATGCTCGACTTGGAGTTCACGATCCAGGAAGGCAAGCTGTACATGCTCCAGACCCGTGTCGGGAAGCGCACGGGCATTGCGGCCGTGCGGATTGCAGTGGACTTGGTCAATGAAGGCGTGATCACCAAGCGCGAAGCGGTGATGCGCGTCGGACCGGAGCAGCTCGCCCAGTACCTCTATCCCATCTTTGACCCCAAGCAAGAAGGCCGGCACCAGCCGGTGGGCAAAGGCCTGCCTGCAGGACCGGGCGCGGCAGCTGGCAAGATCGCGCTCACGCCGGAGCGCGCGGTGGAGATGAAGGAGCGAGGCGAGCGCGCGATCCTCGTCCGCCGCGAGACCAGCCCGGACGACATCCATGGCATGAATGCGTCCGTCGGGTTTCTCACGGCCAAGGGAGGCATGACCTCCCACGCGGCTGTGGTCGCGCGCCAGATGGGCAAGGTGTGCGTGGCGGGGTGCGAAGCGCTGGATGTGGGAGCCGATGGGCTGGTGTGTTTCGGCTCGCGCACGCTCAAGGAAGGTGATGATCTTTCCATCAACGGCTTCACGGGCGCCGTGTACGCCGGACAGATCCCGGTCGTCGAGTCCGAGATCATCCAAGTCATTCAGGGCAATCTCAATGGGGCGGATTCCGAGAAGTACCGGTACTTCTCGACGCTGTTGGAATGGGCTGACGAGTTCCGGACGCTCGGCGTGCGGGCCAATGCGGATATCCCGGAACAGGCGATCATCGCGCGCGGCTTCGGCGCGGCGGGCATCGGGCTCTGCCGGACCGAGCACATGTTCTTCGCCGAGGACCGCGTCCCGATTATGCAACAGATGATCCTAGCCAAGACCCGTGAGGACCGTGAGCGCGAGCTGGCCAAGCTGCTGCCGCTGCAGAAGAGCGATTTCATCGGACTCTACCGCGCCATGAAGGGCTATCCGGTGACCATCCGCCTGCTGGACCCCCCGCTGCACGAGTTTCTGCCCAAGCGCGAGGAGTTGATGGTGGAGATCGCGCGCATGGAGTTGAACCGGGCCGACCCGGGGAGCATCGCCGAGAAGCAGAAACTGCTGGCCCGCATTGAGGAGCTGCACGAGTTCAACCCGATGCTCGGCCTCCGCGGCTGCCGTCTCGGCATCACGATGCCGGAGATCACCCGGATGCAGGTCCAGGCCATCATGGAAGCAGCCTGCGAGGTCACGAGGGAAGGCATCAGGGTCGTGCCCGAGATCATGATCCCACTGGTCGGGCTGGCGGCCGAGATGAAGGCCCAGAAGGAGCTGGTGCGGGAAGTCGCCGCCGACACGATGCGCCGCTACCAGACGAAGTTTCCCTATCTCGTGGGGACCATGATCGAGCTGCCGCGTGCGGCGGTGACGGCCGACAAGATCGCCCGCGAGGCGGACTTCTTCTCATTCGGCACGAACGATCTCACCCAGACGACGTTCGGCTTCTCCCGCGATGACGCCGCGAAGTTTACCGACTTCTACATGAACCGGCGGGACCGCTGCCCGCGGTGCCTGAGCCGCGAAGTGGACCAGAAGACCATGCAGTGCCGGGCCTGTGGCCTGCGGCTCAGCGCGACGCCTGAGAATATCCTCGATGCCGATCCCTTTGCGACGCTTGACCAGGAGGGCGTCGGGGGGCTCATGAAGCTGGCGATCGAGCGGGGCCGGGAGGGGCGCCCGGATATCAAGCTAGGCATCTGCGGCGAGCACGGCGGCGATCCCGCGTCCATCGCCTTCTGTCACACCCTCGGCCTCGACTATGTCAGTTGCTCGCCGTACCGGGTGCCGATCGCGAGGCTTGCCGCGGCACAGGCCGCCATCAGGGCTGCCGATGAAGCGAAAGCTGGTCGCCATACCTCGCGGCGTCCAGCCCGACGGGCACGGACGGTGACCCACCGGCGGACTCGTCACTAGCGTCCCGTTGCCTGAAACCCATCGAGAGGCCGACGAGCGATTCATGGCACGGGCCCTTGCGCTGGCCTGGCGTGGCGCCGGCCAGACCAGCCCGAATCCGCCGGTGGGCGCGGTCGTCGTGCGCCAGGGCGCGGTCGTCGGCGCGGGGTATCACCGGCAGGCCGGAGGGCCCCATGCCGAGGTGGTAGCCCTGCGACAAGCGAGCCCGCGGACCCGCGGCGCGACGCTGTATGTCACGCTGGAGCCGTGCTGCCATCTCGAGAAACGCACCCCACCATGCGTCCCCCTCATCATTGCGAGCGGCATCAAGCGGGTGGTGGTGGCCATGCGTGATCCGAATCCCCAGGTCAGCGGCCGTGGGCTGACCGCGTTGCGGCGGGCCGGGCTACGAGTCGACGTAGGCGTGGGGGCAGGGGAGGCCGAGCAGCTCATCACGCCATACCGCAGGCTGATCACGACCGGCCGGCCGTTCGTCACGTTGAAGGTCGCGGCGACCTTGGACGGCAAGATCGCCACGGCCAAGGGCGAATCGCGTTGGATCACCAGCCCTGCGGCCCAGAAGATGGTGCACCTCCTGCGTGCCCGCTCGGATGCGATTCTGGTGGGCATCGGGACCGTCCTGGCGGATGATCCGAGTCTCACGGTGCGCACAGGTTCTTCACGCCGACGGGCTCCGCTACGGGTGGTGCTCGATCCCTCTCTACGCATTCCGAGGACGGCGAAAGTGCTCACCGACGGTCGGGCACCGACGTTGATCGTGACAACCTCATCCGGATCTCCGACCAAGCGGGCGGCGGTCGAGAAGACGGGTGCTCACGTCGCAGTGCTGCCGGCGCGACACGGGCGCATCTTGTGGCGGGACCTGCTGAAGGAGTTGGGGCGGCGAGGGATCGCGTCGCTCTTGATTGAAGGTGGCGCGGAAGTGAATGCCTCAGCGCTGCGCGAGGGGGTCGTGGACCGGCTGCTTTTTTTCCTGGCGCCCAGGATCCTGGGAGGGCGGGACGCGATCGACGCAGTCGGCGGAGTGTCGCCGGCACATTTGCGGGAGGCGCTGTCTCTGCGGGTAACCTCGGTTAGGAGGGTCGGACCCGACATTCTCGTCGAAGGTCGTGTGCGGTGAAAAAGCAGTTTGCGCTGCTATGCGGCGTCGGGCTCTTCGCCTTCATCAGCTACAATCTCGTCCGGATGCCGGTGCTTTCCCTGTTCGCCCAGTCGCTGGGCGCTAGCCCGGAGGCCATCGGCTTCATCGTCTCGGCCTCCACGCTGACGGGGGTGTTTCTGAAATGGCCGGCAGGGGCGCTCTCGGATTTGTATGACCGGCGCTGGCTCTTGCTGCTCGGTCTGCTGGCTTTCGCGCTCCCGCCGTTCTGTTACTTGTTGATCACCGATGTGAGGTGGCTGGTCGTGCTCCGTTTCGCGCATGGTGTGGCGACCGCGGTGTTCGCGCCGATTGCCTTGGCCGTTGTGGCCGATCTGCGTCGAGAGGCGCGCGGCGCTGCCTATGGGGCGTACACGGCGGCGACGCAGGCCGGTGCGATGCTGGGTCCTCTGCTGGGCGGGTGGCTTTTACAAGTGGCGGGGTTTTCGACCGCGTTCGTCACCGCCGGCACGCTCGGCGTGATCGCCGTGTTGCTGTTTTTCCTGATGCGCTTGCCGCCTGTCCCTGGTCGCGTTGATCGTGAAACGTTAAACGTTAAACGTGAAGAGTCTGACGATTCACGAATAACGAATAACGCTGTACGTCCCCCTGGGCCGGCGGCGGTG
>Ga0209377_1002367_pt1 | contig 12298 bp, 9 predicted proteins | sample GraSoiAngelo_141_FD_185898 | JGI IMG/M metagenome (GOLD analysis project Ga0209377, IMG submission 185898) | Grasslands soil microbial communities from the Angelo Coastal Reserve, California, USA - 14_0929_12_40cm (SPAdes) (version 2) | ecosystem: Environmental > Terrestrial > Soil > Grasslands ...
CCTTCGCTCCGGGCCGGAACTTTGCGAACAAGCTCTGGAACATCGGACGCTTCATTTTGGCGCAGCTGCCGGAGCGGGTGCAGCCGCTCGAGGCGCTCGACGAAACACGTCAGCAGCCCGCCGATCGCTGGATTCTATCGCGCGCGCAAGGGGCGATCCGCGACGTGACGGCGTCGCTCGAAACGTTCCGGCTCGACGAGGCGGCCAAACGATGCTTCGACTTCGTCTGGAAGGAGCTCGCGGACTGGTACGTCGAAGCCGTGAAGCCTCGTCTCGGGGACGCCGCCACCGCCGCCGTCGCGCAGTCGGTGCTCGCGTACTGCTTCGACACGGTGTTGCGACTGCTGCATCCGGTGGTGCCGTTCATCACCGAGGAGTTGTGGCAGAAGCTGCCGGGCCGAAGCGGAGACGAGCTGCTCGCGGCGACCACCTGGCCCACCGTGCGGGACGCGCTCACCGACCCGCGGGCCGAAGCGCGGTTCGCGCTGGTGCAGGACGCGATCGCGGCCATCCGCACGATCCGCGCAGAGTATCGCGTCAGCCCCAAGGCGCGGCTCGCCGCCACCGTGACGCCCAAGACCGCCGAGGGCCGGGGCGCCTTCGAGGGCGAGCGTGAGACGATCGTGCGCCTCGGGCAGCTCGAGGCGCTGGCGTTCGACGGTCGGAGAGCGGCGAAGGCCGGCGCGCACGCCGTGCTCGCCGACGGCAGCGAGGTCTTCGTCGCGCTGTCGGATGCGATCGACGTGCAGCAGGAGTGTCGGCGCCTGTCGGGCGAGCTCACCCGGCTCGAGCAACAGCTGGCGGGGCTCGCCGCCAAGCTCACCAATCAGCAGTTCGTCGCGCGGGCGCCCGCCGAGGTGGTCGCCAAGGAGCGCGAGAAGGAGCGGGCGTGGCACGACCAGCGGCAGGTGCTGGCCGACAAGCTCAAGTCGCTGGGCTGCTCCTAAGCACCCTGGCGTTGGGCTGCGCGAGCCAGGGTGAGCCGCCCGGCGGCCCGCCCCGCACCACGCCGGCGGCCATCCTGCGCACGACACCTGAGTCGGGGGCGGTCGTACCCGACTTCCGGGGCAAGGCCGTCGTCCAGTTCGACGAGGTGATCGACGAGGCGCCGGGGAGCTCCGGCGGAGGGGGAGGAGGAGGGGGGGGGGGGGGGGGGGGGGGGGGGGGAGCCATCACCGGCCTGGCGCAGAAGATCGTGTTGTCGCCGGTCGCAGGCGACGTCAAGGTGTCCTGGCACCGCAGCGCGATTCACGTCCAGCCCGAAGAGGGGTGGAAGCGAAACCGGGTGTACCACCTCGAGGTGCTGCCCGGCATCGCGGACTTGCGCCGCAACGTCACGAAGACGGGCAGGACGATCGTCTTCTCGACCGGCGGCGCCCTGCCCCGAGCCGCGCTCAGCGGGACCGTGCTCCTGTGGGTCGAGCAGCGGCCGCTCGCGCAGGGCGTGATCCGGGCCGCTCCGCTCCCCGACACCGCCGCCTATGTCACGCTGACGGACTCCGCCGGAAACTTCCGGCTGCGGGAGATCCCTCCCGGGCGTTATCGCGTGTGGGCCATTCAGGACCAGAACAACAACCGCCGCCAGGACCGGCGTGAGCCGTTCGACACCGTCGCCGTCACGGTCGACTCGACGGCGAGTGCCGTGCTCTGGGCGTTCGTGCACGACACCGTCGGCCCGCGGATTCGCACCGTCGAGGCGGTGGACTCGGTCACCCTGCGCATCACCTTCTCGGGGCCGCTCGATCCGGCGCGCCCGCCGGACACGGCCGCGGTGCGCGTGTTCGCGCTGCCCGACACGACGCCCGTCGGCGTGCGGGCGCTGTACCGACCGGCGCAGTTCGATTCGCTGCAGGCGCGCGCGCGGGCGGTGGCCGACTCGCTCAAGCGGCTGCAGGATACGACGGCACGGCGGGATACGACGGCGCGCCGGAGGACCCCGGCTCCGGCAGCCCCGCGGGCGCCCGCTGCGCGGGCGCCTCGAGACACAGCTACCGTGCACGTCGACACCGCCCGCGTCCGCAAGCTCCTGGGCCAGCGCCCCGTGCCCTACGACCGGCTCGTCGTTCAGACCGCGCCGCCGCTGACCCCGGGGGCGAAGTACCTCGTGCGCGTGCGCCGAGCGATCAACCTGAGTGGCGTCGCCGCGGACGGCGTCGGGGTGGTCGAGATCCCCGTGCCGAAACCTGCGCCGCGCGACACCACCAAGGTCAAGGCGCCGTGACCGACCCCCGCCGCCGGCTGCCCGCGGTGGACGCCCTGCTCGCCGAGCCCGACGTCGCTGCGCTTGTCACCGCACATCCGCGGGGGCTGGTGGTGCGAGCCGTGCGGGACACGATCGAGCACGCGCGCGCCAACGGCGGCGCTGCGCCCTCCGAGGGCTGGGGCGCGGCCGTCCGCGCGCGGGTGCAGCACCTCGCCGCCCCGTCGCTCCTGCCGGTGATCAACGCCACCGGCGTAGTGCTGCACACCAACCTCGGTCGCGCGCCGCTGGCGCGCGCCGCCCGCGAAGCGATGACCCGCATCGCCGCGGGATATTCGAATCTCGAATACGACCTGGCTCTCGGTACCCGTGGCTCACGCCACGGGTTATGTCGGGATCTCCTGGTCGAACTGACGGGCGCCGAAGACGCCGTCGTCGTGAACAACGCCGCGGGCGCTCTGCTCGTCGCCCTCTCGGCGCTGGCCCGCGACGGTGAAGCGGTGGTGTCGCGGGGCGAGCTGGTGGAGATCGGCGGCGCCTTCCGGATCCCGGATATCATGGCCCGCTCGGGCGCCACCCTGGTCGAGGTGGGGACCACGAACCGCACGCACTTGAGGGACTATGAAGGCGCGCTGACCGAGCGCACCAGGCTCCTGCTCAAAGTCCACCGCTCCAATTTCCAAGTCACGGGTTTCACCGCCGAGGTCTCCGCGCAGGAGATCGCGGGGGTCGCGCGCGCGCGGGGCGCAGCGAGCCTGTACGATCTGGGCAGCGGGCTCTTGGTCGACCTCTCGCCGTGGGGCCTCGCCGGCGAGCCCACCGTGGCCGAGGCCCTCGCGAGCGGCGTGGACGCCGTCGCCTTCTCAGGAGACAAGCTGCTCGGCGGCCCGCAAGCCGGGATCCTGCTGGGCCGGCGAGACGCGATCGCGGCGTGTCGCAAGGATCCGCTGGCACGGGCGGTGCGCGCCGACAAATTCACGCTCGCGGCGCTCGAGGCGACCCTCACTCTCTACCGAGATCCGGAGCGGGCACGGGTTGATATACCCGTACTTCGGATGCTCACCGAAGACGTTGAGGAGATACGGCGTCGAGGAGAGGCGTTGAGGAGGAGCGTGGAGGGCACGGCGTCGGCGGAGCTGATCGAGGGCGAATCGGAGGTGGGCGGCGGATCTTTCCCGGGCGCGAAGCTGAAGACGTGGCTGGTTCGCTTGAATCCCCGACACCTGACACCCGACACCTTGTCGGCCCGCCTCCGCTCGAGCGCCCCTCCCATCATCGCCCGCATCGCCGACGATCGCGTCGTCCTCGATCCGCGCACTATCTTCCCCGACGAGCTGGAGACCGTGGCGCGCGCGGTGCGGGCCGCGCTCGATGCCTGACGCCCGAGCGGAAGGAGGCCGCCGCGCCGTCTTTCTCGACCGCGACGGCACCATCGTGGAGGACCCGGGATTCCTGCACCAGCCCGGCAAGGTCCGCCTCCTTCCCGGCGCCGGAGCAGCGATTCATCGCCTGAACCAGGCGGGCTGGCTCGTGATCACCGTCTCCAATCAGTCGGGGATCGCGCGCGGCGTGTACGACGCGACCGCCTACGGCGCCGTGCAGCGCCGCCTCGCGGAGCTCCTGGCGGCACATGACGCCCGGCTCGACGGCGCCTACTTCTGTCCGCACCATCCCGACATCACGGGACCGTGCGAGTGTCGCAAGCCGGGGGTGCTGCTGTTCCGCGAGGCCCAGGCCGCCCTCGGCCTCGACCTCGCTCGTTGCCGCTGGGTAGGTGATCGCTTGAGCGACGTCGAGCCTGGGCGGCGGCTCGGGGGGCGCGGCTTCCTGGTGGCGACGGGTCGCGGCGCGCAGTACGCGGCGCAGGGACGCGCCCTCGGCGTCCCCGTCGTGGCGGACCTCGCTGCTGCCGCCGCCGAGATTGTGCGCGGCGGCTAGCGCCCGCAGATTGCGGGGCGACATGGAGCTGTGGAGACTGGTCGCGCTGCTCGCGCTCGCCCCGGGTGCCCTCCCCGCACAAGGCAAGCCCCCTCGCTGGACCGCGCGGGGGACGATCGCGCGAGGCGACACGGTGCGGGACTCCCTCACACGGCGCGACGTGCTCCTCCCGGCGGAGAGCACGTACGCGCAGGAGTGGCGGCTCGCCGGGCGAGCGGGCGAGACCGTCACCATCGACCTCGCCGCGGCCGCCTTTGACGCGTACGAGTTCCTGCTCGGCCCCGGCTTCGAGGCCGCAGCGCCCCAGGACGACGACTCGGGCGGCCGCTGCAACGCCCGACTTACCGTACGACTGCCCCGAACGGGAGACTATTTCATCGTGGTGACGAGCAGCGAGCGGTTCGCGACCGGGGCGTTCACGCTCACCGTCGCCGCCGGACCCAAGCCTCGTTCGCTCGCCGCTTGCGATCGGTGACGCCGGTTCCGGTGGCCGTGCTCGTCTCGGGCGGCGGCACGAACCTCCAGGCGCTGCTCGACGCGCTGCGCGACTCGCCGGTGGCACGGATCGCGCGCGTGGTCGCGAGCCACGCCGACGCGGGCGCGCTCGAGCGAGCGCGGCGGGCCGGGCGAGGCGTGTCCACCGTCGTGCTCGCGCATCCCGACGATCCGGGCGAGGTCGTGACGGCCATCGGCGACGCCAGGCTCGTCGTGCTCGCGGGATACCTGAAGCGCATTCCGCCCGCCGCGGTCGCGCAGCTTCGCTGGCGCCTGATTAATATCCATCCGGCGCTGCTCCCAGCGTTCGGCGGCCCCGGAATGTACGGCCGCCGCGTCCACGAAGCCGTGCTCGCGAGCGGCGTCGCGCTCACCGGAGCGACCGTCCACTACGTGGACGAGGAGTACGACCGGGGTCCGATCATCGCGCAGTGGCCCGTACCGGTCCGCCCGGACGACACGCCGGACACGCTCGCCACGCGCGTGCTCGAAGTGGAGCATCGGTTGCTGCCGCAGGTGGTCGTGGCCCTGGCGCGGCTGGGCGTACCGGAGAGGCCCGTGCGGCTCTCCTCGAAGGGTTCCGGATTCGTCACGGGAGACAAGTTTGGTATCGATCTCGACACTGCGGCGGACGGGCGGACTGGCGGACGGGCAGACCGCTAAGGCGGGGCTCGTCGCGTGTGTGTTCCTGTCCGCCCTTCCGACGGTCCGCCTGTCCGCTCAGGGCGACGTCGACCGCCTGGCGTTCCGCTTCGCCTCCATGACCGCCGTCACCGGTCTCGAGCAGGCGATGGTGGACTCGCTCCGGGCACTCTTCCCCGGCAGCACCCGCGATCAGGCGGGCAACGTGACGCTCACCCTGGGTCAGGGCTCCCCGAAGCGACTCTTCACCTGCCCGCTCGACGAAGTCGGCTACGTCGTGGGCAACATCCTGCCCGACGGCTTCTTGCTGTTGCGGCGGGTGGGTGGTGGAGGGGGGGGCCGCACGGCGTCGCCGCTGTTCGATCAACAGCTCGAAGGTCACCGCGTGACTGTGTTCGGAGCGCGAAGCGCTGTGCCCGGCGTCGTGGCCGTGAAGTCGACGCACCTGACGCGGGGCCGCGTAGCGACCGGGGCGGGCGCGCCCGATCCCGTCTTCACCGTGGACAACGCGTACGTGGACGTGGGTGCGAGCTCGGCGGCCGAGGTACAGGGTCTCGGGATTGCGGTGCTCGCACCGGTGTCGCTCGCCAAGCGGCCGCAACTCTACGGCGAGCGGCTGCTCGCCGCGCCGGCCGCCGGACGGCGCGCCGCCTGTGCCGCGCTCGCTGCGGCGGTCCAGGCGAAGCCCAAGGTGAAGGGCACGGTCGTCGTCGCGTTCACGGTGCAGAGCCTCTATGCGAGCAACGCCGGCCTCGCGAGCGTGAAGGCCCGGCTCGGGCCGTTCGACGACATCAAGACCGCCGCGCTGCCGGCGCGCTACGCGGACACGGCGGCGGAGACGGTGGCCCTCGCCGACGCGGACAGGCTCGTCCGGGAAATCCGGCAATGGATGGAGGGAAGATGAGAGCGGTCGTAGCGGCAACCGCGCTGCTTACCGCCCTACCGGCCTGCCGCCTTGCGGCGCAAGACTCCACTCGAATCGCCGAGGCACAAGCGGTCCTCGCCCCGCTCGTGGAATCCTACGGCGTTTCCGGCGCCGAGGGCCCGGTGCGGGAGGCAGTGAAGCGGCTGCTGCCGGCGTGGGCCGTGCCCTCGACCGACACCGCGGGCAACCTTGTGGTACGGGTGGGCCAGGGCGACCCGGTCGTCGTGTTCATCGCGCACCTGGACGAAATCGGCTTCCGCGTGACCGGCATCCGCGACGACGGCGCGCTCGAGCTCGAAACCCGCGGCGGATTCTTCCCGTCCCTCTTCGAGGCCAAGCCGGCGCTCGTGCACACGGACCAGGGCGACGTGGCGGGCGTCTTCCTGCCGCGCGACTCCGGTTTCACGCGCCGCACCCCTCCCCCACTCCGCGTCAGCGTGGGCACCGCTTCACGAGCGGCCACCATGGCCCGGGGCGTAAGCCCCGGGCAAACGGTCACCATGCCCAAGCAATACATCCGGCTCACAGGCACGAGAGCGACGGGCCGGTCGTTCGACGACCGCGTCGGCTCGGCCGCGCAGCTCATGGCGCTGCGGCGCCTGGACCGCGCGGCGCTCAAACACCAGGTGGTTTTCATCTGGAGCGTGCGCGAGGAGATCGGGCTCGAGGGAGCGGAGGCAGCGGCCGCGTCGCTCGGCACGACCCCTCGACGCGTGTACGCGATCGATACGTTCGTGTCCGCGGACTCACCACTCGAGCTGCCCAGCTTCGCCGTGGCGCCGATCGGGCGGGGGGCGGTGGCGCGCGCGCTCGACAACTCGTCCGTCACGCCCCCCGCCTACGTGGACTCGCTCGTCCAGGTCGCGCGGGCGCGCGGCGTCGCGCTGCAGGTCGGCACCACCAACGGCGGCAACGACGGATCCGTATTCACCCCGTACGGCGTGGTGGACGTGCCGATCGGGTGGCCGCTCCGCTACTCCCATTCCCCCGCCGAAGTGATCGACTTGAAGGACGTGGTGAGCCTCGCCGACATGATCCGGGCCGTGGCCGAGACCTGGTGAAGGCCCGAGCCCTGCTGTCGGTGTCGGACAAGCGCGGCCTCGTAGAGCTCGCGCGCGAGCTGGTCGCGCTCGGCTGGGAGATCGTCTCCACCGGCGGCACCGCGGAGGCGCTGCGCAAGGCGGGGATCCCCGTGATCCCGATCGAGCAGGTGACGGGATTCCCCGAGATGATGGATGGGCGCGTGAAGACGCTGCACCCCAAGGTGCACGGCGGCCTGCTCGCCCGCCGCACTCATTCCGGGGACCGCGCCGCGCTCGCCGAGCACGGGATCACGCCGATCGACCTGGTGGTCGTCAACCTGTATCCGTTCCGCGAGACGGTCGCGAGGCCCGGCGTCGCCTTCGAGCAGGCGATCGAGCAGATCGATATCGGCGGCCCCTCGATGCTCCGCTCGGCCGCGAAGAATCATCAGGACGTCCTGGTCGTCGTCGATCCGGACGATTACCCCGTGGTGATCGCGGCGCTCAAAGAAGGCAGACTGACCCCGGGCGCAAGCCCGGGGAGCCCCGGGCTCCGTCGGGAATTGGCCGCCAAAGTCTTCGCCCACACCGCCGCGTACGACGCCGCCATCCACGGCTACCTCACCAAGGATGCGCCCGGGTGGCCCGAGCGGATCACGCTCGCGTTGGAGCGCCGCCAGGAGCTTCGCTACGGCGAGAACCCGCACCAAGCCGCAACGCTGTACGCGACCGCGGAGCCCGGCATCCGCGACCTGGAGCAGCTCTCCGGCAAGGAGCTGTCGTTCAACAACCTGCTGGACCTGGACGCGGGGCTCCTGGCGGTCGCGCCCTGGAGCTCGGGGCGCGCGGACCGCACCGCGTGCGCCATCATCAAGCACACGACTCCGTGTGGCATCGCCCTGGCCGGCTCGCCGCGGGAGGCGTACGAGCGCGCCCTCGCCACGGATCGCACGTCCGCGTTCGGATCTGTGATCGCGTTCAATGTGGCGGTGGACCGCGCGGCGGCGGAGGCGATGCGGGAGCTGTTCGTCGAAGTGGTGGTGGCACCCGGGTTCGCAGCCGACGCCGTCGCCGTGTTCCGGGAGAAGAAGAACCTGCGCGTGGTGCGGCTCCCGGCCGGAGAGGCCGCCGGCTGGGACTGGAAGCGGATCCGGGGCGGGGTCCTCGCGCAACAGCGCTCCCACAGCGCGCAGGTGATGGACGAAACCGGTTGGACAGTGGTGACCCGGCGCCCGCCGAGCGACGCGGAGTGGCGCGACCTGCGCTTCGCCTGGGCCGCCGTAGGGGCGGTCAAGTCGAACGCGATTCTGCTCGCCCGCGACGAAGCCGCGATTGGGATCGGCGCCGGGCAGACGTCGCGCGTGGACGCCTCGTTTCTGGCGATCCACAAGGCGCGCCAACAGGGTCACGATCCCACGGGCGCCGTGTTAGCTTCCGACGCGTTCTTTCCGTTCCCGGACGGGGTAGAAGAGGCCGCCCGGGCGGGCGTGCGCGCGATCATCCAGCCGGGCGGCTCGGTGAAGGACGCCGAGGTCGTGGCGGCGGCGGATCAGGCGGGTCTGGCGATGGTGTTCACAGGTATCCGACAGTTCAGACACTAACCCGTGACCAAAGCATGACCGACCCACAGACCCCGGACGTCGCAGCCTACCGGCCTCCCTATCTGCTCGCGAGCCTCGTTGCCCTGGGCGCCCTCGTGCTGTACGCGGTGACGCTCGCGCCCACCACGCAGTTCTGGGATGCTTCCGAGTACATCACCGCCGCACACGCACTGGGGATTCCCCATCCTCCCGGGAACCCGCTGTTCGTCATTCTAGCCCACGCGTGGGGGCTGCTCCCGTTGGGGGTCGACTATGCCCGACGCATCAATCTCTTCGCGGCCGCGACGAGCGCGGCCGCGGCGGGCGTATGGTTTCTCATCGGAGAGCGGTGGTTGCGGCCCATCGTGGCGCCCGCACGGCGGCGGCGGCTCGTCGCAGCCGCGGGTGCCGTGGTCGGGGCCACGGCGTTCACCGTGTGGAACCAGTCGGTGGCGAATGAGAAGGTCTATACCCTGAGCGTGTTGTCGATCGCCTTGGTGCTCTGGCTCGCGGTGCGGTGGACGGACCAGCCGGTGAGCACCCGGCGCGATCATCACCTGGTCCTCATCGTTTACGTGCTGGCCCTCACGGCGACCAACCACTTGATGGGCGTCCTCGCGGCACCGGCGGTGCTCGTGTACGTTCTGCTCACCGACCCGCGCGCGCTGCTCCGTCCCCGATTCCTCGTGGCGGCGACGCTCGTCGCCCTAGTCGGGACGAGCGTCAACCTCTTCATCCCGATTCGGGCGCACCTCGACCCGTATCTCAACCAGGGTGACGCGACCACCTGGCCGGCGCTCAAAGCCGTCCTCGCGCGCGATCAGTTCGGCAAGCCCTCGGTGTTCGACAACCCGATGTTTCCGCCCGGCCCCGACAACCCGGGCCACACGCTCGTCCTGTACGGGCAGCAACTGCTGAACTACGTGCAATACTTCACCTGGCAATTCGGCCGGGACTGGCTCCCCGCGATGCGAGCGTCGTTGGCGGTCCTGTTCGGCGCATTGGGGCTCCTGGGGGCGCGGCGGCATTGGCGCGCGGAGCGCCGGGCGGCGTTCGCCATGACGACGCTGATGCTGACCCTCTCAGTCGCACTCGTGTTCTATCTCAACTTCAGGTGGGGCTATTCCCAGCCCTTCACGGGACCCGGGCTGGAGCATGAGGTCCGCGAGCGGGACTACTTCTTCATCGCGTCGTTCGCGGCGTGGAGCGTGTGGGTGGGGATGGGCATCGCGACCCTGATGGAGCGGATCGAGGCGGCCGTCGCCGCGCGAGCTCGAGCGCCCGCACCCGCGAGACTGTGGGCAGCGTCGGCACTCGTGCTCCTCATCGCGCTGGTCCCCCTCGCGGGCAACCGACTCACCGCACCTCGCAGCGGCGAGACGCTGGCGCGCGACTACGCCCACGACCTGCTGCAGTCGGTGGACCCCTATGCGCTGGTCGTGACGGCGGGCGACAACGACACGTTTCCCCTGTGGTACGCGCAGGAGGTCGATGGCGTCCGCAGGGACGTGAGCGTGCTCGTGACCTCACTCGCGAACACGGGCTGGTATCTGCGGCAGCTGCAGCGGCGCGCACCGGCGACGTTTGATGCGGGCGCCGCGCCCGATCTGTACCGCGGCCACGTCTGGCCACGCCCGGTCATGCCCTGGATGAGCCGCTACTATCTGGGCGGCTCCGCCGACACGCTACCGGACTATGTGCCGCTGGCACAGCCGGCCACCGGCTACCTCGGGCCGATCGCGGTCTCGCTCGACCCCGGCAGGCTCGGGCGCCCGTACCTGATGCGGTCGGACCTGGCGGTGCTGCAGATCATCAAGGACGAGTTGGGCAAGCGCCCCATCTACTTCTCCACCTCCACGGGGGATTACGCGGACCGGCTCGGTCTCTCTCCCTATCTGATCGGCGAAGGTCTGGTGCGTCGCCTCGCGCCCCGGCCCGTCACGGCGAGCGACGGCGTGCAGCTCTTGCAAGGGCGCGGTTTCGTAAACGTGCCGCGGTCGGCCGCGCTCCTGTTCGGGGTGTATCGCGGCGGTGAGACCGCTGCCCGACCGCGACCTCGCGGCTGGGTCGACGTGCCGTCGCAGAATAGCCTGCTGGGATACGTCTTCGCGTACGACACGATCGCCGCGGCGCTGCGTGAGAGCGATCCGGCGCGCGCTGGGCGGGCCGTCGCGCTGCGGGATGCGATCCTGGCGAACACGACATACGCGCCCGCGGGCGGGCGCGCCATCGACAACTGATCCCCCCCGATCGAGCGAGCATGACCGACCCACAGACGCCGTACGTCGAAGCGGAGCGGCCTCCCTATCTGCTCGCGGGCCTCGTGGCTGTGGGCGCCCTCGTGCTATACGTATCGACGCTCGCGCCGACCACGCAGTTCTGGGACACATCCGAATACATCGCCGCCGCGTACGTGCTCGGCATCCCGCATCCGCCCGGTAACCCACTGTTCGTGCTCATCGCCCACACCTGGGGTTTGTTGCCGCTCGCGGCGGGGTACGCGATGCGGATCAACCTGCTGGCGGGGGTCACGAGCGCGATCGCGGCCGGATGCTGGTTCCTGGTGAGCGAGCGCTGGATGCGAGCGTGGGTTCCGGCGCGGCTGCCGCGCCGCCTCGCTGCCGTGGCGGGCGCGCTCGTCGCCGCCACGGCGTTCACGGTGTGGAACCAGTCGGTGGTGAACGAGAAGGTCTACACGCTGTCGCTGCTCTCGATCGCCCTGGTGCTGTGGCTCATCGTACGTTGGGACGATCAGCCGGCCGGCGAGGGGCACGACCATCATCTGCTGATGATCGTGTTCCTGCTCGCCCTGACGTCCACGAACCACATGATGGGCGTGCTCGTGGGGCCGGCCGTCGTGGTGCTGTTGTTCCCGCCCCTCAAAGACCAGCGGCCGGCGGACGAGGCCGAGCGGCGAGTGGAGTGGTCGCAGTGGTTCGTATTCTGCAGCGTCTACGCGCTGATCGTGGCGAGCGGGCTCGAGAACGCGGGCCCGCTGAAGCTCGCCGCCGTGCTGTTCCTCGGCGCCCTGGCGTACGCGTTCGTCCAGGCGCGCAACTGGGACTTCGCAGTCGCGGTGCTGCTGGTCGCGATCGTGGGCGTGTCGGTCTATCTCTTCCTCCCGATCCGCGCGGCGCACTTCCCACCGATCAACGAAGGCGAGCCCACCACGCGGCAGGCGCTGTGGGACGTGCTCACGCGCCAGCAGTACGGCAAGCCGCCGGTGTGGGAGCGGCAAGCGACGCTCTGGGCACAGCTCGGGATGTGGTTCCAGTACTTCAGCTGGCAGTGGGGACGGGATTTTTCCGGCGCCATCCAGAACGGCCTCGCGGTGCTGTTCGGGGCGCTCGGCCTGCTCGGCGCGGGGCGCCACTGGCTGGCAGACCGCCGCCGCGCGATCGCGATGACGGCGCTCGTCGCCACGTTCACACTGCTCTTGATCTTCTACTTGAACTTCAAATACGGCTACTCGTGGCAGCCCGACAAGCAGATCCCG
>Ga0209377_1002369_pt1 | contig 12298 bp, 9 predicted proteins | sample GraSoiAngelo_141_FD_185898 | JGI IMG/M metagenome (GOLD analysis project Ga0209377, IMG submission 185898) | Grasslands soil microbial communities from the Angelo Coastal Reserve, California, USA - 14_0929_12_40cm (SPAdes) (version 2) | ecosystem: Environmental > Terrestrial > Soil > Grasslands ...
TTGCCGCCACGACGCGTGGTCGAGGCCCTCGATGAAGCCATCGAGATATGGCGGACGGGCCGCGCCGAGGCCGCGGATTACGACGCGCTCGTCGATCGCGCGCGCCGGCGATTTGCCAGCCTGATCAGCGTCCCACCTGATCGGGTAGCCATCGGCAATCAGGTCTCGACGTTCACCGGGCTGGTCGCGGCCGCTCTGCCCGACGGCGCCCATGTGCTGGCCGCCGACGAGGACTTCACCTCGGTGCTGTTCCCGTTCCTGGCACACGCCGATCGCGGTGTGCGTGTCGAGACCGTGCCCCTGGACCGCCTCGTCAAAGCCATTCGCCCGGGCGTGAACCTCGTGGCGGTGAGTGCGGTACAGTCCGCGGATGGTCGTCTCGTCCCCGGCGGGCTCGACGGCCTCGCCTCGGCCGCCGCGCGCCACGGCTGTCTCACGTATATCGACGCCACCCAGGCTGTTGGCTGGCTGCCGTTCGATGCCGACCGCTGCGACTTCGTGTCCTGCGCCACGTACAAGTGGCTCGTTTCACCGCGCGGGACCGCCTTCGGCGTGGTGCGGCCGGAACGACTGGAGATGCTGCGGCCTCTCTACGCGGGCTGGTACGCCGGCGCCGATCCGTGGACGTCCATCTACGGACCGCCTCTGCGGCTGGCGCAGGAGTCGCGCCGGCTGGACATCTCGCCCGCGTGGCTTTCCTGGGCGGGGACCGTGCCCGCGCTCGATCTGCTGAGTGAGGTTGGAATCGCCTCGATCAATCGACACGATCTCGATCTCGCGAACGCTCTACGCGAACGGCTCGGTCTGCCCAGAGGAGATTCGGCCATCGTCACGGTGGCCACCGAAGGCGGCCTGGAGCGGCTGCGCGACGCCGATATCAAGGCCTCCGTCCGGGCGGGCGCCGTGCGACTGTCTTTCCATCTCCACAACAGCGAATCCGACGTAGACGCCGTGGCTCGCGCGCTCGGCGCCTGAGAGGCTTCCATGAAATTCACCTGGTTCAACCTGATGCCGTGGCCGTACCTGCCGGACGATTTCCGCGCGAAGCACCGCTCGGTGTGGGTCGATATTCCCAACACGCTCTACGATCCGCGCAAGGGCCATCACGTCTACCACGAGTACCTGGACCAGCTCGAGTACGCCGAGACGCTCGGCTTCGACGGCATCGGGTGCAACGAGCACCACCAGAACGGCTATGGGTTGATGCCGTCACCAAATCTCATTGCAGCCACGCTTGCCCGCCGAACGTCACGCGCCGCGCTTTGCGTCATCGGCAACTCGATCGCCAGCTACAACCCTCCTATTAGAGTCGCCGAGGAGTTCGCGATGCTGGACGTGATCTCGGGTGGCCGTCTCGTCGCCGGGTTTCCGGTCGGCACGCCCATGGACACGAACTTCTGCTACGGCCAGATCCCGGCGCTGACGCGAGACAAGTACCGCGAGGCGCACGATCTCATCATGAAAGCGTGGGCCCGCGACGAGCCCTTCGCGTTCGATGGCAAGTACAACCAGCTCCGCTGGGTGAACTGCTGGCCCAAGCCGATCCAGAAGCCGCACCCGCCGATCTACATTCCCGGCGGGGGCTCGATCGAGACCTGGGATTTCTGCCTCGACTACGACTACAACTACTCCTACCTGTCCTTCTTCGGTTACCTCCGGGGCAAGTCGCTGCTGGACGGATATTGGGAGCGCGTGGCCAAGCGCGGCAAGGACGAATCACCCTTTCGCGCGGCCTTCGCCCAGATCATCTGCGTCGCGGACACCGACGCCGAGGCCGAGCGGCTCTACGCCGAGCATTGCCTCTACTTCTTCAACCGGTGCCTGCACGTCTTCCCACCCTTCGCCGACCCCGCGGGCTACCGGACGATGGCCACGATCAAGTACGGCGCGCTCGCTCAGCTCACGCTCGCGCGTCAAAAGATTCTGGAAAACCTCACGTGGAAGCAGCTGGTCGACGAGCGGTTCATCATCGCCGGCAGCCCCGAGACCGTGCGCCAGCAGCTCGAGGAGTGCATCAAGGGGCTCCACGTCGGACATCTCTTCTGCCTGTTCCACAACGGGGACATGCCCGACTGGAAGACGCGCCACTCGTCGAAGCTGTTCGCCGAGAAGGTCATGCCGCACCTGCGCGACATGTGGCCGGAGTGGAAGCACGACGAGCGCTGGTGGATGCACCCGATGGACGACCGCATCCGGCCCGAAGAGCGTCAGCCGGGCGCGAACAAGACCGGTGCGGAGTGGCCTCGATGAAGTGGCAGGTGGTCGAGACGAAGAAGGGCACGTCGTGCCGTGTGCTCGAGGGCGGTAGCGGCGCTCCGGTGGTCTTCTTCCACGGCGCCGGCGGGCTGCTTCGCGACAACGCGTTCCTCGACCAGCTCGCGCGTGGTTATCACGTCTTCTCGCCGGAGTGGCCGGGCTACGGTGAGTCCGCGGGCGAGGAGCTGCTCGAGGACATGCTGGATTTCACGCTACACGGCTGGGATCTCGTCGACGCGTTGGGGCTCAAGCAGCCGCACCTCGTCGGTCACTCGATGGGCGGCATGATCGCCGCGGAGATGGCGTGCATCGCCCCGAACGACCTCGCCAAGCTGGTCTTGGTGAGCGCGGCCGGCCTGTGGATGGACGAGCACCCGATCCCCGACATCTTCGCGCTCCTTCCCTATCAGCTCGCGGAGGTGCTGTTTCACGATCCGCAGCAGGGCCAAGCATTGCTCACCGGCGGCGCCGACCTCTCGGACATGGAGGCGCTCAAGGAGTTCTACATCGGGAGTCAGCGCCGTCTCGCCATGGCGGGCAAGATCCTCTTCCCGATCCCGAACCGGCGACTCTCGAAGCGCCTGTATCGCCTCACGGCCGAGACGTGCGTTCTGTGGGGAGCGTCCGACCGACTGCTCGTGCCGGCTTACGCCGAGCGCTGGAAGACGCTGCTCCCGCAGGCGCGCGTCGAGGTGATCGGCGACGCCGGCCACATGTTGCCCTACGAGCAGCCCGACAAGTTCGTCCGTTCGGTGGCGGGCTTCCTCCGCTGAGGCGTGGGCTCCTCAGTTGTGGGGCGGCGGCAACTGCAGGAGGAACGTCGCCACGCCGTCCTTCACCTCCGAGAATGGCATCGGGTAGATGATCTGCTGTCCGACGCCATAGAAGTCCTTCCCGCCGAAATGCGCCTTACCCCAGAGGTTGTCGAACTCCACGGTGCGCATGGCCTCGCCGACCTTCTTCGGGTCGAGGCTCTGAGCCTTCCGGACGGCCGCCACGAAGGCGAAAGCGGGATTGGTGAAGTCGATGCTCGTCGCGTTCCACTCGCCGAATTTCTTCGTATAGCGCTGCTGCCAGCTCTTCAACTTTTCTGGTAGGGGAGTTTGCACGTAGCCGTGCACCCACATGCCCTCGACGTTGTCCCGGCCGGCGATACCCGCCACCACCGAGCTATCGATCTGGTGGAGCGCGACGAATCGACCCTTGAAGCCGAGCTCGCGCGCCTGCTTGATGATCAAGCCGACACTGCCCGCCGGTGAGGCCATGACGCTGATCGCGTCCGGCTTCTGGGCGAGCATCCGCAACAGGATGGGGTTGAAGTCCGTCATGCTGCGTTCGAAGAATTCCTTGGCGACGACCGCGTACCCGAGCTTCTGAACGAACGTCGTCTCCACCTTCACCGACCACCAGCCCGTGTCGTCGTTTGGCGCGATCGAGGCCACGCGCTTGATCTGTGGCTGATGATCTTTGATCCACTTCCAGAACGTCGTGGTCTCGGGCGGCGCCGGGAAACACTGGAAGGTGAGGGGATTCTTCGGGCTCACGAGCCCCTCGGCATACGCGAGGGTCAACCCGAGGACACCGGCTTCGTTGACGGCTTCCTCGTTGGCCTTGGCGACCGCGCCCCCGAGAATTGAGACGTACTTCACGCCGTCCTTGGCGATGAGCCGGTTGACGGTGGCGACGCCCTCGGCGATCACGTATTTGTGATCGTAGGCGACGACCTCGAGCCGGTACTTCTTGCCGCCGACCTCGAGACCCTGGCTGTTGATTTCGTCGAAGACCAACTCGGTCGCCTGCTTGTGGGGAATACCCCAGGGCGCCGCGGGGCCCGAGAGGGGCGTCGAGATGCCGAACTTGATGACATCCGCCGCGCACGAAGGTCCCGAACTCACGACGACGAACACCGCAGCGGCGAAGAGCGTGACGGAGGCCAGAGGAACCCATCGCTTCATCGCGATTACCTCCCGGAGTACCGGCCGGCTTCGGTTGGGGGAAACGATTGCACGGAACTACGGAACTATAGAAACGCGAGGCGTCCTTGTCAAACGCTCAGCACTACGAACCGTCCGACAAGGTTCCCCGCTGAAGCAAAGGGAATCACGGGCCAGCCGCTATGCGCGCGGCTGGCCCGTCACCCAGACTTCTTCTCAGTCCCTGAGAGCGAAGACCCAGATCACGCCGCCCTGGGGCACCTCGGTCTTGGTGCCGAGGAACGTGTCGAGCCTCGCCTGCATCCGCTGGGCGTCGACGCCCCAGCCCGATTGAACGGCGATGTACTGCACACCGTCGACGGCGAACGAGCTCGGCACGCCGGTGACTCCGGAGTTGGTCTTGAACTGCCAGAGCTGCGCGCCCGTCTTGGCATCGAACGCCCAGAAGTTACGATCGTTGGTACCGCCGAGGAACACGAGGCCACCGCCGGTGGTGAGGATAGGCCCCCAGTTCTGGAAGGGGAACTTGTGAGTCCAGACCCGCTGGCCGGTCTTCATGTCCCACGCCTGCAGCTCACCGATGTGATTGGCGCCCTGGCGCCAACTCATCGAGGTCTTTGGACGATCGATGCCCAGGTAGAGCTTGCCGGGTTCGTAGGGATCGGGCTTCGGCTGCCCCACCAGCGTGCTGCAGAGGTTCTCGTGGGCCGGGATGTAGAGGTACTGCGTCTTCGGGTTGTAACCGGCCGGCGTCCAGTCCTTGCCGCCCCAGAGCCCGGGGCAGAACGTAACCGAGGCGCCCGAGCGCGGCTTACGCTCCTCGTTGTAGCTCGGGCGTCCGGTCACCGGATCGATCTTGGTGAAGACTTCCTGGGTGACGAACGGCCGCGCGTCGACGAACTTGATGCCGTCTGCGCTCCGCTCCAGCCGCCAGAGATAGCCGTTGCGGCCGGGGTGCACCAGGCCTTTCACGGTGCGCCCGTCCTTTGGGAAGTCGATCAGCAGCGGCGTGGAGACCTCGTCCCAGTCCCACGAGTCGTTCCAGTGGTACTGGTGATAGCCGCGGATCTTGCCGGTGTCGACGTCGAGCGCGATCACCGACGATGAGTAGAGGTTGTCGCCCGGCCGCATGTCGCCCATCCACGGCGCCGCGTTGCCCGTCCCCCAGAAACTCAGGTTGAGCGCGGGATCGTAGTGCGCGGTGAGCCAGACCGACACGCCGCCCGTCTTCCAGGTCTCTCCGGGCCAGGTGTCGTGGCCGGGCTCGCCCGGCCCGGGAACCGTGTACGTCTTCCAGGCCGGCTTGCCGTCGGCGACGTCGAGGGCGGCGATGTAGCCGCGGATGCCGAGCTCGCCGCCCGAGGTGCCGACCATGACCTTACCCTTGGCGATGAGCGGCGCCAGCGTGAAGTAGTAACCCTTCTTGTAGTCATCGACTGTCGTGTCCCAGACCACCGTGCCCGTCTTCGCGTCGAGGGCGATGACGTGGGCGTCGACGGTGGCGAGGTAGACGCGGTCGCCCCACAGTGCCACCCCACGGTTGGTCGGATGCAGCTGGAGCAGATCCTCGGGCAGCTCCTTCTTGTAGCGCCAGATCAGGTCGCCCGTCTTGGCGTTGATCGCGAACACCTGCTGCTGGGGCGTGGTGACGAACATCACGCCGTTGTTGACGATCGGCGGTGACTGGTGTCCCTCGGTGACACCGGTGGAGAAGGACCACACCGGCACCAGCTTTTTCACGTTCGCCGGCGTGATCTGCTCGAGGGGGCTGTACCCCCAGCCGTTGAAGGTGCCCCGGTACATCAGCCAGTTGTGCGGCTCCGGGTTGAGGAGTCTCTGCTCGGTCACCGCGCTGTAGCTCACCGGGCTCTGTGCGGTGAGCATCGCGGGTTCGAACGCTACCAGGAGCGCGAAGCTCAGGATCGCTACGGTTCTCACCGACATCATCGTCGTCTCCTCGTGTTGACCTGCCGACTGCGCTGCGCGATGGCCTCGACTCTTACCCGCCGCCCGTCTCGAAGCCCGGACGGCCGACGAAACCGCCTGCCACCGTCGGCGCGCCGTCGACGACCTTCAGCGGCAGGGCCGGCAGCCGTCGCGGCGCCGGACCGTTCAGAACACGCGCGCTCTCCTTGAGATCGAACTCCGAGAAGTGGCACGGGCATTTGATCGTGCTCGATGCCGGCTGCCAATCCCAGGCGTCACACCCGGTATGCGTGCACACCGCCGAGTAGGCGACGATGCCGTCCGCGGCCCGCGCGCGCGTGTCGCCGTTGAGACTTTTCGGGTCGAGACGGACGAGCAGGATCTGATTGAGCCGCGAATCGTCTCGGACGACCTTGGCCGTCGGGTCCATCGGATAGGCGGTGAGGGGCGGCCCGCCGGCAGGGAGATCCGTGAGCGTGATGAGCTGTCCCTTCCGGTCGCCGCCGGCGAACACGAGGCGATCGTTCGGCTGCGGTCGCGCTTTGCGCCGCTCGTCGTCCTGCGCGCCGGAGATGCCGACTCGCGGCAGCGCCAGTCCCACGACCACGGCCAGCTTCAACACGGTACGGCGCGCGGGCTGTGGGTCAGGCACGCTACGTCGTCGTGGCGGCTCTCTCATCCCGGGTTGGCCCGCTGCGGAAGAATCGGTCGGAGATGCACTCGATGTCAAGCCCTCCTTACTGCTTCGGGGCAGGGAGAGCCGGCATCAGCCAGGTCCACCCGCGCTCCGCCTGCTCCACGACACGAGGCACGTCCTCGACGAGGAGAAACCCGGCTCGAGTGAGCGTCTCGGCGTGACGCCTGACGAGCTCCATATACCGGGTTCGGTCGCCGTAGCGCTCGGTCACGCTCGCGCGCGGATCGCCCATGCGCTTGCGCTCCGCCCGGTCGCGCGCAAACGGGATGAAGGTGCCATAGAAATCCACGAGCTCCTCCGGGTTGACCGTGCCGCGACGGAGGCTCCACGGGGTGTACGTCGCCAGCGGGGCCAAGAGCTCGAGGCTCCGGACGCCGCCCAACTCGTTGCCGTCGGCGTCCACTCGAGGAACGCGAACCGGAAACGGCTTACCGAGCCGTGGCGGCTCCAGCGTGATGACACCGTCGGGCCATCGCGGCCCGTAGTCGACACGGTAGGCTTCGTGCGCGACCCGCGGCCATCTTGCTCCCGGAATCGCCGGAGCTCGCACACGATCCAGTGCGACGAGTGTGCCGCTATCGAGGCGAGGGTAAGCGCTCGGGGGCGGCTCGCGTCCTTCGCGCACCCATTCGACCAGCCGCGTCAGGAGCGATCGCAGCGCCGGATGAAAGTCGAGCGGGCTGCCGCGATACGCCACCACGGCGTCGGACTGCTCGGACATGGCCGGCCGGTCCACGACGAAATGCTGTCCACCCGCCAGGTGATAGATGCGCTCGCTGGGCAAGGGCTCGATATCGGCATCGCCAGTGGGTGTCACGTGGATCAGCGAGGCGGCGCGGCCCCAGTATTCGTAGCCGGTGTTGGTGAAGAATATCTTCGGCAGGTTCGGCTCGTGGGCGAAGAGGCCGTCGGTCAGGCGCGTCTCCGGATCGCGCTGACTTCGGCCGGCGAACGGGAAGATGTCGGTCGGATAGAAGAACGCGGAGAACCGATGGGCGTCGCGTGAGGGTTGCGCGAACCGGTGATTGAAGCTGCCGCGCCCGGCGCCGGCCGTGTGCACGAAGAGTCCGTCGAAGACCGAGCGTCGCGCCTCGTCCGTGTTGAAGCCTTGATAGACGAAGTGTCGCAGGAATCTCCCGGTCTGCGAGATGCCCAGCCCAACGCCCCAGCGGACCGGAAAGAGGCTGGCCGCGTCGTACTTGGCGTACGACATCATGTCCCGCACCGCGGCCAGACCGATGCCGACCACGACCGGGTCGCGCGCGCGGTAGACGAGCTCGTAGAGCTTACCCGGCTCGAAGTCTCCGGCGCGCGCGATCCGCGTCTCGCCGTCGACGAACCGCCACTGATCCCGTGGCACGACGCGGCGGGGCGCCAGGCGGCCGTCGCGCTCGGTCAACACGTTGTCGGGGTGCTCCGCGTCGGCGACGGGATACGGCCGGTGGTTGCGATGACCGAGCGCCAGGGTGACCGTTTGCTCGTCCACCGTCCAGTCGCAGCGCACGAGGCCCTCGATCGGACGACCGCCGTCGGTTGCGACGGGCGCGTCCAGGCGCAAGACGCCGTCGCGGTGCGGCACGTCGAACTGCCAGCCGACCCAGATGAGCGTGAGGCCCAGCCGCAACGGAAGCGCGTCACCAAACTCGGCCTCGGCCGCCGGGTCCAAGCTCCACGCAGCGCGCGCGAAATACGGTAACGCCGCCTTCCCCCCGCGGTTCCCGACCTCGAGCAGCGCGACCGCGCGTTCGCGCGGCATCGTCTTCGGGCGCAACACCATGAAATTCGCGGAGGCGATGACGCGCCCGCTCGCGTCCTTTTGCGCGTGGGCGAGATCCACGATGGCTGCGTTGGCGGCGTTGGCCGGGTCGAGCGCGAACTCCACCACGCCGACCAGCTTCTCGTAGGCGCCCACCGCCCCGAAGGGTCGCCCACCGAGAACGTCCTCACGTGATTGGACGGTGACGCGACTCACGATCGCCGCAGCGGGCGGCGCGACGATCGCTGACAGGAGCGCGAGTCCCAACAGCACCGTGGTGAGACAGCGCGCGGTCATGACCGTCGGAGTATACGACGGGCGAGCGTAGCCGACGCATGCGTCTTGACGCTCCTGGGCCGCGCGGCTACCCTCGGCGCGAAGATCGCCTCGACGAGGAGGACAGCGATGCGCCCACCACGCCGTGAACGCCGTCTCAACGAGACCCGCGAGGCTGCGGGGAACGGGCTGCTCGACCGCAGAGCATTCCTGGCGGAGAGCGCCGGTGCGCTGGCGACCGGAGCGTTCATGGCGTTCGCGCCGGGCGAAGCCGGCGCAGCCGGTCCACCGGAGACCCCGACCGAGATGAAGGTCTCCGGCGCGCCGTTGAGCGCGTATGGGGCGCCGGCCACGTTCGAGGGCGAGGTGACGCGCACGCTCATCCGCTCGCAGCCAGGCACGACGGGCGCCGGCGCGTCGCGCACCCCGCTCGAGGCGCTCGAGGGCATCATCACGCCCAGTGGACTGCACTTCGAGCGTCACCACAACGGCGTGCCCGCGATCGATCCGGCGCAGCACCAGCTCCTGATCCACGGGAAGGTCGCGCGGCCTCTGATCTTCACGGTGGCGTCGCTGCTGCGCTACCCGATGGTGTCCCGCATCCACTTCCTGGAGTGCTCGGGCAACAGCGGTGTGATGTATCAGCCCACGCCGCCCGCGCTCACGTGCGGGCAGACTCATGGCCTGGTGTCCTGCAGCGAGTGGACGGGTGTTCCGCTGCGGCTATTGCTGGCGGAGGTGGGCGTCGACTCGCGGGCTGACTGGATTCTGGCAGAAGGCGCCGACGCGGCGGCGATGAGTCGGAGCGTGCCGATGGCGAAGGCGATGGACGACGCGATGCTGGCGCTGTACCAGAACGGTGAGCGCCTGCGTCCGGAGAACGGCTATCCGGTGCGGCTGTTCCTCCCCGGCTACGAAGGCAACATGAGCGTGAAGTGGCTCAGGCGCATCAAGGTGACGGACACGCCGACCATGACCAAGGACGAGACATCGAAGTACACCGATCTCCAGGCCGACGGCAAGGCGTTGATGTTCACGTACCCGATGGAGGTGAAGTCGGTCATCACTCGCCCGGCGCCCGGCCTGCGCATGACGGGGCCGGGTCTCTACGAGCTGTCCGGGATCGCGTGGTCGGGCCGCGGAAAGATCCGGAAGGTCGAAGTCTCGGCGGACGGCGGGCAGACCTGGGCAGAAGCCGCTCTGTCAGCCCCCGTACTGGCGTACGCCCTGGCGCGCTTCCGGATCCCTTGGAAGTGGAACGGTGCCGCGACAGTGCTCAAGAGTCGCGCGACGGATGAAACGGGCCGCGCCCAGCCAACGCGCGATGAGTTGATCGCTCGGCATGGCGCCAACGTGATCTACCACTACCACGCGATCCAGGCCTGGCGCGTGGAGTCGAGCGGCGAGGTGAAGAATGTCTACGCGTGAGGCGTTCGTCCTCGCAAGTCTCGTGCTCACGTGGGGCGGTTGCGCGGGCAGGACCGCGCCGGAAACGCCGAATCTCGGACGCGCCGCGACCCCCGCTGAAGTCGCGGGCTGGGACATCAGCATCGCTCCCGATGGGCGCGGGCTGCCGTCCGGCAGCGGGACGTCAGCTGAAGGCGCGCTCGTCTACGCCCAGAAGTGCCAGGCCTGTCATGGAGAGAAGGGCGTGAGCGGTCCGAACGACCGGCTCGTCGGGGGGCAGGGGACCCTGGCGAGCAAGACGCCGGTGCGGACGGTCGGCAGCTACTGGCCGTACGCGACGACCGTGTTCGACTACGTCCGCCGGGCGATGCCGTTCGCGCAGCCGCACTCGCTGACAGACAGCGAGGTCTACGCGGTCACCGCGCATCTGCTCAGCCTGAACGGAATCATCGGAGAGCAGGACGTGATGAGCGCCGACTCGCTGCCCAAAGTGAAGATGCCGAATCGCGACAACTTCATTCTGGTGTACCCGTGGAAGCCCAGGGTGCCGTGACGATCGCTACCGCGGCACCGGCGGCGCGAGCACGGGCCTGAGGGCGGCCTCGAGCTCGCGACGCGTCGTCACCCCCTCGAACCGGGCGCGGACCATCCCGGTGCCGTCCACGACGAAGATCCACGGCTCGGAGCGGAGATTCCACTCCTCCACCGTGGAAGAAAATTTCTGAAGGTCGCCGGTTTCCCAGATCTCCTCGTGGACGAAGGCGACGCGATCCCCGTAGCTCGGGATCAGCGTCCGCACGATGTCCACGACCGGGCCGCACACCCGGCTCGTACAGTATCTGGGCGTCGCGAACACGATCACCTGCGGCTTGCCCTGCGCGATCGCGTCCGCGATCCGCGTTCGATGTAACCGCGGATCAGGCGGATCGCTGGAATCGATCTGCCGCAAGTCGCTGACGTCGCTGGCGATGCGGTTGCGGCTACGCGGGGCCGGCGTCCCGACCATCGGCGCGAGAGACGCCGCCAGGGCGCCGACGCTCAGTCGCGCCGACTCGACGGCGCCGCTGCCGGACTGCGCGAGGACCTCGAGGCCCCAGGTGCCGGAACGCTGGAAGGTCACGTGCGCGACGTAGATGCCCTGCACGTCGGTCGCGTCACCGTGGACGTGCCGCGCGTCGTCGGGATGGATGTGGATCCGCTTGCCCCCTTCGATGACTTCCAGGCGGTGGTAGCGAGCCGGCGTTTCGGCGACGAGACGCGCGTCCTCGCCTTCAATGGCATAGAGACGCACGGAGACTCTGGCATCGACGAGGAGCCTTCCGTCTTTCAGGAGGCCGAAGGCGAGTCGATTCTGTCCGACGATCAGCTCGGACGTGGTGAGCAGGACTTGTAGCCCGTCCGTCGCCGCCGGAGCGATCTGGGCCGACGGCTGGTCACGCCGGGCGAAGCAGACGGCGACGAGTCCCAGCGTGACCAGCGCGGCGAGGAGGGGCGGCCGCAGACGCGCCCGTCTCTTCATAAGCGCACCTCGGGCCGGCGGGGCCCCAGCCCCGCGACGGCCTGCGGCGCGCACGACCATCGCGAGCTATTCCACGATGACCTGGCCGTACTGCCAGGGATGGGGCAGACAGATGTAGAAGTAGTTGCCGGGCTGGGCGAAGGTGATCGCCTTCGAGCCGCCTTTGACGAGCACCCCGGTGTCCCACTTGCCACGTTCCATCGACGTCGCCGAGTGTGGAAGATCGCCGACATTGGTGAACGTCACGGTGGCGCCCGCCTTGATCCGAATGCGCGATGGCCCAAAGCTGTACTCCACGTTGTTGGCGCCCATCCTGACCGTGTCGGCTCCCGCGACGATCGGTCCGGTGGGTCCCGCGACGGTTTGCGGTGGGGGCGGCGGCCACAGGGGACCGAGCTGCCCCTTCAACGAAAAGGCCCACACCGCATCGCCATACGCGCTGCCCTGCAGCTGGTTGCCGCCCGTCGCGATCGTGACGTATTGCTCGTCGTCCACTTCATAGAACACAGGTGGCGCATCGGCTCCGA
>Ga0209377_1002371_pt1 | contig 12296 bp, 8 predicted proteins | sample GraSoiAngelo_141_FD_185898 | JGI IMG/M metagenome (GOLD analysis project Ga0209377, IMG submission 185898) | Grasslands soil microbial communities from the Angelo Coastal Reserve, California, USA - 14_0929_12_40cm (SPAdes) (version 2) | ecosystem: Environmental > Terrestrial > Soil > Grasslands ...
ATGGCGAAAGAGAAATTTGAGCGCAATAAGCCGCACGTGAACGTGGGGACGATTGGACACATTGACCACGGCAAGACCACTTTAACGGCGGCCATCACCAAGGTATTGCAGAAGCACAACCCCAAGAACCAGTTCCGGTCGTTTGATTCGATTGATAACGCTCCGGAAGAAAAAGCGCGCGGCATCACCATCGCCACGGCACACGTCGAGTACGAGACTGACAAGCGCCATTACGCGCACGTGGATTGCCCGGGGCACGCCGACTACATCAAGAACATGATCACCGGGGCGGCGCAGATGGATGGCGCGATCTTAGTGGTTGCCGCGACCGATGGTCCCATGCCGCAGACGCGCGAGCACGTGCTTTTGGCGCGGCAGGTGGGAGTGCCATATATCGTGGTGGCGCTGAACAAGTGCGATGCGGTGGACGATCCTGAGTTGCTCGACCTGGTGGAACTGGAAGTGCGCGAACTGCTGAAGGGATATCAATTTCCCGGCGACGATGTGCCGGTGATCCGGCTCTCGGCGCTGGGCGCGCTGAACGGCGAAGCCAAGTGGGAAAAGCAGGTGGACGAGTTGATGGCATCGGTGGACAAGTACATTCCGGTGCCGCAGCGGGAAATCGAAAAGCCGTTTCTGATGCCGATTGAAGACATTTTCTCGATCTCGGGACGCGGCACGGTGGTGACGGGACGAATCGAGCGCGGCAAAGTGAAAGTGGGCGAGGAAGTAGAAATTGTCGGCTTCCGCGAAACCAGGAAAACAGTGGTCACCGGCGTCGAAATGTTCAAGAAGCAATTGGACGAAGGTATGGCGGGCGACAATGCGGGCCTGCTGCTGCGCGGCATTGGCAAAGAAGAAGTGGAGCGCGGCATGGTGCTGGCCAAAGGCGGCTCGATCACGCCGCATACCAAGTTCAAGGGCGAGGTGTACATCCTGACGAAGGAAGAAGGCGGGCGGCATACGCCGTTCTTCAAGGGATACCGGCCGCAGTTTTATCTGCGCACCACGGACGTAACCGGAGTAGCGGAACTGCCGGCGGGCACCGAGATGGTGATGCCGGGAGACAACGTGCAGTTGGTGATTGAGCTGATCACGCCGGTGGCGATGGAAAAGGGCTTGCGCTTCGCCATCCGCGAAGGCGGGCACACGGTGGGCGCGGGAACCATCAGCGAGATTATTCAATAACGCAAAGAGGTCACTTGAATCGAACGCGGGCGAGGCGCCCGCGCCACACAAAGCGGAGAAGGGACTGGGAGTGAGCGATGCCCCGAGAAATTATTACATTGCAGTGCGGTGATTGCAAAGAGCGGAACTATTCGAAAACCAAGAACCGGAAGACGACACCGGACCGGCTGGAGCTGAAGAAGTTCTGCCGTCGTTGCCGGAAGCACACGCCGCATAAGGAAGTGAAGTAAGGCATTGGTAATTTAGTGATTGAGTAATTGGGTAATTGAAGATCAAAAGCTCAACGGCGCGCGGTTTTCAAATTACCCAATTTACAAATTGCCCAATTACTCAATCGGTTTTAGGGGCGTAAGCTCAACGGTTAAACTGCCGGTCTCCAAAACCGGACTTGGGGGTTCGAATCCCTCCGCCCCTGCCAGAGTTTTGGAAGCGGGAATCGGGTAAACATGGTGCAGTAGATGGCAATCGAGACTAAGAAAATGTCAAAGTCGATTTCAGCAGCGAGCCACGAGGATAGTTTTGGCGGGCGGGTACTGTCCTGGCCGGAGCGAATCAAGGGCTATTACGGCGACGTTCGCACCGAAATGAAGAGAGTGACTTCGCCGTCATTCAAGGAAGTCCGAGCCACCACTACGGTGGTCATCATTACCGTGTTTCTGTTCGGACTTTACTTCTGGGGTGTAGACACGCTGATCGGGCGGGGCATCGACTGGGTGCTGCGCACACTTTCGCACCGCGGCTGAGGGAAGGGCAGGAATTCTTGAGAAGCAGGCAAGTTATGCAGGACGAAGAAAAACCCGACGCCGGCGACAGCAACCCGGAATCGCAAACTCAGGACGGAACGACGACATCGAGCGTCGATTCCGTAATGGCCGGCGAACCTCCTCGCAATCCGAATATGAAGTGGTACATCATCCACTCATATTCCGGTTTCGAACGCAAGGTGAAGGAGTCGCTGGAGTCCCGCGTCCAAGCTTTTGGCTTGCAGGAAAAAATTGGACGGGTGCTGATCCCGACCGAGCCGGTAACAGAAATCCGCGGCGGCAAGAAATACACCACCGAGCGAATGTTTTATCCCGGATACGTTCTGGTGGAAATGGACATGGATGACCATGTCTGGCATGTGGTGAAGTCCACCCCTCGAGTGACTGGATTCGTAGGCACAGGTCAGCAGCCCACGCCACTGTCGGACGAAGAGGTTAACCACATCGTCTATCGCGTCAACGAGGGCAAGGACAAGCCCAAGCTCAAGGTCAAGTTCGAAAAGAATGAGTCGGTGCGTATCACCGAAGGGCCGTTCGCCAGCTTTACCGGCATCGTGGACGAAGTCAACGAGGACCGCGAGACGCTAAAGGTGATGGTCACGATTTTCGGGCGATCTACGCCGGTCGAGCTCGAGTTTAATCAAGTGGAGAAGGTCGCGTAGCAAGAGGCAGCCGTGAGTGAGCGCCTTCGGCGCAGCGCAAGCCTTAGAAGGAGGATTGAGGAATGGCAAAGAAGGTCACAGGATCGGTGAAGCTGCAAATCGCCGCGGGAAAGGCTACCCCGGCGCCTCCGGTAGGCCCTGCACTGGGGCAGGCGCAGATCAACATTATGGAGTTCTGCAAGCAGTTCAATGCGCGCACCAGCGCGAAGGAACTGGAGGGACTCATCATTCCGGTTGTGGTGTCGGTCTATAACGATCGCTCGTTCACGTTCATCACCAAGACGCCTCCGGCATCCATTTTACTGAAGCGGGCGGCGGGTATCGCGAAAGGATCAGGCACGCCGAACAAAGACAAGGTAGGGAAAGTCACGGCCAAACAGGTCGAGGAGATCGCTAAACAGAAGATGCCGGACCTTAACGCGGCTTCGGTTGACGCCGCTGTCAAGAGCGTGCGCGGCACGGCAAGATCGATGGGCATTGACGTAGTTGGGTAAGGAATCAACAGTCGAAGACACTACGGCCCTGACGGAACAATGCTGGGCGGTGGGAGACGAGGAAAATAAATGAGGAAACCAGGAAAGAACATTACGAAGGCGCGGGCCGCGGTGGAACAGCGTCCGTACACGCTTCAGGAAGCGGTTCCGTTGCTGCAAAAAGTGAAGTTCGCCAAGTTCGACGAGACGGTTGAAGTGACATTGCGGCTCGGCGTCGATCCCAAGCACGCCGACCAGATGGTCCGCGGGACCGTCGTACTGCCGCACGGGTTGGGTAAATCGAAGAAGGTACTGGTTATTGCGAGCGGCGAAAAGGTGAAAGAAGCCGAAGCAGCCGGCGCGGATTACGCGGGCGGCGAAGATATGGTCGAGAAGATTACCAAGGAGAATTGGACCGACTTCGATGCGCTGATTGCGACCCCAGATGTGATGAAGTCAGTGGGACGTTTGGGAAAGATTCTTGGTCCCAAGGGATTGATGCCTAACCCAAAGACGGGCACGGTGACCTTCGACGTGGCCCGGGCCGTACAGGAAGTTAAGGCTGGCAAGGTTGAGTTCCGCACGGATAAGACTGCGCTGGTTCATGTCCCGGTGGGAAAGATTTCGTTCCCGCCGGAGAAACTGGTGGATAACGCCACCACGGTGATTACGAGTGTGGTGAAAGCCAAGCCTTCTGTCGCGAAAGGCAAGTACATCAAGGGATGCTTTCTTAGCTCCAGCATGGGACCGGGGATAGCGATCGATACCACGGCAGTAGAGACCGCAGCGAAGGCGTAGATAGTCCAGTTCGATTACTCGGTACTTAAGGGATCAACAAGATGGCAGTTACGAGAGCAAAGAAGATTGAACAAGTCGAACAGTTGAGTGGGGAACTGAAGAAAGTCTCCAGTGTGGTTGTGGCGACGTTCGGCAAACTCACGGTGGCGCAGGATTTCGAACTGCGCAAGGCGCTGCGGGCATCGGGCGCTCGCTACCGGGTGGTGAAAAACACGCTGGCGGAGCGCGCGGCCAAAGGTACGGCGGTCGAGGAGATTTTAAAGGGCCTGGAAGGCCGGACGTCGATTGCGTATACCCAGGGTGATCCGGTCGCGCTGGCCAAGGCGTTGGCGAAGTATTCGAAGGACAATCCTGAGTTCAGCTTTAAGGCGGGGGTGGTCGAAGGCCGCGTTATCTCGATTAGGGAGATCGAGGCGCTGGCCACCATGCCGTCCAAGGAAGAGATTTACTCCAAGCTCCTGTTCCTGATCAGTGCTCCGGCGCAGCGCCTGGTTACAGTCGTGAATGCCATCGGGCGCGATTTGGCAGTGGTGATCAACCAGGGAGTGGAGAAGCAGAAATTCAGGGAAGCGTAGAAGATTGGTAATTGGATAATTGGTAATTGAGCAATTGAAATTACTCAAGATGGATTTGGTTATCAGCAGCTGAGGGTTGCGCGGTTCCGAGCTGGCAGCGAGTCTGGCGCAGCGGCAAGGACCTGGTCGCACTGGAAACTTGGCCGCTGGTGGCGAATAGGCAAGACTAACAATTCGAAAACTGGAGAAATAGACTGGAGAAATAGAAATGGCGGATCTGCAGCAGTTGGAAGAACAAATCGTTGGGTTGTCACTGCTCGATGCGGCAGCCCTGGTGAAGAAGCTTGAAGAGCGTCTCGGCGTCTCGGCAGCGGCGGCGGCGCCAGTGATGATGGCTGGCGGTGGCGCAGGCGCGACAGCGGGCGCTGCTCCGGCCGAAGAAAAGACCGAATTCAGCGTGGTGCTGAAGGAAGTGGGCGCCAACAAGATCAACGTTATCAAAGCAGTGCGCGAAGTTACCAGCTTGGGCTTAAAGGAACCCATCAAAGAGGGTGTTTCCAAGGAAGAAGCGGAGAACATCAGGAAGAAGTTCACCGATGCTGGGGCAACAGTCGAGGTCAAGTGAAGCGTTGGCGGCGCGGCTAAGCGGCAGTGGGCTATGCCGAGGAGCCGCAAGTGATACCAGGGATTCGCCTAAAGGCATCTGAGGACGATTCCGCTGGCTTGGCACCGATGGTGTCTGCGAATGGCAATTTTCGATAAAAAGTACGATCTCACTGGATGAACCCTGGGAAGTGGTGTTAGCATCTATATAAATGCCGCTCTCCTCGTTTACGCGAACTGATGGCGGCCCTGCACTGCGGAGCATCCGGCAAGTGGAACAGGGTCGTTAGCGAAGAGTTTGGCAGCCTGTCTCGCGGGCAGCGGGACGGAACAGGCCTTAGAACTGGCGCGGAAACAGACAAATCATGAGAGGCAAATAGACGCATTCGGCGCCTGCGGGAGAGCTTGTCCCCGCGGGCGTCTGCTATTTTTTCCCGGTTTCACACAGATGTAATGCTACGGCGCGGTTTTTGCGCCACAGTTACTTGCGGGCAGGGCGCCCGCACCACACATTCCTCGTTCTTCTCGCGGCCGACGGCTGCGCTAGAAAGTTGGAGTCCCAAGCATGCCGACAAAGACTAACTCTCTCCGAAAGCGTTTTGATTTTTCCAAGATACCAGCGACCATCCAGATTCCGAACCTGATTGAAGTTCAGAAGCGGTCTTATGATCGCTTCCTGCAGATGGACCGGTTGCCGAGTGAACGCGATGACGCCGGCTTACAGGCAGTATTCCAGTCGGTATTTCCGATTGAAGATTTCCGCAAGCAGTCGGAACTGGCATTCGTGGATTATGCCATTGGCAACTGGGAATGCAAGTGCGGCCACCTGAAGGGTCTCCACCACCTGCGTACTACCTGCAAGAACTGCGGCTTTACGGTGATTACGGATCCCTTCCATCCCGGAGACGTGCTTTGCCACCGCTGCGGCACGTACAACGCAAATACCCCCGACTTCTGCAATAAGTGCGGCGATCCGGTTGGATTGCAGTTGAAATACGATGTCAGCGAATGCGAAGAGCGCGGCATGACCTACTCGGCGCCGCTCAAAGTCACCATGCGCCTGACCATCTACGAAAAGGATGCGGAAAGCGGTAACCGCTCCATTCGTGACATCAAGGAGCAGGAAGTATTCTTCGGCGATGTGCCGTTGATGACTCAGAACGGCACTTTCATCGTGAACGGCACTGAACGAGTGATCGTCAGCCAATTGCACCGTTCCCCGGGAGTGTTCTTTGAGACAGCGAATAATCGCACCTATTTCCTGGGCAAGATCATTCCTTATCGCGGATCTTGGGTGGAATTCGAATACGACCAGAAGAACGTCCTGTACGTGCGCATTGATCGCAAGCGCAAGTTTTTGGGGACGATTTTCCTGCGCGCCCTGGGGTTGCGTTCGGGCGAAGACATCCTGCGCACCTTCTATATCGTGGACCGGCTGGTAGTGCGCGATAAGAAGCTCTACTGGACACTCGATCCAACGAGCGACAAGCCCACCAATCTGCTGGGCATGAAACTGGCGCACAGCATCAAGAGCAAGTCAGGGGAGGAGGTCGCACACTCCGGCCGCAAGATCAACGCCCAAATCATGAAAGATATTCAGAAGGCGAAGATCAGCGAGATTGAAGTGGACATGAGCGATCTGGAAGGCGCCTGGGTAGCCAGCGACGTGGTAGATACGACCACGGGTGAAGTACTGCTCGAAGCCAACTCGGAACTCACCGCCGACAAGCTGGCGAAGATTCTTGATGCCAGCGGCGTGGTCGAACTAAACATCTTCTTCCCCGAGCGCGACGACGTCGGAACCGTGATCAGCCAGACGTTGCGCCGCGATTCCGTGAAGACTCCGCAGGAAGCCCTAATCGAGATTTACCGCAAGCTGCGGCCCGGTGATCCTCCGACGCTGGACACGGCGACAGCCCTGTTTCATGGCATGTTCTTCGATGCCCGCAAGTACGACTTCTCCCGCGTCGGGCGTCTGAAATTCAACATCAAGCTGTTCGAAAATCAGGATGCGACCAGTCTTGATAAGCGTACGCTTGATCCAGACGATTTTTACGGCACCATCCGGTACCTGCTGAAGCTGCGCAAGAACATCGGCACGGTGGACGACATCGATCACCTGGGCAACCGCCGGGTTCGCGCCGTTGGCGAGCTTTTGGAAAACCAATTCAGGATCGGCCTGGTCCGTATGGAGCGCGCCATCAAGGAAAAGATGAGCGTGTACCAGGAAATGTCTACGGCCATGCCGCACGACCTGGTGAACGCCAAGCCGGTGATGGCCGCAATTCGTGAGTTCTTTGGTTCATCCCAACTGTCGCAGTTCATGGATCAGACGAACCCGCTTTCGGAAATCACCCACAAACGCCGTCTGTCAGCGCTTGGGCCGGGCGGTCTATCGCGCGAGCGCGCTGGATTCGAGGTCCGCGACGTCCACCCAACGCACTATGGCCGTATATGCCCGATCGAGACGCCGGAAGGTCCGAACATCGGCTTGATTTCGTCGTTGAGTTGCTACGCGCGTATCAACGACTACGGTTTCATCGAGTCGCCCTATCGCAAGGTAAGGAACGGGCGAGTTGTGGATTACGTCAGCGTGGTTAACGCCGGCGACAGCGACTACAAGACCGGCGATCACGTGGAGAAGCATGAGATTGAAAAGGCCAACGCGGAGGTGAAAGAACGCCGCAAGCGTCCGGCTGAGATCGAACCATACTCGTTCTACCTCTCGGCATGGGAAGAAGACCGCCACGTAATCGCGCAGGCGAACGTGGAGTTAGACGATAAGGGCCGCATCGTGGGTGAATTGGTCAACGCTCGCAAGGCGGGCAACTTTGTATTAGTGAATCGCGACGAAGTGGATTACATCGACGTCAGCCCGAAGCAGCTTGTTTCTGTAGCTGCCTCGCTCGTACCTTTCCTCGAGCACGACGATGCCAACCGCGCCCTGATGGGAGCGAACATGCAGCGTCAGTCCGTGCCTTTGCTGCGCGCCGAAGCTCCAATTGTCGGCACCGGCATGGAAGGTGTGACCGCACGCGACTCGGGTGCGGTGATTCTGGCTCGGCGCAATGGCATTATCGATTCCGTTGACTCGGAGCGCATCATTGTGCGGGTTGAGGGTGAGCACCATCCAGGGCAGCTTTCCCGCGAAGTAGGCAGCGACATTTACCAGCTCACCAAATTCAAGCGTTCCAATCAGAACACGTGCATCAACCAGAAACCGATCGTCCAGCGCGGGCAGCGGGTGGCCAAGGGCGACGTAATTGCCGATGGCCCATGCACCGATTTTGGCGAGTTAGCGCTGGGACGGAACGTGCTGGTCGCGTTCATGCCGTGGCGTGGCTACAACTTCGAGGACGCCATCCTGGTCTCCGAGAAGCTGGTGAAAGACGATTACTACACTTCCGTCCACATTGAGGAATTCGAGATCGAAGCGCGTGACACCAAGCTCGGGCCGGAGGAAGTGACCCGTGATATCCCGAACGTCAGCGAATCGATGCTACGCAATCTGGATGAGGCCGGTGTGATCCGCATCGGCGCCAGCGTGAAACAAGGCGACATAATGGTCGGGAAGGTCACGCCGAAAGGTGAGACTCAGCTCACGCCGGAAGAGAAACTTTTGCGCGCCATCTTCGGCGAAAAGGCCGGGGACGTTCGCGATGCTTCACTCTATTGCCCTCCCGGCATTGAAGGGGTGGTAGTGGATGTGAAGATCTTCTCCCGCAAAGGCCAGGAGAAGGACGAGCGCGCCAAGTTCATCGAGGGCGAGCAGATTGCCAAGCTGGAGAAGAATCTCTCGGATGAGATTCGAATCCTCACTGATGAACGTTTGAAACGACTCGAAGGCCTGCTCGGGGGCAAGGAAGTGCTTGCCGATCTGCACGACGAACGCACCAACAAGCGCCTGCTGACGAAAGGTGCAGGCCTTGATCGCGACACCATTGAACGAATCTCAACTCGGAACCTTAAGCGTATCAAGTTCCCTGATAAAGATCCGCGAGTAAACGAGCAGATTGATGAGATCGAGGAAATGACGTCGCGTCAGATTGACGTTCTCAAAAAGATCGTCAACGAAAAGAAAGACAAGCTCACCAAGGGCGACGAGCTGCCTCCTGGAGTGATCAAGCTGGTCAAGGTCTACATCGCCATGAAGCGCAAGCTCAGTGTGGGCGACAAAATGGCCGGCCGTCATGGAAACAAAGGGGTCATCGCCCGCATCCTGCCGGATGAGGACATGCCGTACCTCAATGACGGAACGCCGGTGGAGATCGTTCTCAACCCGCTTGGCGTACCTAGCCGTATGAACGTGGGCCAGATTCTCGAAACCCACCTGGGCTGGGCAGGACATGAGTTGGGGAAAAAGATTACTCAACTCTTGGCCGAGAACACGCGCGAGGAGACTATAAAGCGCGAACTGAAAGCCCTGTTTAAAGACACACCGATGGTGGACTACGTCGCCGACCTCAACGGGGATGAACTCGAAGCGGCTGCGAAAGGTCTTACCAAGGGCGTATTCATGGCGTCACCTGTATTCGACGGCGCACGCGAGACGGAAATCAAGGCGCTGCTCGAACGCTCTGGGCTGCCAACGTCGGGAAAGACTTTCCTGCACGACGGCGTGACCGGCGATCAGTTCGAACAGCCAGTCACCGTCGGTTATATCTACATGCTGAAGCTGTCGCACCTGGTGGACGACAAGATTCACGCGCGTTCCATCGGGCCGTATTCACTTATCACGCAGCAGCCGCTGGGTGGCAAGGCGCAATTCGGCGGACAGCGCTTCGGAGAAATGGAAGTCTGGGCGCTGGAAGCATATGGCGCAGCGTTCATTCTTCAGGAACTGCTGACCGCGAAATCAGACGATGTCTATGGCCGCACCAAAATTTACGAGGCCATTGTGAAGGGCGAGGCCGCCATGGAACCCGGCGTTCCTGAATCCTTCAACGTGCTGATTCGCGAATTACAGTCACTCTGTCTTGACGTCGAGCTGATCAAAGCCACGGAAAAGAAGCCGATGGCCACAGCGGCGGCGGACTAGCGCAAAAGGGCAGCGGAGTGGCCGGTGAAACCTGGCTGGCCGCTCGCAGCGCTGTCACGAAGGATTTTGGGAGGACAACTGGCCGATTGCCATGCACCTGAGCAGTCAGGCCGAGAGAATAGTGGCCACTGACCACTCATCACTGGCCATTGAGTTTCAGGAGCCGCAGGCGGCAGCGTAACAGCCGCAGGAAGCCGAGGAATACCTTGTATCGTTCGAGCCCCTTTGACCTGGTAAACCCGATCGCCGATTTCGACGCCATCCGTATCAGCCTGGCATCTCCGGAAAAAATTCGGAGCTGGTCGCACGGTGAAGTGACCAAGCCGGAGACCATCAATTACCGCACTTTTAAACCGGAGCGGGATGGCCTGTTCTGCGCCCGTATCTTTGGTCCGGTAACCGACTGGGAATGCCTGTGCGGAAAATACAAGCGGATGAAACATCGGGGCGTGATTTGCGACAAGTGCGGGGTGGAAGTCACGCTGTCGAAAGTTCGTCGCGAACGCCTTGGCCACATCGAGCTGGCATCGCCCTGTTCACACGTGTGGTTTTTCAAGGGATTGCCCAGCCGCATCGGACACCTGCTGGATATTTCGTTGCGCGATCTGGAGTCTGTGCTTTATTTCGAAGCTTACGTTGTCGTCGAACCTGGTGAGGCCCCGGTAAAAGAGAAGGAAATCATCAAGGACGAAGCCAAGTACCGCGAACTGGACCAGCAGTTCCGTGCCACTGGCTACAAGGCCATGATGGGCGCGGAAGCCATCAAGGAATTGCTGAAGCGCGTCGAGATCGAAACCCTCTCCGGCGAGCTGCGCGAGAAGATGAAGAACGAGTCTTCCCTGCAGAAGCGGCTGAAGTATGCCAAGCGGCTGAAGGTCGTCGAGGCGTTCCGCAAGAGCGGCAACAAGCCGAACTGGATGATCCTGGATGTGATTCCGGTTATTCCGCCGGAGTTGCGGCCTCTGGTGCCATTGGATGGCGGCCGTTTCGCCACGTCCGATCTCAATGATCTGTACCGGCGCGTGATCAACCGCAACAATCGTTTGAAGAAGCTGATGGACCTGCATGCGCCGGAAGTGATCGTGCGCAACGAAAAGCGCATGTTGCAGGAAGCCGTCGACGCGCTGTTTGACAACGGACGCCGTGGTCGAGTGCTGCGCGGGGCCAACAACCGGCCGCTGAAATCTCTCTCCGACACGCTGAAAGGCAAGCAGGGACGCTTCCGCCAGAACCTGCTGGGCAAGCGCGTGGACTACTCCGGTCGATCCGTAATCGTGGTCGGCCCCGAACTCAAGCTGCACCAGTGCGGTCTGCCGAAGAAGATGGCTCTGGAATTGTTCAAGCCATTCATCTATCACCGGCTGGAGCAGACCGGGCACTGCACGACCATCAAGCAAGCCAAGGAAATGGTGGAGCAGCAGGAACCCATTGTGTGGGACATCCTGGAAGAGGTGATTAAAGATCACCCCGTGCTCTTGAACCGCGCTCCAACACTGCACCGGCTGGGCATTCAGGCATTCGAGCCGGTGCTGGTAGAAGGCAAGGCCATCAAGATTCATCCCTTGGTCTGCACTGCATTCAACGCGGACTTCGATGGCGACCAGATGGCGGTGCACATTCCGCTGTCTCCGGAAGCGCAGGTCGAAGCCAGCGTGCTGATGCTGTCGTCGCACAACATCTTGTCGCCGGCGTCGGGACAGCCAATTACTGTGCCCACACAGGACATGGTTCTGGGAATTTACTACGTGACCAAATCCAAGCCTGGCGCCAAGGGCGAAGGCCGTGCTTTCGCCAACATTGACGAGGTGTTGCTGGCGCTGGAAGCGGGCGAAGTCGAAACGCTTTCGCCGATTCGCCTGCGCTATACCGGCGAAGTAATCGATCTGACCAGTGCGTACGACGATCAGGACATCACTCACACCGAGCCGGTGAACTATGAGCGCCAGTTCCTGAACACTACCGTCGGACGCGCCATTCTGAACGATCATCTGCCCGAGGCCATGCCATATATCAACGGCCTGCTTAAGAAAAAGGGTGTCGGCCAGCTGGTCACCTACGGCTATCTCAGGTTCGGCCTGGAAACCACAGTGAAGATGCTGGACGAAGTCAAGGAGTTGGGGTTCCGGTACGCGACTAAGGCGGGCCTCTCCATCGGCATTGACGATATGGTCGTTCCGGACAATAAGAAGACGTTGGTGCGCGATGCTGAGAAGCAGGGCGTCAGCGTGCAACAGCAATACCTGGACGGCGCTATC
>Ga0209377_1002374_pt1 | contig 12287 bp, 10 predicted proteins | sample GraSoiAngelo_141_FD_185898 | JGI IMG/M metagenome (GOLD analysis project Ga0209377, IMG submission 185898) | Grasslands soil microbial communities from the Angelo Coastal Reserve, California, USA - 14_0929_12_40cm (SPAdes) (version 2) | ecosystem: Environmental > Terrestrial > Soil > Grasslands ...
CCACGACGCCGAGACCGGCAATCGCTACTTTGTTCTTCTTGAGCCGCCGCCAAGCCAACGCCCACTGACTGACACCGCGACTGGACTCGCTTTTCTTCCGCGCGAGGGTTATTGTCATCGAGAGAGATTCTCCTTTTCTATTCGAGTCGAATCCTTGGATCTATGTATGCGTAGGTAACATCAGTGATCAAGTTCGCTATCAGGGTCATGAGTGTAATCAATACCACGATGGCTTGAATGACGGGAAAATCCAGTTGGGTCGTTGAGACTACGAATTGCGCTCCGATTCCGGGCCAGTTGAAGACTGTCTCCGTGACCGGTGCTCCTGCCAACAATCCTCCAAAGTAAAGTCCAACGTATGTTACTATGGGGATTAGAGCGTTTCTCAGTGCGTGCTTGTAGATAACCGTCCTTTCGTTGAGACCACTAGCTCTTGCCGCGAGAATGAAGTCTTGTCTCAGAACCTCAAGCATACTCGACCTTACTAGCAAGACCACCGGGGCGAGAAGCGCAAGCGCGTAGACCGCGGAAGGAAGAGTCAGGTGCCAGAGCTGGTCCAAGACTACGCTTCCATATGGGTACTGGGACGGAAGTGTGGATTGGAAACCACCCGAGGGAAACCAGTGCAGATAGTACCCGAAGATCAGGATGAAAGCTACGCCTAGGAAGAAGACAGGTATCGAGGTGCCTACGAGGGAGGAGTTTGTGATCGTGACGTCTAGGAGAGAGTATCTCTTTCTCGCTGAGAGTATGCCGATTGGTATTGCTATTAGTAGGGAGAGAGCTAGACCAATGAGCTGTAGTTCAAGAGTTGCCCAGACTTTTTGTGCTATTAGGGTTGAGACCAGACCACTAGAGTAGGAATATCCAAGGTTGAGAGTGAAGAGTTCCGATAGCCAGGTGAAGTATTGGTTCTGAATAGGCTGGTCGAGGCCTAGGTACTGACGGAGTGCTTGTCTCTGTGCTTCGTTGATATGGGGATTTAGGGCGGTGTAAAGCTGGACGGGATCTCCGGCAAGCCGTTCGATCGTAAAAACTAACAGGGTTATGCCAAAGAATACCGGAATGAGATACAGTGATCGCCTGAGAACATATTTTAGAACTGACACTTAGTAGCTCCCTTCGACTCTCCTTTGAGAGTTGTATGGCCACGAGACGCAAGAGCCAACAATAGAGCTGTGGTCAATTCAACCCGGAAACTACCGCTCGGGAGAGTCTTAAGCCTTGAGAAGGAGCTCCCGCATCAAATCCTCGGTTGACACATTTGACCGCACAACTCCAATCAATTCCGGTCTGGGATCGAGTCCACTATGCGGACCCCTTATCCATGACCGGCCCGCGGTTTCCCCACACAAGCCCCCTGGAGCGTATTTTCAGGGGTTCAACCACAACTTCTGGATTATATGTATCGACACAAAACGAATATACGCCATTCGACCCTCTCTATGCGCTATGTCGTACAGCTTCAAGACGATATCCAGAACGATCCTAATTCTCGCCGTAACCGCACTCATGCTGCCCGCGGGACTCTCCGGAGTCCAAGTCTACGCTTCCAGTTGTGCAACGGGTCTCAGTCCCAACCTTCACATCACCCTGTTGGTTCCTACGTCGAACCCAGCGAGGCGGGCGTGGGCCGCGATCATTCAGAGTAACTTGCAATGTCTCGGAATAGATGCCGCGAGGGTAGAGCTACCTTTCAGCCCCAACATTTTTGATCGCGCGCTCAGCCCAACTGATCCTAACGTTCTTGGCAAGCCGTTCGACCAGGGAGGTTTCGATATCCTTTTCGTCGGCTATAACTTGGGGATTGACCCTGACCCATACTCACTGTACCACAGTAGTCAGTTCGCTCCTTCCGGGGGCAACTACTATCTCTGGAACAACACCCAGAACGACAATCTTGACAATCTGATCAAGACGACATTGAACGCTACCACTCGAAACAGCTACGTTAAGCAGTGGCAGGTTCTCGCAGCTAATGAGCTGCCGTCGATACCCATACTCTACACGCGTGGAGTCGTCGCCTTTGACTCTAAGTTTCCAAACGCCCAATCTGTATTCAACGTGTACCACTTCCCGGCGTGGCCGACGGTGGAACACCTAAGCTCAAACCCGGTCGACGGGACGTTCATTTTTGCGGAGACAGGTCAAGCACCTGGCCAGGGAGTTGTTCCTGAATTGAGCACTTCGTATTACGACCTTGCCCTCTCAAGCGAGATCTTTAGTCCACTTGCGCTCAGAAACGACACGGCCTTCCAGACGATGCTACCTGATTTGGCTGCGGGAACTCCCACAGCACCTGGCTGGAGCCTTGCCAATGACAACAAGACCTGGACAGTCAACCTCCGGACGGGCGTCACCTGGCATGACGGGCCGCAGTTCACCGCAAACGATGTCAAGTTCACTTTCGATCTACTGCAGAATAAAACGTTCGGATCACCGACCCAAGCCTTCGCCCAGGGAATTATCGGCGGGATAAACAACGTGACCGTCACAAGCCCAACACAGGTAGTTTTCCACCTTCCAACTCCCTACGCCTACTTCGTGCAGAACATACTGGGGGGATACCCGATCCTTCCCCAACATATTCTATCAGCCTTCTCCAACGATTACTCCAAGATCAAGAACAGCCTCTTCAATAGGCCTGACACCGGTTCAGCAATTGTGTCAAGTTCACTTCCAAAAGGAACCGGTCCATACATATACGTCAGCTGGGATTCTGCAACCGGCACTTCACACCTGACGAGAAACGACAACTATTTCGACTTCAACGATTGGGGAAAGACGGCTCTCCAATCTAAAGGACAATTCCAGGTCAAGGACTACCTCGTAAGAACGATTGTCGGCGGAGATCAGGCTATCACCGCACTCAGCAATGGTGAAGTCGACTTTCTTGATAGCCAGTACCACTTGGAGACCCAGCCAAGCTTCCTCAGCAGTTGGGGTTCAAGCAAGATTTCCACCTACGACGACTTTGGCGTTCAAGAGATGGGAGTAAACATGAATCACCCAATCCTTGGAACTGGAACCGCAACGCCCTACGCGCAGGCGCACCCTAGCAACGCGACGGCAGCCGCGACCGCGGCGAGATGGATTAGGCAGGCGATAAGCTATGCTACTCCGCGAGACGAGATAATCAACCAGCAGCTCAACGGGTATGGGGTGGCCGCGATAACGACACCCGTCGTAGGGAACTACAAGACCGGGATAGGACTGACGCAGGGATTCAACACCGCACTTCAGCCATATCCCTACAACCTGACCACAGCCGCCAACCTCTTGCAGCAGGCAGGGTACACTCCCACCTCGGGAACCGGACTCGGCCAGTACACGCTGATCATCATAGTTGTGGTGGTCGTAGCTATCGTAGCTGTGGCTGCGGTCTACATCTTGAGAGTCAGGCGCAAACCCATGGCTGGCTCAATGCCTTCCTCCACACCTGCGCCGCCAGCACCACCCGCGACAAATCCATAGCCCCCCTTTTCCTCTCTTTTTTCATTAGCCGTCTAAAGCATGGAGACGGCAAGTCCAATCAAGAAGAGGAGGGAAGAACCCAGGATCCATTTCAGACCCACTCTCTCAGCATTTTTCTCGGATTCTCTCGACCACGGTGCGGTATTGAAAATCATCTCGCCAGTCTTGGATATTGAGGGTGTGGATGATAGTGCTATTCCCGCGCCGGCGAGAAGCCCCAGCCCACCCTCAAGCCAGAGCGCAAGCACGAGGGTCTGCCTCCAAGTTGCGGCTGAGATGAAGAGGAGAATGAGACCGTCTACGCTTGTTATGGCACCAGCTGCAATGGCAGGCCGTATCAAGTAGTTCCAAAGTCGGCGGGGCTCTTTTCTCAGGTCAGTTCGAACTGAGGAGTTCATGTGTCTCTTGATTCCATAGGATTGTAGGAGTCTTTCAAAGAACCAGTATCACAGGTATCAATCCTAGCCCGACTGGAATCAAGAGCCCGGCGGTCTTCGATCTCTTCCTAGTAATCTGAAGGGTTACCAACGCCCCCACGAGAATCAAACCAATGGTTTCAATCGCGCCATAGACGCCGATCAGCTGTAACGACATCGCTACCAGCATTGAATAGGCGAGAAAGTCGCCGATTCCCACAAAGGACGTTTCCAACGGTAGTGTCGTGACGGAAGTCACATTGTCATAGTTTCGTGAGCCAATCAATCTCGCCAAGAAATCCGTCTCCACAACAAGGAAATCCATGATCGCAAGCCCAGCCAAGAAAACTATGGTGAAAACGGCGGGGAAGGATGCGCCGATCAAAGCTCCTAGAAGAGTGGAGGACGCGATAAGAAGAAAGCTCGTCTTCTTGCGGGAAAGCGAGCCCAGATATGCCAGAAAGGACCAGCGGACACCGAAATAGCCCAAGGGTATAGCTAGGAGAAAGAGAGCCGGAAAAACGCCCGACGCCTCGAACAGGATCTTCAGCAGTACCAGTCCAGAGATTGTCCCGACTAGCGTGAAGGTCAGGACTAGAATGTTCGCAATCCGCTTCGGGTGATGTTTCAAACCGTACAGTACGCCGGAAATCAAGACGCAGGATGTAGCCAGGGCCGTGACCACATCAGTACCGCCGGTCGCAACTCCGGTTGAGAAGCCCGCAGATCTTCCAGACAGTACTACAACGCCTGCAAGAACCGTGGCGGCGAGAGGAATCGCTAGAAAGACAAGGTCCTTCAGCACACCGCGAGCCGGTGGCTTTTCGCTCAACACCTATTCGGGAAGTAATGGTGCGTCGCTACTGATAAACATCGAGGGGCTCGACCGTAGCCCCGCACGATTTGCACTGGCTGATAGTTATGGGACTTTGAAGGTTGTTTCGAAGCCAGCCGCGGACTTCGCCACTTTTGACGATCCCGCTAGCAAGATGCTCGCGTCGACTGTTATGGTAAGCTTGTATGTGCCTGAGGCACGGACGCCTTGGTCTATCCCGAGATAGACCGTGTGTGTTCTGTTACCGACTCCTCCGGTGATTGTCATGTTTCCAAGGTTCACAGTCTGACTTGGAGTCGTCAAAATCATTGAGATTGTAACGTTCGTTGACCCTGCAGTGCTATTGACTTTCGTGTCGGTGGATTTGAGTACTCCGCCAGGTCTAGTGAGGAAATAGTACTGGTAAACTGTCATCGATGACGTGGTTGAATTACAAAGAACTACCTTGTCCGGGTTGTAGCAGCCACCGCCCAGGTGCACAGAACCGCTACTTGTGTTCTCCGAGAATGCGATCTGCGAAACTGGTACTGTGACTGCCCCTGCTAGAGCTATCGGGGTTAACAGAATCGCGGCCGCCACGATTACAACGACCACAATTATGGCCAGCATATTCTTCTTCACGACAATACTCTCCTGCTTGGCACGATGAGCAACTCCGGTTATAGATTTTGCTTAAAAGCCCGACCATCAGAGAAAATGAGGTCTGCCGTCTTCGAAAGCAACGCTCAGAGGAGGAATCAGAGATTTCTCTCTGATTCGACAGACCTGAACTACTGTCTGATCAACCGTGAAGCCTTCGTATACAGCACAGGATACCTCTTGCCGTTGCTTCGAAGACTGCTACTAGCGCACCGATTCCTCCATACAAGACAGAGTAGCCACCGACTCTCTTTCCCTAGTTTTCTTGTTTCACTCCCTAGCGGTAGGGGAATCTCTGACCAGTGCGGTCCCTAAGATGGCCGAGAACCTGGTGCTAAATCTTCCAAAAGTCGCTCGTCAATCCGAGGGATTGGAAATGGGCAATAGTCTGTTCCCTTGAGGGTCTTGCATAGTCAAGATTCATCTTGGTCTTGTAGATAGGAACGCTGAGAGGCAGCGTCTGGTCTATTGTCAGTGCCTCGCCTCCGATCGCGGCACCTGACCTGATCCATTCGGCCAGGTGGTCTTTGGAACTGAAGAACACCATATTGTTCGAGCATGTCAAAAGGATGTTTTCCCACCATTTCGAGGCCGGAAGCGCCAGATAGACCAGCGGCTGGATGTCAGATTGTTCATAGATCGGCTCCTGATCCTTCAGATGAATCTTGATGTCTTCTGAGCAGTGGTGACAGTAGGAGGAAATCCACTGCTCCTTCCCCAGCATTACATGAATCGCGACTGTGTCCCACGCGCAATTCGCAAAGTACTCCTTGTCCTTCCCAGCTACCTTGACTCTGAAAGGGGTCACTATGCTTGAGAATGGGAATGCCATCAGGATTCTCTGCGTACCTGTTAGAAGCGCGATGTGTCGAGCGGACTGAAGATCGACCAGCACCTTGAACGCAGATGGTCTGTCCAGCCCGAATTTTCGCATTATTTGCTCCAGCACAGGAGCGATAGCGTGTTCCTCGAAGTGGTCGAAGATGTACTTTCGAAGGTTCTTCTGAAGACACTCTGAGGTATTGCTTTGAGCCGTGAGGGCTCACCTAGGCTACAATTCGTCTAGGTAGGCTGATAGGAGGCAGATTCTTTTCTATCTCAACCCTCGAATTTTCGAGCCAAGGTGGAAGCGCAAGGCTCGTTCCCAACTGTTCAGGAGACTCGTCGATCGCAAACCCGGGCTGATCTGTGGCCACTTCGAAGAGAACCCCGCCGTGCTCTCGAAAGTAGATTGAATGGAAATAGTTCCGATTGATCACCGGGGTTACGTTCAGGTCTGCTTTGAGAATCTCTTGACGTAGTTCCTTCTGGTGTTCGTCGTCAGATGCGCGAAATGCGACATGATGGACTGTTCCAACACTTACGAATCCACGCTGAGCGCTAAGCCGAGCAATAATATCCACGATCGTCCCGGCAGCTCCTTTTCCAGCCTCATATCTGAAACGGTTCTCCTCCTCACCTAACATCCGAAAGCCCAGAGTGTCCACCAAGACAGACTCAGTCCTCTCTTGGATCTCCTCGGTGAGAGTTACGCTATGAAAGCCTCTGATTGCATGTTCGCCTGGGACAGGACCCTGTTTCCATCCAGTTCTATTTTCGATCTCATGACAGCCTACTAGCTCCAGTCCCTGTCCATCCTTATCTGTAAACGAGAGTACGGTGTCGCCGAATCGCTTGCGAGGCGTTTTCAGGGAAATGTCGTGCGACTTGAGTCGATCCTGCCAGTATGGTATCGATTCGCGCGGAATTGAGAAGGAAGTGTTTGTGGCCTGACCGGTGCCTCTGCGGCCCTTGGGTTGATCAGGCCAAGGAAAGAACGTGAGAACAGTTCCAGGGTGCCCGATCTCGTCTCCGAAATAGATGTGATACGTGCTGGGGTCATCATAGTTGACTGTCAGTTTGATGAGACGCAAGCCTAGAATTTTGGTGTAAAAGTCGAGTGTCTTCTGTGGGTCGCTGGATATCGCCGTGACGTGGTGTAGTCCAAGGACGCCTCTCGCCATGAGTGAAGGATGGCTTGTGAGCAGTATAACCTCTTTGCGGGATCACGGGCTGACAATCGGGAAGGCACTAAATACTCATCTTCTCGAATAGAGTGCGTCGGCATTTTGAGTAGGATTGAGGTGAGAGCCTCCGGCCCGTGGCGAGCACTCGAGGTTATAGGCGGCATCATAGTTATCGCACTCGCGATCGTCGCGCTAGCCGATCCTCAGTTTGCGACCCAGACCCTGGTAATCGTAATTGCAGCAGGCTTGATCATCGGAGGATTCTTCAGAATCAGCGTAGGTGCCTTCGCTACGGTTCTACCTTCCCCGCTGAGAAGCCTCAACATTACGGGAGGGGTTATTGCCTTCGTTCTGGGAATCGCGGCCTTGCTAGATCTGCAGGGAGCACTCGCTACTCTTATTGGAATCCTTGCCGTGGCATTACTCCTAGTTGGAGCGGTTGAAATCGGGGTAGGCGTTGCTAGGCACCCACCTGTATGGCTCAGACTCTTGATCGTTGCAATTGGAGTGCTAACGATCATACTCTCAGTCTATGTTATCCTTGACATGTCGATTGGCGAGCGCATAGTTACAGCCATTCTAGCTCTAGCATTGATGCTGGTCGGAATCAGAAACATCGTACACGGATTCACCGGCCACCATCCAGTCGCAACACCGATCGAGCCCGTTGTCACGGCTGCATGATCGGAATCTGTGGAAACCTATTTTGTAATAATCTGCTCGAGGTTCTTGATTTCACCATAGTGGCGTGAAGTTTTTCATTGTTCCGCCGTTATAGGAGAATGTCACCGTACCTACTGGGAAACTAGAGTCTAGCAGACTCGCTCTTGCAGTGACTCCGGGGTAGGGTCGACCTCCCCAGCGGTAGTTCACCTTCCAGTAGGAGAAATCTCCCTGGACAATGTTCGCCCTCTCCATCATTCGCCACGACCCTTGATATTGGAACGAAGGATAGAGCAAGCTCGCGTTCCAACCCGAAACGGGCACCTTGCTTGCGACGCCGAATTGGTACAGGAAGGCGGATCCCTGTGGAATCTCCGAGGCTGGGCCACCTGAGAGTCCAATGTCGAAGTATGTTCCAAGTCTGCGGTCTGGGAGATAGCTCCCGAATTTGGTCCACCCTACCCCCGTTGTGTTGTAGTACCAGTTAACGAGGCTTCGTTGCTGGCCGTCAACAGTGACAGGTTCCCACTTCATTTGTAGGTAGATCGGGGTGGAGATGTTCTGCGGACTAAGGGTGGTCTGAGAGTGATACCAGAGATGTTCCCATATGTATCCGCCACAGTTGGCGTTGCCATCACACGTCTCCCAAGATGAACCGGAGAGGATCAAGGTTCTGTCCGGTAGGAGGAAGACGTCGGCTCTCCATCCAAAATCCCAGCCGTCAACACAGCAGTTAGGCGACTGGACACCCATACCTGCCAGTAAGAAATTGTCAGGAGCCAAGATATGCGGATTGGCCATGGAGATACTGACTCCAATCTCGACACAGCATATTCGATACTGGGTCGAGTTGTAGTAGCCCCCGACGTACGGATAGAAGGGCTGACCTAGCGTAAGTTCTCCCGGACTTGACGAGATGGAGGAAGCGAATAGTACACTTGCGTCCCAGAAATTATGAGCTACGAGCGTCCATAAACAGACGGTCAGGACAAGAGCAAGTCCGACTCGTTGGGCATCTTCGATCCTGATGGTGCTCAGCCGACCCGATAGCTTGGGCAACCGTAACCTTGACGGTAGGCCCAGTTCCGTGACACTGCCCACCAATGCAAAGACTGCCCATAATGGAGCAAAGGGAAACAGCAAGATTCGATCACAGCCGGGGCACTCGGGCGTCCAGAAGAGCGCGGAGATGAAGAGTAGCGAGACTGCGCCCGAGACTGCGCCTACCTTCAAGGACCGTCCTATGCGTGCTGCGAGTATTCCCGTAGCAATCTGAGTTACTCCGACAAGTATCAACGTTTGAAAGATCAGGAATAACGGTAGGTATGTAACGCCGGAGAACCATGCGCTGAGAGGAAACCAGATCATGACCACGCTCAGAACAATTCCGCTAAGGATTGCGAGCGCCGGCCGTATTCTTCGATCGAGACTATCTCGCTTTTCGGCTGCTCTCACGAGAACAGGCAAGGCCCCGTAACAGAACATGATCCCGGCTAGTCTTAACCCGACGAGACCATCCGGTCCAGAATAGTAGCATTCTGGCTGCCAGACCCCTCCCGGTCCGTAGATAGGACAGGCCAAATAGAACAAGACCCAGACCAGGAGAGCGCTGAGGGCGATCTGGAGAACCGCCCATCGAGGCCTGAGAAGATAGGCAGCCACGATTCCCCAGACTGCAAAGGACGCCAGGTCGACAAGGAGTCTGTTTCCCGAGAGGTTGTAGTACCAGTCCGGGTTATGCGTCAGGTGGAAATAGAAATCCGTCTTCTCGAAGAGAACGGGAGGAATCCACGGAAAAATAGCCAGTAGGAAGGCTCGGAGAATGTTCTTGGGAGTGAACCGGGAGAACCCAGTCATCCAATCGACAGAAGAGAGTTCAGCGCTTTTGGGTCTTGCCCCCGGTCCAGAAGAACTATTCCCTTAGGAATTAATTCCTCTGGTAATAATTCGAAGAGTGGGTTGAACCTGTTCACTGTGCGAATAGAGCGGGATCAAGCTTCTGGTATATCGACTGATACCCCTGGATAAGAGCCAAGTTCACCCGGAGCACATTCACATACTCGTCCCCGAAAACCCACGAAGTGCGTTCAATGTTTTGACCGACAAGCCTAGAAAGATCACTCTGTGTGATATTGGTAGCACCTGATATTCGTGTTATTTGTGAGAGTGCATCTTCGACCGTGATGTCCGGGTCTACGCCCGAAGCTGACAGCGTCACATTTCGGGAATGGAAGAAGAATGGCGAGGAGAAGTTCTGAGCAATAAGATACGAGCCCACTGACCTACCGTTGCTCCCGTTAAGATGGGCTATCGAGCCATTTGCTTGATCATGCAGGAGGACTTGAGCAAACCCTGTCACCAACAGTGGGAAGGCCAGGCCGCAGAGGAGCATTGAGACAATTGCCAGCCTGAAGGCTGGTCCGTAGGTCCGTTTGATCTCGTTCCTGATGCTCAACCTGATTCTATACTCCTATCGATAAGAGTGCTATGTCGATGAGCTTGATTCCTATGAAGGGCACAATGATCCCTCCCGCTCCGTAGATGAGCGCGTTCTTGATGAATAGAGACATTGTGCTGGTGGGCTTGAACCGGATTCCCTTCATGGCGAGTGGGATTAAGAGAGGGATGATGGCTGCGTTGAAGATGAGGGCTGAGAGGACTGCGGTATTCAGTCCGAGTCCGAGAATGTTCAGAGCCTTCAGTTCTGGATGGGTAGTTGCGAACATTACTGGGACTATCGCGAAATATTTCGCCACATCGTTGGCGATGCTGAAGGTCGTCACTGCGCCGCGGGTCATGAGTAGTTGTTTTCCGAGCATGACCACCTCGATGATTTTGGCCGGGTTGGACTCTAAGTCTACCATGTTAGCAGCTTCCTTGGCTGCTTGAGTTCCAGAATTCATGGCCAGACCCACATCAGCTACGGCCAACGCGGGTGCGTCGTTGGTGCCGTCCCCGATCATAGCTACGACTCGGGTCTCAGCCTGCTCTCTCGTCACAATGTCGTACTTGTCTTCTGGCTTCGCTTCGGGCCTGTACTCGTCAATCCCTACTTCGGTGGCAATGCTCTTTGCTGTGAGGGGCTGGTCACCAGTCAGCATGACAGGCCGAATCCCCATCACCTTGACCGACAGAATCTTCTCCCTGATACCCGGCTTCAGAACATCCTTGAGCCGGATAATTCCGATAACTTCCCTGTTCCTCGTCACAGCCAGCGGTGTATCTCCCTGGCTCGAGATCCCATCCACTAGCCGGTCGAAGTTTGATGGGATGGAGCGCGCGATCTTCTTGATTGCGTCGGGAGCACCTTTGATTATCTCAATCTCATCCTCTCCGATTACGGACCCGGCTTCCTGGTGAGCCTCAAACTTTCTCCGCAGCCTGCCCCGTTCACGCCCTGACTTGTCCCCTTTAGGCAGCATGAACCCTGTACCCTGAGATATCTTGACACCACTAGTCCGGGTGCTCGCTGAAAACTCGTACACTTCAGAAACCCCCAACGCGTTCAGTTCTCTAGGAACGAAGCCATCCTCGTAAGCGAGCCGTATCAGACTCCGGCCTTCAGGCGTATCATCATGCCAGGACGAGAGAAACGCAGCCTCACCCACCTCCTTCTCAGTATGACTGTTGACGGGGATGAACTCCACCGCTTGCCTGTTGCCGACCGTGATCGTCCCGGTCTTGTCAAGAATGATCACATCCGTATCTCCTGCTCGCTCAACTGCTCTTCCCGACTTGGCTACAATTTTTCTCTGGTAAAGCCGGGAAACCCCCGAAAGCCCAATAGAAGGCAGCAGAGCTCCGATTGTTGTTGGAAGCAGACAGACGTAGAGCGCGATAAGGACGGAGAGGTCCACTGCAAGATCGAGAGTAACCGAGAGGCCGAGAAGTGCAACAACAATTATCGTGAATATGGCCGTCAGACCAATCAGTACAGTGGTCACAGCCACCTCGTTAGGCGTCCGAGGCCTCTTCGAGGACTCTACCAGCCTAATCATCTCGCTGATGTAGGTATCCTCAGGGTTCACCGTGACCCGGGCGGTGAGAGTATCGCTGATCACTCTCGATCCCCCGATAACCTCGTCCCCAGGCGCCTTCCTGACAGGTGTAGATTCTCCCGTTAGGAGAGACTCGTCGACCATTCCAATTCCCTCAAGCACCCCCGCGTCAATAGGGACGACATCGTTCTTCTCAAGCAGAATCAGGTCTCCTTTACGAAGCGCAGTTGATGGAGTTGTAACGATCCTCCTAACA
>Ga0209377_1002375_pt1 | contig 12284 bp, 10 predicted proteins | sample GraSoiAngelo_141_FD_185898 | JGI IMG/M metagenome (GOLD analysis project Ga0209377, IMG submission 185898) | Grasslands soil microbial communities from the Angelo Coastal Reserve, California, USA - 14_0929_12_40cm (SPAdes) (version 2) | ecosystem: Environmental > Terrestrial > Soil > Grasslands ...
CCCGGCGAAGACCGGGCCCTCACCCAGCGTCGCGAAGGGCGTCAGCGCGGGCATGCGCAGCGGCGGGAGGATCACGAGGATCGCGACGCCGAGCGCCAGCACGGTCGCGATCTTGAGGAACGTGGAGAGGTAGTCACGCGGGCACAGCAGCATCCACACCGGGAGGACGGACGCGACGAACCCGTACGCGATCATCATCGCCGTCAGGGCGACGCCGGTGTGCGTGAAGGCCGGGCCGAGCGTGGGGTGGGCCGAGACCCAGCCGCCGCCCACCAGCGCGAGCAGCAGCAGCGCCGCCCCGGCGACCGAGGCCTCGCCCACGCGCCCGGGACGCCACACCTTCATCCACCACCCCATCAGGAGCGCGATCGGGACCGTGCACGCGATCGTGAACAGTCCCCAGGGCGACGCCCTGAGCGCGTTCACCACGATGAGCGCGAGCACGGCGAGCAGGATGATCATGATGAACAGCACGGCGAGCATCGCCATCGCGCCTGCCGCGGGGTTGACCTCCTCCTTCGCCATCTGGCCCAGTGACTTGCCGTCGCGCCGCAGCGAGCAGAACAGGATCGTGAAGTCCTGCACCGCGCCCCCCAGCACCACGCCGATCACGAGCCAGATCGTTCCCGGCAGGAAGCCGAACTGGGCCGCGAGCACGGGGCCCACCAGCGGGCCCGCTCCCGCGATGGCGGCGAAGTGGTGCCCGTACAGCACCCACTTGTTGGTGGGCACGAAGTCGCGGCCGTTATTGAACCGCTCGGCCGGCGTGGCGCGCCGCTCGTCCAGGCCGAACACGCGGGCGGCCAGGAACCGGGAGTAGAAGCGGTAGGCGACGGCGTAGGTGCAGACGGCGGCCACAAGGAGCCAGGCGGCGTTCACCGTTTCGCCCCGCGAGAGGGCGAGCACGCCGAAACCGGCGGCCCCGAGGGCGGAAATCCCGCCCCACAGGAGCACGGAGGCGAGTCGCCTCATGCGGGCTAAGTTACGCCGTGGCTTGCCGATGTTCAAATTCGAACATAGGTTCGAAACCCTTGACCCCTACTGCCTGGACGTTGGCCGCGCGCGAGGTGGCGCCCGCCGGGGCGGCCGTCGTGGAGGAGCGCCCGGAGCCGCGGCGGCTCGCGGAGACGGTGCAGGGGCGGGTGGCGGTCGTCACGGGCGGCGCCACGGGCCTGGGTCGCGCCACTTGCATCGAGTTCGCCCAGCGCGGCACGGCGGTCGCCTTCAACTACGTCGACCTGCCGGGGCGCGACGTCGCCGCCCAGGCCCTGCTCACGGAAACCGCGATCCGCGCGCTGGGCGTCCCGGTGTACTGCGCCCGCTGCGACGTGCGCCGCCGGGCGGACGTGGAGCAGTTCGTCGTCGCCACGCGCGAGCGGCTGGGCGGCGTGCACTACCTCGTCAACAACGCCGGCGTCACCCACGACGGCGCGCTGTGGCGGCTCACCCCCGAGGCGTGGCAGGAGGTGCTCGACACCAACGTCACGGGCGCCTTCAACTGCATCCAGGGCGTGGCCCAGCCGATGCGCGCGCAGCGCTTCGGCAAGATCGTCAACGTCGCGAGCCACCAGGCCTTCCGGCCCGGCTTCGGGATCTCGAACTACGCCGCGAGCAAGGCCGCGCTCATCGGCCTCACCAAGTCGGCCGCCGTGGACCTCGGCCCTTCCAACATCAACGTCAACGCCGTGGCGCCCGGATTCGTGAAGACCGAGCTCCTCACCACGCTGCCGCGCGAGGTGCTGGAGCGCGCCGAGCACGAGTCGGTGCTCGGGCGCGTCGCCGACCCTGAGGACGTCGCGCGCGTCATCGTGTTCTTGTGCAGCGACGCGGCGCGCCACATCACCGGGCAGGTGATCGTCGTGGATGGCGGGCTCACGCTCGCTTGAAAAACCCGCTCCCGCCACCGATATTGGGCGGCGTGAGTAAACCCCTAAAGAACAACTACTTAGTACGTGGGGCGTGGGGCGTGGTGGCCCTTCTCATGGCGTGCGGCGGCAAGCCGCCAAGCGAGAGCCCGGTCCCCGCGCCCACCCGGCCGCTCCCCACCGCGGGAATCGCGGGGCAGTCGGTGAGCCTGCTGCCGCTCACGCTCATCGTCGCAGAAGACTCGCTGCACTGGGCCTCACAGCTGGGCGAGCGGCGCGCGGCGCTCACGAAGAGCGACAGCATCCTCGGCGCACTGCTCAAGGCGCGCGCGCCGGAGGTGTCGTGGGTACTCCCCGAGGATGTGCGGCGTGCGGCCCACCGCGCGCCCGGCGTGGTCGCGGACCCCGACCAGATGGCGACGGCGGTGCTCCGGGTCGAATCGATCACGCAGGTACCAGATCCCCTGCGGAGCCAGTTGCGCACCCTCGGGGCGGTGGCGGGCTCCGGCGGTCGGTTCGTGGTGGTGCCGGCGGCGCTGATTTACCGGCGCCCGGTGGCACGACCCGAGGGTCGCACGATCTATGCGACGCCCGGTGCGGTCGGCAGCGCGGAGCTCTCGATCGTGCTCGTGGACGTGCGCACCGGCCAGGTCGGCTGGCGCACGGTCGCCCGCGGCGAGGGCGACGACCCCTGGACGGCGTTGGTGCGTGCGGTGAAGAGCCTGACGCCGGGATTGCCGTGACGCGAGAGGCGACGCTGATCCCGGGCGACGGGATCGGCCCCGAGATCACGGAGGCGACGTTGCAGGTGCTCGGCGCGATGGGCGCGGCGTTCGATTGGGACGAGCAATTCGGCGGCATGAGCGCGGTGGAAAAGGCGGGCACCCCGCTGCCCAACGCGACGCTCGACTCGATCCGGCGCACCGGGCTCGCGCTCAAAGGCCCGCTCACGACGCCCGTGGGCGGCGGCTACCGCTCGGTCACCGTCGCGCTGCGGCAGGAGTTCGACCTCTACGCCAACGTGCGGCCCGTGAAGACGATCGTCCCGGGCGGCCGCTACGAGAAGGTCGACCTCGTCATCATCCGGGAGAACACCGAGGGGCTGTACGTCGGGCTCGACCACACGTTCAAGGTGGGGAACGACCCCAAGGCGGTGGCGCAGGCGATGTCGGTGATGACGCGGGACGGCTGCACGCGGATCTGCCGCTACGCCTTCGACTACGCGAAGACGCACGGGCGGAAGCGGGTCACCGTCGTGCACAAGGCGAACATCCTCAAGGCAACGTCGGGGCTGTTCCTCGAGACCGCGAAGATCATCGCGAAGGAGTACGAGGGAGTGATCGCCAGCGACGACAAGATCGTGGACAACGCGGCCATGCAGCTCGTCATCAATCCGACGCAGTTCGACGTCATCGTCACGACGAACCTGTTCGGCGATATTCTCTCGGACGAGGCGTCGGGGCTCGTCGGAGGGCTCGGGCTCGCCCCGGGAGCGAACATCGGAACCAAGGCGGCGATCTTCGAGGCGGTGCACGGCTCGGCGCCGGACATCGCGGGGAAGGGGATCGCCAACCCTTCCGCCCAGATGCTCGCCGCGGCGATGATGCTCGACCACGTGGGCGACCTCGGGTCCGGGACGCGGCTGCGGCGCGCGCTGGAGACCGCCATCGTGAAGGACGGGGTTCGGACCAAGGACTTGGGCGGCAATGCTACGACCGCCGAATTCGCCCGCGCCGTGGCCCGGCGCGCCTAGCCACCCGTGCGCGCGGTGCGGGGAGCCGACCGCGGGGATCCTGCCGGGAGACCTGTGCGCCGCGTGCACCGGGCTGCTCGAGCGGCGGGCGTCGCGCCTCGGGCGCTGGACGGCGCTCGGGACCAGTCTCGCGCTCGCGGTGTATCTCGCGCTGACGCTGCGCGCGGTCGCCCCCGCATGGGCCGGCACGGCGCGCACGCTGGCGCTCGTGGCCGTAGGCGCCTGGTACCTCCTCACCTACCGGATCGCGAAACAGGTCGCACTCCAATGGCTGCGAGAGCAACGCTCACCGCGCTCGGCTCGGCCCTCGTCCTGAGCGCGCTCGCCGCGGGCGGCGCGCGGGCGCAGACGTCGGTGTCGGTGTACGCGGACGGCCGCGTGGTGGTGCGCCGCGCCCTGCCGCAGCCGCTCGAGAAGGGGCGGAACCGCGTGGTGCTGAAGGAGGCGATCGATCCGGCGACGATCTTCTCCCCGGACACGGCCGTGGCACTCGTCGCGGCCCAGGCGCGGGGCGTCACGACCCAGCAGGAGGCCTTGGCGCGGGCGCGCGGCCAGACGCTGGCGTTCGCGCGCGAGAAGGATACGATCCGGGCCACGGTCGTGAGCGTCGAGCCGCCGCAGTACCGCCTCGGGGACGGCCGCTTCCTGCTGGCAACGCCGGGCACGCCGCTGTTTCCGGCGGAGCTCGTGCGGAGCGAGCCGCAAGTGACGCTCGCGCTCGAGGCGAGCCGGTCCCGGCCTCGCACCGAGATCGCCTACAGCGCCGCCGGGGCGTCGTGGGAAGCGGTGTACCAGATCGTGCTCGCGGACGGGAAGGCGAGCGTGTCCGGCGCGGCGACGGTGCGATCGCAGGCCGTGCGCGCCGACTCGGCGGAGGTGCAGCTCGTCGCGGGATCGATCGCGCGGGCGCGCTCGCCCCAGCCGTTGCGCGGCATGATCACGGCACAGGCCGTTATTGCGGAAGACGCCGTGTCCGCGAGCGAGCAGGCGGTGGGAGAGACGCACGTGTACCAGCTCCCCGGCCGCGTGACGCTCGAGCCCGGCGTTCCGGTCACGACCGCGCTGTTCCCGCGCGCCGCGACCCCCTATCTCCAGGAGCTCATCGTGCCGGGCGCGCTGCCGTGGCGGGGCTTCTTCGGGTCAGCGCCGGCCGAGCCGGACCGCGTCCCGGTGCAGGTGTGGTACACGCTGAAGCGCGGGCGCGGGACGCCGTTCGGCGACCGGCCGCTCCCGGCGGGGACGGTCCAGCTCTACCAGGCCGACTCGGCCGGGAGGCTGCAGCTCGTGGGAGAAGCGACGAGCGCGCACTCCGCCCCGGGGCGCGACGTGCGCGTGCAATCGGGCGATGCGTTCGACGTGACGGCCGAGCGCGTGCAGGTGGACTACGGGCAGGAGCCGATCGCGCCGGCCAAGCGCGGGATGCCGGTGCGGCAACGGGTCACGGCGGCCTTCCGCGTCACCATCACGAACGCCAAGCCCGCGCCGGTCACGGTGGACGTGCGGGAGGCGCGCTCCGGTGTCTGGCGCGTGGTCGAGAGCAGCGTGCCCTCGGAGAAGCTGTCGGCGTCCGAGGTGCGGTTCCGCGTCCCGGTGCCCGCGAGCGGCGAGGCGACCCTCACGTACACGGTGCAGGCGGAGACGTGACCGTCCAGATCCTCCAGCTCGCGGACCTGCACTTCGGCGCCCTCGCCGACATCCGGCAGATCGAGGCGCTCGAAGCGATGATCCCCGACCTCCATCCCGACGTGGTCGTGGTGGCGGGGGACATCACGCAGCGGGCGCGCCATGGCGAGTTCCAGCGCGCCCGCGCGTTCGCCCGCCTCGCCACCCGCACGGCGCCGGTCTACGTGCTCCCCGGCAATCACGACGTCCGCTGGTGGACGCGTCCCCTGATCCCGTTCGCGAAGAGCGCGCTGTACCGCAAGTACGTGCGCTACTTCGGCAACGACCTCGCCCCCACGCTGCGGCTCCCCGGCGCCATCATCGCGGGGGCGCTGACGGCCCACGGCGTCGCCTGGGGCTCGCTCACCTGGCGGCTGCGCGATCTGGCGGTGAAGGGCCACCTGCCCAAGCGGGAGTACCTGCGGGTGCGGCAGCTGTTCCGAGAGGCGGCGCCCGAGCTCGCACGGGTGCTGGTGGTGCACCACAACGTGGTGCGCGGCGAGATCTCGCGCCGCATGGGGCTCGCGCGCTGGCGGCAGGCGGAGCGCCGCATCGTGGACTCGGGCGCCGACGTGGTGCTGTGCGGGCACGACCACCAGGAGGGGGCGGAGGTGGTGGACGGGAAGGTCGTCGTGTCGACGACGGGGACGCTATGCAGCCGCAGCCGCGGCGGACGTCCCTCCTGCTTCAACTTCGTGACGATCGAGCCCACGGCGGTGCAGGTGACGTTCTTCCGGTGGGAGGCGGAGCGGGCGCGGTTCAAGGCGTCGGACACGCACGCCTTCGCGCGGACGCGGCCGGCTGCCGGGCGGCATCCCCTTCCCGTAGGTACGGCGGACTAGAACCCAGAGGACTCCATGGCACCGAAGTTTCAGGGCGTCGATTTCTACGACGTCGACGGCCTCCTCTCCGAAGAGGAGCGCGCCGTGCGCGACACGGTGCGCGCGTGGGTCGACGACAACCTCATCCCCATCATCGGCGAGCATTACGTCGAGGGGAAGTTCCCGAAGCACCTCGTCCCCCAGATGGCCGAGCTGGGGCTGTTCGGCGCCAATCTCCCCGAGGAATACGGCTGCGCTGGGCTCAACAACGTCGCCTACGGGCTGATCATGCAGGAGCTCGAGCGCGGCGATTCCGGCGTGCGATCATTCGCGTCGGTGCAAGGGGCGCTCGTGATGTACCCGATCCACGCCTTCGGCAGCGAGGAGCAGAAGCGACGCTGGCTCCCCAAGATGGCGAGCGGGGAAGTGATCGGCTGCTTCGGGCTGACGGAGCCCGATTACGGCTCGAACCCGGCCGCGATGATCACCGTCGCCAAGGGCACGAAGGACGGCTGGCTCCTGAACGGCGCCAAGATGTGGATCACGAACGGGTCCACCGCGAGCGTCGCGATCGTGTGGGCGAAGACGGGGAAGCTCGACGACGTGGAGTCGATCCGGGGTTTCATCGTGCCCGCCGACACCAAAGGCTTCTCGGCCAAGGACCAAAAGGGGAAGCTGTCGCTGCGCGCGAGCGACACGAGCGAGCTGGTGTTGCAGGACGTGTGCCTCCCCAAGGACGCGATCCTGCCCAAGTCGGGAGGGCTGAAATCCCCGCTCTCGTGCCTCACGCAGGCGCGTTACGGGATCGCGTGGGGGGCGGTGGGCGCCGCGATGGCGTGCTATGACGAGGCGGTGGGCTACGCAAAGAGCCGCGTCATGTTCGGCAAGCCGATCGGCGGGTTCCAGCTGCAGCAGGCCCGGCTCGCGGAGATGCTCACCGAGATCACCAAGGCGCAGCTTCTGTGTCTGCAGCTGGGTCGCCTGAAGGATCAGGGCAAGGTGACGCCGCAGCAGGTGTCCCTCGCCAAGCGGAACAACGTGGACATAGCGACCGAGGTCGCGCGGGAGGCGCGGCGTCTCCTCGGAGCCAACGGCATCCTCGCTGAGTATCAGGCGATGCGCCATCTCGCCAATCTGGAGTCGGTCTACACTTACGAGGGCACGCACGACATCCACACGCTGATCCTGGGGCAGGAGATCACGGGGTTGAATGCGTTCAACTAAGAACGCGGAACGCGGAACGCGGAACTCGGAACAGTAGGACGAGGCATCGGTGCGCTTGTCTTCTGTTCCGCGTTCCGCGTTCCGACTTCCGCGTTTGCTGAAGAGTGCACTGCTGCCGGTGTTGTTTCCCGCGTTCGCCGGCGCTCAGCAGCCCGATTCTCTCCCCAAGGACTCCGCCACCCTCGCTCCCGTCGTGGTCACCGGAGTCCGCTTGCCCTCGGTGCGCGAGCTGGCGCGCGGGCTCGCGGGCCGGACGGCGGCGCTCTCGGCGACGGACCTGGACGCGCGGGGAGTGCGCTCGCTGGCGGACGCGCTGGAGCAGCTGCCGGGCGTCACGACCTCGGACGAGCTCGGCGCCACCGGGCAGCTCGACGTGTCGCTGCGGGGCTTCAACGTCTCGCCGGTGATCGGGCTGCCGCAGGGCGTGACCGTGTACGTGGACGGGGTGCGCGCCAACGAGCCGGGAGCGCACGAAGTGAACTTCGACCTGCTGCCGCTCGAGGACGTGGAGCGGGTCGAGGTGGTGTATGGGCCGTCGGTGCTGCTGGGGCGGAACGCCCTGGGGGCGGCGGTGAACCTCGTCACGCGGCGCGGCGCGAACCCGCCGTCACGCGAGATCGAGGCGTCGGCCGGGAGCTTCGGCCGCTACGAGCTCAAGGCGCACGCGGGCGCGCGCCATGGCGTGTGGGATTACTACCTGGGCGCGCGCTACGAGCGCGAGGACGGCTGGCGCGACGACACGCAGAGCCGGATCGCCACGCTGTTCGCCAAGGCCGGGCTCCTGAACCACACGTGGGACGCCACGCTCAGCTATTCCGGGGCCGACAACAAGATCTTCCAGGCGGGGAGCCTCCCCGAGACCGAGCTCGCCCGGGACCCGAGGACGAACTTCACCCGCGGCGACTTCTTCGCGCCGCAGGCGCACCTGGCGGTGCTGAACGCCCAGCGGCTCGTCGGGCGCGGCGTGCAGCTCGCCGTGAACGCGTTCGGCCGCACGCTGAACAGCGAGCAGTTCAACGTGAACTTCGTGGGGGAGGACTCGCGGCAGCGCACCGCCACGCGCCAGGCGGGAGGAGCCGTGCAGCTCTCCGGAAAGCTGAGCCTCGCCAGCCGCGCCTTGCGCTGGCTCGCGGGCGCGGACGGGGCGTACCAGCGCACGGCCGTGCGCATCTTCACGGTCCCGCCGACCGGGCCCGACGCGCTGACCGAGTCGGTGCGCACCAACGAGGTGGACCTGGGCGCGTTCGCGGGCGCGAACTGGGAGCTCGCCCGCTCGCTCACGGCGACGGTGGCGGCGCGCTACGACTGGATCCGGCTGCCGTTCGAGGACCTGGTGGACCCGTCGCACAGCGGGCTGAACATCTTCCAGCGGGTGAGCCCGCGCGTCGGCCTGACGTGGACGGGGCTGCCGGGCCACGAGGTGTACACGTCCGTGAGTCGCGGCTTCCGCTCCCCCGCCGTGGTGGAGCTGGCGTGCTCGGATCCCTCGTCGACCTGCCCGCTGCCGTTCGCCCTGGGCCCGGACCCGGCGCTCCGGCCCGTCGTCGCCACGAACTACGAGCTGGGGTGGCACTTCCGCAGCCCGGCAGGGCTCGACGCCAGCGCCACCGCGTACTGGACCGCCGTGCGGGACGACATTTTCTTCATCGCCTCAAGCGTCACGGGCGGGTACTTCCAGAACATCGGGGCCACCCGGCGCGCCGGCGCCGAAGCGGCGCTCGACTGGACGTCCCGCGCCGGGCTCCGGCTGTACGCGAACTACGGCTTCACGGCCGCCACCTTCCGCGGCAGCGCGCTGCTCGCCACGACGCGCGATCCGGCGGGCGAGACGGTCGCGCCCGGCGATGCGCTGCCCCTGGTGCCGAGTCACCGGGTCAATGCCGGCATCGCGCTGCCGCTGCTGCGGGAGCGCGGCGCGCGGCCGTCGGTGCGCGTCGCGCTCGACGCCCGCTACGTGGGGCGCCAGTGGCTGCGGGGCGACGAAGCGAACGCCACCCGCCGCCTCGCCGACTACGGCGTCGCCGACGCCGCCGCCACCCTCACCTGGCGCTCGCTCGAGCTGCGCTTCATGGGGCGCAACCTGCTCGACCGGCGCTACGAGAATTTCGGCACCTACGCGGAAAACCCCACCCGCCCCGGCAATCCGGTGGAGCGCTGGCTGACGCCGGGATTGCCGCGGCACCTCACCGTCAGTCTCAGCACGGACTTCTAGCCGCCGGCCCGGGTTTGGGTCATGTTGAGCGTCGGAATCGCCCTTCACCGCCGGCCGGCGCCGGCAAGGAGTGCGTCATGATGCGGTGCTCGCTCGCCTGCGGCGCGCTCGTCGCCGCGCTGCTCGGCCCCCCCGCCGCCGCGGCGCAGGGGTCGTTCGACGGGCTCGTCGTCTACAAGGTGTCCGATGCGGACGGCAAGTCGGGCCTGATGCGGTACTACCAGCTGGGAAACCGCACCCGGCAGCAGTTCGAGATGAACGGCGTGGCCGCCGTGTCGATCTTCGACGGCACGACCGGCGACATCCTCACGCTCATGCCCCAGCACAAGCAGTACCTGGTGATGAACATGAAGCAACTGGGGCCGCACATGGGGCAGATGGCGCAGGCGCTGCAGGGGCAGAAAGGCGCCACGGGGGACCTGTCGAAGATGAAGGTCACCGCCACGGGGAAATCAGAGACGATCGCCGGCATCTCGTGCGAGCACTTCCTGTTCGCGAGCACCGACGAGGGCAGTCACGGGCCCGTGGACGTGTGCGGCGCGACCGGCATGGGCTTCATGGGAGTGGGGGACCAGGCCTCGTCGGCGATGCCCTCCACCGCGGGGTTGCTGCACTCGAGCAATCCGGATCTCGCGCGGCTCGCCCGCGCGGGCTTCTTTCCGCTCAAGATCACGACGCCGGAGGGCGCGGGCGGCAAGAGCGCGGTGTTCGAGGCGACCCAAGTGGACCGCCAGCGCCCCGATGCCGCGCTGTTCCAGCCGCCGGCGGGATACACGAAGCTGACCCTCCCGGCGATGCCGGGGGTGAAGCCGTAGGGATGAAGATCGCGGTCTGCATCAAGCGCGTCCCCGACAGCGAGACGCGCGTGAAGATCGCCCCCGACGGCAAGTCCCTCGACGAGGCCGGCGTCAAGTTCGTCCTCAACCCCTACGACGAGTTCGCGGTCGAGGAAGCCCTGCGCCGGAAAGAGCAGGCCGGCGCGGGCGAGGTCGTGATCGTATGCCTCGGCCCCGCCGCCGCCCAGGAGACGATCCGCAGCGCCCTGGCGATGGGCGCGGACCGCGGCGTGCTGCTCCAGACCGACAGGATCCCGGCCGACGGTTTCGAAGTCGCGAAGGCGCTCGCCGCCGAGCTCAAGGACGGCGGCTGGGACTTGATCCTGTTCGGCAAGATGGCGATCGACGACTACAACCATCAGGTCGGGCCCATGGTGGCGGAGCTGCTCGGGCTTGCCTGCGTCACCGCGGTGGCGCACCTCGAGCTGGCGCCCGGGACGGGGACCGCCGAGCGCGAGATTGAGGGCGGGATCGAGGTGGTCGAGTTCCCCCTCCCCGCCGTGCTGACGACCGAGAAGGGCCTGAACGAGCCGCGCTACCCGGCGCTCAAGGGCATCATGGCGGCGAAGAAGAAACCGCTCCCAACGAAGCCGGTGGCCCTGCCTCCAGGAGGAATTGAGGTACTCGCGCTGCTCCCGCCGGCTGAGCGCAAGGATGGCAGGATCGTGGGGGAGGGGCCGGATGCCGTGGCGGAGCTGGTGCGGCTGCTGCGCGAGGACGCGAAGGTCTTGTGACGGCCGTCCTCGCCGTGCTCGAGCAGCGCGACGGGGCGCTGCGGAAGGTCTCTCACGAAGTCGTCACCGGCGCCCGCAGGCTGGCCGACGGGCTGGGCGGAGAGGTCGAGGCCCTGGTATTCGGCACCGGGCCCGTCCGCGGCACCGACCAGCTCGGCAAGTACGGTGCCGACAGGGTCGTCACGGCGACGGGCGCCGCGTTCGCTAGCTATGCGCCGGAAGGATTCGCCCGTGCGGTGGCCGAGCACGCGCAGGCAGGAGGGTACCGCGCCGTCCTGTTCGCTGCGAGCGCCACCGGGAAGGACCTCGCGCCCCGCGTCGCGGCGCGGCTCGGTGTCGCCCTCGCCATGGACGTCACGGACGTCGCGGTGGAAGGCGGCGCCGTGACCGCCACGAGGCCGGTGTACGCGGGCAAGGCGCTCCTGCGCGTGCAACTCGGCGGCGCGCCGGCGATCCTCGCCCTGCGGCCCAATGTGTTCACGCCGGTCGAGCGGCCGCGCCCGGGCGCCGCGGCGACGGTCGCGCTCGACCTCCCGGCGGGCCGCGTGATCGTGAAGCACGTGAAGGCGGCCGCTGCGGGTGCCGTGGACGTGGCGGAGGCGCCGATCGTCATCTCGGGCGGTCGCGGACTCAAGGAGCCCGCGAACTTCAAGCTGCTCGAGGAGCTGGCGCGGGCGTTCGGCGGCAGCGCCGCGGTGGGGGCGTCCCGCGCCGTGGTGGACGCGGGCTGGCGACCGCACGCCGATCAGGTGGGCCAGACGGGCAAGACCGTCTCCCCGACGCTCTACGTCGCGGTCGGGATCTCGGGCGCGATCCAGCATCTCGCCGGCATGCGCACGTCGAAGGTCATCGTCGCGATCAACAAGGACAAGGACGCGCCGATTTTCAAGATCTGTGACTACGGGATCGTGGGCGACCTGTTCGAGATCGTGCCGCGGTTGACGGAAGAGATCAAGAAAGCCGTTGGCCACTAGCCCTTAGCATGATTCCCGCCCACTACCAGCCGCCGCTGCCGCGCGAGCGGCTCATCCTGCCTCAGGACGCGCCGGGCGCCGGCGATCGCATGGAGCTGGACGTCCTCATCGTGGGCGCGGGCCCCGCGGGGCTGGCGGCCGCGATCGAGCTGGCCGGGCTGGCGCGCCGCAGCGGCGCCGAGCTCAACATCGGCGTGCTCGAG
>Ga0209377_1002379_pt1 | contig 12273 bp, 14 predicted proteins | sample GraSoiAngelo_141_FD_185898 | JGI IMG/M metagenome (GOLD analysis project Ga0209377, IMG submission 185898) | Grasslands soil microbial communities from the Angelo Coastal Reserve, California, USA - 14_0929_12_40cm (SPAdes) (version 2) | ecosystem: Environmental > Terrestrial > Soil > Grasslands ...
GTCCGAGTCCGCCCGCGGAGAGGGCGGACGCGTCTGGGTCCCGAAACAGAAGGGCGACAAGCGCCGCGGCAAGGACATCCCGGAGAACGAGCGCTGGTACTTCCTCGAGGAGAAGTATCCCCGTTACGGCAACCTGGTGCCGCGCGACGTCGGCTCCCGCGAGATCTTCGCGGTGGTGAAGGACCTGGGGATGGGCGTCGAAGGACAGGACGCCGTGTATCTCGACGTCTCGCACATTCCCGCCGCCATCCTGGATCGGAAGCTCGGCGGCATCATGGACATCTACGAGAAGTTCCAGGGCGTCGATCCGCGCCACGAGCCGATGAAGATCTTCCCGGCCGTCCACTATTCCATGGGCGGGCTGTGGTGCGACTACGAGGCGGACGCGAAGAACGACATGGTGGCAGGCAGCCCTCGCCAGCAGATGACCAACATCCCCGGCCTCTACGCCGCCGGCGAGTGCGACTACGCGTACCACGGGGCCAACCGCCTGGGCGCGAACTCGCTGCTCTCCTGCATCTACGCGGGCATGATCGCGGGCCCGGCGATGATCAGCTACGCACGCAACAACATGAAGACGAAGGGTGACGTCCCTGGCTCGCTGCTCGCAGCCGGCAAGAAGCAGTGGGACGAGCGGTTCAACTCCATCTACAGGATGAGCGGGCCCGAGAATCCGTACGTGATCGGCCAGCAGATGGGCGATCTGATGATCAAGAGCGCGACGGTGGTGAAGCACAACGCGCAGCTCGACGTCGCCCTTGGCGAGATCCAGGGTCTCAAGGAAAGCTGGAAGCGCTGCAACGTTCTCGATACCGGCCGGACGGTGAACCAGAGCGCCGCCTACGTGAACCAGCTCTGGAACATGCTGGAGATCGCGCACCTGATCCTGAAGTCCTCGCGCCTGCGAGACGAGAGTCGCGGCAGCCACTACAAGCCCGAATTCGTCCTTCCGAAACCGAAGACCGCCAAGCCCACCGACGATCCCGAGTTCATGGCGGCCTGGAAGGCGCGCAACGACAGGTGGCTGAGGAACAGCATGGGTTCCTGGACGCCGGAGGGGCCGCGGGTGGAATTCCAGGAGCTCCAGAGCCTGAAGAACCCCATCCTCGCGCCGGAGCCCCGGCATTACGATTAGAAGCCATGCCCGACAATGTCATCGTGAGGATCGAGCGCTGCGACGGGCCGGGACATCCCTCGCACTGGGAGGAATTCCACGTCGACCGTCGGCCGAACGCCAACGTCATCTCGGTGCTGATGCAGATCCAGCGCAACCCGGTGACGGCGGAGGGAAAGAAGACCACGCCGCCGGCCTGGGACGCCGCCTGCCTCGAGGAGGTGTGCGGATCCTGCACGATGGTCATCAATGGCAAGGTGCGGCAGGCCTGTTCGGCGTTGATCGACAAGCTCACCCGGCCCATCACCCTGCAGCCGATGAAGAAGTTTCCGCTGGTCCGCGACCTGACCGTGGACCGGCAGAAGATGTTCGACGCGCTCAAGCGCGTCCGGGCCTGGGTGCCCATCGACGGGACGTATGATCTGGGCCCCGGCCCAAAGCAATCTCCAGAAGTCACCGAGCTCCGCTACGTTCTCTCCACCTGCATGACCTGCGGCTGCTGCTTGGAGGTGTGTCCGCAAGTGGCGCCGGGGACGGCGTTCCTGGGCGCGGCGGCGGTCTCCCAGGTCCGCCTGTTCGACTTGCACCCGACCGGCGCGATGAATGCCAGCGAGAGGCTGCACGGGCTCATGGGCGAGGGTGGTGTGACGGACTGCGGAAAGGCCGCGAACTGCGTCGACGCCTGCCCGAAGGGGATCCCGCTCACCTCCTCGATCGCCGACATGGCGCGCGAGACCACCAAGCAGGCCCTGAAGGACTGGTTCTTCCGCGATGAGCGCAAGGGCGGTGCAGGCCCCGCTGGGTAGCGGTGGAGCCGCGTAAGTTCGCGTAAATAGGTAATTGAATCTCAGGCCTGCGCGTCGCGTCAGATGAGTGGTATGGAGCCGCTGATCCACTCAGTTACGACTACAGTCGCGCAGGATGTGCGCGGGCTGGTCCACGCGACGCAGGTGGCGCTGCCGGGTCTGCTGCAGAAGGATCCGCCCAACTGGCGTTGGCACCTGCCGCTCGGATTCGTGACCCTCGTGGCGGCGGGGATGCTGCTGATCGCCGCCGGTGGCGTCCAGTGGCGCGTGCAGGAGCAGAAGCAGGGCGCTCGGTACCGCCGGACGCAGATGCACAAGACGAAGATCCGCCCGCAGCCGGCGCAGCCGCCCCTGTAGCTTTCCGCCGAAGCGGACGTCTCGCCAGCCACGTTCGCTGCATTTGCTTTTTCCGTCCGGGCGGGGCGAGATTCGGGCCATGCCGAATCCGATCCTGACGCTCGGCACGTACCAGGCGCGCCCCGGGTGCGAGGAGGAGCTGTCCGGGATCCTGCGCACGCACGTCGCGCGGCTGCGGGAGCTCGGGCTCATCGCCGATCGGCCGTACTTCGCGGCCGCGCGCGCCGATGCTCCCGAGCGGTTCGTCGAGAGCTTCTGGTGGGCGCACGAGGGCGCCGCCGAGCTCGCCCGGGACCACTCCGAGGTGCAGGAGCTGTGGATGCGTCTCGAGGACCTGTGCGTGCCCGGCGGCATCGGCCGCGTCGAGCTCGTTCCCCTCGACTGAATGGCCGCCGTCGCCGCCGCCCTCGGGATCGCGCTCGCCGCCTCGCAGAGAACGTCGCGCAGCGCGGACCAGGTCGCCGCGCTGCAGACCGCCTGCGCCGGAGAGGATCCGCCGGCCTGTGCCGAGCTGGCGCGCAGGTACCGGGCGGGTGACGGAGTGGCTCGCGACCTGGTGAAAGCGGTGCGCGCCGCCCGGGACGGCTGCGAGGCCGGCGAGCCCGCGCTCTGCGTCGAGGCGGGGCGGGCCATCCTCCGCGGCGAAGGACTGAAGCCGGATCCGGAGCTCGCCCGCCGCCTGTTCGGCGACGCCTGCACGCATCGGACGCGCGCGGGTTGCCTCGATCTCGCGCTCATGCTGCAGAACGGTGACGGTGTCGCAAAGGATCCCGCGCACGCGACGTCGCTCTTCGACCTGGCATGCCAGGGAGGCGAGGCAGCGGCATGCTCGCTGTACGGCGATGCGCGGTACATGGGCAGCGGCGCGCCCAAGGACGCAAGAGCGGCGGAAGCGGCGTACCGGAGGGCTTGCGAGCTCGAGCTGTACTCCGGCTGCACCAAGCTCGGCGACCTCTTCCGCATGCGCCACGAGGCCGCGCGCGCTGCGGCGCAGTACCGCAAGGCGTGTGCGGCGGACGAGAAGGACGCCTGCACCGCGCTGGCGCTGGAGAAAGGCTGCAGCAGCCGCGAAGCTTGCCTCGACTTCGCCGATCTGTGCTCCGACCATCTCTCCGGCTACGACGTTCTTTCCGAGGCTTCGCTGGCGCGGGCGCCCTGCGAGATCGCCTGCGCCGGAGGGATCGGGGAAGCGTGCGACAACCTCGCGGACATGTACCAGGACGGTTACGGGGCGCCCTACGATCTCGTTCAGGCGGCTGAGCTCCGCAGGCGGGCTTGCCAGCTCGGCGATCGTGATGCCTGCGACGTCCGCGAATGACGTTCAGCGACCGAAGACGGCGCGCGATTCGCGCCAGGTGGCGACATGGGCGTCCACGGAGAGCGAGATCGGCCGCGCATATCCTCCACCGAGGGTCAGCACCAGCGGGACGCCGCACTGCCGCGCGGCCCGGGCGACGATTCCATCGCGGGCGCGAAGCCCGTCCAGGGAGAGCATCAGGCGCCCGAGGAGATCGTGCTCGAGAGGATCCACGCCGGCCTGGAAGAAGAGGATGTCGGGCCGCGACCTCTCCAGCACCCCGGGGAGGTGGCGCTGCAGCACCTCAATATATTCAGAATCGCGACAGCCGTCGGGCAGCGCGACGTCCAGTGAAGAGCGCTGCTTCTGGAAGGGGAAGTTCTTCGCCCCGTGCATCGAGAACGTGAAGACGCTCTCGTCGCCGGCGAAGATCGCCGCCGTCCCGTCGCCCTGGTGCACGTCGAGGTCCACCACCAGCGCGCGATCGATCCGTCCCTCGCGCTGCAGCGCGCGTGCGGCGACGGCGATGTCGTTGAAGACGCAGAAGCCGCTTCCGCGGTTTGCCGAGGCGTGGTGGGTGCCTCCAGAGAGATTGCCGGAGATTCCCTCGCTGAGCGCGGCGCGGGCCGCCGCCACGGTGCCGAAGACGCTCGCCCGCGATCGCGCGACCAGCGCCTCGCTCCAGGAGAACCCGAGCCTGCGCTGCTCCGCGGGCGCGAGTGTTCCGGAGAAGACCGCGTCCAGGTACTCCGGGGTGTGCGCGAGCAACAGGGATTCGCGGTCGATCAACCGCGATTCCTCCAGTTCCTCGGGCGCCAGCACTCCCTCGGCAACCAGGCGGTCCCGCACCAGGCGGTACTTCGGCATCGGGAACCGGTGTCCCGGTGGAAGTGGCACCTCGTACGTGTCGCAGAAGAAGGCGCGCACCGCCGGAGCCTAACAGGCCCGGCGGTGGGATGAGGTCGCGTTGTGGTCCCCCGGTATTCTGACGGTATCGTCTCGTCGAGGCGATGCTTCCCGACCATCTTCCCCTCCTGCTCGACCACTGCCTCGCGGGCCTGTACGTGCTCTCGGGAGATCGCATCGTCTGGCTGAATGCCCGGGCGGCCGAGATGGTCGGCTGCACGGCCGAAGAGCTGGTGGGGCGTTCGTTTCTCGAGTTCATCCATCCCACCGATCTGCCGCTGGTGCGCTCGAAGGCCGGGTCCGCGGACCCGTACGTCGTTCGCGCGGTGCGCCGCGATGGCGAGCTCGTCCACCTGGAAGTGCACCAGCGTACGGTCGAGAAGGACGGCCAGCGGCTGATCAGCGGCGCCGTCCTCGACGTCACCGCGCGCGTGCGCGCCGAATCCACGGAGCGCGAGAAGCTCCAGCACGACGCCTTCCACGACGTCCTCACCGGTCTGCCGAACCGCGCACTGTTCCTCGACCGCCTCGAGCACCGCCTCGCGCTGGAGAAGCGGCGGCACCAGACGAGCTTCTCCGTGCTGGTCCTCGACATCGACCGCTTCAAGGTGATCAATGACAGCCTCGGGCACATGCGCGGCGACGAGCTGCTGGTGGAAGTGGCGCGGCGTCTGCAGTCCTGCCTGAGACCGGCCGATACTGTCGCGCGGCTGAGCGGCGACGAGTTCACCATCCTGCTCGAGGACGTCGCGAGCGCAGCGGACGCGCGCAACGTCGCGGACCGCTTGCGCGAGGAGCTGCGGGTGCCGTTCTGGCTCGGGGCGCACGAAGTGTTCAGCGGTGCGTCCATCGGCATCGCGCACGGAAGCGCCGCTTACGCGCATCCCGAGGACATCCTCCGCGACGCGGACACCGCGCTCTACCGCGCCAAGGCGCAGGGCCGAGGTCGCTGCGTCGAGTTCGACGCCAGCATGCACGATCGCGCGGTCGAGCTCCTGGAGCTCGAGACGTCCCTGCGGCGCGCGCTGGAGCGCAAGGAGTTCCAACTGCACTACCAGCCGGTGGTGTCGCTCTCCACCGGGCAGATCACCGGCGCCGAAGCGCTGCTGCGCTGGAACCATCCGGAGCGAGGTCTGGTCCCGCCGATGGAGTTCATCCCCCTCGCGGAAGAGACGGGATTGATCGTCGAGATCGGCGCCTGGGTGTTGCGTGAAGCGTGCCGGCAGATGAAGGAGTGGCAGGAGCGACTCGCCCAGCCGCAGCTCGAGATCGGCGTCAACCTCAGCTCGCGGCAGTTCCAGGGGCCGGGGTTGGTGGCGGAAGTCGCCGAGGTGCTGCGCGCCACGGGCCTGTCGCCGCGTTCGCTGCGGCTGGAGGTCACCGAATCGCTCCTGATGGACAAGCACCCCAACGTCGCGCAGACCATGACCGAGCTGCGGGCCATGGGCGTGCGCATCGACCTCGACGATTTCGGCACCGGTTACAGCTCGCTCAGCTACCTGCACCAGTTCCCCATCGATACCCTGAAGATCGATCGCAGCTTCATTCATCGCATCGGCGCGAGCGACGACGCCCTCGAGATCGTCAACACCATCCTCGCGCTAGCGAGCAGCCTCGACATGGAAGTGGTGGCGGAAGGGGTGGAGACCGAGCAGCAGCTGGAGCAGCTGCGGAAGATGCACTGCGCGTACGCGCAGGGCTACCATCTCAGCCGGCCGGTGGAGGCACCGCAGTTCGAGACGCTGATCGGGACGGGACGGAGCTGGGCGGCGTGATGAACGCGGTGCCGCTGGCTTGTACAGTCTAAAAGCACAGTCGCTAAGCCGCCTTCGGCGGCCGCGACTAGACCCTGAACTGACTGACGATGCCGCCGATCCGGGCCGAGACGCTCCCGAGCTCGCGCACCGAGTCCGCGCTCTGCTCGATCAGCTGCACCAGGTCGGTCATCGACGACGACAGGTCGCGCACCGCCGAAAACACCTGATCGATGCCCGCGTTCTGCTGTCCGACCGCCGCGGCGATCTCCCGGACGGCGTGGGCGTTGCCGCGAGCGATGGTCCCGAGCTCGCGCAGGCTGTCGCCGGAATCGCGCACCCGCGTCAAGTTGGCGGCGATGCCGCGAGACCCCTGTTCGGTGATGCTCACTGCCCGCGCAGCATTGAGTCGGATTCCCTCGAGGTTCTCGTGCACCCGCTGGGTGGCCTTGATCGACTGGTCCGCGAGGCTGCGGATCTCCCGCGCCACCACGGCGAAGCCGCGTCCGTGCTCGCCGGAGCGAACGGCACGTCTTCGGACATCCGCGCCTGCGCAACCGGGGCCTCGATCATCTGTGCGATCGCGCCCCAGTCGTACCAGGCGCGCAGCACGCCGCGAGGCGATCCGCCGCCGCGGGCGGCGATGGCCAGCGAAAGGGCAAGTCCGCGCGGACCGCGGACGATCCCCTCGCTGGCGAGAGTGCCGTCGAGAGCGGCGCGAAACCAGGCGCCGCCGGGATCCGCCGGCGAGGCCAGGTCCGCGCCGCTGGCGCACACCGGCCGTCCCGCGAGATCGAGCAGCTCCGCCCCGACCACCACCCGCCCCCGGGTCGCCGCCGCGAGGAAACGATTGCAGCGATCGCGGCCCTGCGGGCCGAGGAACGCGCCGGCGATCTGCGGATCGGCGACCCACGCGCGCAGCGCATTGTCGCGCGAGAGCGGATCGAGGATCGAGGATTGCACCAGCACCGCGAGGTTCTGCGCGCGGGCGAGCAGCGCCGCGTCCAGCTGCTTGCGCATCGCCCGCTCGGCGAGCACGGTGAACGTCGCGGCGAGCGCGAGCAGGGGAACGAGCGCGACCAGCGCGGCGCCGACCGCGAGTCGCGTCGCGAGCGTGGCCCTGCCTGTCACCTCAACCTTTCCCTGAAGTCCTGTAGACGATCTTCACCGTCGTATCGGCCGAGGTGGAGTCGATCACCGCGAAGGCTCCGGGCATGCGGGCCACCGCCGCGCGGACTTCGTCGGCGGTGCCGAACCGGAGAGGGGGATTGGCGCGGCCTGCGAAGACCAGGCGGTTCCATTCCGCGCGGATCTGCGATGGGGTCTTGTGCGCGATCGCCAGGTAGGCCGCACTGACGCCGGCATCCTCGCTCCGCAACTCCACCAACTGGGTCGCATCGCCGTTGCGCCAGCTCAGCTCCTCTCCCAGGAGCAATCTGCGGGCGTCGTCAGGCGCCAACCGGGAGATCGGGCAGGAGGGGTGGACGATCACGACCGGTTCGGCGCTGGCGCTCGTCGACAGAGCCCCCGCGATCAGGACGAGCAGAGCGCCGCGCGCCGCTCCTAGAAGAGCCATGCCAGTTGCCCCCGGATGGTGGTCCCCTCGGTGCCGGCAATCTTCTCCCATCCGCCTTCGAGCTTCAGGGCAGCCGTCGAGATCACGTCGTACCGGACGCCGCCGAGCGCGAAGGACGCCGTGGGAGTGTCCAGATAGCTCTCCTGCGTTGCGCGAACGAATCGTTCCACGCGCCCGTACAGCTGCACGTCGTCGCGAACCTCGACCGCCAGCTGTGCGTAGCCTCCGAGGTTGTTGGCGATCGCTCCGCCCAGGTCGTGGTGGATGAGCGCCCCTTCCGCGATCGCCTCCCACGGGCCCATGCGCCAGTGGAGATCGGCCACGGCGATTCGCTCTCGCAGGTCCAATCCGGGGGAAACGGTGGCGCTATCGATGCTGCCGCTGATGCCGAAGCGGACCCCCGAGATTTCCGCGTGCAAGGCCGCGCAGGCGGACTTGCTGTCGCTGGTATCCCCGAAGTTCTGCGGCGGATCGGGCCGGGGTCCGCGCGCGTTGCCGGCGCAGAGATCGTACTCGAATCGGACGGGCCCGGCCGGCAGCAGCGCGCCGTGCACGAGGACGCCGATGGTGTGCGCCGGAAGCGGGCCGGCATCGTCCTCGAAGCGATCCAGCAGCGGCGCCTCCGTCGCGGAATACATCCAGCGGGCGTGGTGGTAGGCGGTGTTCCAGTAGCCGAGCGGCGTATGGAACCGGCCGACGGAGACCTGGAACCAGGTGGTCGGCTCGAACTTGAGCATCAGGCGCTCGACGTCGAACCCGAACGAATCCCCGGAGGCCTCGTAGGCCACCTCGACGAGCACGGAGAACTCGCGCGAGAGCCGTCCGTGAATCATCGTATCCACGACGCCGAGGGCGAATGCGGATGGCGCCGAGGAGTTTCCGAAGCGTTTTCCTCCGTTGACGTCTCCTCCGAAGTGTAGGTCGAGCGGTTGCGGCATCTCGCCCATATCCATCGCGAGGACGGCGGGCGCGAGCACGAGCGCGGCAAGCACGATTCGGAACTGCAAGATTCCCCCTTTCGCAAATGAATGATCGTTCCATAGCGCTCCGTTAACGACTGGCCAAAATCTCCATCTGTAGTGAAACCCGGTTGCCCAGGCTACCCGCGCTTGCACGCCTCGCCGGTGCGGTGTACTGAGGCGCCCGTCATGAAGATTCACGAGTACCAGGCCAAGGAAATCCTGCGTGGCTACGGTGTCGCGGTGCCGCGCGGCAAGCTGGTCCACTCCGCGGAGGAGGCCGTCGCCGCGGCGCGCCAGTTGATGGCGGGCGGCAAGAGCGTGTCCGTCGTCAAAGCGCAGATCCATGCCGGAGGCCGCGGCAAGGGAGGCGGAGTGAAGCTGGCCCGCAGCCCCGAGGAGGCGGGCGAGATCTTCAAACGCATCATGGGCATGCAGCTGGTCACCCATCAGACCGGTCCGCAGGGTCAAAAAGTGCGCAAGGTGTACGTGGAGGAAGGCTGCGACATCGCGCGCGAGCTCTACCTCGGCGTCACCCTCGACCGCGGCATCGGCCGCAACGTGATGATGGCCTCGAGCGAGGGCGGGGTGGAGATCGAGGAAGTCGCCGCCAGGCATCCGGAGAAGCGCGATCTCGCTTTCGGGCTCGGGGTCACCGGCAACGCCGTCAACAGCTTCGTGAAGTTCGCGCTCGGGACGTACAGGGCGTACGAGGCGACCGACTCGAGCATCGTCGAGATCAACCCGCTGGTGGTGACCAAGCAGGGCGAAGTGATCGCGCTCGACGCCAAGATCAACCTCGACGACAACGCGCTCTTCCGCCACAAGGAGCTGGCTTCGCTGCGCGACCCGGACGAGGAGGATCCGCGCGAGGCGCAGGCCAAGGAGCACGATCTCAGCTACGTGGGCCTGGAGGGAAACATCGGTTGCATGGTGAACGGCGCCGGACTGGCGATGAGCACCATGGACATGATCAAGCTCGCGGGCGGCCAGCCGGCGAACTTCCTCGACGTGGGCGGGGGCGCCGACGAGGAGAAGGTGACGGCGGCGTTCAAGCTGCTGCTCTCGGACCCTCGAGTGAAGGCCGTGCTGGTGAACATCTTCGGCGGCATCATGAAGTGCGACGTGATCGCGGCGGGAATCATCGCCGCCGCCAAGCAGGTGCACCTGGGAGTGCCGCTAGTGGTCCGGCTCGAGGGGACCAACGTGGAGCAGGGAAAGGCTCTGCTCGCCTCGAGCGGGCTGGCGATCACCCCGGCCGACGATCTCGGCGAGGCCGCCCGCAAGGCGGTGGCTGCCGCGAACGGGGCGTAAGTGAGCTTCGTCTCGACCATCTTCCGCAACCTTCTGGGGAAGCCGGTGGCGGCGGATTTCCGCGACAGCGCCGAGCATTTCGTCTCCGTGCTGCGCGAGCACGGCATCGGGCTTTCCTTTGGCCGCGACGAGTTGCGCTACGTCGACGACCTCGCGGAGCGCCTGGCGAAGCACAACGAATACCGGGATGCGCTCGGGTGCTGGCTCGGCGAGGTCCTGGTTCGCAACTTCGCCGGCGAATGGGTGCCCGGTCACGCGCTCGGCCCGGCGGTGAGGGTGATGACGGCGGACAGGGGCGCGCGCCACCTCTTTCCCCTCGGCTGGGTCTACCGGCGCGCGGACCGCGGCGAGGGCGAGAGCATCGCGGTGAAGCTCCACCGCGAGTTGGGCTACCCGGACCCCGAGCATCTCGGCAGGTTCACCGATACCGGAGAACGCGCATGAGCATCCTCGTCAACAGGGACACCCGCGTGCTGTGCCAGGGGATCACCGGCAGCGCGGGATCGTTCCACTCGAAGCAGATGCTCGCGTATGGCACGAACCTCGTCGCCGGCGTCACCCCTGGCAAGGGCGGGCAGAAGTTCGAGGACCGGGTCCCGGTGTTCGACACCGTATCCCAGGCCGTTCGCGAGACCCGCGCGAATGCCAGCGTCATCTTCGTCCCGCCACCGTTCGCCGCCGACTCGATCCTCGAGGCGGTGGACGCGGGCCTTCCCCTGGTCGTCTGCATCACCGAAGGGATCCCGATCGCCGACATGGTGAAAGTGAAGCGCGCCATGAATGGATCGGCCACGCGCCTGATCGGACCGAACTGCCCGGGCTTGATCACGCCGGGCGAGTGCAAGATCGGCATCATGCCCGGGCACATCCATCGCAAGGGGCGCATCGGGATCGTGTCGCGATCCGGCACGCTGACGTACGAGGCCGTGCATCAGGTGACGCAGCTCGGGATGGGCCAGAGCACCGCCGTCGGCATCGGCGGCGATCCGGTGCATGGTCTCACCTTCGTCGACTGCATGAAGCTCTTCGCCCAGGACGCGGAGACGGATGCCGTGATCCTCATCGGTGAGATCGGCGGCGGGGAGGAAGAGGAGGCGGCCGACTGGATCAAGTCGAACTACAACAAGCCGGTGGTCGGGTTCATCGCCGGGGCGACCGCGCCGCCAGGCAAGCGCATGGGACACGCCGGCGCCATCATCTCCGGCGGAAAGGGCACCGCGCAGGACAAGTTCCGCGCCCTGCGCGAGGCTGGGGTGCACATCGCGGCCGGGCCCCACGAGCTCGGGGCGACGCTGAAGTCCGTGCTCAAGAGGTGAGGGCGACCGCTCGCCCGCCCGGCATGTCGATAGGCTTGACGGCGACGGTCCGCTCCGTGTAAAGAACCCCGCTTTTTCAAGGAGCTGCGTCCATGGCCGTCAAGCTGCGCCTCGCCCGCCGGGGCGCGAAGAAATCGCCCTTCTATCACGTCGTTGCGACGGACTCGCGGAACCCGCGCGACGGCCGCTTCAACGAGGAGATCGGCACCTACGATCCGAACCACACTCCCGCGCGCATCAACCTCAAGGTCGATCGCCTCGAGCATTGGCTGAAGATGGGTGCCAAGCCGAGCGCGACCGTCGCCCAGCTGATCAAGCTGGCCCGCAAGTCGGCGGCGCAGCCGGCCGGCCGGTAGGTCGCCGTGGAGCACCGCCTCGCGATCGGGCGGGTCGCGAGGGCCCACGGTGTCCGCGGGCGCGTGCTGATCGCGCCGTACAACGCTGGTTCGGAAGGGCTTTGCCACGCGCGGCGCATCTGGCTGGGAGGGCGGCAGTTCGAGGTCGACCGGGCGGAGCGGGTCACGCAGGGCTACCTGGTCGCTCTGCGCGGAGTGGCAGATCGGGACCAGGCGGACGTGCTGCGCGGAAAAGAGGTTGAGGTCGATCGGGCGGAACTGCCCGCCTTGGAAGCAGGGGAGATGTACGCGATCGATCTCATCGGTTACCAGGTGTCCGACCCGCAGGGCACCGTGCGCGGAGTCGTCGAGGATCTGGAGGAAGCCGGCCCGCAAGACCTGCTCAGGCTGGATGGCGGAGCGCTGGTGCCGTTGGCCTTGGTGACGGAAGTGCAGCCGCAGGCGCGGCGGATCGTGGTCGACGCGCCGGAAGGTTTGTTCGATCTGGAGGAGTAGCCGTGCTGTCGGTCGAAGTGCTC
>Ga0209377_1002385_pt1 | contig 12263 bp, 12 predicted proteins | sample GraSoiAngelo_141_FD_185898 | JGI IMG/M metagenome (GOLD analysis project Ga0209377, IMG submission 185898) | Grasslands soil microbial communities from the Angelo Coastal Reserve, California, USA - 14_0929_12_40cm (SPAdes) (version 2) | ecosystem: Environmental > Terrestrial > Soil > Grasslands ...
GGGGCGACTCGGAGGCGTTTCAGGACACGCGGGGTTGTTCAGTACGGCGCCAGACTTGGCCAGGTTCGCGCGGTGGCTGCTCGAAACCAGAGCGGGGGTGTTACCCGCGGGCGGCCAGCCCGGGGGTAACGCACCCACGCTGAGTTCCAGCCTGGTCCGCACGTTCACCGCGCGTCAGAACATTCCTCCCGGCTCCAGCCGGGCACTGGGCTGGGACACGCCGTCCGAGAACTCGAGCGCCGGAACGAAAATGGGGCCGAACGCATTCGGACACACCGGCTTCACCGGCACGTCCATCTGGTTCGACCCCGACCGCGACCTCTTCATTATCCTGCTGACGAACCGCGTGAATCCCACACGCGCCAACACCAAAATCCTTCAGGTACGCAGGCGCGCGGCCGATCTCGTGAACGACGCGCTCACTCCACCACCGTAGCCCAACCCCGGCGCGACAAGTCGCGGTAGATCACGATACCGCTGATCGCGCTGATCGCCAGCAAGATCAGTCCAGTTGTCACGTCGCCCAGCAAGAGCTTTCCGACACCGAACAGCACCCCGTAGACTAGCGCGCAGCCGGCCACCCAGTCCAGCAGGTTGTTCAGTCCATCGCTCGCGACCTTGACCTCGGGCGCGAGTGCGGCGATCGGCGCCCACCCGGTTCGTGACGGATGGGTGCGCCGGTAGAAGGCGACCAGGGTCTCGTTCGGCTCCGGGCTGGTGAGATAAGTGACGGCCAGCCACACGATGGTCGTGATCGCGACAGTGGTGAGCATCACCAGGGCGAATTGCTTCGGCTGGTCGGTGTCGAACCCAAAGACCACCTGCAGCGAGATCGATACGACCGCGGCGCAGATCATGGCCGCGACTTCACTCCACGCGTTGATGCGCCACCAGTACCAGCGCAGTAGCAACACCCCACCGGTTCCCGCCCCCGTGACGATCAGCACCTTCCACGCGCCACCGATCGAGTCCATGTGGCGCGTGATCTCCGCGGAAACGAGGGTGAGCAGCACCGTGGCCACTTGTGACGCCCGGACGTAGTACTGTTCCGAGCCGTCCCGTTTCACGAACCGGCGCCAGAAGTCGTTGATCAGATAGGACGCGCCCCAGTTGAGCTGCGTCGCGATGGTGGACATGTACGCGGCCGCGAAGGCGGCGATCATGAGCCCGCGAAGCGACGCCGGCAGATAGTCGATGAGCACGCGGATGTAGCCGGTCTCGGGGTCCTTGAGCCCCGGAAACAGAATCAGCGACGCGAGCGCGGTGAGAATCCACGGCCACGGCCGGATGGCGTAGTGCGCGATGTTGAACCAGAGCGTCGCAAGCATCGAATGCCGCTCGTCCTTGGCGCTGAACATGCGCTGCGCGACATATCCTCCGCCGCCGGGCTCAGCTCCTGGATACCACGTCGCCCACCAGTTCACCGACACGTACACGAGGAACGTGATCATCGGCATCCACACCGAATTCAAAGCCGGCACGAGATTCAACGCTTCGCCGCGGCCACTCGAGATCAGCTTCTCTTTCATCATGTCGATGCCGCCGACCGCGTTCACGGCAAACACGGCCAGCACGATCACCATGCCCATCTTGATCACGAACTGCACCATGTCGGTGACGAGCACGCCCCAGAGTCCCGCCAAGGTTGAAATAAAGGACGTCAGGGCGATCAAACCGAGGACGATGAGGAGCGCGTGGTTTTTATCGATCCCGAATATCAGGCCCAGGATCTTCACCATCGCGAGGTTGACCCAGCCCAGGATGATGCAGTTGACGATCACGCCCAGGTACACCGAGCGAAAGCCGCGCAGGAACGCGGCTGGCTTTCCCGAATAGCGGATCTCGGCGAACTCGATGTCCGTCATCACCCCGGCGCGCCGCCACAGCCGCGCGTAAAAGAACACGGTGAGCATCCCGCTCATCAGGAAGCTCCACCAGATCCAGTTGCCTGCGATGCCATTCTTCGCTACGAGGCCCGTAACGACGAGCGGGGTGTCCGCGGCGAACGTCGTCGCGACCATCGACGTGCCGGCGAGCCACCACGGCACGTTGCGACCGGAAAGGAAGAATTCGCTGACGCTGCTCGACGCCCGGGCCTTGTAGTAGAAACCGATTCCGACGTTCAGCGCGAAGTACGCGCCGATGACGAGCCAGTCGATGATGGTCAGTCGCATGGGCCACCAATTGGCGGGGTGACTGCGAGTTAGGCAAGCCGCGGTTGACAGCCCTGCGGCGACCTTCTAAGTTGCTGCCAGATTGGAGGATAGTGATGAGCACGACACAGAGACCAACCGTGACCCTCACGCTCACTGAGCGCGCGGGGCAAGAAGTCAAGAAATTCCTGGCCGAGGAGAAGGTGCCGCAGGAGTCGGCTGGGCTGCGCGTCGCCGTGCTGCCGGGCGGCTGCTCGGGTTTCCGTTACAGCCTGAACATCGAAGAGCAGCCGGGGTCGGATGACGTGGTGATCGAAAGCGCAGGCGTACGTCTGTTTGTCGATGAATTCAGCTCGCAGTATCTCAACGGAACGGTGATCGACTACAAGAGCAACTTCCAGGAATCCGGGTTTGCGTTCGAGAACCCGAACGCGTCCGGTGGCTGTGGCTGCGGATCGTCGTTCACGGTTTGAGCGTTGATCCATCCTGATACAGGAGTCAGGGCCCGCGCAGGTCGCGGGCCCTTTCTTTTCTAGCCGTGCGTCCGCTCGACATCACCGTCATTGTCGCGTACTTCGCCGCCGTCATCGTGTTCGGGTTGGCGCTGGCGGGACGGCAGCGCGACGCCACAGACTATTTCCTCGGGCACCGCGGGCTTCCCTGGTGGGCCTTGATGCTGTCGGTCGTCGCCACAGAAACGTCGGCCGTCACTGTGATCTCGGTCCCTGGGATCGCGGCGCGGGGGGATCTCACATTCTTGCAGATCGCATTTGGTTATTTGGTCGGCCGGATCGGCGTCGCCAAGCTCTTGCTCCCGGGCTACTTCGAGGGAACCCAGGACACGGCGTACCAGCGTTTGGAGCGACGCTTCGGGCCAGCTGCACGGCGGAGCGCGTCCGCCGTTTTTCTCGTGACACGCGCATTGGCCGACTGCGTCCGGATCTTCGCGACCGCGATTCCACTCGCTATCATCACGTACGGCAAACCCACCGACAAGGCCCTCGTAATCGGGATCCTGGCAATCGGCATCGTGACACTCCTCTACACCTGGTTCGGCGGTCTCCGTGCCGTGGTGTGGGTGGACGTCATCCAGCTGGGCGTCTATCTGCTCGGGGGGATTGCAACGCTCATCGTCGCCACGCATCTCGCGGGGGGCTGGGGTGCGTTCGCCCGCGCGTGGGACGCAGGGAAACTTGCCGTCCTCGACTTTCGGCCCTCCTTCAAAGTTCTGTACACGTTCTGGGGCGGGTTGGTGGGTGGAGCGCTTCTCGCCGCTGCATCACATGGCACCGATCATCTGATCGTGCAGCGGCTGCTGGCGGCACGGGGACTGCGGGATGCACAGCGGGCACTCATCGGGTCTGGCGTGTTCATCATCGCGCAGTTCGCCCTGTTCCTCCTCGTCGGCACGAGCCTGTGGCTCGCCGGCGCGGACGATGGCGTCATGCGAAGTGACGCGATCTACCCAACGTTCGTGATCACGCAACTTCCAGCCGGGCTCGCGGGACTGGTGGTCGCGGGAATCCTGGCCGCTGCCATGAGCAGCCATGCGTCGGCCGTCAACTCTCTCGCCTCCGCTTCGACGCATGATTTCTACGCTCCCCTCACCGGCCGGCACGACCTGGAACACCTGTTGTGGGTGGGACGCTGGCTTACCCTGATCTGGACTGCGGTGCTCGTGATGGGCGCGATCGTCTTCATCGGCGATCGAGATACACCCGTCGTGCAGTTGGCCCTGAGTATCGCGTCGCTCACCTACGGCAGCCTGCTCGGGACGTACATCCTCGGTGGGGCCTGGCCGCGGGCGCGCCAAATCGACGTGATCGTCGCGATCGCTGTGAGTGTCGTCCTCATGTCACCCGTCGTGCTGGGCGCGGTGCTTCCGCACTTCCCGGTGCACTGGCTGCCTGGGCTCGCGTGGCCCTGGTACGTGCCGCTCGGTACTCTCGTCACGGTGGTGGTGGGAATGATCTCGTCGCTTGTTGGGCGGCCGGACGGCCTGACGGCCGGACGGCCACAGGAGCCAGCGTGACGGATCCGGCCGGCGGGCCGTCGCAACGTCCGGCCGTCCTGCTCGGCATCGACTCCGGCGGCTCGCACACGGCCGTCGTCGTCGGCGACCGGCAAGGTCGGGTCCTCGCTCGCGCCGAAGGGCCCGGCTCGGCGATGCGGCCCGGGGGGGCGGAGCGATCGGCGGCCGTGATTCTCGATGTGGCGCGACGGGCCGCATCGCAGGCGCGCATAACGCTGCCCGCCGGCGTCGCCCTCGTGGGTGCGGCCGGCGCGGGGCGCGCGCCCGAGCAACAGGCGCTCGCCGCCGCAATCACGGCCGCGGGGATCGCATCGCGCGTGGACGTGCGCGGTGACGTCGAGATCGCGCTCGCCGCTGCGTTCGGCGACGGACCGGGCGTGCTGGTGAACGCCGGGACCGGATCGATCGCCTATGCGCGTACGCCGGACGGCAAACTGCATCGTGCCGGCGGGCACGGATGGCAGCTCGGTGACGAGGGCGGTGGCTACTGGCTCGGACGCCGCGCCCTCTCGGCCGCGGCTCGCGCGCAGGACGGCCTCGAGGAGTCATCCACCCTGCTCGAACGGCTGCTGGTCGCCCTTGGACTGCAGACGTTTGATGACCTGATTCGGTGGACGGCGACCGCGACGCCGGCGCAAGTGGCCGCACTCGCTCCACACGTACTCAATGCTGCGAAAGAAGGTGAGACCGTGGCGCAGCGGGCCGTGGAGGCCGCCGCGGTGGAGTTGGCGCAGCTGGTGCAGATCCTGACGCGACACTTTCCGGGGAGCGATCCCATCCGCGTGGCGACCGCTGGAGGACTAGTGCGTGTGGGGTCGCCGCTCCTGACCGCGCTGCGCGCGCGCCTCGGCGCGGACAACCCGCGTGCCAGGCTCGCCGACTTGGGCAGTTCGGTGGACGCACCGGTCGGCGCGCTGCGGCTGGCGGCGCAGCTGTTGGGGACCGCGTGACGTCGGGTTACCCCCCGCGATTCGCGCCGGCTCGGATTCTGCTGTGTTTGAACCCGTACCCCACATACAGCGCCAACCCGATTACCAGCCACGCCGCAAATCTGATCCACGTCTCGAGCGGCAATCCCAGCATCACGTAGATGCAGAGGGCGGCCGACACGGGGGCCACCACGATGGCCCACGGCACCCGGAAGGGTCGCGGGCGATCTGGATCTGTCCGCCGCAGGACCAGGACGCCCGCCGAGACCAGGGCGAACGCGAACAACGTGCCGATGTTCGTGAGATTGTAGGTCTCGTTGGCGTCGCCGATGAGTGCCCACACGGCGACGAACACCCCTGTGACGATCGTCGTGATGTAGGGGACGCGGCGGCGGGCGGAGATGCGGGCCGCCCACGGCGGCAGCAGGCCATCGCGCGCCATCGCGAAGAAGATGCGCGGCTGGCCGTACTGGAACACCAGCAACACCGCCGACATCGATACGATCGCGCCAAGCGCGACGATCCATCCGACAGTGCGGAACCCCGCCACCTCGAGCGCCTTCGCGAGCGGATCGGCCACGCCCAGCTCCGTGTACTTCACCATTCCCGTGAGCACGGCGCCGACGATGACGTAGATCAGCGTACAGATCGCCAGGCCGCCGAGAATCCCAATGGGAAGATTGCGCTGCGGATTCCTCGTTTCCTCGGCGGCGGTCGAGATCGCGTCAAAGCCGATATAGGCGAAGAACACGATCGCGGCGCCCTGGTGAATGCCGCGCCAGCCATTCGGCGCAAACGGTGTGTAGTTCACCGAATTGAGGTGGCTGAATCCGGCGACGATGAAGAGGGCGAGCACCAGCAGTTTGATGATGACGAGGATGTTGTTCGTGCGCGCGCTCTCGCGCACGCCCAACAGCAGCAGCCAGGTGATCAACCCGACGATGAGAAACGCGGGCAGGTTGATCAGGATCGGGACGCCGGCCACGTGGGGCGCGGTCTGCAGCAGGCCGTGGACGGCGGGATCGGGGCTGAGCAGCGCCGTGCGATATCCGGTCGTAATCCAGACCGGAAGATGGACGCCAAAGTTGCGCATCAACGTGTTGAAGTAGTCGCCCCATGAGATCGCCACGGCGACGTTCCCGACCGCGTATTCGAGAATCAGGTCCCAGCCGATGATCCACGCGACGACTTCGCCCAGCGTCGCATACGAGTAGGCGTACGCGCTGCCGGCCTGCGGAATCATGGACGCGAGCTCGGCGTAGCAGAGGCCCGCCAGGGCGCAACACACGCCCAAGAGCACGAACGAGAGCACGAGGGCGGGTCCAGCACCGGCACGCACCATGTTTCCGGCGGCGTCGTACTGGCCGGCGGCAGCTGTTCCGATCGCACCGAAGATTCCTGCGCCGATGACGGCACCGATCGCGAGCATGATGAGGTCGCCGGCGCCGAGCACGCGCTTCAGCGAGTGCGGCGTATCGAGCTCGCTGACCAGGAGCTCCGCGATCGGCTTGCGCTGGAAGAGCTGCCGCACGCTTCCCCTGCTTTCGGTTGAGAGAGTGGTGTTTACGGGATGACGGTTACGCTGGCGACGTAGTCGACGTGTCGCCCGTCACGCGTAGTCGCCGGATTGAAGAGATAGCCCATCATCCGTTCAGTGAAGTCGCGCCGGTACCCGGCGTCCTTGATCGGGGGCGTCACTTCGACGCGGGTGACTCGTCCTTCCGCCGTGACCCAGAACCGCACCTCATGCCGCCGGCCGCGCGCTTCGCGAGGCGCGCCGGGCGGTGGGAAAATCGTCCACCGCGGCGAAGCGGGGAAAATATCACGCGCATCGCCTCCCGAGCCAACACCGGAATCCGAACCGATTCCGGTTCCGGTCCCCGTTCCCTGCCCGCCTCCCGTTCCGGGACCTTGCCCCGCTCCGCCCGTTGTTCCGGCACCCGTCCCGACTGCCGCCGCCGGTGCCGCAACGGCGGCGACATCAGGAGTTGGCATCTCGATCTTCACGGGCTCGGGTGTTGGAACAGCAATGGTGGGCACCGTCACCGCTGGAGGCGCCGGTGGCACCTCCTGCGCCTGCGCCGCCGTTGGCGCCGGCAATGCGAACCAGCTGACGGCGGGCCGGCCACCACCGCCCCCTCCCCCCCGCGGACCGGAGCCTCCGCCACCGCCGCCCGCGAACATCGCCGCGCCACGCCACAGAACCAGCACGGCGATCGTTACATGTGCGAGAAACGAGAGCGCGGCCGCGGGCCCCTCGCGTCGCCGGGGAAGCGGCAGCGAGTAGGCGTCGAAAGGTGGACGGGAGCCCGTGGGGTCAGGCATGGCTAATAGATACCCTATAACGAAAACCGGGGCACGGTTTCGTGCCCCGGAATTCACAACCTCAGGACGAGCGGCCTACGGGGCGCCGGCCTTCTGATCCGGCGGCGTGAAGCCGATCACCTGGACGCCCGCGCCGCGCGCGATGTCCATGGCGCGCACGATGTCGCCATACTTACGATTCGGCGCGGACTTGATGAAGAGCAGCTTCGCCGGGCGCTGATCGTACAGCTCGTGGAACTTGGCGTCCATCTGCTCGAAGGTGACCGGCTGCTTATTGATCGCGTACGAGCCGTCAGGATTCAGCTCCAGGACGATTTGATCGCTCTGCTGCGGCTTCTGCTTCGGCTGGTTCTTCTGCTCGGGTGGCACCTGCACGTCGAACGCCCGCCGGGACAGCGGCAGCGTGATCATGAAGATGATGAGGAGCACGAGCAACACGTCGATCATGGGCGTGACGTTGATGTCCGCACTCAGCCCACTGCCCGACCCTCCGCTTCCCATGGCCATACGCTACTGCTCCTTCTTCGCCGAGCGTTCCTGCTCGGCGATCGCGCCGACGACCCGGACCCCCGCCTTGCGAGCGATTTCGAGTGCCTGCTGCACGCGCTCGTACTTCACGCTTTCATCGGCCTTGAGGTACATGATTTTGTCGATCGTCCGCGCCGCGTACAGGTTCATCAGCTGCGTCGGCAAATCCTCGTCGCTGATATAGCGTGGGCCGGTGTACTTGCCGCTGGTGCCGGTAATGTCGAGATAGAATTTGCCGTCCCGGTCGATGCCCAGCCGGATCTCCCCGTCGGCTTCCTCGCGCGACTCGGGGTTCTTGGCCCGCGGGAGGGTCGCCTGAAAGCCGGCCGTGATGGCCGGCGTCACGATCATGAAGATGATCAGCAGCACCAACATCACGTCGATCATCGGCGTGACGTTGATGTTCGCTGCGACCGCGCCTTCCGTCTTCTTCGCGCCACCGATCGCCATGGTGGGTTATCCCTTGATGGGGCCGCTGGTCTGCGACGTCTTCTGTGTCTGGAATTCCTTGGTGAAGATCGACCGGCCGAATTCGCTGCCGACGCTCTTGATGAGGTAGTCGATCAGCTCTTTCGACGTGTACGTCATTTCCACCGTGAGGAAGTCGATCTTGGTGGCGAAATAGTTGTACAGCCACACCGCCGGAATCGCCACGAGCAGACCGAACGCCGTCGTGATGAGCGCTTCGGCGACGCCGCCGGTGATCGCCGCCAGCGAGCCCGAGCCGCCCGACGCCGACATGCCCTGGAACGCCGTGACGATACCCATCGTGGTGCCGAGCAGGCCGACGAAGGGCGCGGTCGCGCCGGTCGTCGCCAGGATGCCGAGGCCGCGCTTCAGCTCGGCCGTGATGATCAACATCTGCCGCTCGACCGCGCGCTCCGCCGAGTTGATGTCGGCCGCGGTGATCGTCGCCCGGTCGCGCAGCAGCGGCTTCACTTCGGCCAGCGCTTCGCCCAGCACGCGCGCGACGTGACTCTTCTTGTTCTTCTCGGCCAGGGCGATGGCCCCGTCGAGCTGCTCTTCCTGCAGATAGCGCGAGAACTCAGGCGCGAACTTGCGCGTCTCCTTCTGTGACTTCCTGAGGTAGATCTGCTTGGAAATGCTGACCGCCCATGACCAGGCCGACATGACGAACATGACGACCACGATGCCTTTGGCGAACAGTCCCATCGACGACCATAGTTCAGCGTAACTCATCGTGTCTCCTCGAGTGCGCGCGGCGCTGTGGGTACTGGCGTACTACCGCTTGATCTTGAAATCGATGGGCAAATTCACGAGCACGCGGACGGCCCGGCCGTGCACGCGCGCGGGCCGGAACAGCGCCCGCAAAACGTAATTCTTCGCCGACTGGTCGAAGCCCGGATTGGGACTCTGAATGATCTTCACCGACGGCGGCTCGGCGCGGCCGGACGTGTCGATGATGGCCTGGACCAGCACGCGACCCTGCACGCCCGCCTGCCGCAACAAATCGGGGTAATTGAGCGCCGGTCCCGACAACACTTCAGGACGCTCTTCCACGACGGACTCCATGAACACCTGATCGGACGACGGCACGATGCCCGTGCCAATGCCGCCCTCGACGCCGGTGCCCGTGTAGTCCTTGGGGTCGAAATGCTCCTGCAAATTGATCGGAGGAATGTTTGTCGGAATGTCGGTCGGCGCGACGACCGTCTGGAAGCCCTTGAGCTGCGGCACGTCCACGATCGGCGGCTGCTCTTCCGGTTTCTTCTGCTCGTCTTGATTCAGGAAGACCATCGCGGTATCGATCGTTTGCTCATCCTTCTTTTGACCGGCCGTGAGCGTCGCGACAACCGCGGCAAGCACGATCACACTGTGACCGATCAGCGATATAAAGCCGAGACCGAATGCGCCCTTCTTGTTGGTCTTGCGATTCGACTCGATCAGGTGATTGAACACCGCCGTGCCTCCGGGGCTGGTGACTGGTTGGCTAAGTAATAGTACCCGTCGTAAGATGCCCGCTAGTAGCCCGAAGATTACAAAACGATGACAGCCGGATGACCCTTCAGCGTCACACTCATCGCCCACGTCCCATGCCGTTTCGTATGGCGAAATCGTACGGAATCCGTATCCGCATCTGAACCGCCTTCCCGCCAACCCTAGCCGGCCGAAACAGCGTAGCCAGCAAAGCCTGTCGCGCTGGAGCGACAAACGCGGGATTAGTCCCGGACACGACCAGAATGGATTGCGGGAGAACCCGTCCGGTAGTGTCGACCACGGCTTCAAGAACGACCTTTCCCTGCACTCCCGCCTGACGCAACAGCTCGGGATAGACGGGAAGCGGGGCGGTCAGCACCTCGGCGTTCTCCTCGCTCCGCCAAGGGTTCCAGCCAGGCGCCGGATTCGTAGCGGGTAGACCGTCAGATACGGAGAGGGTCGGCGACAGCGACTGCATGGTCGCACCAGTTTGGGACATCGAGGGGATCGAGATCGGATCAAAGTCCGGCGCCACGACTGTTATCGGACCCGGCACCGGAACCCCGGACAGTCCGTCACTCCGGTTTTCCGTTTGAACTGTTGGAAAGACAATCTGCCGTACACCATCGCTCGGCACATCGGACCTGCCTGTCTTGGTAGTGCCGAAGAGGACCGCGACGCCGACAGCGACGTGGACGGTGAGCGAGATCACTGAGCTGATCGCGCGCATGGTATCACTCCCAAGGGACGTTGAAGTTCACCGCAATCGTGATCCACGCAGCTATCGGCTGTCCTGCGAGCCGTGCCGGTTTGAATAGGGCTGCAGCGAGCGCGCGCCGCGCCGGGTCATTGAACTCAACGCGGGGCGACTGTACGACGTCGATTGACGAACCTCGGACCCGACCGCTCGTCTCCACGAGCGCACGGAGGAAGACGCGGCCTTCGATGCCTGCTCTGCGGAAGCCCGGTGGATACGCCGGGCGTGCCATACTCACGACCTGAGGATAGAAGTCGGGGATGGGTGCGTTGAGTGCATGGCTGAGTGGATGGTCGACCCCGATCACGCCGAACACGCAGATCGGTCCTTGAGTGGCGCTCACCACGAGGCCGGCAGGATCCGGTCGCGCGTGCAGCGCGAATGTAACGAGCACCGATGGGATCACAACGTTCACGACCAGCCATTCGAGATGACTGGGTCGCTGGGATCGCTCCAGATCGTCGTACATCGTCGCCTCTCAGGACAGATCCTGTCTGAGAATTACAGACGACGAATGACCGACGTTTTGCACGCAGATGACGGAATGATGACAACGCGATGTGGATCTACCCGTGCGGCAACCCTACCGTAAACGTCGTTCCCCTGCCCGGCCGGCTTTGCACTTCGATCGTGCCGCCGTGCGCTTCCGCAATCCACTTACAGATGGCGAGACCGAGGCCGGTGCCGGCGCGCTCACTCGTGCGCGTCCGCGCGGAGTCGGCCCGCCAGAAGCGATCGAAGACGTTCGGTAAGTCGCCCGGCGCGATGCCGATGCCGGTGTCGGCGACCGTGAACACCGCGCGCCCGTCATTGCTGCCGAGCTCCACCGATACCTGCCCGCCGCGCGGTGTGTACTTCACCGCGTTCTCGATGAGATTGAGCGCCAACTGGCGCACGCGGCTGCGGTCCACCGAGACGACAACCGGTTGCGGCGGCAGCCGGATCTCCATGCCCACGCCGGCGTGCTCGGCGAGCAGCTCTCCCGTCTCGCCCGCCTCGGCGATGATGTCACGCAGATCGACCGCTTCCCGATGCAGCTCGGCGCGGCCCTCATCGGCGCGCGCCAGCGTCAGGAGCGCGTCGAGCAGCTCGGTCATCCGATTCACTTCCTGCAGGGTCTCCTCCAGAGGGGCGAGCGTCTCGGGCGGCACCTCGGGACGAGTGATGGCCCGCTCGACGCCCGCGCGGACGACCGTGAGCGGTGTTTTCAGCTCGTGGCTCGCGTCCGCGGTGAAGCGACGCAGCGCCACGAAACTGCGCTCGAGGCGCGTCATCATCTGATTCAGCGTCTCGGCCAGGCGACTGAGCTCGTCGCGCCCCATCGGGACGGCGAGGCGTCGGTGCAGGCTGCGGCCGTCGGTGATTTCGCGAACTTCGGTGATCATGCGGTCGACCGGCTCGAGCGCGCGCCCGGCGATCCACCCGCCGACCAGAATCGCGGGGACGACGCCGACGAAGAAGGCTGCGACGATCGTCAGCAGCAGCTGATCGAGTCCCAACTCCGCCGACCGCGTGTTCGCCCCGGCGAAGATGGCACCGAACTGATCGCCGGCGTCGGGCACGGGGCGAACGATGTAGTGCAGCGTGGGTCCGTTGGGCTC
>Ga0209377_1002387_pt1 | contig 12261 bp, 13 predicted proteins | sample GraSoiAngelo_141_FD_185898 | JGI IMG/M metagenome (GOLD analysis project Ga0209377, IMG submission 185898) | Grasslands soil microbial communities from the Angelo Coastal Reserve, California, USA - 14_0929_12_40cm (SPAdes) (version 2) | ecosystem: Environmental > Terrestrial > Soil > Grasslands ...
AGGGCGTCGATCTCGCGCGACGCGCCCCGCACGAGATCGCGCGGCTCGGCGTCGGCTTCGTGCCGGAAAATCGTCGGATCTTTCCCGGACTCAGCGTGCGCGAGAACCTCGAGCTCGGCCTGTCGGCCGCCCCCGACCGGTCGGCCGCGCTCCGGCGCCGCCGTCTCGACGAGGTGTTCCATCACTTCCCGCGCCTGCGCGAGCGGATCGAGCAGCCGGGCAAGACGCTCTCCGGTGGCGAGCAGCAGATGCTCGCGATCGCGCGCGTGATGATGGCCGGCGCGCGGCTGATCCTGATGGACGAGCCCACGCAGGGGCTGGCGCCCGCGTTCATCCGGCACATCCGCGACATGGTCTTCGAGCTCAAGCGGCTGGGCGTGACCGTACTGCTGGTCGAGCAGAACGCGCGCGTCGCGCTCTCCGTGTGCGACCGGGGCTACATCATGGAGAAGGGCTCGATCGTCTTCGAGGCCTCGTCGCAGGAGCTTCGCGAGAGCCCGGTCACGCGTGAAAAGCTGGGCGTCTGACGCGATTCTCGGGGCGAGCCGGCGAGAGACGCTGATCCGCGCCGCGCTCGCCCTCGTCGTGCTGGGCGCGGTCTTCTGGCTGCTGCCGATCCGGCGTCCCGGCGAGGACGGCGGTCACCACGGCGCCACGCCCGCGCTGGACCCGTTCGAGAAAGCGGGCATCGTCGAGCTCAAAGAAGGACAGCCGGCCCCCGCGTTCACGCTCGGCACGCTCGACGGCGGGCGCGCGTCCCTGGCCGATCATCGCGACAAGCTCGTGGTCCTGAACTTCTGGGCGACCTGGTGTCAGCCCTGCGTGCTCGAGATGCCTTCCCTGGAGGCCCTGTGGCAGCGCTACCGGGCTCGCGGGCTGGTCGTGGTCGGCGTGTCCGTGGATCGCGGATCACCGCGAGGCCTGCTCGAGCCTTACGTGCGCAACCTGAAGCTCACGTTTCCGATTCTGCTGGACCCCGACTCCAAGACCTCCGCCGGCTGGAGGGTCACGGCGCTCCCGGCGACCTTCATCGTGCGCCCGGGCGGCGACGTGACGGGGATGGCCGTGGGCGCACGCGAGTGGAACAGTGCCGAGATGCAGGCGCTGATCGAGCGCCTGCTACCCGGCGCGCATGTCCACCAGTGACGCGAGAACGCTGCTGGACGCCGGGGGCCGATCGGTCGCAGAATCCCCTCGTTGAGGGGACACCACGATTGATAGACGGAGGGACGACAATGGGGACGAGCGATCGCCGCGGATTCCTCAAAGGCACGGCCGCGAGCCTCGTGGTCGCCGGGTTCGCCGGCACCGCGCGGATAGCCGCCGCGCAGACCGGGGGCATGAAGATGAAGCCGACAGCACAAGACGTCCTCCTCGTGATCGACGTGCAGAACTGCTTCACGCCTGGCGGCTCCCTGGCCGTGAAGGAAGGCGATCAGATCATCCCGCTCATCAACCGCCTCGCCACCGGCTTCGAGCACGTCGTGCTCACGCAGGACTGGCATACCCCCGGCCACGTATCGTTCGCATCGTCCCACCCGGGGAAGAAGCCGTTCGAGACGACCCAGCTGCCCTACGGAACACAGGTCCTCTGGCCGGATCATTGCGTGCAGGGCACGCCGGGCGCCGAAGTGCACAAGGACCTCCGGATCCCGCACGCCGAGCTGATCATCCGCAAGGGCTATCGCAAGCAGATAGATTCCTACTCGGCGTTCTACGAGGCCGACGGCAAGACGCCGACGGGGCTCACCGGCTACTTGAAGGACCGCGGGCTCAACCAGGTGTTCCTCGTCGGGCTCGCGACCGACTTCTGCGTGGCCTGGTCGGCCATGGATGCGCGCAAGGCGGGCTTCGGCGCCGTGGTGATCGAGGACGCCTGCCGCGGGATCGACGCCGACGGCTCTCTGGCGAAGGCGTGGAAGGATATGCTGGGCGCGGGAGTCAAGCGGATCAAGTCCTCGGACCTCGCGGTCTAGCGGCGCGCTACGAGATCGCGCGGGCGATCAGAAACGCCGCGCCGGCGGCGAGGCCGCCGATGAGCAAGGTCTGGAGCGCGCTCCGTGTGGGCCCGCTGCCCGTGAAGCGGCCTTTGATCCAGCCGAACACGGCCAGCGCCACGCCGGTCACCCCGACCGACCAGAGCAAGGCGCTCTGCGCGCTCGGGAGCAACATGTAGGGGCAGAGCGGAATGAGCCCGCCCCCGACGTAGGCGGCGGCGATGACCGCACCGCTCGTCACCGCGCGACGCGGGTCGGGCTTCTCGAGTCCGAGCTCGAACCGCAGCATGAAGTCCCGCCAGGCCTCCGGTCGCCTGCGCAGGGCCGCGACGACCGGCGCGCTCTCTTCGGGGGTGAGCCCGTGCGACTGGAGCAGCTCCATCACCTCCATCGCCTCGACGTCCGGCTTCTGCTCGATCTCGAGCTGCTCGCGCTGGCGCTCGCTCGCGTAGTGCTCGACGTCGCTCTTGCCCGCGAGGTAGCCGCCGAGGCCCATCGCGATCGAGCCCGCGGCGATCTCGGCGAGTCCCGCGGTGACGACCAGCGCCGTCGAATCGACGGCGCCGGTCAGGCCGGCGGCCAGCGCAAAGGGGACCGTCAAGCCGTCCGACAGGCCGATGACCATATCGCGCACGACCAGGCCGGCCCTGAAGTGGTGCTCGACGTGAGGCGTATATGGCATGGTCCTTCCCCCGCGCGCCGCGCTTGCTGCAGAGCCCGGCGCGCTCGGCTACAGTGATCGCATGAAAACGTACCTGGCTGTCTTCGCGAGTGTGCTCGTCGCCGAGCTCGGCGACAAGACCCAGATCGCGACCTTGCTCTTCGCGACGGATCCGGCCACCAGCAAGCTGGGGGTGTTCCTCGCGGCCGCCGCCGCGCTCGTCCTGTCGAGCGCGCTGGCGGTCCTGGTCGGCGCCCACGCCGGGGACTGGATCTCGCCGAAGCTGCTCAGAACGGCGGCTGGGCTAGGCTTCGTCGCGATCGGCGTGTGGGTCCTGCTGAGCTGAGTCTCACGTGTATCGCTCGAGCGAGAGAGTACACCATGCCCCGACAGCAGGAATGATCGAAGGGTTGAGTCGGGCATTGCTCGTCGTCAATGCCGGCTCGTCGTCGGTCAAGTTCTCGGTGTTCGCGATCGGAACGGGTGACACTCGCCTGGCGCCGCTCTCCCGTGGCGAGGTCCACGGTCTGGGCGCGCACCCTCACTTCGTCGCGCGGGATGCGAACGACGCCCGCGTGGTAGATCAAGCGATGGGTCCCGCCGCGACGCACGACGATGCGCTCGGCGCGATCTTCGAGTGGATCGAGACCCGCGCGATGGGGACGGAGGTGCTTGCGGCAGGCCACCGTGTCGTGCACGGGGGCGTCCAATACACGTCGCCCGTTCGGGTCACGCCCGGCGTGCTCCAGGAGCTCGAGGCGCTTGTTCCGCTGGCCCCTCTACATCAGCCCCACAACCTGGCGCCGATCCGATCCCTCATGAGGCGCAAGCCTGACCTGCCTCAGATCGCCTGCTTCGACACGGCGTTCCACAGGACCCAGACGGATGTCGCTCGGGCGTTCGCCCTGCCCTATGCCCTGTCCGACACCGGGATCGAACGCTACGGCTTCCACGGACTCTCGTACGAATACATCGCGAGCGTACTCCCCGAGCTTCTGGGCGCGGACGCCGACCGCCGGATCGTCGTCGCTCACCTGGGCGCCGGCGCCTCGATGTGCGCGCTCCGTGGCCTCCGCAGTGTCGCCACCACGATGGCATTCACGGCCCTCGACGGGTTACCGATGGGCACCCGCTCGGGCGCGATCGACCCGGGCGTAATCCTGCATCTGATGAGCGAGCGCGGGATGTCCGTCGCCGCCGTCACCGAGCTTCTCTACAAGCAGTCGGGGCTGCTCGGCATGTCCGGCGTCAGCGCCGATATGCGCGACTTGCTCGTGAGCGATGCCCCGCGCGCGGCTCGCGCACTGGATGTGTTCGTCTATCGCGTCGGCCGTGAGCTCGGCTCCCTCGCCGCCGCGCTCGGCGGTCTCGACGCTCTCGTCTTCACCGCCGGAATCGGGGAGCACGCGGCGGCCATCCGCGGGCGCGTGTGCCGGGATGCCGCGTGGCTCGGCATTCGTCTGGACGAGGCCTCCAACGCCGCCGGGGGTCCGCGCATCAGCGTTCCGGGCAGCGCTGCTTCGGCGTGGGTGATCCCGACGAACGAGGAGCTCATCATCGCTCGTCATACGCTCGCGCTCACCGGGAGCTGATGTCCACGCCGGCGCGGTGCGTCTCCCCAGCAAGAGGTGCTGCCGGACGGCGAGCTGTGGCATCATGACAGCACTAGACATGCGTGCGGTTCGCCGGATTGTCTACCCCTCGGACTTCTCCTCAGCTTCGCGCCGGGCTTTCCAGACGGCGCTCGGACTCGCCAAGACCTTCCACGCCCAGCTGCTCGTGGTCCATGTCATGTCAACGCTGCCGGTAGTCCCCGACGGGTACGTGTCGCCCTCCATCTGGGACGGCCTCGAGCGCGGCCAGCGGGCCACGGCACAGCGTCAGCTCGGGCGCCTCGTCGCGAAGGCGAAAGCGGCGGGCGTGCGCGCGTCGGGGACGCTGCTCGACGTCGGCGTGACGCACGAAGGGATCGTGCGGTTCGCGAGGGCCAAGCGGGCAGGTCTGATCGTGATGGGTACCCACGGTCGCACCGGGCTGACGAGGGCACTCCTGGGAAGCGTGGCAGCTCGCGTCATCGCCACCGCTCGATGTCCCGTCATGACGGTCCGCGCCTAGCCGGCTGCGCCCGCCCGTCCCCGGCGCGCGCATTCGTTGAGGTCGGCGGCTCCCGGTACTACGCTCTGACTGAGATGGCACGCAAGCCCGCGGTCCTCGTCACCGGCGCTAACGGCGAGATCGGACACGGGCTGATCCATCGCCTCGCCGACCTCGGGACCTTCGACATCCTGGCGCTCGACGTCCGACCGCTCGAGACCGATCTGGCTCGGCGCTGCGCCGCGACCGTGGTCGGCGACGTTCTCGACCGCCATCTGCTCGACCGCGCGATGGGCGAATTCGAGATCTCCGTCATCTTCCACCTGGCGGCGATCCTCTCGACCCGCGCGGAGTTCGTCCCCGAGACGGCCCACGAGGTCAACGTGCAGGGCACCCTGAACCTGCTGCATCTGGCCGTCGAGGAGGCCCGGTCGATCGGCCGGCCGGTGAAGTTCCTGTTCCCGAGCTCGATCGCCGTCTACGGGCTCGGGAGCCTGTCCGCCAAGCGGGCGGCCGGCCGCGTCGCCGAAGACGCGGGGCTGGCGCCGATCACCATGTACGGCTGCGGCAAGCTCTACTGCGAGCACCTGGGCCGCTACTACGCCCGTCACTATCGCCAGCTCGCCGCGCAGAGTCAGCCCGCCGGCGTCGACTTTCGGTCCATCCGCTTCCCGGGGCTCATCTCGGCGTTCACGACGCCGAGCGGCGGCACCAGCGACTACGCGCCGGAGATGCTCCACGCGGCGTCACGGCGGCGACCGTACGCGTGCTTCGTGCGGGAGGACACGCGGATCCCGTTCATGGTCATGCCCGATGCGATCGGGGCGTTGCTCGACTTGCTCGCGGCGCCGGCCGCCGCGCTCACCTCGACCGTGTACAACGTCTCGGCGTTCAGCCCGACCGCCGGCGAGCTCGCCGAGCTGGTGCGCGAGGCCTTTCCCGGCGTCAAGATCACGTTCGCGCCGGACCATCGGCGGCAAGCCATCGTGGATTCGTGGCCCGAGGAAGTCGACGACACGCGGGCCCGACGCGACTGGGGATTCGCGCCCGCCTACGGTCTGGACCGCGCGTTCAACGAATACCTCTTACCGAATGTGAGGCGCCGCGACCTTCCGGGTTGAGCGGGCGCCAGGGGCGAGACCGTCCGCCCCGGGAGAGCTCATGTACGCCATCGCACAGCGGCTCCAGGCCGAGATCGACGAGATCCGCAACGCCGGCCTCTGGAAGGACGAACGCATCATCGAGAGCCCTCAGGCCGCGCGGATCACCGTGGGCGGTCGCGAGGTGCTGAACTTCTGCGCCAACAACTACCTGGGCCTGGCCGACAATCCTCGGCTGATCCGCGCCGCGCAAGAAGGGCTCGCCCGCTGGGGCTTCGGCATGGCCAGCGTCCGGTTCATCTGCGGAACACAGGGCATCCACCGCCAGCTCGAGGCGGCCATCGCCCGCTTCCTCGGCGTCGAGGACGCGATCCTCTATACATCGTGCTTCGACGCCAACGGCGGGCTCTTCGAGATGCTCCTCGACGAGTCGGACGTCGTCATCTCCGATGCCCTCAACCATGCTTCGATCATCGATGGGATTCGCCTGTGTCGAGCCCAACGCCAGCGCTACGCGCACGCGGACATGACCGAGCTCGAGCGAATCCTCGAGGCCACGCGGAACGCGCGGACGCGCCTGATCGTGACCGATGGCGTCTTTTCCATGGATGGCGACGTCGCGCCGCTCGGCGCGATCTGCGATCTGGCCGACCGGCACGGCGCGCTGATCGTGGTCGACGACAGTCACGCGACCGGCTTCTTCGGCCCCACCGGCCGCGGCACCCCCGAGCACTGCGGAGTGGCCGGCCGCATCGACATCATCACCTCGACGCTCGGCAAGGCGTTGGGCGGCGCGAGCGGCGGCTTCACGGCCAGCCGCCGTGAGGTCGTCGCGCTGCTGCGCCAGCGCTCGCGCCCGTACCTCTTCTCGAACTCGCTGCCGCCCACGCTGGTGTGTGCGGCACTGGCCTGCTTGGAGATGCTGTCGGAGACCACGGCGCACCGCGATCGGCTCGCCGACAACACCCGCTGGTTCCGTCGCGCGATGACCGAGGCCGGCTTCAAGATTCGCGCCGGCGAGCACCCGATCGTGCCGATCATGCTGGGCGACGCCCGGCTCGCCCAACAGATGGCGGCCGATCTCCTCAGGGAAGGAATCTACGTGGTGGGGTTTTCCTATCCGGTGGTCCCGAAGGATGCAGCGCGCATCCGGGTCCAGATCAGCGCCGCGCACGAGCCCGCGCATCTCGAGCAGGCCGTCGCCGCGTTTACACGCGTCGGACGCGCCCACAAGGTGATCTAGAAGGGGAGCCTTCCAGCCGCACGGTGAGCGGCCGGCGAGGCGGCTACCGGGTCGGCTCCGGCAGAGGCAGCGGGCCGAACCGGTAGCCGAGGATCATCTTGACGATGAGCCGATCGGTGCCTGGCGTGAGCCCCGCGCCGACCCCGAGGTTGAACTCCCAGCGCGGCCCGAGATCGATATCGAGCACCGGGAAAATCAGGTGCTGCTGCTTTCGCGGAGGGTCGATGTGCGAGATCGGCCCGAGGTCGCCGTAATACTCGAGCCCCGCCGCGACGCGTGGCGTGACGTCGTAGCTGACCTTCGCCGCCGGCGTGAAGCCGAAGCCCTTCCCCGCGTTGTCGCCCTTCAGCGACCTCTCAACGGCGGGATTGAAGGCCCAGTACCAGCGGCCGATCTTCTGGTCGACGATCGGCCGGATCTCCCACGTCCACGTGTCCGTCGAGAACTCACGCCGCTGGTAGCCGAGCTCCGTCGACAGGCTCACGCCGACCGGCCAATGCCACGACTCCGGGATGCGGGCGCGCGGCCGGATGTGATCGCCGACCCACTCCCAGCCCGAGTCCGGCTGGATGCTCGTGAAGAGGTAGAATGCGGTCTCGAACCACTCCGTGAACCCGTACGTGGTCTCCAGGGTCTCGTGCACCGCGCGTTGCGTGCGCACGACGCCATCCTCGGTGCGCGTCGTACCCTTGAGCGCCGTGTTGGTGTGCAACTCGACCGTCGTCTGACCGGGCGCAGTCAGCTCGCTCCCGTAGACCTGGATCTCGAAATTTCCCTGCCCCCACGCCGGCGCCGTCGTCAGCCCCGAGATCAGCGCACTCACCGCAGCGAGCCATCTCGCAAGCGTCATTCGGGCGTGCTCAGTACAAGTGGCAGGAGACGACATGACCGGGCGCGACCGCCTTGAGCTCCGGCGCCACGCGCGAGCACTGCTCCATCGCGAACGGGCAGCGCGGATGGAAGTGGCAGCCGGAGGGCGGATCGATCGGCGAGGGCACCTCGCCGCTCAGGATCATGTCGTCGCGCGGCGCGTCCGGGTCGGCCGGCAGGGCCGCCGCGAACAGCGCCTTCGTGTAGGGATGGAGCGGCGTGCGGTAGAGCGACTCGGTATCGGCCTGCTCCACGATCCGCCCGAGGTACATGACCGCGGTGCGGTGGGCGATGTAGCGCACGGTCGCGAGGTTGTGCGCGACCAGCAGGAAGCTCAGCTGCTGTCGCGCCTGCAGATCCTTCAACAGGTTCATGATCTGGGCGCGGATCGACACGTCGAGGGCCGAGACCGGCTCGTCGAGGACGATCAGCTCCGGCGACGCGGCCAGTGCGCTCGCGAGCGCGATCCGCTGTCGCTGGCCGCCGCTGAACTCGTGGGGATAGCGCGCGGCGGCGCTCAACGGCAGACCCACCTGGTGCAAGACCTCCTCGACCCGCTCGAGCTTGCCGGCGCGTGTCACGCGACGATTCACCACGAGCGCCTCCGCGACCGTGTCGCGAATCCTGAGCCGCGGATTCAGCGACGACCACGGATCTTGAAAGACGGCCTGCACCCGCGTGTGGTAGCGGCTGAGCTCAAGGCCGCGGAGCGCGTGGACGTCCTGACCGTCGAGGAGCACGCGCCCGGCGGTCGGCTCCTCGAGCCGCAGCAACAGACGCGAGGTCGTCGTCTTGCCGCAGCCGGATTCGCCGACCAGGCCGAGCGTCTCCTGGCGTCCGATCGTGAAGCTCACGCCGTCGACCGCTTTCACGTGGCCCGTCGTGCGCCCCACGAGCAGCCCGCGGGTGACCGGGAAGTGCTTCGTGAGGTTCTCGGCCCGGATCAGCGGCTCGGTGATGGCTCGACCCTCCAGCACGCGGCCTCATGCGCGGGCCCGACCGGCATGATCGGCGGATACTCGCGGCGGCAGCGGTCGTCGACGTAGGCGCAGCGCGGCGCGAAGCGACAGCCGGCCGGCAGATCGTGAAGCGGCGGCGGCTGGCCCTCGATCGAAGGCAGCCGCGCCACGCTTCCGTCCATGCTCGGCACCGAGGCCATCAGCGCCTCGGTGTATGGATGCCGCGGCGAGCGAAAGAGCGTGCGCGTCGGTCCAGTCTCCACGATCCGCCCGGCATACATCACCGCCACGCGATCGCACATGCGCGCGACGATCCCGAAATCATGGGTGATGAACAGCATCGCGAGCCGGGTCCGAGCCTGGAGCTCCTTGAGCAGGGCCAGGTACTGCAGCTGGATCGTCACGTCCAGCGCGGTCGTCGGTTCGTCGGCGATGAGCACCTTGGGCTCGCCGGCGACGGCGATGGCGCCGACGACCCGCTGCTTCATGCCGCCGCTCATCTGGTGCGGATAGGCGCGCATCCGCTGCTCGGGCGCGGCGACCTTCACGCGCCGCAGCGCCTCCTCCGCCCGCGTCGCGAGCGTACGCTCGCCGTCAGAGTGATGGAGCCGGAGCGCTTCGACGATCTGGTCGCCGATGGTGAAGACCGGATTCAGCGACGTCTGCGGATCCTGCAGGATCATCGAAATACGACGCCCTCGCACGCGGCGCATCTCGGACTCGCTCTTGGTGACGAGATCCTCGCCCTCGAGGAGCACCTGCCCCTCGACGATGCGGCCGGCCGGCTCCGGCAGCAGACGCACGAGCGCGAGGCCCGTCATCGTCTTGCCGCAGCCCGATTCGCCGACGAGCCCGAGCGTCTCGCCCTCGCCCAGGGCGAAGCTCACGCCGTCGACGGCCCGCACGACGCCCCAGCGCGTGTAGCGATACGCCCGGAGACCCCGTACGTCCAGTACGACCGGGGCGGCGACGGCCAAGCGGCCCGGCTCCTCAGACCTGCCTGAGACGCGGGTCCAGCCAGTCGCGGAGCCAGTCGCCGAACAGGTTGAAAGCGAGCACGACCAGCATGATCGCGGCGCCGGGCACGACCGAGAGCCACCAGGCGCTCGCGATGTGGCTGCGGCCGTCGGCCACCATCTGGCCCCAGGACGGTGTCGGCGGCGGGATCCCGGCGCCGAGGAAGGAGAGCGACGCCTCCACGATGATCACGAAGCCGATGTGCAGGGTCAGCAGCACCATGAACGTGTTCAGGACGTTCGGCACGATGTGCACGGCCATGATGCGCAGGTGCGAGCAGCCGTGGACGCGCGCCAGTGCGACGAAATCGCGCGCCTTCACACCGAGCACCTCGCCGCGAACCACGCGGGCGAAGCGCGCCCAGATGAGCACGGTGATCGCGATGGCGATCGTCTGGAGTCCTTGCCCGAGGCTGACGGCCAGCAGGAGCGCGATCAGGATCGTCGGAAACGTCAGGGTCGCATCGACGACGCGCATGAGGAAGCTATCGACCCGGCCCCCGAGATAGCCGGAAACGATGCCGACCATGAGCCCGATGCCGCCGCCTGCCAGCAGCGCCACGGCGGCCACGATCAGGCTCACGCGCGCGCCGTAGATCAGGCGGCTCAACACGTCGCGGCCCAGGACATCGGTCCCGAGCAGGTGCCTCGTGCTTCCGCCGGCCTCCCACGCGGGTGGCCGCAGCTTGTCGGGCAGCGACTGCTCCGTCGGTGAATGCGGCGCGATCAGCGGCGCCAGCATGGCGCCCAGGACCATGACCGTGATGATGGCGAGCGAGACCCACGGCATGCGTGCGAGGTCTCCACGCACTCGTGGGCGAGCCAAATCCTCGGCCGCCGTCGAGGCCACGAAGCCCGCGTCGATCCGCTCCTCTACCCGCGCCATCTATGCGTACCTGACCCGAGGGTCGAGGTAGGCGTAGACGATGTCCACGCCGAGGTTGACGCCGAGCACGATGATCGCCTTCAGCAAGATCACCGCCTGCAGCAGCGGGTAGTCCCTGAAGATGACCGCCTCGTACGTGAGCCGTCCGACCCCCGGCCACGCGAACACCGTCTCCGTCACGATCGCACCGGTGATCAGAAGAGCGAAGTAGACGCCGAACAGCGTGGTGACGGGGATCAGCGCGTTCCGCAGGCAGTGCTTCCAGATCACCACGGTCTGCGAGAGCCCCTTGAGCCGCGCGAGCTTCACGAACTCGCTGCCCATCACCTCGAGCAGGCTCGAGCGCACCAGCCGCATCATCCCGGCCACCAGGAACAGCCCGAGCGTGATCGCCGGCAGCACGTAGTGGCTCGGCCCGCCCATGCGCGACGAGGGCAAGAGCCCGAGCTTGATGCTGAAGACGTAGATCAGTACGATGCCGAGCCAGAACGACGGCGTGGCGAGGCCGACCACGGCGACGGCGCCCGAGATTCGATCGACGATCGTACCGCGGTAGACCGCCGCCAGCACGCCGAGCGGGATCGCGACGACGAGCGCGCCGACCATCGCCAGCGGCAAGAGCTGGAGCGTGTTGGGAAGGCGCTCGAAGAAGACCTCGGTCGCCGGCTTGCGATAGCGGATCGACTCGCCGAGATCGCCGCGCACCGCCCCGGAGAGGAAGAGATAGAGCTGCTCGTGGACCGGCCGATCGAGCCCGAGCACCCGCAGCAGGTGCGCGCGGTCCTCCTGCGTGGCGTCCTCACGCAGGAGCAGATCCGCGGGATTTCCGCTCACGCGCGCCAGCGCGAAGATGATCAGCGCGAGCACGAACAGGAGCAGCACGCTCTGAGCGAGGCGCCGGAGGATGAAGCGCTGCACGGGGCTAGCCTCAGGGCCAGGGCTTCGCTTCCGGGCGCGGCATGCGCTCGGTCACGTCCCCGAACTCGTGGCGCCCCGGGATCGGCTTGAAGTATCCGACGTTCTTGGGATTCACCGCCCACGTGCCCATCCCCTCGATGATCGGCACCGCGATCCAGCTCTTGGCCACGAGCTCGATCATCCGGTTCGTTGCCGCCGTGCGCTTGGCGTCGTCCCTCTCCGCGACGATCGCCTCGTACGCCTTGTCCGCGTCGACGCAGAGGGCCGGGCAGCTCTGGGGATCGCCGAAGAGGTGCTGAACGCCCTTCGACACGAACGTGGTGGCATAGCGCGGGATCGGCTCGGGCCGCCCGGCTGTCCGGTACATCGACGCCGTGCCGACCAGCCCCTTCTGCTCGCCGCGGCCCATCGGGTCGAACGCGCCCCATTCGACGGTCTTCATCTCGACCTTGACGCCGATCTTCTCCCAGAAGCCGGCGACCGCCTCGCCGATAGGGACCATGAACGGCGTGCCGGG
>Ga0209377_1002389_pt1 | contig 12248 bp, 17 predicted proteins | sample GraSoiAngelo_141_FD_185898 | JGI IMG/M metagenome (GOLD analysis project Ga0209377, IMG submission 185898) | Grasslands soil microbial communities from the Angelo Coastal Reserve, California, USA - 14_0929_12_40cm (SPAdes) (version 2) | ecosystem: Environmental > Terrestrial > Soil > Grasslands ...
CCAAAGAAAACCCGTCAATGGAGTTTGCTGCACTGCGCCGCTCGACTCAGCGTTTGCCGCTGCGGGCCTTCCGAGGCTAGGGAGTGTTCGTAACGAAGAGTCGATCGGCCGTTCACACTATGACGGCTGGAACGTAAGCTTCCGCCAACGCATGTCCCATCGTTTTTCCATCAACGCAAACTATACGCTGGCTTGGGCCTACTCGTATGATGGGGGCGGCGGTTCCTTCCGCAACTATCCCAGGGTCGCGTCCGATCCATTTGCGAGTTATGAATGGGGCCCGTCTCCCAACGACGAGCGGCACCACGTGACGCTGAGCGGAATCATCGATATGCCCAAGGGCTTCCAGCTCTCTCCAATCCTCCAGTTCGGCTCGGCACGTCCCTATAACCTCACGAATTCCTACAGCACTCTGAACACTGGCGGCGGTACTGCAACAGCCGTTTTGGTCCCTGCCGGTGACATCACAAACTACCTGTACGGCCCGAACTACATTCCTGTATTCGTTGCGGCATACTGCGCCGCAAACTCGTCTGATCCAGACTGCGGGACGCACGGCACAACGCAAGCTAGGAAAAACCTCCAGATCTGTTTCTACGCACAACAATGCACTCCGCAACTGGGACCAGCTCTCTCGCCCCTGACGATCGCCAAATACGATCCGCTGCGCGGCGATCCGTTCTTCGAACTCGACATGCGTCTGGCAAAGAACATCCGGATTCACGAGGGTGTGAACCTGCAGCTCGTAGCGCAGGCATTTAACCTGACGAACCGCGCCAACTACGGCAACGATTTCAACAACAACATTGCCAGCGCTTCAACCTTTGGCCACCCCTCGGGCTTTATTAACCCGGCCAGCACCATCGTGCCGCTGGCGGTCTGGGGTGAATTCGGAGTCCGCTTGACTTTCTAAGGGCCCAGTCCTTTCTGGTGTACCAACCGAGCCTGGGCTGATTCGATTGAGTCAGCCCAGGCTTCTTCTTTTCGCTGGGGCACCTTAGTCCTCCCTTCAGGATCTTCACCCCACCCTCTTTCCTTGAAAACGGATCAATCGGTGCTGTTCGCTTGACCCCAACCACGCTGGCCCCTACAATGAATGATTCACCGTGAAGCATTTTTTCGATTTGATGAATTCTGTTACCAGCCCAGCGGGCACCCGCTGGGCTGCGCTGCTTTATGGCGCCTGTTTCTCGGCAGCCAATTCTTTTTCGTGAGGATGGAATGAGCGACGGTCCGATCACCGAGGGTCTTACTTTTGACGATGTGCTGCTACTGCCGGGCCGATCGTCGGTGCTGCCCACCGAAGTCGACACGACGACGCATTTTTCGCGGAAACTGCCGTTGAATATTCCGCTGGCATCCGCGGCGATGGACACGGTGACGGAGTCGCGGCTGGCCATCGCCATCGCTCGGCAGGGTGGCATCGGAATCATCCACCGCAGCATGCCCATTGAAAGGCAGGCGGAGGAAGTGGACCGGGTGAAACGCTCGGAAAGCGGGATGATTGTGGACCCCGTGACCATTTCCCCGGACATCACCCTGCGCCAGGCCCTGGATATCATGAATAAGTACAAGATCTCTGGCTTGCCGGTGACGCGAGGTTCGCGGCTGACGGGCATTCTGACCAATCGCGACCTGCGCTTCGAAAAAAATCATTCCCAACTGGTCAGCTCGGTGATGACCAAGGAAAACCTGGTGACCGTTCCCGTGGGCACGACGCTGGAAGAAGCCGAACGCATTCTGCAGAAGCACCGTATCGAAAAGTTGCTGGTGGTGGATCAGGACTTCAACCTGAAGGGATTGATCACGGTGAAGGATATCCAGAAGAAGCTGGAATATCCACGCGCGGCAAAAGACGAGCACGGGCGGCTGCGCGTGGGCGCGGCGGTGGGCGCGACGGGAGATTTCCTGGAGCGCGCGGTGGAACTGTCCAAAGCGAAAGTAGATGTGCTGGCGATTGACACGGCACACGGGCATTCCGTGCGCGTGATAGAAGCGGTCAAAACCATCCGGGAGCGCTTGCCGGAAATGCAATTGGTGGCCGGAAATGTCGCCACCTGCGAAGGCGCAAAGGAACTGATAGCGCTGGGCGTGGATGGCCTGAAGGTGGGCATCGGGCCAGGATCGATCTGCACGACGCGAGTAGTGACGGGCGCGGGCGTGCCGCAATTGACGGCGATCATGGAAGCAGCGAGGGCCGCGAAGGGGACCGACGTGGCGATCATCGCGGATGGAGGCATCAAATATTCGGGCGATGTTGCGAAAGCGCTGGCGGCGGGCGCGTCGTGCGTGATGATTGGAAGCCTGTTTGCGGGCACGGAAGAGTCGCCGGGAGAAACGATTCTGTACCAGGGCCGCACGTTCAAGTCGTACCGCGGGATGGGATCGACCGGTGCGATGGAAGCTGGATCTGCGGACCGTTACGCGCAGGAAGACGCGGAGCGCGGCAAATCTGTGCCGGAAGGCGTGGAGGGGCGCGTGCCTTATAAAGGTCAACTCGGGGCATTGACGGATCAGCTTGTAGGCGGACTGAAGAGCGGGATGGGCTACGTGGGCGCGGGCACTTTAAATGAATTTAGAGAGAAGAGCCGGTTCATCCGAGTCACCGCGGCGGGGCTGCGCGAGAGCCATGTGCATGACGTGATCATCACGAAGGAAGCCCCGAACTATCGCATGGAATAGAGGCGCGTGAGATAGAGCAGTATGGAAAACGTGCACAGAAAAAGAGAAGGAGCTGAATCCTAGTGGCGGACCCGCAGCCGTGGCGAACTCCTCGCCCGGCACCGAACCGCGCTGAAATTCGTTCGAAAACTTCCACGCCACGCGTGCTGGTGTGGCTGTGGGCGTGGTGGCCGACGATCGTGTGGGCTGGAGTGATTTTCTTGCTGTCCACAGACACTTTTTCCGCGCAGCACACGGCTTCAATTCTCGAATCGATTCTGCGGTGGATCTGGCCGGGAGTTACCCCGCATCAGTTTGCCGCCATTCATTACTTCGTTCGAAAGAGCGCCCACTTCAGCGAATATTTTGTGTTTTTTCTGCTGCTCTATCGCGCGGTGCGAGGCAGGCGCAGAGGCTGGCGCTGGACGTGGGGAATCGCGGCGCTTTTGTGCGCCGCGGGTTACTCCGCGCTGGATGAAATTCACCAAGCATTCGTGGCCAGTCGCACGGCTTCCGCCTACGATTCACTCCTGGATACGACCGGTGCATTCGCAGCCATGGGCGTGCTCTGGCTGTGGTTCCGGTGGCGAGGCACGCCACGCGGTGTTGAAGTGGCAACGGGCGAGACCCCGGCTGCATAATGCGAGCAATTTCGCGCCAGTTTTGACAAACAAGCGCCTTTTGACCGAAATGAAAAGCCCGCCCCAGTCAAGGAGGCGGGCTTTTGAATGCTCGGGATGCGCTGTTGAGAAGCTAGCGTTAAAGTGTCTCCAACGGTTAGCTCTTGGCTTCGGCGGGCTCTTCCTTTTTGGCCTTTTCTTTCTTCTCTTTCGCTTTGTACTCGTAGCCGATGAGTTCCAGAATGGCCACCTTGGCGTTGTCGCCGACTCGATTGCCCGCCTGGATGATGCGAATGTAGCCCCCCGCGCGGTCGGCAAACTTCGGCGCAATTTCGCTGAAGAGTTTCTGAGTGACGGCCGGCAGCATGATGTAGGAAGCCGCCTGACGCCGCGACTGTAGCGTGTCGCGCTTGCCCAGAGTGATCATTTTTTCCGCCACGGGACGAGCCGCTTTTGCGCGAGTCAGCGTGGTCGTGATGCGCCCGTGTTCGAACAGATTGGTAACCAGGCTGCGCAGCACCGCACGGCGATGGGCCGGCTGCTTTCCGAGTTTCGATCCTGAATTGAGATGTCGCATCGTCTCTATTTTCCTTGCGCCTTAGAGTCCGCCTCCGACCGTATCTTCCGGCGAAGGCGCGGCGGTCTGGCTAGGGAGCGGCGGCCAAATGATGCGGCCGTGCTCGTCGAACTTCATGCCGAGAGAAAGGCCCATCTTGACGAGGATTTCCTTGATCTCGTTGAGGGACTTGCGGCCAAAGTTCTTTGTCTTCAGCATTTCGTTTTCGCTCTTCTGGACGAGTTCACGAATGGTCTGGATATTGGCGTTCTTCAGGCAGTTGTAGGAACGCACGGAAAGCTCGAGCTCCTCCACGGAACGGTCGAGATGCTCGAGGCGAGGATCGTGCGAAGTGTCCTGCGGAGCTTCGATAGTTTCCACGGGCTCCTCGAAGTTGATGAAGATGCTCATGTGATCCTTCACCAGCTTCGCGGCAAAGCCGATGGCATCTTTGGGAGTGATCGCGCCGTTGGTCCACACCTCGATCATCAGCTTTTCGTAGTCGGTCATCTGGCCGAGACGAGCGGCTTCGACGGAGTAGTTGACCTTGCGCACGGGCGAGTGGACGCTGTCCACCGGGATGTAGCCGATGGGCAGGTCTTCGTCGTAGTTGCGGTCGGCGGCCACATAGCCCCGGCCATTCTTGGCGCGCATCTCGATCTGCAGCTTTCCGCCCTCACTAACGGTGGCGATGTACACGCTCTTGTCGAGCACCGCAAAATCCGCGTCTTCCTCGATATTCGCCGAGGTGATCGGGCCGGGCTGCTCAACGTTAAGGTAGATCGTCTTTGGCAGATCCGTGTTCAGCTTGATGGGCACCTGCTTGAGGTTGAGGATGATGTCCGTGGCATCCTCGACGACGCCGGGGATGGAAGAAAATTCGTGCAACACACCTTCGATCTTCACCGCGGTGATGGCTGCTCCTTCAATCGAGCTGAGCAAGGCGCGACGCAGCGCGTTTCCGACGGTCGTGCCCCAGCCGCGCTCAAACGGCTGTGCGGAAAACCGCCCGTACTTCTCGGTCAGTGATTCCAAATCTGATGCGAGGTGCTTCGGCTTTTGAAAACCCTTCCACATCGTGTTCCTTCCTTCCGGGCCGATGAAATCGGCCCTCAAACCAAAACCTGAATTCACCCTGTACCGCCGGGCCCGGAGGCGTCATCGCCCTCAGAAAGGCAGAGGCCGCTCTTTCGCCAGGACGCAGCTTATTTCGAGTACAACTCGACGATGAGCTGCTCGTTGATCGGCGGCGTCTGCACGTCTTCGCGCTTGGGCAGAGCCACGACCTTGGCCTTGAACTGTTCGCGTTGCTGCTCAAGCCAAGGTACCGCGTTTTGGCTTTGGGCGACGTTACGCGCTTCGAGAACCATCGCGTTCTGGTGCATCTTTTCCTTGATGGCGATTTCCTCCCCGACGCTCACGAGGTACGAAGGGATATTGACCTTTTTGCCGTTTACGCGCACGTGGCCGTGCAGCACGAGCTGCCGTGCCTGAGAACGCGAGGACGCCAGGCCCGCGCGCCACACGACGTTATCAAGGCGGCGTTCGAGCATGATGATCAGGTTTTCGCCGGTGTGGCCCTTAGTGCGCACGGCCTTCTCAAAGTAGTTGCGGAACTGCCGCTCCAGCAGGCCGTACGTTCGTTTCACCTTCTGTTTCTCGCGCAATTGCAGGCCATAACCCGCGACCTTGGGGCGCCGTGACTGCCCGTGTTGCCCCGGCACGAAATTGCGCTTCTCAATGGCGCATTTCTCCGTAAAGCAACGCAGGCCCTTCAAAAACAGCTTCTGCCCTTCCCGGCGGCATAGGCGGCAGACGGCATCTCGGTGTCTTGCCAAGTATGTTTCTCCTTTGCTTCGGACAACGATCAGCTTCCGGATTGTTTTGTCGTCATGCCGATCGCAAATTTCTATTGCTGCTCTGTATCCCCGACAAGCAAACAATATCCATCGGGATCGTCAATCCGAAACTCGCCATGCTTGGCATAGGCCGGATAACTGATTTCGCTAGGCTGCAATTCCTGCGCGATCAAGCTTTCCCGGTATGCGGCCACGCCATTGGCATACAGATAAAACAGGATATCCTGTGCCCCTGGATTCAAGGACCGGCCCGAACACACTAACATCAGCTCCGCACCGCCATTGCGCAGATGCGCCCACTGCAGCGGCCTGCCTTCAGGCGTCCATGTGTGCTCGGCAACAAAACCAAGCTTCGAGTACCAGGAAACCGAGTGCGCCACATCCGCCACATGGGCCATAGGCGTTAGAGCGGCCAACGGCTTAACGTTGGTGCGTGTCGTTGATGCCGAGGTTTCGCTCATTCAAATCTCCCCTATACCCGGCGGCGCTTGGGCGGACGGCAACCGTTGTGTGGAATCGGCGTGACGTCGCGGATCAACCCGATGTGCAAGCCCGCGGCAGCCAGCGCGCGGATAGCGGACTCGCGTCCCGAGCCCGGGCCTTTCACGCGCACTTCCACGCTCTTCATGCCGTACTGGTCGCGCGCGGCGCCTGCGGCAGCCAGCGAAGCCTGCTGCGCGGCGTAGGGTGTGCCCTTCCGCGACCCCTTGAAGCCGATCGCACCGGCGGAGGACCAGCACATGGTGCGCCCGTCAGGGTCGGTGATGGTGATCTGCGTGTTGTTGAACGACGCAGCGATGTACACGACGCCGTGCGGCACGACGCGCCGCTCGCGCTTCTTCTTAAATTCCTTTTTGCGCTTCGCTGCAGCCGGTTTTGCCGGTGCTCCGGTCTCCGGTGTTCCCGCAGCCGCCTTTGGTTCCTTTGCCACGTGTTACTCCGTTTCTGAATCCTCAATTCACTTTGCGCTGCAAACTAGATGGCAGCGCAATCTAGATTACAGCTAACCCTTCTTGCCGACGGTCTTCTTCTTCGCCGCGATTGCCCCCCGCCGCGGACCCTTGCGGGTGCGCGCGTTCGTGTGCGTCCGCTGGCCGCGAACCGGGAGATTGCGGCGGTGGCGAATGCCGCGATAGGCCTGAATTTCGATCAGCCGGCGGATGTTCATCTGAATTTCCTTGCGGAGATCGCCTTCCACGCGGCCTTCCTGTTCGATGGCCTGACGGAGACGGTTGATTTCATCTTCGGTCAGATCACGAATCTTTTTCGTGTGATCGACGCCCGCCTTTGCCGCGAGTCTTCTTGCGCGCTCCTGCCCAATGCCATAGATCGCAGTCAGCCCGATCCAAAGGCGCTTCTGCGGCGGAAGATCTACACCTGCGATGCGTGCCATGCCATTCTCCTAACCGGATTCCTCATCCCTGGCGCTGCTTGTGTTTTGGGTTAACGCAAATGACCCGCACCACGCCACGCCGATGGATTACCTTGCACTTGTCACAAATCTTCTTCACCGATGCCCGTACTTTCATGTGTTGCTCCTCAAAACTGCCGCTGAAGCGGCTCGCCGCAGAAGGCCAACCCTACAAAAACTCTCGCACTACTTGTAGCGATACACAATCCGGCCGCGCGTCAAATCGTAAGGCGAAAGCTCCACCGCGACTTTATCTCCCGCCAGAATGCGGATGAAATTCTTGCGCATCTTTCCGGAGACGTGCGCCAGGACCTGGTGTTTGTTCTCCAGCTCAACGCGAAACATGGCGTTCGGCAGCGGTTCGATGACCGTGGCCATCACTTCAATGGCGTCTTCCTTCGGATTTCCCGAGTCGCCTTTTTTCTTTTCATCGAACTGCTTGGCCATAATCTCCTGTTCCGCTCTGTCCATCCCTACCACGACGGCCCGGTCATCTCCTTTGGACGCGTCAAAATCCACGGCCCATTGGCGGTGACCGCCACGGTATGCTCGAAGTGCGCCGAAGGACTGCCGTCAGCGGTTTCCGCGACCCACTCGTCCCGCATCCGCACCTCCGGGCGCCCGGCATTGACCATCGGCTCGACCGCGATGACCATGCCTTCTTGCAAACGCGCGCCGTGTCCCTCCTCGCCATAGTTCGGTAGGTTGGGCTCATCGTGCATTCTCGTGCCGATGCCGTGCCCGACGAACTCCCGCACCACCGAAAATCCATGCTGCTCAACCCAGCTCTGGACCGCGTGTCCCACGTCGCCGAGGCGATTGCCGGCACGCATCTTGTCAATCGCGTGATCCAGCGATTCGCGGGTCACCTCCAGCAGCTTTTTCAACTCCGGCCGAACCTGCCCCACCGGAACGGTAACCGCAGAATCCGCGTAGTAGCCGTCCACTTCCATCCCGAAATCGATCGAGACAATGTCGCCCTCGCGCAATTTCCGTTTGGGCGACGGGATCCCGTGAACGATCTCGCTGTTCACCGAGGTACACAGCGCGCAGGGATAACCGCGGTATCCCTTGAATGCAGCCCTGCCCGGCCTTCCGGCGATTTTTTCCTCGGCAAGCTTCTCGAGGTCCATCGTCGTCATGCCTGGCTTGACCGCCCTTCGCAGTGCGGTCAAAACCTCATGCACGATGAGGCCTGCGTGGTGCATCCTCTGCAGCTCTTCCGCGCTTCGCAGGTGAATCGCCATCGTTCCTATTCCACGGCCCTTGTCGTGCCAGCTATCGCGCACCGCGCACGATCTCAAGCACCCGTTGCTTTACTTCCTCCACGCTCTTTGAGGCGTCCACGTCATGTAAGCGGCCCAGCCGCCGGTAATACGACACCAGTGGCTCGGTCTGCTTCTCATACGCCTGCAACCGCGGCCCTACAATCTCTTCCCGGTCGTCCGGTCGCTGCTCCAGCTCTCCACCGTCGTTATTGCAGCGCCCTTCCACCTTAGGAGGGCGGTCATAAATATTGTAAATCTCGCCCCCGACCTTGCACATGCGCCGCCCGGTAATGCGCCGCAACACCAGCGCCGGGTCCAGTGCGAAGTGCACCACCAGCGCTGGCCGATAGCCGTTCTGCCGTAGCAAAACGCTCAAGTACTGCGCCTGCGCAACGGTCCGCGGAAAACCGTCGAACACGAAACCATGCGAACAATCCGGCTGCTCGATGCGATCCCGGACCATTTTCAGCACCAGGGAATCCGGAACCAGGTCGCCACGCGCCATAATGGGCTTGGCTTCCATTCCCAGCGGTGTGCCCAGGCTGACATGCTCGCGAAGCATGTCGCCGGTCGAAAGGTGCGGCACACGATAAACCCTGGCCAACTCCTTCGCCTGCGTACCTTTCCCCGCGCCCGGAGGGCCGAGAAAGATCACCGCGCGGTCCAACCTCTCCGGGACCCGTGTTTCCGGAGCCACTCCGCTTGTCTCCCTCAGCGCCGACCGCGCAACCGGCCCTTTCTTGCAAACCCTTCGTAGTTCCGCATGACAAGCTGAGCTTCCAATTGCTGGACCGTATCCATCGCCACGCCGACCACGATCAACAGCGAAGTACCGCCGAAATAGAAATTCACCCCCAGACCCTTCAGGAACCAGGTGGGAAAGTGGCGGTCGAACCAGGAACCGATTCCCCAGCCGATATGGTCGAGGTGAATCCCCGCGATCATCCATTCTGGAAGCAAGCAAACTGCCGCCAGATAGACCCCGCCAATGAAGGTGAGCCGCTTCAGAATCTTGCTGACATGTTCGGAAGTGGTGCGGCCCGGCCGGATGCCCGGGATGAATCCGCCGTTCTTGCGCATGTTGTCCGCGAGTTCGGTCGGGTTGAACACGATGCCGATATAGAAAAAGGCGAAGAGCAAGATCAGCGTGATGTAGACCACGGTGTACAGAGGCTCGCCCCAGGAAAGATAGGCCTTGATGGAATCCACGAAAGCGTATTTGTGATTGAGCGCCAGCGCGATGGTTGCTGGAAACGCCAGCAGCGAGCTGGCAAAAATCGGCGGAATCACGCCGCCGGAATTGACGCGCAGCGGGAGATAGGAAGACTGCCCCCCCATGACGCGGCGCCCCACCACGCGCTTGGCATATTGCACGGGGATGCGGCGCTGGCCACCCTCCACAAAGACGATGAAGGCAATGACCGCGATCATCAAAAGGATCAGGAAAATCAGGCCTAGCAGGGTAAGAGGACCAAACGCCTGCGTGCGCGCCTTTTCGTAAAGATCCAGAATGCCGCGCGGCAGACCGACCACGATGCCGACAAAAATGATCAACGACATGCCGTTACCGATGCCGCGTTCGCTGATCTGCTCGCCCAGCCACATGATGAACGCCGAACCGGTCGTGAGCGTGAGAATGGTCATCAAGATAAAGCCCGGGCCGGGATGATAGACAAGATTAGGCTGCGACTGGAGCGTGCCCGCGATAGTCAGCGACTGGATGATGCTAAGCAGGATGGTCAAATAGCGCGTGTACTGCGTGATCTTGCGGCGGCCAAGCTCGCCTTCTTTTTGCAAGCGCTCGAGGTAAGGAAACACCACGGTCATCAACTGCAGGATGATCGAGGAGGTGATATACGGCATGATGCCGAGCGCGAAAATCGTAAGACGGCGGAAGTTGCCGCCGCTGAAGAGGTCGAAAATGCCGAGCACCGAGCCTGCGGACTGACTGAAGATGCGTTCCAACTCCGTCACGTTGATGCCGGGAGTGGGAATGTGCGCACCAATGCGGTAGACCGCCAGCAATGCCAGCGTGAACAGGACGCGGTTCCGCAAGTCTTCGATGCGGAACATGTTTTTCACGGCTTCGATGAATCGGTTCATCGCTGTTCCTTGAGACTTCTTATTAGGCTACCACCTCGAACGTGCCGCCTGCTTTGGTAATCTTTTCCTTGGCCGACGCGCTGAACGCATGCGCGTGAATCGCCAGCTTGGTGGTTAGCTCGCCATCGCCAAGAACCTTGATGGGGTCGGTGGCGCGGCGGACAAAACCATGCGCGCGAAGCAATTCGGGCGTCACCGTTTCGCCCGCGGGAAAAACGTTCAGTTCCGCCAGGTTCACGACCGAGTAAGACACGCCAAAGGGATTGTGGAAGCCGCGCTTCGGCATGCGCCGGTGCAGTGGCATCTGGCCGCCTTCAAAGCCGCGCCGCCGCGAATAGCCCCGGCGCGACTTCTGACCCTTGTTGCCTGAGCCAGCGGTCTTGCCAAGCTTCGATCCCATGCCGCGGCCCACGCGAACTTTGCGCTGGCGCGAACCCGCGGGTGGTTGCAAATTCGCGAGCGTAAAGGAACGGCGCTCCTTCGGTGCCGGGGTCGCCCTTTTGTGCTGGCCGCGCTTGCGGACGCCACCGCGACCTCTTACAGTTTTTCTCGCCATCTTTTTACTCCACTACTTCCACGAGGTGCCGCACCTTGTGAATCATGCCGCGCACGGCCGGCGTGTCCTGGCGTTCCACCACCTGATGCAATCTCCGCAAGCCGAGGCCGCGGATGGTCTGACGCATGTCATCGGTGCAGGCGATAAAACTGACCATCCATTTGATCTTTAACGTGCCGGGGTTTTTCGCCGCGGCTTTTTTCTGCGCGGTCATCCGTTGCTCTCACTGACGGCAGCTTTTTCCTTGGACGACCTGCCGCTGATTTCGTCCACTGTTTTCGAGCGTGTCTCGGCCACCTGCGCGGCGTCTTTCAAGCCGAGCAGTGCCGCGAAGGTCGCTTTAACGACGTTGTGCGGGTTGGAGGTGCCGATCGATTTCGTCAGCACGTTGGTGATTCCCGCGACTTGCATCACTTTGCGCACTGGGCCGCCTGCGATAACGCCTGTGCCGTCCGACGCGGGCTTCAGCAACACCTGCGCCGAACCGTAACGCCCCAGGACCTGATGAGGAATCGTCGAACCCTTGAGATTGAACCGGATCAGGTTTTTCTTGGCCTGCTCAATACCCTTCTTGATGGCCATGGGCACTTCGCGTGCCTTGCCCATACCGAAACCGGCGTGGCCGTGGTTGTCGCCGACAACCACAAGCGCGGAGAAACTCAGGTTTTTACCGCCCTTGACCACTTTGGTGACGCGATTGATGGCGATTACGTCATCCTTCAGATCCGAAGGATTCACGTCCAGGAGCCGGCGAACCGCTAGACTGTCCCGCAAAATTTGCTTCGACATAGGCTTAAAACTGTAACCCCGCTTCCCGCGCCGCATCCGCCAGCGCCTTGACGCGGCCGTGATACTTGTACCCGCCGCGGTCGAACACCACTTTGCTCACTCCTGCGGCTTTGGCGCGCTCGGCAATGGTCTTGCCGATGACTTTGGCCGCCGCGATGTTGCCGCCGCCCTTCAAATTCTTTTTCGTTTCCGCATCGATCGAACTCGCGGAGACCAGCGTCCTGCCGGAGCGGTCGTCGATCACCTGCGCGTAGATATGCCCGAGTGAACGGTACACGCAGAGGCGCGGGCGCTCGGGAGTGCCCTCGACCCGCGTGCGCACACGCTGGTGCACGCGCTGGCGATGCAGATCTCTGGATAGCTTGCGTACCGGTGCCGAAGCCACTGTCTCTCCTCCTTATGCTGCCGCGCCGCCGACCTTCGCG
>Ga0209377_1002390_pt1 | contig 12248 bp, 11 predicted proteins | sample GraSoiAngelo_141_FD_185898 | JGI IMG/M metagenome (GOLD analysis project Ga0209377, IMG submission 185898) | Grasslands soil microbial communities from the Angelo Coastal Reserve, California, USA - 14_0929_12_40cm (SPAdes) (version 2) | ecosystem: Environmental > Terrestrial > Soil > Grasslands ...
CGCTGCTCGATCGGGCTCTCAAGATGACCGGGAAGGCGAAGATCACGGACGCAGAGTTGACCAAGCGGGCGCACCAGTTCGTCGAGTCGGTGGAGAATTGGGGCCACTCGTGTTAAACGGGAAACCTAGAACGGAAAACGGGAAACGTGGTTGCCGTCACGTTTCCCGTTTCGCGCTTCCCGTTTTCCGGCTTGTTATTGATCTACCCAGGTACTCCGCACATCATAGGTCACATTGTACACCAGCTGATTGACGAGACGCCCGTACGCGTCATTCGGGTCTTTGGCCGAGAACGATGGCATCCCGCCAACGAATGACAGGCCGCCCACGTTCTCAGTTTCCGCCGAGCTCCGCCGCCACATCACGCCACCCGTCCGCGTATTCACGAGCCACACCGACAGCTCGACCGTCACGGTCGCCTGCATGTAGGGCGAGAAACCCGACGTCAGCGCGGCGTGCGGTTTCACGTTCGAGATTTTGAGATGGCCGAAGAACGCGACGGGGCAGCCGTCCGAGTCCGCGGCACGCTTGAACACGGTGGCCGAGTCGGCCGCCGTAAATTCGCGCATCTCGATGCCGCTTTGCGCCGCGAGGACGTACTCCTCGAAGCGCTGGGTCGCGAACTCGTGGAGATTGCCCTTCGCGTTCTCCACCGAGAACACGAACAGACCGATGTTTCTATGCGGGACGAGATTCAGCGTCGGAGGCAGCAGCACGCGTTGGTGCACCGGCCGGTGCGAGCCGCCGCAACCGAAGATCATCAGGGTGATGATGAAGCAGCTGACGACACGCATGACGCGCATACGGTCCTCCGACCGGGGAACTCGGAGCACAACATAATGAACGCCATTTTTGTGAGGGTGGCCTTGTGTCACACGCGCCAAGGCATTGAGAGATTTCTGGTTACGGCCTCTGGGGCGGCTCCCAGCGCTCGGTCGGTACGGTGCTAGGGACAGGTTGGGCCCGGATATAGGAGACGACTCTCCAAATCGCGCCTGCCGACATGACGCCACCGTACGCCGGCATGCCGCGCGGGCGACCGTAGAAGATCGACTGGAACAGCGATCCGTCTGAGCCGCCGTAGCGCCACCGTCCATCCACGAGGCTCGGCCCCACCCATCCCGTCGCGCCGGCGCCGTGGCAGCCGTCGCAATTCATCCGGGTGAAGATCTGCGAGCCGTCTGCAATGGATGCGGAATCCTTGGCGAACGGATTGGTGAGGTCGTCCGCTGGTGGCGCGTTGCCGCCCGCCGACACGTGCTCCGGGTACCGCACTGAGGGCGGCAACCCTTCGCCGCGGCTGCACGCCGCGATTACGACGAGGGCAACTACAGGCCGAAAATCCAGACCGTCCCTCCCTGGCTCGTGTGGCGCGCGAGGTCGGGAGCGAAATCGGCGGGCGGGCGCACATCGGCGGGGTCGTCGGAGCGGACGTCGCCTGAGAGCAGGAACCAGTCGCCGCCGATGCCCGCATACACCGCGATGTACTGCTTGCCGTCGGCGCCTCGGAACGAGATCGGCGCGCCAACGACGCCCGAGCCGACTTTGAACTTCCAGAGCGGCTTACCGGTGCGCGCATCCGCAGCCTTGAACCAGCCGTCGAGCGTCCCGTAGAAGACCACGCCGCCCGCGGTCACGACACTGCCGCTCCAGACCGGATACTTCTCCTTGATGCCCCAGACTTTGCGCCCGCGTGCCGCATCCCACGCGATGAACTCCCCCATGTTTCCGCCGGGACCGGCCATGTAGGGCGTGCTCGCGCCGATGTACGGCGTTCCGGGGATCCGCGTCACCTGCGACGCTTCGAAGTTCATGCAGAGGTTGTTCGTCGCGGTGTAAAACCAGCCTGTGCGTGGCGAATACGCCGCCGGCGACGCGGGACTCTTGCCGCCCTCGAGGCTCGGACAGATGCCCTTCACGTTGCCCTTGGAGACGCCGGTCGTCTTCGTGGTATCGAGGATCGGCAGGCCGGTTGTCCGGTTGATCCCTTTCGCCCACGTGACATTGGCGAATGGCTCCGCGACCAGCACTTCGCCGGTCGCGCGATCGAGCGTGTACGCAAAGCCGTTCTTGTCGAAGTGCACGAGCACCTTGCGCATCCGCCCGCCGACCACGAAATCGGCGAGGATCATCTCGGCGTTGGCGTCGTAATCCCAGCTATCGTGCGGCGTGAACTGATAGGCCCACACGAGCGTGCCGTTCGCTGGGCGGCGCGCCAGCACGCTGTTCGTCCATTTGTTCTCGCCCGGCCGCTGCTCGGTGTTGTAGGGTCCGGGATTTCCCGTGCCGAAGTAGATGAGGTCGAGCTGCGGGTCGTAGGAGATCCAGCCCCACACGGGAGCGCCGCCGCGCTTCCACGCGTCGCCGCTCCAGGTCGAGACGCCGATGTTCGCAGCACCGCCAAATGCGCCTCGCCCGGACTGCGCGAGCATCAGCGAATCGGGGCCCATGTTGTGTGCGGTCCAGAGAATCTTGCCGGTGGCAAGATCGAGTCCCTTCACCCAGCCGTAGATCCCGAACTCGCCGCCCGACGGACCGACGATGACGCGGTTGCGGGCGACGAACGGGGCCATGGGTGTCGTCTCGCCCTCCCCGATATCGCCGATTTGCGTCTTCCAGATCTCACGTCCCGTCTGCGCATCGACCGCGACGGTGTGACCGTCGAGCAGGTTATAGATGATCTTGCCGTCGGCGTACACCGCGCCGCGATTGATCGCGTCGCAGCAGGCGACGCCGACGGCGGCGGGATTCACGTCGGGGCGATACTTCCACCTCAGCGGATAGCCTTGCTGCGTGAGATCGAAGGCGTAGAGGACATTTGGGAACGGGGTTACCACGTACATCGTGCTTCCGACAACGAGCGGCTGCCCCTCATGCCCGCCGAGCACGCCGGTCGAGAAATTCCAGACGGGGCGCAGCTTGGCGGCGTTGGTTGGCGTGATCTGCGAGAGGCCGCTGTAACGGGTGGCGGCGTAATTCTTTGCCGGCATGGTCCACTGGCCGTCGTCCTGCGGCGATGTGCCTTGCAGGGCTGTGACAAAAAGCAGCGTGACGTAGGCCCGATGCATGGACAATAATGATAGCGTGACCCTATGAACCTCGCGCGGCGATCTGGGGCGACGACGCAGGACGTGTGAGCGCGTCTGGAGGACCCTGATTAGAGCGAACGCCGCGCATGGACGTGCGCGTCATGGCAGTAGTATGAGAAGTCTCTCATAAGAAGCAACAGGCCCTCCGCTTTTCAGTTCCTCCAGGTTCATTCTCCCGAGCAGCAATCACTGTCATTCATTCTCTCGGGAGGTTCACGTCATGACGAAGCAACTCACAACTCTGGCGCTCGCAGCCGTGCTCTTCGCGGCCTGCGAGCCGAACGGCGGAATTACGGAGCCGCAGGCGTCGATTCAGTCGGCGCTGGCGGGGCAGCAGAACCTGGACGGCGACAATGGTCCGGGCGCCGTGTACACACTCACCAACCAGGTCGCCGGCAATGCCGTGGCGGTATTCGCGCGCGCGGCCGATGGCACGCTCACGCCGGCCGGCACGTTCGCCACCAGTGGAGCGGGGACGGGCGCCGGTCTGGGCTCTCAGGGCGCCGTGACGTTGAGCAGCGATGGACGCCTCGTCTTCGCGGTCAACGCCGGCTCGAACGATGTGTCGGTATTTCGCGTCGGACCGCAGGGGCTTTCGCTGCTGAGTCGCACGCCGTCAGGCGGACTCCTTCCCATCAGCGTAACAGGATCTCGCGATCTCGTGTACGTCTTGAATGCCGGAGGCGCGGGCAACATCACGGGATTCAGGATCGATAATGCGGGAACGCTGACGCCGGTTGCTGGTTCGACGAAGGCACTGTCGAGCGCGGCCGCCGGTCCGGCGGAAATCTCGTTCAGCGCCGATGGACGGCAGCTGATCGTCTCGGAGAAGAATACGAACCTGCTCGATGTCTACCCCGTCGACGAGAATGGTGTGGCGGGTGAGCGGACGTCATTCGCCTCCGCCGGCGGTACGCCGTTCGGCTTCGCGGTCGGATCGCACAACCTGGTGTTCGTCTCCGAGGCCGCGGCTCCCGGCTCCGCGTCTTCGTACACGCTGAGGTCTGGCAGCCTGCAGCTCGTCAGCGGCGTCGTGCTGACGCACCGGGGCGCTCCCTGCTGGGCGGTCGTGACGAACGACGGGCGTTTCGGCTTCACCGGCAACGGCTCCGGATCGGTTTCGGGCTTCAGGGTCGCACCTGATGGCTCGATCCGGTTGCTCGACAGCGACGCCGCGACGACCATCATCGCGGGGGGGGTGAACGACATCGCGTTGAGTGGAAACAGCCGGTATCTGTACGCGCTCGGCACCAGTAGCCAGCAGGCGATCTACGCATTTCGGATTCAGAACGATGGCAGCCTAAAGTCCTTGGGACCGGTCGGCGGCCTGCCCGCGGGGACCCGTGGACTCGCGGCTTTCTAAATACCTAAAGGAGATACGTGCATGACGAAGCGCAGATCCATACTGGTGGGCCTGGCCATCGTGGCGGGTGGTCTGCTCTGGTACCTCTTCCGGCCAGACGCGCTCATCATCAGCAAGACGGTCAACGAGCCGTTCCCCGACAGCGCGCAGGCCATGTCGTCGATGGCAGCGTCGCCAGCGCTGGCGCACTCCTCGATGGCCAATGGCTCAAGCATGATGCAAGACTCGGGGATGGCGCAGCACTCCGGCATGATGCACGACTCGGGGATGGCCCACGAGTCGGAACCGGCGAGGCTCGCGACGGGCCAGTTCCATAGCAACGCGCACGAGACCAAAGGGGTGGCGACGATCTACCGCCTCAACGATGGCCGGCGCGCGCTGCGGTTGACGGCGTTCTCGACGTCGAACGGTCCAGATGTCCGCGTGTACTTGGTCGCGGCGAGCGACGTGCAGAAGGAAGACGCCGCAAAGCGGGCCGGCTTTGTCGATCTTGGGCCGTTGAAGGGCAATATCGGCGACCAGAACTATGACGTTCCTGCGGGGCTCGACCTGACGAAGTATCGGGCGGTGTCGATCTGGTGCCGGCGGTTTAGCGTGAACTTCGGAGCTGCTCCGCTTACCGAAGTGATGTAATCGATGAGATGCTGAAAAGGGGGCAGGGCCAATGGTCCTGCCCCTTTTGCCATTCTGGAGTAGCGTGCGGCAACGCCGCTAGGCGGCAGGCAGCCAGAGCGTGAAATTGCTTCCCTCGCCCACCGTGCTCTGCACGGTCATCCTGCCGCCCTGCAGTTCGGCGAGGAGGCGCGCAATCGCCAACCCCAGCCCGATCCCCCCCAGCTCGCGGCTGCGCGACTGGTCGATCCGATAGAAGCGGTCGAAGATCTTCTCCACGTGCTCGGGCGCGATCCCGGGGCCAGTGTCGCGTACCCGGACACCGACCTCGGTGCCGTTGCGGACGAGCGTGAAGGTAATAGTGCCCGCCGGCGTATAGCGCACGGCGTTGGAGGCGAGATTGAGGAGGATGTGCCGGGTGCGCCCGGCGTCGCCGATCGCGCTCACCGGCGTGGCCGGCTCGACACGCACGGAGAGCTGCTTGTCCATCGCCATCGCTTCGGTGATCTCGCGCACTTCATTCACCACGGCCGTCAGGTCGAAGGGGGCATGCGCCAACGCGAGCTGGCGGTTTTCCCCGCGCGCGATGAGCAGCAGCTCTTCGATCAGCTTGGTGGTTCTGTCCAGCTCACGCTCCATCGCCACCAGGGCCTCGCGCGTCTCTGCCTCCGTTCGTCCCTCCTCGGATGCCCACTGTACCTGCGCGCGGAGGTGGGTGAGCGGCGTGCGGAGCTCGTGACTCGCATCGGCCGTGAACGACTGCAACGCACGATGCGCCCGATCGACGCGCTCGAGCATGCGATTGATGCTCTCTGCAAGATCCGTCACTTCGGCTTGTCCGGTTGGGCTGGTCAGTCGGGTACCCAATTCCGACGGACCAATCGCCCGGGTTTCGCTGGTGACGCGTTCCAGGGGTTGCAGCGCCTCGTTCACGGCCTGGCGCGCGCCGCGCGCGGCGGCGAAGGCCGCCAGGGGCAAGAGCAGCGCCGCGGCGACAACGAGGACCCCAAGGGGCACCAGGTAGGACTGCCTGCTGGCGACGACGTAGAGATCGAACTCTCCCATGGCGCGATGCAGCACGCGGTAACGCCACCGCGCGCGCTCGGTGATCGCGGCAACGAGGGACGCCCGCATTTGCTCGGCGGACGCTTCGCTCGGCAGGCCCTCGAGGCGCTTCGCCGGCATCCCGGGAGACAGGTAGTAGACCTGCGGCATGCCGCCCGCATTCGTCGTGGTGCGGGTAATGACGACCTGGCCGCCCATGCCCACGAGCTGGTCGGCGAGCGCGGACGGCATCACACCACCGGGCGCGCTCGTGGAGTCGCGATACGCGCCGAGGAGCGATTGAATGACGTCGGCGGAATGCTCCAACGATCGGCGCAACGCCATCTCGGCTGCGACCGCGAAAATCAGGACGACGACGGCAGCGAAGCCAGCCAGGGCGGTCCAGGAGACGCGGCTGAAGCGGCGCGTCAATACCTGGCTGAGGCGACGCTCACTCACCGCTCCCTGCCTCCAACCGGTATCCCACGCCGCGAACCGTCTTGATCGGAGGAGTCCGCCCGCCAAAGCTCAGCTTCTTGCGCAGGTAGTTGACGTAGACGTCCACGACATTCGTCTCGGGGTCGAACTTGTAATTCCACACCGCCTCGGCGATGCGCGAGCGCGACACCGTGCGCCCGGTGTTGCGCATGAGGAACTCGAGCAGCGCGAACTCGCGGGGTGAGAGATCTACAATCCGTTCCTTCTGCGTGACCCGGCGCGCCAGGGGGTCGAGGGTGATGTCGCCAACCTGCAACGTGGCATCCTTGTGGCGCAGCTCGGCGCGGCGGATCAGCGCGTGCACGCGAGCGAGCAGCTCGGGCAGATCGAATGGTTTGGTGACGTAATCATCGGCGCCGCCTTCGAGCCCGCGCACGCGAGACTCGAGCTCGTCCTTGGCGGTGAGCAGGAGCACCGGCGTGGCGACACCGCGCTTGCGCAGCTCCGCGACGACACTGAAGCCATCGCGTCCGGGCAGCATCACGTCCAGCACCACGCAGCTGAACGTGGCTTCGAGCGCCCGTTCCAAAGCGCGATCGCCCGAATCGGTCTCCGTGACGCCGTAGCCTTCTTCGCGGAAGGCCTTGCTCAGGAAGCGACGCAGGTCGCGATCGTCTTCGACGAGAAGTATCTGCACGACGCTAACCTACGGCGGTCGCAAGCCGGCAGGCAATGTGAAGTCGATGAGAAAGCTCTAAGAAACACGCGATCCACTTCCATGCGGTGAGCGCCTCGGTACATTCCTGTTCATGAACATCGCTCTCCTCTTAGCGCTGACCACGGCCCTGGCGCCGGCTCCGCGTGACACCGCCACCTTCGCCGGTGGCTGCTTCTGGACGATGGAGCACGCCTACGACGACTTGCCTGGCGTGATTTCGGCGACCTCCGGATTCATGGGGGGCACCACCAAGAACCCGAGCTATGAGCAGGTCGTGGAAGGGAACACCGGCCACCTCGAGTCCGTGCAGGTGATCTACGATCCAGCCAAGATCAGCTTCGAGACATTGCTCTGGGCGTACTGGCACAACATCGACCCGTTCCAGGCGGACGGGCAGGCGTGCGACACCGGACCGAATTATCACACGGCCGTCTTCGTTCGAGGACCCGAGCAGCGGCGCGCCGCGAGCGCGACGCGCCAGGAGATCATCGAGCGGTTCCACAAGGACGTCGCGACGCAGATTCTCACGGCCGGCCCGTTCTATCCAGCCGAGGAGTATCACCAGGATTATGCGAAGAAGAACCCGGAGCGCTACGGGATGTATCGCGCCGGCTGCGGCCGTGACCGGCGGCTTCAGGCCATCTGGGGTGATGAAGCAGGGAAGGTCAGCATCTCACGGACAACAGGACTGACAGGGGTCACTCACGCGATGTATACCACGAAGCCGAAACCCAGCGACGCCGAATTGCGGCGCGAGTTGACGCAGCTGCAGTACGAGGTGACGCAGCACGAGGGGACCGAGCGCCCCTTCGCAAATGAGTACTGGGACAATCACAACGACGGCATCTACGTAGATGTCGTGTCGGGTGAGCCGCTCTTCAGCTCACGCGACAAGTATGATTCGCAGACGGGATGGCCGAGCTTCACACGGCCGCTCGAGCCGAAGAACATCAAGGAAAACACTGACCGCTCGCTGTTCATGGACCGCACCGAGGTCCGGTCGGCACACGCGGACTCTCACCTGGGCCACGTGTTCCCCGATGGGCCGAAGCCGACTGGGCTACGCTACTGCATCAACTCGGCGTCGCTGCGATTTATTCCCGTGGACAGTCTCGAAGCGGAAGGCTACGGCCAGTACCTGGCCGTGTTTCAGAAGAAATAGTCAGTTGGCCGACTGCCGGTCCAGGATGCTGACGGCGCGGTGCAGGCGATCGATGGCCGCGCCGAGGTCTTCGCTCGGTCCGGGCGTGAGCTCGCCGACCAAAGCAACTTCCTTCAACAGTTGAAGCGCGTTACGCACATGCTCGACCGGCCGTTCGCCGCTCGTGCGCCGGAACGTCCGGCCGCGCCGATCGAGCGTGCTGCGTCGGTCAGCGCCGCGGCGGCGATCGACCACCTGGCGCCGCTCCTCGGTCACTGTGCTCACCACGTGACGCCGCGCCTCAGCGCGGCGGTCGACGCCGCTGCGACGATCGGACCAAATTCGTGTGGAGGTCACGAGGGTTTGGCGAGGTCGGGGTATGCACCCAAGCTCAGGTCGGTGCGAGCCGCGGCCTGAATTGTCCGGGTACTGTTAAGAACCAACGCCGGCTGAGATGTTGGCAGCCCCTGTGCAACTACGAAAGCGGGGACGGCTCCGCACGCGAGCGTGAGGAGGGCCAGGTGGATCAGCTTGTACATGGGAAGTCCCCGTTTTGGGCCCGCCGAAGGTATCGCCCGCACGGGGTTTCAGCTAGGTGCAATGGATGGCAGAAACCAACCATTTCCCGTTTCGTAACATCCAAGTACCTGAATCCTTCGCCGGGACATCATGATGCCGCTATTGCCGGTCGTCGTCGTCGTGCTTGCGGTACAGACCTCGGTTAATCCCACTCCCGTCACGCCCGCGCTTGCGACGACGGCCGTGGCGAAGCGAACCGCCACCGCCATTGTGATCGATGGGAAGGACAACGACGAAGTTTGGCACACCGCTCAGCCGATTCGGGGGTTCCGGCAAATGGTCCCTCGCGAGAATGGCGAGCCGAGCCTCGAGACTGAGGCCAAAGTCGCCTACGACGACCACAACTTCTACGTGTTTGTACGGGCGTTTGACCCGCACCCTGACAGCATCAAGTCGCTCCTCGCCCGCCGCGACCAGCGCGTCTGCTGCGATCAAATCAAGATCGTCATCGATTCCTACCACGACCGCCGTACCGGTTTTGAATTCGCGGTGAATCCGGGTGGCGTGAAGCGCGACTATGCGATCTACGGTGACGGCGATCAGGAGGACGATGCGTGGGATGCCGTGTGGGATGTTGCGACACTGATCGACTCGCTCGGGTGGACCGCGGAATTCCGGATACCCCTGTCCCAGCTCCGCTATCCCCATGCGCCGAACAACACCTTCGGATTTGGGGTCTGGCGCGACATCGATCGGCGCGGCGGAGAACGCGTGAGCTGGCCGCTGTACCGGACCTCGCAGCGGGGGTTTTCCTCACAACTGGGCGAGGTCGTCGGGTTAGACGGTTTGGCCGCGCCGACCCGGCTGGAGCTGATCCCGTATGCCCTCACCAAGAATGAGCCGGTGGGCTACGCGCATACGCAGTCGGCTACGGCTGGCGGCGACATCAAATACGGGTTGACGTCGAACATCACCATCGACGCGACCGTGAATCCCGATTTCGGACAGGTCGAGGCCGATCCATCGGTGGTGAACCTCACTTCGTTCGAAACATTCTATCAGGAGCGGCGGCCTTTCTTCGTGGAAGGGACGGGCATTTTCAATTTCAACGTCGACTGCAATGTCGTGAACTGCAGCGGCGAAAACCTGTTCTACTCCCGCCGGATCGGCCACGATCCGGCCCGCATTGTCGGCGCGGCCAAGATTACCGGCCACCTTCCCGGTGGTCTGACGGTAGGTGCCCTGGAGGGCCTCACCAAGCGCGCCGTCGGAGACAGCGGCGATATCACGCTCGAGCCGCTGACGAACTACGCCGCGCTCCGGATGACACAGGACTTCCGCGCAGGTCAGAGCGCCGTCGGCTTCATGGCGACCGCCGTCAATCGCAATAACGACACGTGGACGCAGAACGATTTTCACAGCCATGCCTACGTCGGGGCTTTCGATTTCCGGCACCGCTTCGCGAAGGGCATGTACGAGCTCACGGGCTCCTTCGATCTCAGCACGGTCGGCGGAACTCCAGCCGTGATTGCCGCCACGCAGCAGAACTCGACTCATAACTTCCAGCGGCCCGACGACAACGTGCAGTTCGACCCGACCCGAACTTCCCTCGGCGGCAATGCAGAAGAGTTGTTGTTCACCAAGCAGAACGGGTTCATCAACTTCCAGACCAGTTACCAGCGGCGCTCGCCGGGGTTCGAGATCAACGATCTCGGTTTCCTGTATCAGTCGGATCAACAGGGCTGGAATAACTGGGCCTCCATGAACTGGAGAAAGCCCGTGCTGGTCTTTCAGCGGGCGTTCTGGAACTTCAACTGGTGGCAATACTGGACGGCGCAGGGGCTGGCGACGGAGCGGGCTTTCAACACGAACGTGCACGCGACGTTCAATAACCAGTGGAGCGTACACATGGGCGGCACCATCGCCGGTTTGGGCGATGTGTTCTGCGACCGCTGCGCGCGCGGCGGCTCGGCCTTCAGGGTCGATCAGGCCGTTTACCCGTGGTTCGGCTTTGTCGGCGACCAACGGCCGCCCGTCACGCCTGTCATGTTTGTCAACCTGGGCAAATCCGACGGCGGTCGTTCGACGCAGGTCAGCGCGAGCCCTGAGATCGATCTGCGGGCGGGTTCACAATTCCGCGGATCGGTGGTTCTCAACCTCTCGCATTACATCGGCGACCGGCAAGACATCAACTCGCAAACCGATGCCACCGGAACGCATTATCTCTTCGCGCATATCGATCAGCAGACGGTCTCGATGACGTTCCGAGTCGATTACACGGCCACGAATACGCTCACGTTGCAGGTGTATGCCTCTCCGTTCGTGAGCAAGGGCAAATGGTCGAATCTGCGCGAGCTGTCGGCGACGCCACGGGCTACGTCCTATGGCGATCGGTTCCAACCGTACGCGGGGACCATCCCGGAAGACTTCAACCAGAAATTCTTCAATTCCAACGTCGTGGTGCGGTGGGAATATCGTCCAGGTTCGACGCTATATCTGGTCTGGAACCAGGGCCGTCAGAACAACGAGCCGAACACGGGCAATCAGACGTTCGCCGACGATTTCGGCAAGCTGTTCAACTCGCGCCCACTCAATACGTTCTTGATCAAGGCGTCGTACTGGATCAGCCGCTAGCCCGCGCGGATTCCGAGTTCATCGATGTGCAGCAGCAGGTCTGCCGGGTCTTCATAGACCCGGTAGGCCCCCGCGCGCTCCAGCTCCTCCTGTCCATACCCGCCCGACAGCACACCCACGCCGAGCGCGCGCGCGCGCCGGGCGGCAAGCAGATCCCACACGCTGTCCCCAACGGCAATCGCCGACTCGGCCGGCACGCCCAGCCGCGCCGCCCCGGCGAGCCAGAGGTCGGGGCTCGGTTTCGCGTGCTCGACGTCGTCACGAGTGATGATCGGGACACCGGACGGCACGTCCACCAACTTCAAGAGCGGTGCCGCGCTCGCGAGCGCACCGCTCGTGGCGATGGCCCATGGGACCTGCATTTTCGTAAGGTGGTGCATCAAGTCCTTAGCGCCCGGAAGCGGCCTCACATCGGCCAGCTGCGCCGCAAACAATCGCGCGTGGTCTTGCCTGAGCTTCGCGGCCTCATGCTCGGTCAGCTCGTGCCCCGTCTCGCGCGCCAGGCTCTCGGCCAGCAATCCGCCACTCATGCCGATACGCCGATGGATACGCCAAACCGATAACGAGATCCCGGCCAGCTCGAGTGCCTTGCACCAGGCGATGGCATGCTGGTAGACGCTGTCGGTGAGGGTGCCGTCGAGATCGAGGAGAACGGCGGGGCGGGAGGTGATGCTGCTGGGCACGGCGGAA
>Ga0209377_1002391_pt1 | contig 12247 bp, 8 predicted proteins | sample GraSoiAngelo_141_FD_185898 | JGI IMG/M metagenome (GOLD analysis project Ga0209377, IMG submission 185898) | Grasslands soil microbial communities from the Angelo Coastal Reserve, California, USA - 14_0929_12_40cm (SPAdes) (version 2) | ecosystem: Environmental > Terrestrial > Soil > Grasslands ...
TCATCACCATCTCGGGCCTCGATGGCGCGGGCAAATCCACCCTGATCGAGCGGCTTCAGACCGGGCTCGAGCGGCGGGGCCGCCGCGTGGCCGTGCGCCATATGACCGACGATATCGGGATGTACGCCTGCCTGCGGTCCGCCCGGGACGCCCTCCTGCCGGCGGCCGCGCGCCGCAACGGCCGGGCGCACCGGCCGGCCACGGGTGCGCCTTCGCTCGCCCGTCGCGCCCGCAACGCGATCATTTGGAACAAGCCGTGGCGGCACCTCGTGTATGTCGTGGACCTCTGCCTCTTTTGGGGCTACCGGCTCTACCTCGAGCGGGCACGCCGCCAGATCCTCATCATGGACCGGTACTTCTACGACACGCTCGTGGACGTCGCCGATGGTCGCCATTGGGGGTTGCTCCGCCTGCTGGCACGGCTCACGCCGACGCCCGACCTCCCCGTCTTCCTCGATACGAGCCCCGAGGAGGCGTACCGTCGCAAGGCGGAGTATCCACTCGCCTACCAGCGGATGCGGTGGACCGCGTACCAGCGGGTCCGCCCGTGGGTCCGCACGGCCGTCACGCTGTCGAACGCAGACCTCCAGAGTGCGAGCGCGACGCTCCACGGCCTGGTGATGGATCGGATCGGCGCCACATGACCCTCTCGCGCGAGGCCCCCCACGCCGCCCTGGTGGTCCGCCTCCTGTTGGAGGATACGCCACCACGCGCCGCGGTGGCCGCCCTCGATTGGACGACGCTGCTGCAGGTCACCGAGCGGAGCAGCACGCTCATCCGCACGGTCGAGCGGCTCGCCGCGCTCGGTGAGCAAGCGCCGGCGTTTGTCGCGACGGCCGTGGAGCGGGAGCGGCAGCGCGTGCGTGAGGCGTTCCAGCTGGCCCGTCGCATCGCGGCGGCGTGCGACGCGCGCGGCATCCCCGCCCTGTTCCCCAAGGTGTTCCAGCACTACCCCGACCTGGGCGACGACCTGGACCTGCTGGTCGTGTCGCCGTCCCGACGCGTCGATGCCGTCATCCTCGAGGGGCTCCGGGCCGTGCGGCGGCCCGGCGATTGGGGGAGCCGGATCGCGGGGAGTGTCAGCTATCAGGTAGAGGAATGCAGCACACCGCTCGATATCCAGCACGGTCGCCTGGGCGTCGCCGGTGAGGAGACCGCGTTCCCTGCCATCCTCTGGAGGGAGCGGCGTCGGGTCGTCGTCGCGGGACTCGATGCGTTCACCGCGTCGCCCGAACACCTTCTCGTGCTGCACGGCGTGCAGCGCGTGTATGGCCGGCTCGGCATCGACCTGGCGGACGTGGCCGCCGCTGCCACCTTGATGCGCCGGCCGCTCGACTGGGACGGCATCCTCGACACCGCCGCACAACTCGGCGTCCTTCCCGGCCTCGGCGCCTTCCTCGGGTACGTGGAGCAGATCCATGGACGCCTGTTCGGTCGGTGGCTCCTGCCGCCGGGGCTTCGGTCTCGGTTGCAGCTCGAGCGGTGGGGCGGCATCGCGTTCCACAAAGACGTCTACCGGCATCCCATGATTCGCGTCAACGGCGCCCTGTACGGGCGCCGCCTGGTCACGGCGCTGGCGACTCGCCAGTGGGCGACGGCGCTGCGCGTCTGCCTCGTCCCACTCATCGGCCTGGTGCGGGCGCTGCGCCACTTGCGCCGCGTGCGCCAGGCGACACCCGACGCCGTCGCCCCCCGCGGGGCGCTCCGGTCGGCTGCGATATCGAACGGAGGAGAATTGTGACGACGCTGCTGCACCTGTATCACGGTCTCCCCATTCCCCTGCGATCGGCGGCCGCGACGGCCCGGGGCTTCTACCTGCGATACTGGCGGTACGGAACGCGAACAGCGCGCCTGGTGGAGGAGGCGCTCGAGCGCGACACCTGGAGGCCCGCGCGCTGGCAGGAGTGGCAGCAAGGCCAACTCGCTGAGGCGCTGCACCGCGCCGCCACCCGGGTCCCCTATTACCGCGAGCAATGGTCCCTGCGCCGGCGTCGCGGGGATCGCGCCTCGTGGGAGGTGCTCGCCAACTGGCCCATCCTCGAGAAGGAAGCAGTGCAGCGATACGGCCCGGCGTTCATCGCCGACGACTGCGCCCGCTGGCGCATGATGTGCGAGCGAACGAGCGGCACCACGGGCACGCCGCTCGCCATCTGGAAGACCCGCCCGATGCTGCAGGAGCTCTACGCGCTTTCGGTCGCCCGCACGCGCCGCTGGAACGGCGTCAGCACGAACGATCGGTGGGCCGTGCTGGCGGGTCAGTTGGTCGTGCCCGTCGCGCAACGCAAGCCACCGTTCTGGGTGTGGAACGCCGCGCTGCGTCAGCTTTACATGTCCACGTATCACCTCGCCGTGGATCTCCTCCCGCACTATCACGCGGCGCTGTTGCAGTACCGCATCGGCTATATCGCCGGCTACGCCTCGTCGCTGTATGCCGTGGCGCTCGAGGCCCTGCACCTCGGGCGGCAGGACCTCCGCATGGCGGTGGCCCTCTCACGCGCTGAACCGCTGCCCGACCATCAACGCGTCGTGATCGCGGAGGCATTCCATTGCCCCGTGCGTGAGACGTATGGGATGGACGAGAACGTCGCGGCGGCGAGCGAGTGCCCGGAGGGCCGTCTCCACACCTGGCCCGAGGTGGGCTGGATCGAGGTCGTCGCCGACGGACGTCCGGTCCCACCCGGCACGCCCGGAGAATTCCTCGGCACCAGCCTGCTCAACCGCGGCATGCCGCTGGTGCGCTATCGGATCGGCGACCACGGACAGCTCGCCGACCCCGCAGAGGTGTGCGGCTGCGGACGTGGCCTGCCGGTCATCGGCGGCATCGACGGTCGGACCAACGACCTCCTGCTCACCGCCGACGGGCGGCCGGTGTTCTGGCTCAATCCGATCTTCTACGAGATTCCCGTCCGGCAGGCGCAGATCATTCAGGAGACCTTGGAGCGCGTGCAGGTGCGCTACGTCCCGGGCCCGCACTTCACCGCCCAGTCCGCCGCCACGATCGCCCAGCGGCTGCGCTCACGGCTCGGCCAGGTCCAGGTCGTGCAGCAGGCCGTCACCGAGCTGCCCCGGAAGAACGGGAAGCTGCGAGCCGTGGTCTGCCAGATTCCACCTGCGGAGCGGGAGGCGATTCTGCGGCGCGCCGCCGGCGCGGACGCGCCAACCGCCGGGAGGCCCGCTTGACGCCGGGTGCGCGCATCCTCGTGCTGGATGGCCAGACGAACCAGGCGCTCGCGTGTGTGCGGTCGCTCGGCCGCGCAGGCTACCGCGTCCTCGTCGCCAGCCAACGGCGCTGGCCGCTGGCCGCGTGGTCGCGCTACAGCCGCGGCGGCTTTCGCGTGCAAGGCCAGACCGTGGCGGCCTTCGCACGGCTGCGCGCGTGGGCCGAGCGCCAACGCGTCGACGTCGTGCTGCCGCTCACTGAGCGGGCGTGTGTCCTGTGCAATGCCGAGCGTGGGGCGTGGGAGGCCGCCGGGATCACCGTCGGCTGCGGCCCCGACGTCATGTTGCTGCCGGCGTTCGACAAGGCCCGCACCGTCGAGCGGGCCTCCCGCTGCGGCGTGGCGATTCCGCCCACCCGCGCCCCCGACTCGCTCGCGGCGGCCCGCTTGGCCGCCGAGGCGGTGGGGTTCCCGTGCGTGGTCAAGCCGCGCTTCAGTAATGCGTGGGACGGGTCGGGGTTTCTGCCGGATCTCGGGACGGCCTATGTGGCGCGGCAGGAGGACCTGGACGCCGCCGTCCAGGTGCGCCGCCAGGGCGCGCACTGGCCGCTCATTCAAGGCTTCGTTGCGGGACAGGGCAAAGGGGTGTTCGCCCTGTGCAACCGGGGCGAGGTCACTGCGTGGTTCGCCCACGAGCGGCTCCGGGACGTCCGCCCCTCCGGCTCCGGAAGCAGCCTGCGCCGCTCGGTGGCCCTCTCCGCGCGCCTTCGAGACCCTGCGGCTCGCCTGCTCGCGGACCTCGAATGGCATGGGCCGGCGATGGTCGAGTTCCGGGACGACGGAGCCGGTCCGCCCTGCTTGATGGAAGTGAACGGCCGCTTCTGGGGCTCGCTCCAGCTGGCGATCGACGCCGGCGTGGATTTCCCCGCCCTGTGGCTCCGCATCTTGTGCGGTGAGACCGTCGCGCCGACCTCGGGCTACCGTGAGGGCGTCACCGTCCGCTGGCTATGGGGCGACGTGAAGCGCTTCCTCCACATCCTGGAGGGGCCCCCGCCGGGCTACCCCGGCCGCTATCCGACGCGCTGGGAGGGGTTGCGCGAGCTGTTTGGATCGCAGCCTGCGGGAACGCGTCTCGAGGTGTGGGACCGCACCGATCCGTGGCCCGCCGTCGGCGAATGGATGGAAGGCCTCCGCGATCTGTTGACCCGTCGCCAGGCGAACGGCCGTGCGAGCACGCTGCCCGGATCCAGCGGGCGCTTCAGCCTTGCGAGGTGAGGGATGCCGAGCCTGGACTTCCACGAGGTGGCCGCGCTCCCGCGACTCGCATGGCTCGCGGTCGTGGAGCGGGGCGCCGCACGGGCGCGGGTGTTCCACGGCCCGGCGGTCGAGTGCCGCGACCGTTGGATGGTGGAGGGGGTGTGGGATGGCGACTTTGCGGCCGGTGGGTTTCACGACAGCCCGCACTTCTTCGGCAGCGGCATCCGGGTCGATGGGGATCGCCTCCTCTTCGTGCCGTCGAGCGCGCTGGTCGACCGGGTGCTCTATTGCGAGGACCGAGGTCGCGTGGTCGTCTCCAACAGCCTCGTCCTCTTGCTCGCCTTCACGGGCGCCCGCCTCGATCCCACCCACGACTACCGCGTCGAAGCAACGGCCATTCGCCAGGGGGTGGCGGCATATCGCCGGGAGTTCGTGGTGGTCCATCCGGAGATCCCGTCGTTCATCCAGGTCTACGACGAGTGCCTCGTCGTGGACCGCGATGGCGTGACGTTCGACGCGACGCTGCGCGCGTCCCCGCCAGTCCAATCCTACGAACGATACCGGGCCGCGGTCGCGGAGGCGCTGCTCCGCCTGAAAGGCAACTACTCGAGCCCGGACCGACGAGTGCCCATGACGGCATTCCTGACGGTGTCGTCGGGCTACGATTCGGCGGCGGCGGCCACGCTCGTGCGGGACCTGGGTATCGAGACCTGCTTCACCGCGCGACGCTCGAACTCCTATCTGCCGCGGTGGCTCAGCCCTTCATCCGTGGTGGACGACGGCACCCCGATCGCCGGCGCGCTCGGGCTGGACGTCACCGCGCTCGACGTCCGTCGCTCGCAGGTCACCGAGGACGAGATCTTCTTCCTCGCGGCGGGCTGCCCGCAACCGGCGCTCGCGTTCCACTCCATGACCCGGCTGCTGGAACGACGACCGGGGATCGGCGTGCTCTTCACCGGCTTCCAGGGGGACGAAGTCTGGGATGTCTTGTGGGAGCAGCCCTACCACCGGCGGGGCACGCTCCGCGGCGACGGCGCGGCGCTCGGCCTGTCGGAGATCCGCCTCAAGAGCGGCTTCATCAACGTCGCCGTGCCCGCCGTTGGCGCGCGACGCATCCGGGACGTCGCGGCCCTCGGGGTCGCGCCGGCCATGGAGCCGTGGCGGATGCACGACGGCTACGATCGTCCGGTCCCGCGGCGTATCGTGGAGACCGCCGGGATCGGGCGCGGCAGCTTCGCCCGACGCAAGAAGGCCGTGGTGCAGGCCTACGCATACCCCGTGAACGCGGCCTTGCGCCGCGCGTTCTTCCGGTGGCTCCGGGAGCGGCGCCGCCTCACTCCCGCCTTCGTCTATCTACACCTGGCCCTGAACCGCGTGCTGTTCTTCCTGGTCAGAAGCCCACAGGCACTCTGGCTGCGCGTGTTTCGGCCGGCGCCCCGCCACCGCCCTCCCACTCCTCACGTGTTCGTGTGGAAGCAGGTCGATCTCCCGGGGCTCATGTTTCGCTGGGCTGCGGAATCGCTCGCCGCCCGCCTCGCCCCCGCCCTCGACGGAGCCGACGCCACGAAGCAGGCGCCGGTCGCTCGCTGATGCGGTTCGCGTACGCGCTCATGCGCGACTGGCCCCCGCTGGCGTGGCTCGCGCGCTGCAGCCCGACCCGCCCGGTCGTCGACGTCTTCCACGGGCCGGGCGTCGAACGGACGGCGCAGTGGTTCTGCGAGGCCGTCTGGGCAGGCGCGTACGAGACCGGGGGGTTCGACCACACCGACGTGGTGTTCGGCTCCGGCGGGCGGCTCCGGAACTCGACCGCTACGTTCGTCTCGTCGGGCACGACCGTGGATCGACTCCAGTCGCTGGAGACGACGGACGCGACCTGGGTGTCGAACTCCCTACCGTGCCTGCTCGCCGCTGTCGGGGGAGAGCCCGATCCGGCCTACGGCGCGTACTTCCGCGATTTCGGCTCCATCAAGCACGGGCTACGGCGCTACCGGCGCACGCTGGCCACGTCCGCCGGACGGGTGACCCTGACGTACTATCACAACCTCCTCTGGACCGACGGGCGCCTCGTCGAGGCGGCAAAGCCCGCTCCGACCCGCGACTTCTCCGGGTACAACCGGTATCGTGACTTCCTCGCCGCGTCGCTGGATGCGCTCGCGCAGAACCTGGCGGACCCGGCGCGCGCCTGTCCCTACGCGATGCTGGGCACCATCTCGTCGGGGTACGACTCGCCCACGGTGGCGGCGCTGGCCCGGGCCAGCGGCCTGCGCGAAGCCGTCTCCTTCGCCACGGCGAACGACGACGCGCCGGACGACGGCGCGGCGGTCGCGGCGGTGCTGGGCGTGCGCGTGCGCTCGCTGTCACGGAACGCCTGGCGCGCGCGGGATCTGGGGGAGGTGCCGTTCCTCGCGGCGGACGCAAAAGGCGAGGACGCCTACATCGGCGGGGCCGAGCGGTTGCTCCGAGGACGCGTGCTCCTCACCGGCTTTTTCGGCGACAAGGTATGGGACCCGAGCGGCGACGGCCGAGAAGGCGATCTGGCGCGACACGATCAGTCCGGCCTGGCGCTGACCGAATACCGGCTCTGGGCCGGGTTCATCCATTGTCCCGTGCCGTACCTGGGCGCGCGGCAGACGCGCGACATCAAGGCGATCAGCCGCTCTCCGGAGATGACCCCGTGGGCGATTCCCGGCAGGTACAACCGGCCCATCTGTCGCCGCATTGTGGAGGCCGCGGGGGTGCCGCGCGAGGCCTTCGGCATCCGCAAGAAGGCGGCATCGGTGCTCTTCTTTGTCGAGCCACCGGGCTTGGGACCCGACGCGCGCGCCGATTGGGGCCGCTGGGTCGCCGAGCATGCGGACGCGTGGCGCACCCGGGGCCGCCGCCCCCCGCGCCTCACCGCGCGCCCGGCCACCTGGCAGGTGATCGCGCAGGTGGGAAGTCGGCCGTTGCGGGCGCTGGCGGCTGCGGCGCCGCGCCGGCTCGGCTTTCTCCGTCCGCTCGCGGATCGCCTCGCCGGTCTGGCGCGGCACGCCCCGTCGTTCCGTCACGTGTTTCCCTGGGCCCTCGCGCGCATGCAACAGCGCTATGCGGCGGTCTCCTCCACCGTGGCCCGCGCATGAGTCAGTTTCCGTTCGTCTCGATCATCCTGCCCTGCCGCACCGAGGAGCGGTACATCGGCCCGTGCCTGGAGTCGATCCTCGCGACGAGCTATCCGCCGGATCGCTTCGAACTGCTCGTCGTGGACGGGCGGAGCGACGACGGGACGCGGAGTGTCGTGGCGCAGCTGGCCGCGGCGCATCCGCAGATTCGCCTGCTCGACAACCCGCTGCGGATCACCCCCGTCGGGTTGAACATCGGCATCGAAGCGGCCTCCGGTGAGATCATCGTGCGGATGGACGCACACGTCGCGTATCCCCCGGAGTATCTGCCCTGGCTCGTGACCGCCCTCCAGGAGACGGGCGCCGACAACGTGGGCGGCGTGATCGTGACGCTCCCGGCCGACAACACGCCCATCGCCCGTGCCATCGCGGTCGGGCTCTCGCACCCGCTGGGGGTCGGCAACTCGTACTTCCGCATCGGGGCGCGGGAGCAGCGGGACGTGGACACCGTGCCCTTCGGGTGCTTCCGCCGGGAGGTGTTCGATCGCATCGGGATGTTCGACGAGGATCTGCCGCGGGGGCAGGACGAGGAGCTCAACTTCCGGCTGATCCAGCGCGGCGGCCGGGTCGTGCTCCTGCCGAACGTGCTGTCCTATTACTACGCGCGCGGCTCGTTGCGGATGCTCGCGCGCATGTACTACCAGTACGGGTACTTCAAGCCACGCGTCGCACAGAAGGTCGGTGCCATCATGACCGCGCGGCAGCTGGTGCCCGCCGTGTTCCTCCTGAGCCTACTCGCCGCCGGCGCGGCAAGCGCCTGGTGGCCGGTGGCGGGCGTGGTTGGCCTCGGGATCGCCGGGAGCTACGCCGCGGTGGTCGTGGGCAGCGCCGCGCTCGCCGCCGCTCACCACGGACTGGCGTGCGCGCTCATGCTGATCGCGGTGTTTCCCGTGCTGCACGTCAGCTACGGACTCGGGTTCCTCGCGGGGGCGCTGCGGCTCCTCCTCCGACGGCGGCGCGGACACCCGGACGCCACCGCCTTGCCCGCCTCCCGATGACCCGGTTGGCGCCGACCGCCCATCGCCCCGAGGTCGCCGGGTTCGCCTACCATGACGTGACCGACGAGCCAGGGACCTCCGGGTTGCAGCGCCCCGGAGCCGTTCCCTACAAGCTGGACCGCCTGGCCTTCGCCCGGCATCTGGACGGTATCGCGTCGAGTGCGGTAGCGCCGGAGCTCGTCACCCAGATCGACCTCGCGCGCCCCGGCCGTCATGTGCTGCTCACCTTCGACGATGGCGGCCGCAGCGCGCTGCACATCGGCGACGAGCTGTGCCGGCGCGGTTGGCGGGGGCACTTCTTCGTGGTCACGAGCCTGATCGGCACCGCCACGTTTCTCGACGCGGCCGAGGTGCGCCATCTCCGGAGCGCGGGGCACGCGATCGGCAGCCATTCGCACACCCACCCCGACATCTTTCGGGAGCTGCCGCTGGAGCGGATGGTCGAGGAGTGGCGAACCAGCTGCGACATCCTCACCGACATCCTCGGCGAGCGGTGCGACACCGCGTCGGTGCCCGGCGGCGACGTGTCCCGCCTGGCCCTCGAGTCGGCGGGCGCCGCCGGCCTTCGCTACCTCTTCACCTCCGAGCCGTGGCTGGCGCCGCGCACGGTGGGCGACTGCTGGGTGCTTGGCAGGTTCTGCCCGAAACGGGAGACGCCGCCGGAACGGGTGCGAGCGCTCGCGCAGTTCCGCGGCTGGACCAGGGCGCTGCTCGTGCGGGAGATCAAGAACGTGGCGCGCCGGACCTTCCCGCGACTGTATCGCCGCTACGTGCGCCGGCTGACGGCACCGGCGTAGGCGCAGCCGCTACGGCGCGGCCGGCCGCAGCAGAACGAAAACGTCGAAGCTCGGGCCCGTCTGCGGCGGTGTGGGCGTCGTCCGGCCGATGGGGAGCGGGGCGGGCACGCCGCCCATCGGAATCGCGATCGTGCCGCCGCCAGAGTATGTCCCCTGCGACACCGGTGCGCCGTAGAAGTCCTGGACGTTGCGCACCTCGTACCTGTCCCCCGCAGTCAGTAATCCAAAGACGTCGACAGTGATGCTGCTCCGTGCTCCCCAGTTGTAGACGACGATGTTGGCGCGGCCGGGCTCGTAGGCGTTCGGCCGGACCACGACCTTCGGCGTTGTGGGGGCCGCGACCCCCGCCTGGTCGGTCGCGCCCAACCCCGTCAACCGCTTCCAGGTCGCGAAATCGTAGAGCGTGCCCTGATAGCGCCACGCCATCGCTGCCGGGTCGCGCACGAATGTGTTGCCGGCCCACTGGTAACCACCGACGGACGGTGCCCCCAGATCCACCATCTCGCCCTGACCCAGAAATGTGTTGCTCCCGATCGACGCCGTTCGCCAGTCGTCCACCTGCAGCCCGCTCTCACCCCCGGCCCCGTAGTTCCCCTGTGCCACGATGTCCCGGTTGTCCTCCCCTACAAATCCCAAGCGCAGGTTGTTCCCCGCGGTGCCTGAGAAATACAGCAGGTTGTCGATGGCGCTCGAGCTCTCGGTGGTCGTGTCAGCGCCGATGAGGAGGTTCGAATGCCTCGGCCCATTCACCGAGATCGTGCCATTGTTGAACGAGACATTGCCGACCACGTGCACGTTCGTCAGCCTCGGGTGGTTGGTCGTCGCAAAAACGTGGATCCCGAACCCGAGATTGTTGAAAAAGACGTTGTCCTTGATCCATTTCACCGCGTTGTCGCTCGGCGCGTAGATCCCGTGGTCCAAGTCCTCGTGGGTGCCGTTGTTGTACACGATGCAGCCGGAGACTTCGGCATACCCGTCCGTGGTGCGATGGTTGATTCCCTGCCGCCCGGCGTCGTGGATGACCATGTTGATCAGGCGGGACCCGGACGCGTAAACCTCCACGTCACCTGGCAGGGACGCATTGCCGAGCGGATCGGACTGCATGACCTCGAGGCCCCAGAACCAGACGTTCGCCCCCTCCACCCGCAGGTGGCCGTCGATCGTCGCTCGCTCGCCCGGATATTGGCGCACGATGATCGGGGCGGACGCGGCGCCGGTGAGCGTGCTCGTGAACACGCCGGGGTACGTCCCAGCGCGCAGCCAGACCGTGTCTCCCGGCTGCACCTGGCCGCTCGCGCCGGCGAGACCCGTGACCAGGTCCCACGGCCGGGCCGCGGTCCCGTCGCCGCTGCCCGAGCCGCTGGGCGTCACGTAATGGGCGACAGGCGGGGGGAACGGCGGCGGGCCCTGGCTGGTGCCGCACCCGGCGCCGGCGAGTACGGCCGCCCGCAACAGGCGGCCCAGGGCCTTGGCAATCGTGACCTGCATAGCACCTTTGCCTCGAGCTCGAGGTCACATGAGGCAAAGTCCGTGCCGGTTGTCAAACGTCGTGACCCTGAAGACAGCACAGCCCGGCCGCGCGAACGGCGCGGCCGGGCTGCTCCGCTTCTGTGGCGACGGGGCGTCAGCGCTCGTACGCGCCGATGTCGGGCCCCGCTCCCTGCGGCCTCACCTGCCCGTCCATGGCGTACCTGAGAGAGTACGCCAGCAGGGCCCGGTTGATCGCCGGGCTGCCGGTCAGCAGATGGACGTCATGCCCCCCCAGATTGGCGAACAACGGGTCGGCGAAGGTGTTGTCCGTGATCACGCTCGACGTGCTGTTCTCGATGGCGTTCCAGGAGCTGTTCGGCGAGAACACGATGTTCCGCATCACCACGTTGCCGTTGCCGCTCAGGATCTGCATCTGCTGGTTGCCGGTGTTGTACGCCACGATGTTGTTGATCACCGTGATCCGGTCCGAGCTGCTCGACAGATAGACCCCGGAGTTGCCGTTGGTGACGAACGAATTCTGCGCCACGATCACGTCGAGGGCACCCGGATACAGCTGGATGCCGTGACCCCGGTTGTGCTCGAAGACGTTTTCGGCCACGACGTTGCCGCCACCATTCGTGCTGCTCCAGTAAATCCCGTGATCCACGTTCCACGTCGAGGAGCCGGTGCACGGATCGTTGGCGATCGTGAACCGCCCGTTGTCGTGGATGTAGTTCGCCAGGATCTGGATGCTGCTCACGCCCGCGAGGTAGATCCCCGCGTGGTAGTCGTTGTTGCGGATCTCGTTGTGTGAGATCTCCACATCATGACCGCCCGAAAACTCGATCTGCATCGCGCGTCGCTCCGTGCACGACGTGACGTCGCGACTGAGCGGCCCCTCGATGATGAACCCGGACAGCCGGAGATAGCTGCCCGTGATCTTGATCCAGCCGTGGATGACCGGCTGCTCCCCGGGGTAGGCGACGATGGAGCACGGGCCCGTGGCCGTGCAGTTCACGCTCCAGTATTGCGAGTCATTGCTGGTGCCGAACGTGCCGCCCGTTTCGTACGTACCGGCCCGCACGTAGGCAGTCTGGCCTGGTTGCAGCGCGTTCATCGCCTTCTGGATCGTCTTCCAAGGCTGCGCCAGGGTGCCCGGGTTTGCGTCGTTGCCGGTCGTGGCGACATAGAACGCCGCGCCCGTCGAAGCCGCCAACGGAGCCGGGAGCGCCGAGCCGAGGGTGCTGTCACCCGGGTTGGGGAGCACCACCGTCACCGCCGAGGTGCCGCTCTGGCCCTCGCTCGTCGCGGTGATCGTCGCCGACCCCGCCGTCACCCCCGCCACGAGGCCGCTCGAGCTGACCGTCGCGACGCTCGTGTTGCCGCTGGACCACGTCACGGTCCGGCCG
>Ga0209377_1002396_pt1 | contig 12234 bp, 15 predicted proteins | sample GraSoiAngelo_141_FD_185898 | JGI IMG/M metagenome (GOLD analysis project Ga0209377, IMG submission 185898) | Grasslands soil microbial communities from the Angelo Coastal Reserve, California, USA - 14_0929_12_40cm (SPAdes) (version 2) | ecosystem: Environmental > Terrestrial > Soil > Grasslands ...
AATACGCCTCGATCCGCAAGACCAGGGTGTCAGCCGGTGTGAGCCGGCCAGGATATGCATCGAGCCAACGCGCTGCCACAGTGTCGCCGCGGCACGAAAGCGCGAGAAACGCCCGCTCGATTAGCTCCGGCGGGTGGCCGGCGTCGGCACGGGGCAGGATGTCCTTCGGCTCCCCGGGGTAGGCCGTGAGCGGGGGTACCGGGTTTGGAGGGCTCCTCCCAGCCAACCGCCCGAGCTCACCCGCGAGAGAGCCGAGCTGACCAGCCAGCACGGCCGCGGACTCGGGACCGTACAGGGTCGATCCTCCTTCGTAGTCCTGGACGGCATACTCGGCAGCGGTTGCGACGTACTGGATGTATCCGTTCGCCAAACCGATGACGGCGACGCTGTCGGCGGGGAAGCGGTTGGCCCGTGCGCTGTCCTGAATGGCGCGCTTGATCTCCGCTCCCGCCACCGTCGTCACTTCAGCCGGCACCGCGGCGAGGAGCAGGTCTCCGAGCCTCACCAATGAAAGTTGGGCCACCTCGGGTAGTCCGTGCTCTCCGATCACCCGCCTTTGTATGTGCAGCGCAGCCATCAGCACCTGCTTTTTCTGCTGGCATCCCTTGGGGTGTTTCTTCGCCGCGCTGCCTCCTTCCTCGAGGCCGATCGGAAACATGCCGAACAGTTTCCAGCCGCGAACCCGCGTGGGGCCGTCCTTGGCCCCCGCGGCCACCGACGTCCCCAGTTCGGGGTGGCGGCAGAGCCCGTCGTGGCCTCGCAACGACAGCGCGCGGAACGCCACGCCGATCGAGACGGTATCGGTCAGCCGACCGCCGAGCGAATCGAACAGCGCCGCGGCGCGGCGGCCGAGCGTCTCGCCAACGGCGTTGACGTAGGTGCGCGCGGTCGCCAGGCAGAGGGCCACGTGGGTCCTCGGCGGGTCAAGCCAGTCCCACGGCGCCGCTGGTGTCCGCGGACCGCCTGGGCCGAGCGTCGGGCGCAGGTCCGGGGTCCGGCACCTGCTATCGAGTGGCCAGTTGGGCGAGACATCGCCTTCGGTCCCGTTGGCCAACAGATGCACCGCTTCCGTGCCGGACGACGGGCGCCGCCGGTTCAACGAGTCGATGTGTCGCTCGACGACGCGGTCCACGATTCCGTGGATGTCGGGATCGAGGAGCTCGTTGGCGGCCGGGTTGCCGGTGCCGTGCATGGGGAAGATGCTGAACGCGCCGGCCGGGTAATGCTGGTCATTGCCCGGGCCGCCGACTGTGTCGACGCGGACCATCGTCCAAGTGGGATCCACGGCGGTGCGCGCCGTGTCGAGGCTGTCAGGCGGTTGGGAGGGCGGCGCCCATTTCGGCTCGTTGCGCAGGAAGGCGTCGTAGCTGCGGTTGCGCGTGTGGCCCCACACCGGTGTCATGCCCCACGCGATGCGCGCGGGCCGCCGCTGCCGGTAGGCGTCGAGGAGCGCCCGGGTGAAGCGGGAGACGAGAAAATCGACCATGGCGGGATCGTATCCGGACACCTGCGAGTTGCCCTGGTTGTATTCGCGCTCGGCGTAGTGGTGGCCCGGCCCGGCGTGTGTGTGCGTGGCTGATACGATCAGCCGGTCCGCGCCGATGCCGGTGGACTCCCGGATACGCTCCGCCGTGAGCCGGTGCAGGTTGGGAGACACGTGCCCCAGATCGGCGACGAGGATTGCCACCTTTTCCCCCGCCCTGTCCTCGAGCACGAGCGCTCGGGCGTAGAGGCGGAGCCGGTATCCGGCCGCGCGTTTCCCCTCCGGCCCATACCCGGAAAGACCCACTCCCGGCGGCGGCGTGATGTCCGCCCGGCCGAATCCGGCCCGCAACAGGCCGCTAGGTACAGGCTTCGGCTGCTCAGAGAAGGGGACGGGTAGGGGCTGCTCATACCACTGAAAGCAACCCGCGATTGCCAGCAGGACTGCCGGCACGACGAGGCGCCTGCGGGCTGTGCTCACCACTTGAGCACCCGGGGAGTCCAGGTCGCGGAAAGCTCGAACCAGAACTTGACCCTCCGGTCGTCCGCGGGATCGGCACTCGTGCGTCGCGTGGCGTCATCGACGCTCCACTGGGCGTGGCTTTCGTGATGCAGGGTGAGCGGCCCGGGTCGGAGGTCGAAGGAGAGGGAGAGGTCCACGTGAGTGAAGCCGCGGTGCGCGAAGTTGGCGACCTGGTCGGGCCGTGCGGGGTTCACCTCCTGCCCCAGGCTGTAACCGGCGAGGCCGCGAACATACAGCGCCCAAAACGGCTCTCCCAGCGGGTTCGCCATAATAGGGAGGGTGCCGCTCGACTCGATATACAGTCCCCGCACGCGATCAACGTCCCAATAGGCAGCGAGTCGCGGCGCGAGGTATTTACGGCTTAACTGGATGGTTCCGTACACCTCGCTGGTGCTCGCCGCGCTGGTGCGGCTCGGGCCGGGCAGGGTGCCGCGGTAGGTGTAGCGGATGACTCCCAGCGACGTCTGTACCGAGCCGAGGGCTCTCGCGTACTGGGACCAGTAATCGATTTCTCCGAATCCGGTCCGGCCGGGTCCGAGGTCGGACAGACCACTGGGCCCGGCGCGGCTCAACTCGTAACTCCCCCATGCGCCGGCAGAGAGATAGCCGTCGTCGAGCTGGAGGCCGAGGTATCCCTCCGGCTGCAGCGTCGCGCCGTCGACCCGGGTCACGCCCCGCCACACGTGGCGCGAGGCGAAGGCGGCATCCAGGCCGGCATACAGTTGAGCGGGTGCGCGGGTCGGCCAGGCCAGGGACGACAGCACGATGGTGGCAAGCGGCAGCGGCGAGCGGGGCGTGGCGGTCCTCGGCGGTGGTGGGATGGCAATCATGCTCGGACCCGGGGCAAGTCGCAAGCGCGTTCGGCATTCGTTCGCGAGGAGTGTCGCCCTTCGACCCTCCGTGCCGCATTTTCACCCTAGCTTCGCTGTTGCACCAACGGAATTATCTATCCTGGAGCCTGCACCGTGGGACCGTTCAAGAGACGCCGACATGGCACTCGAGCTCGGCTAGGCATCGGCCTCTCCGTGCTCTTCGGGTGTGGGATGACCGGGGGCCAGGAGCTGGTCGCTGCGCCAATGACCCTCCAGCGACCGCCCGGAGGGGCTGCGACCGATTCGGCGCCCCTCGATCTCGCGGGCGAGCGCGATCCCAACGGGCTCCTCTTGAACCCGAAGTGGGGCGTTCAGCGCGACGGCAGGGCCCTCCTGCCCAAGCCCGACTTTTTTTGTGACTTCCGAGTTGCGACGAACTGGCTCGGCAACCGCCACCTGCAACTCCGCCATTCGCCGCCTTGCGTCTCGCAACCGCACACGCTGCACGAACCCCTCGAGCCCAAGTACGCCGGAGTCGCCTGCAATGGGGGAGAGGAAGTGGGCCTACCGCAGGGTCACATCAACTGGTTTCCGGCCACCTACACCGGCCCGATCATCTGGGGAGGTTATGCCCCCGACCGAGACTACGATCTGTTTTTGAGCACGGTGGGGAGGGCCGGACAGACTTGGGGGAACGCGGAGCTGCCTGGACTGGAGCTGGAGTTCGATGCCAGGGAAATCGTCGATCGCGTCGCCATTCCAGCAAACACGGTGTGGTCACGGTTTGTGGATGCCGCGAAGCGTGACTCGACCGGCGTGCTCGCCACTCCGCTCGACAGTCTGATGAACGGCAAGTACGCCATCGCCACGGGCCTGCTCGGGTTGGACGGGATCCACGACTACCATGCCGAGCTGCACCCGGTGTGGGCGCTCGCGATCGAGGTCGATGCCACGCCGATACACGCCGTGTGGATGATCTTCGTGCGCAATCTCGGTAATGAGGGTGAATGCGGCGCGGGACAGCTTCCCCTGCTCCGCAACACCGCGGGCGACACGGCCCTCTCTTATGCGTTCGCCCTTCCCTGGAAGCCGGGAGCAAGCTCGGTCACTCCGCTGTGGGGCCCAGGGACGTCGTTATTCGTGAGCGAGAACCCACAGGTCAATGGGCCGCGGCTCCGGGCGGACTCGGGGAAGGCGCTGTACGTCACTTTCCGCCTTCCGAAGGTCACTCAGGCGGCCGATTACGCTCTGGTGTATGGGGAGCTCCACCTGCGTTGGCCCGGCGCAGTCTCCGGTGCGCCGATCTTATCAATCGATTCGGTCGCCAAGCTCATCAAGCTGAGGCAGATAGAGAGCTGGACTCCCAGGGAACGTCGGGACGTCACGGAGCTCAAAGCCCGTGCCAGCGGCCGAAACGATTCCGGTACCACGCCGACCGTGGCTCAGGTCCCCGAGTCTCTCATCCCACCGCACGACATGGAGCTATCGTCGTGGGGTCCGCTTCCCACCACTGAACCGTTTGACCCGGTCGAGGTACCGGTCTTCTACCGAGGTGATGATTCCGCCAAGGCGGTCCAGCGACACTTGGCAGAGCAGCTGTGCCGGGACCCTCAAGACGAGCTACTGAAGGCGCAGTGTCGCCCATTGGCGCCTCCCAGGACGTCGCCCTACCTCGCAGTGGGACATGCGACCACCATCGCGGCGAGACAGTCCCCACACTTCGACCTGCGGCTCGCGGCCGGCATCCGCATTCCCGCCGGGGAACTCCGGCTGCCGCTGCCTCTGGAACAGCGGGCAGCGGCATTCGCCAACTACAGGGGAGGCAAGTTCGAGGAACGGGGAGTCGAGGCGAGCTTGCTCCATTGCGTCCAGCTTTGTGGGTACAAGCTCCAAAGCCTGGTCGCCGTGGGTGCTGAATGGACCATGGGCCCTGATACCGCGCGCGCCTTTCGGTTCCGCGTCCCCGATGTCGTCCTGCGTGCGAGAGTCCCACTCGTCGCAAGCTTTGTCGATCGTCTGACGGTGGGATTGCGCGCGTCATTGTTGTGGCCGAAGGGGCGAGGCTTGTTCATGGCGTATCTGGACGGAGTGCTGTGGCGTTGAATCCGCGGCGATGGCCGAGGGGCCCGGTGCTTCCTTGAGCAGCGCCACGCCGGTCCGAGCGTCGGCGCCCTATCGGTCTGACATCTCCGTCTTCGGGGAGGGAGCTATGTCCCAGGTCAAGACCAAAGCGGAGGCGCACGAGTGGATTCTCACGCACGTCCGCCAGCGCCGCGGATGCCAGGACTTCTCCCAGGAGTTCCGCTTGCTCGGCAAGGGCCCCGAGTGGGAGTGCATCCCCACGAACTGCTACGACTGGGACCGCGCTTCCTTGGAGGCGTTCGACCAGGTCGTGGGCGAGGCTAGACGAAGATTCGAGCTCGAAGGCTAGGGCCGCGTCGACTAGCCTCGCCGCTCGCACAACGTGGCGAACAGGGTATGAATTGACAGGAGTCGCTCATGCTCCGCGCCCCGGTACTGCACGCGTTCGTTCTGCTCGGCACTACCTGCCAGCTCACCACCGGCCCCAGGCTCACGATGCCCGCGAGCGGCGGGATGCCGGGGGGCCCTGTCTCGACGGTCACCATTCAAGACTTCTCGTTCTCGCCGGCCACGCTGAGCGTTAAGGTGGGCTCGACGGTAACGGATGAGTTAGAAGGGTGTCGGTCCCTGCAAGCACTTTACAAGTGTTTTGCAAGCGTTGGCTGGCGGTGACCATCTAGCACTCTTAGTAGCGGCGCCGCGGCCCTCCCCGGCACCAGGCGAAGTGGCGCGCCCCGCACCCGCTCCTGAACACGCCGTTCCAAGAGCTCTCACCGTCCAGGCGCGCGACCTGAGATCACTATCGACCACGCGAGCAGCAGAGCGATCAGAATGTCGGGCACCAGAGGCACCAGAAAAAAGTATCGCATCACAAGGATCGCATGCGCGACGTTCGCGACGAGGAACAGTGCTATGGTCGGTCGCACTATCGCCGGGGTGGTGCCGGCGATGGTCGCCAATTGCCAGAACAAGATTGCTTCGACGAGGCAGATGAACGCGGCCTCGAGGCCGTAGCCGAAGTACATGTCCCAGTAACTGCGCATCGAACCGCCGAAGTTGAACCGGTGCGCCTTCATCGCGGCTACCACGGTCACCTCGGCGTCGCCGTGAGTCGGTCGGGCACGGACGAACAGCGCCGCATGGCCGAAGAACTGAAGCAGCGCAATTACCGCGGTGACGCGGAGCAGTGTGGACGTGGTCATGGGAACCGTCCCTTGAGGGAGTAAGCGGTCGCTCACTTCGCGCCGCTGGTGCGCCGCGTCAATTCGGCGACCGCCGCCGGCCAGTGTTCCTTGTGGAAGATCAACCGCGACGTCCGGATCCGTCCCGCATCGACCGTGATCCACTCGATCGTCGGCACCGTCCCCGCCGGGGTGTCGGTGACGAAATCATAAAGCACCGCGACATCGTTGCCGTCGACGATCGCGGCGTGCACGTCGTTCCGTACGATAATCGGCGCGAGTCGGCGAAGCGCGTCGACGTACGCCGGAACGCCGCGGATCGACCGACCCGATGTCAGGAACTCGACATCCGGGTGGAGCAATTCGGCGACGCGATCGAACTGTTTCTGGCCGACGGCTTCGATGTAGGCAACCGCGAGGGCGCGAGGACCGTTCTGGATGTCCATGATCGTCTCCGGTTGATGGACTTGAGAAAATCAACCAGCCACTTGATATTGTCAAGCCATGGCTTACCATTCGCCATGCGCTCCTACGGACAGTTTTGCGGGCTCGCCAAAAGCCTCGACGTCATTGGCGATCGCTGGACGCTGCTAATCGTCCGCGAGCTACTCATTCGTGGGCCGTCTCGCTACACCGATCTGCGGATTGGCCTTCCTGGCATCCCCACCAACCTGCTCGCGGACCGGCTACGCGACATGGAGGAGGCGGGGTTGCTTCGCCGAGACATGTCGCCAGCCCCGGCGGCCGCAGCCGTGTATGGGCTCACCCCGCGCGGGGAAGCGCTCGAGGCAGTCATCGCCGCGCTCGGCCGGTGGGCCGCGCCGCTGCTCGAGGCGCCGGCGAAGGACGACGTCTTTCTTCCCCACTGGCTCGTGCTACCGGCGCGACTCTATCTAACCGACCGCGCCCCGCGGAAGCCGCCCGTACGCATCGAAGTCCGCGATCGAGACGAACGCGTCACGCTTGAGGCGGCGAACGGTAGGGTGATCGCGCGCGTTGGGCCGGCGGACAAGCCGGACGCCGTGATCATCGGGCCAACGCCGCTGGCCTGGCAGCTCCTCCTGGCAAAGATCGACCTCGCGCATGCGCGCAAGGCGGGGCTTGTCGTCGAAGGGAAGCCGGCGACGCTCAAACGATTTGGACCCCTCCCGAGACAATAGGAACGAGAGCCGCAACGCTCGCCAGCCGGACGGGTAGCTCGCGCGCGTCAAAAAGCGCACGGTCGTTGATCACCGCGCTTCCGCTCGGCCGGCCCGCGGCGCGTCGTGGGTGTTGTTGCAGCTCCCTTCGACCTTGGGCTCAAATGCCGCCCCAGTCCTGCTGACGGATCCGAGCACTGTTGTGAGTCTTGCTGTGAGTTTCTCACGACACTCGGTTGATCTTCGGGCGTGCTGGTAGGACACCGATGCCCAGAACACCGCGTGATTGCTCCTAGGTGTCGTAACTCGGTCCCCTAACGAGTCGAGTGGGATTCAGGGGGTCCCAGCGAACCCGGGTGCGGCGACTGCGCGCACGGTGCGTTGCCCCTCCAGGATTCGAACCTGGATTACCGGATGCAAAGCGCCGGCCCCAGGGCAACATAAACAGACAAAATGACCGGACGTGGCGTCCCGACGAGCATCGGCGCCCTGTCGGTCTGACACCGGTGCCCCCTAGCGGCCGGAGAAACGCTTGTAAAATGCTTGCAGAGAGTTCTGCTCGACTCCCCTGAGGTAAGCCGTCAGGAGGGTCCTGTTGATCAGGCGGGCGTGAGCTTCTTGCGCGAAGCAAGCGCGCGGACTACTGCGGCGGGCGAACCACCTATCGCCAACACGGCCCTCAGCAGGAGGTCAATGCTCACAGAAGGATCTCCAGACTCCATCTTCGCAACGCGCGACTGACTCGAGCCAACCAACTCGGCCACGCGACTCTGCGACAGTTTCCGGCGGATCCGAAGTGCGTGCAGGCAGCGGGCTAGGGCCAGCTTCATCTCGACGAATGCGGCCTGCTGCTTGTTGAGGTCGAGAAACTCAGCGGCCGTGCCAACCTTCCACCCGGCAGCTTCAAGACGAGCCTTTTTCGTGCTGTTCATGGAACAGATCCTCCCATCTACTAATCCAGGCTGTCGTAGTGCTTCAGCCTTCTCTTGCACGTGTCGATAACGCTCTGTGGCGTCTGTCGAGTCGTCTTCCAAAACACTTCTAAGATCACAATGGCGTCGGCGTCGATTCGATACACGATCCGCCAGTCCTGGCCTTTGTCAGGAACCCGGAGTTCGTGACACCGTCGGCCGATCGACGGCATCGGTCGCGACTGCGGCAAGCTCAGATTCTCGCCCTGTTGCAGCCTGCCGAGCAGATACCCCGCTTCAATTCGCGCCTCCTGGGAAAAGGGCGGCGTCTTGATCTGGCCGTGAAGCCAGACGAGGGGCTTCTCCCCCGGAGCCATCGGCACAACAAAGCTATGTCAAATATGACATATATGCAAGTGGTGTTGACACCGAGGCCGCCCGGACCAGAGGGGCCGTCGCGTCGGGAAGGGGGTTGCGGCAGAATAGTCCCGTATGGTACTATATTAGTACCATGGCGTACTAATATCATGCGCGCGATCCGCGACAATCTGGGCTTCCTGTTGGCCAAGGCCTTACAGCGCTGGAACGAGCTGCTGTCCGCCGGCTTCCGGCGCGGTGGCTTCGCCGAGGTGCGGGCGGCCTACGGCTCCGTCCTGCTCCCGCTATTCGAGCAGGACGGGCTGCGGCTGAGCGAGCTCGCCGCCCGCTCCCGCCTGAGCAAGCAGGCCATGACGACGCTCGTCCGGACGCTGGAGGCCCGGCGGCTGATCGTGCGACGCCCCGATCCAGACGACGGACGGGCCGCACGTGTGTGCCTGACGCCCCGCGCCCGGCGGTTCCAGGCGACGGCGGAGCATGTCCTCGCGACCATCGATCGGCGCATAGAGCAGCGGCTCTCGCGCGATCGGCTGGACGCGCTGCGGGACGCGCTCAAGACCCTCATGACGCTGGGCGACGAGCCACCCGGCAGCAAAGGAGATGGGTTATGAAAGCTGACACGCAGGCCATTACAATCGACGCAAGTCTGTCCAAGGTCTTTCGCTTCGTGTCCAACCCGGAGAACCTCCCGCAATGGGCACGGGCCTTCTGCCAGGCCATCCGACCTGATGGGGACGCGTGGCTGGTGAGCTCACCCCAGGGAGAGGTTCGCGTCCGGTACCGGACCGACGAGGCGCTCGGGGTGATCGATTTTCACCTGAGCCCGGCGCCGGGGCTGGAGGCGCTGGCCGCATCGCGAGTCCTTCCGAACGGCGACGGCGCAGCATACGTCTTCACGCAGTTCCAGACTCCGGGCATGTCGGAGGACGTGTTCACGGGCCAAGTTCACGCCCTGCGGGAGGAACTCCTGATTCTGAAGGCGCTCCTTGAAGGACGAACAGTGGAGGCCGCGCCCTCGTGCGCGCCGGTGACGTAGAGCGGCGGGTCTCTTCCCGACGCCGCGCCGTCGGCCGTTCACATCATGTACGGCACGTCCGACCCGCTGGTTGGGTAGGCGTACAGGAGGTGCTTTAGATCCGTCGCCGGTACGCCGGACCGGATCGCCAGGGCAAAGAGGTTAATCACCTCGTCGGCGTGCGGGCCGAGCAGGTGCGCGCCGACGACCCGGTCTGCCTTGCTGTCGACGATCACCTTGAACATCGCGCAGGTCTCCGCCACGCGACGGTTGGTGTACCAGGTCGACGTGTCCTCGCTCTTGACCCGGACGTCGAGCTGCTGTGCCTGCGCTTGAGCCTCCGTCAGGCCGACGCCCGCGAGCGGCGGGACCGTGAACACGACGCTCGGAATGCCGCGGTAGTCCGGCCTCCGGGCGTTCCCCTTCAGGAGGTTGGAGGCGACGATCGCCCCCTCGTATCCGGCGACCGGCGTCAGCGGCAGGCTCCCAGGAGCGGCTGCGGCGTCGCCGGCCGCGTAGACGCGCGGGTTGGTGACACTCTGGAGAAACTCATTCACTCGCACACCCCCGTCGGGCTCGGCCGCGATATCCGCCGCCCTGAGGTCGAGGCCCTCGGTGTTGGGCACGCGTCCACCGCCGTGGATGACCAGATCTGCGTCGATCGTTTCGCTCCGGCCCTGCGCGTCCAGCCGCACGCGGTAACCGCCGCCGCGCTGCTCGAGCCCCGTTACTTCCGTGTCGAGCCGGAGCTCGATGCCAAGGCTCCGCGTGTGGTGTACGAGCCGCGCGACGAGGTCCTGCTCGAAATGCAGTAGCGGCTTCCCTCGGCCGATGATGGTCGCCTGAGCGCCGGCCCGCCGGGACACATGGGCGAACTCGAATGAGATGTATCCGGCACCAAGGAACGCAATCCGCCGGGGCAGCTGGTCGAGTTCAAGGAAAGCCGTGCTCGTGAGCAGGTGCTCCTCGCCGGGAATGCCGAGGTGTCGCGGCTTGGCTCCGGAGTCGACCACGAAGTGCCGCGCCTCGAGCACCTGGCCATCTACCGACAGCCTCTCGGGGCTCACGAACCGCGCGGGCCCATGATAGGTCGCGATCCCGGCTTTCTGGAACGCCTTCTCCCGATCGGCTGGCACGGGATCAGTGAAGGTCCGTTTGAACTGCATCAGTTCGGGCCAGGAGATATGCGCGTCGCCACTCACTCCCCGGCCCTGCATCCGACGGTGCCAGTCTGCGAGGTCCGCGGCACCCACGAGGACTTTCTTCGGGTCGCAGCCGCGCAGGGCGCACGTCCCGCCGTAGGGGAGCTCATCTACGACCGCGACGCGCCAGCCGGCGGCCCGGCACCGGTACGCCGGCCCCGAACCGCCAGACCCCGTGCCGATGACGATGAGATCGAAGGTCTCCGCCATGGGTCTCCCGGTGTGTGTACGTCGGAAGCTGGGCTTTTGCTACTTGCTCCTGGTGTTCAGCATCTCCCGCGCCTTGTCTGCGAAGCGCTGCGCATCGTATTGCGGATTGGGGCGATTGAATTCTCGGGCGTGCGCATCCTCCAGATAGTCCGGTCTCGGAGGCTCCGCACTCTCCCAGCGGGCCTGTCTTCCATACAACATGAAGATCCCGGCGCATGGGCCGCTCAACGCAAACATCCGGTCGTAGGCGTCGGTGAGGACCCGATGCCCATCCCAGTATTGGGCTGCCCGCGGGTCGGTCACGAGTTGGGTGACCTTCCCGACATCCTGCTGGCGGCCGCCGTTTTTGGGTGCCCAGACGACGTAGACCCGGAGGCTCGTATCGTGCACGGTCGCAAGAACTCGCGCTTGAGTCTCCTTCGCGCCCCGCAAGCACCCGCCGCACGTGGGGCTTACGTACATCACCAGGCGTACCGTTCCGCGGGCGGCGTTGAACTCGGTCTTGAGCGGCTCGGCGGCGCCGTCGAGGGTCGCGTAGTGGGGTGCCGCGGCGACCAACCACGCCGCCACCAGGCCGGCGAGCAGCAAGCGCGTCATAGTGTCCCTCCTCTTTTCAGCCAGAACTCGGTGACGAACAGGTTCACGGCAACGGCGGCGAGCCAGACGGTGGCGCTCACCCAGAGCACGAGTCGGGTGGCGCGGCCCGCCCGGACGCCGCACGCGGCCCCGGGGCGGACTCGCCACCCCCAGTACGCGCCCCGGAACGCGAGCACGAGCAGCAGGAACGAGCCCGCCAGGATGTACCAGCGGTAGGGTTTGAACGCGGCGGCGAGGATGACCCCGTTCACGCCGAGCAGCGTGATGGCGAGTGGGCCGATGCAGCAGACGCTGGCGGCCGCGCTGGTCAGCGCCGTGACCGCGCTCCCTACGACTGAGCCGAGTTCGTAGAACGGTCGCTTCACCGCGCCATCCCCGGTCCTCTCACGCCGCCGCGTCCGCCCGGCGCCGCGCGAGTTCGGACCCGAAGTTTCTCGCGTTGAGCCGCTTCGCCAGGGCGAGCGCCTCGTCGAGGGCGTACAGATACGTTCCGGGATGCTTGGCCACCCAGCGTTCGCCCGACGACCGGGAGGCAAAGAAGAAGACGAAGTCACAGAACTTCGCCATCACGTTACCGGCGGACGTGTCGAAGTCGCGCGCGTCCGGCAACAGGAACGAGACGACGGCGTTCTGCGGTTCGGCAGACTCGATCTCGTCGGGCGTCAGGACGAGTTGGACGAGCTCGCCGGTATCCGGGTCGGG
>Ga0209377_1002404_pt1 | contig 12217 bp, 11 predicted proteins | sample GraSoiAngelo_141_FD_185898 | JGI IMG/M metagenome (GOLD analysis project Ga0209377, IMG submission 185898) | Grasslands soil microbial communities from the Angelo Coastal Reserve, California, USA - 14_0929_12_40cm (SPAdes) (version 2) | ecosystem: Environmental > Terrestrial > Soil > Grasslands ...
GGTCGATGTTCCCGTCAGCCGAGTCCTGATGACCAGTTTCAGTTACCTTCCATCCTTCGCGGCGAAACGCCTCGCCAACGAGCCATTCGAATTCTTCCGCATCGAGTAGTCGAAGATCCGTTATCCAGTCGACGAGATGTCGCCGTCGTGCCCTCTCTGTCACCGCGGCAAACCAACCAAGGCTAAAGATGGCGGCGCCGCTTGCCCCGATCACGTTGACGGACACGAGCTGCGTCATCGACCAATTGAGTGCAATCGGGACAAGCAGTCCGAGCCCTGGATAGAAAGCAATCGCAACGAGTGCCACCGTCCATCCTGGCACTCGATTGACGAAGCCTACGAGGGCTCGGTCGAGAAGCTCACCCGAAGCCGACACGGCGACATGGTGCCACCGTTCCGACCGAAACGAGCCGCCGTTAAGTCAAGGGGCCAGCCTCCTCTTCCGGGATGAGATCAAAGATCGATCTGGCGGCTGATGACCACCCCCGCACTGAAACCTAGGCTGGCCGTCATGAAAAACCTCCTCTACGCGGGCATCATCGGGCCGCTGCTCTTCATCGCGGTCTTCCTGGTCGAGGGCGCCACCCGCCCGGGCTACAGCGCGTGGCGCCATTACGTCAGCCAGCTCGCTACCGGCGATGGAGGCTGGATGCAGGTCGTCAACTTTCTGGTCTGCGGCACCCTTGTGCTCGCTTTCGCGATCGGCTTGCGTCAGGCGCTGCGAGGGACTCGCGGCTCGATCGGGGCGCCGGTACTGCTCGCCCTCTTTGCGGTGGCTCTGCTGGTCGCTGGAATCTTCAGCACCGATCCCGCGCTCGGCTACCCCGTTGGCGCGGCGCATGTGCATACGACGCATGGCATGGTTCACGGCCTCGCTGGACTGGCGGCTTTCACGCTCCTGCCGGCCGCAGCCTTCGTGATGGCCTGGCACTTCGCGTCTGAGCCGGGCGCGAGCCGATGGGCTGTCTACTCGCTTGCGGTTGGCGCCGGGATCATCGTCATGTTCATCGCCAGCACCACCGTCTCGACGATGGACGGCACCGGCATGTGGCCGAACGCGCCCACGGGGTTCTTCCAGCGGATTGCAATCATCACAGGCTGGACTTGGATCGCGATGGTGGCGTGGCGCGAACTGGTCATCGGCGGACGCGACCTGCGCGGCGGACGGCTATCTGATGCCCCTCGGCGAGCAGCGGTTTGATAGATTCGAAGGTGGCCTCAGTCGGGTTGAGGAGGCACACCCAGTGGTTCTTGCCGTAGACCGGATGCGGCATCAGCCGGTCGAGCGCGCTGAAGTCGTGGGCGCCATCGGCGGGAAACAGCGATGCGTAGGTCTCCTTGCTGACGCCGATGTTGAGCCGGAAGACACCGGGTCGGTTGAGGTCTGACCGGTCGTCGAAGTCGCCGTAGTCCTTGGTGACGATGGTCGCGAAGGGAAACCGCCGTGTGTCGTCAAGGTCTCGATACGGGTCATAGATGAAGAACGTGTCGCCCCACGCGATCTCGGGTGCGCCCATTTCCTTCGAGGCGACGACCACATCGACGCCGTCGAGAGAACTCTTGATGTACTCGGTGATCGCGCCTTGGTTCACGGGACACTCCTTGATGATGCTTAAGCGCGCATCACACATCATGCATGCAAGTGAGCAAGCATCTGGCGGTGGTACTGCAAGGCCGGTGCGTACTTCGGGTCGTTTGACCACCAGTCGACCGTTAGAACGTAATTCTTGCCCAAGAAGGTCGCCGGTCGGCGCAGGCACCGAATCGCCGGATAGTCCGGACTATCCGAGGTTTGCTTCGGACTTCAACTCCGTCCGTCCGGACTATCCGTTGGTCGGTGCCCCTTAACCGGCACCTCCACTCATCCATGAGGATGAGACCAAAGATCGATCTTGAGGCTGACGACCACGCGCCCCGCGACACCTAGCGTGATCGTCATGGAAAACACCAGCACGACGATAGTCGAGACCCACGGTCTCACCAAGCGGTATGGCAGCGGAGTCCTCGCCGTCGACTCCGTCGACATGAGCGTGCGGCGTGGCGAGGTCTATGGCTTCCTCGGCCCGAACGGGGCTGGGAAGACCACGACCCTGCGCATGCTCGTCGGCCTCATCCGGCCGACCTCGGGCGCGGCAACCGTCGCCGGCCACGCGCCTGGCCACCCGTCCGGACTGGCCAGGATCGGCTCCCTGATCGAGTCGCCCGGCTTCTACCCCTATCTCTCCGGTCGGGAGAACCTGAGGGTCGTCGCCGACCTGGCGAGGGTGAACCAGAAGCGAGTCGACGAGGTGCTGGACATCGTCGAGCTCAGCACCCGCGCAGGACGCAAGTTCGGCACCTACTCGACCGGCATGAAGCAGCGCCTGGGCGTGGCGGCCGCGCTGCTCAAGGACCCCGACCTGCTCATCCTCGACGAGCCCAGCAATGGCCTCGACCCCCAGGGCATGGCCGAGATGCGCAAACTCATCAAGGACATCGGGCAGGGCGACCGCACGGTGCTGCTCTCTAGCCACCTTCTGGGCGAGGTCGAGCAGATCTGCGACCGGGTCGGGGTGATCAGCAACGGGAAGCTCGTCACGCAATCGACCGTGCAGGAACTGCTCGGCGAAGAGGGAGTGCTCGTGCGCGCTCAACCGATCGAGCAGGCGCAGGAGGTCCTGACCCGCATTTACGGGGCGGCTGCGATCAGCCGGCAGGACGGCGCGATCCACCTCAAGACCAAACCGGAAAACAGTGTCGAGATCAACCGCCAGCTGGTCGGCGCCGGCATCGGCGTCAGCGAGCTGCGGCTATTCGAAAGATCGCTGGAGGAAGTGTTCTTCCAGCTGACAGGGGAGAAGCAAGGGTCATGATCGCAACCATCAGGTCTGAGTGGCGCAAGCTGCGTTTCCGGCCCGCCTTTTTCGTGTCTGCGGGCCTCGTCACGGCCATCACCGCGCTCGTCTACTTCCTCAGCTGGTACCAGGCTCTTCATCCGTCGACCGGGGACCGCGGAGCCGTCAACATCCTGACCCTCTTTCCCGACCAGTTCGTCAACCAGGTGATGGGCGCCGGCGCCGTCGGGGCGATCTACGCCGGCTCTGAATTCTCATGGTCAACCCTCAAGACGATGTTCACCCAGCGCCCCGGACGTCTAACCGTCTGGGCCGGACGTGTTGTGGTCTTCAGCCTGTGGATGGGGATCATGGCGGTCGCCTTGTTCGTCGCCGGCGCCGCGTTGAGCACTGTGGTCGCTTTGTTCCAGGGGCACGCGATCACCTGGCCGGCAGGGATCGACATCGCGAAGGGCTTCGGCGTGATCTGGCTCATCTTCGTGGTTGAGGGAGCCATCGGCCTCGGGCTTGGTGTGCTGATCCGGCAGTCGGCGGCGGCGCTGGGCGCCGGCCTGATCTACCTGCTGGCCGTGGAAATCATCGCGGTTCGCTTCATCGACAGCATCAACAGCGGCGCCTACCAGTGGGTCGGCAACCTCTTCGTTGGACAGAACGCGACCGCGCTCACGCAAAGCTTCACCTCACCGGCCTTCGGCCGGACGATCGCGCCCGCGATCAGCGCGGAGCATGCAGTGCTCGTGCTGGCGGCTTATGGTGTCGGGCTAATGATCGTGGCCGCCGGCCTGCTCCGGCTGAGGGATGTCACATAGGCCTCAGCTCTCCGCGACACCGGATCCCCACGAATTCCGAGGCTTCGCCGTGAATTCGCGGGGGCCCCAAAACGTACGCGGCCGGCCGTGGTCCTGGATCACCGGCCGGCCGCGGCTTACCGATGCGCTCGTCGTTGCTTTGGCGCTGTTCACCGGCATGCTGCCACTCATAGTCAGCTCGGTCGCCCTCCGAAGCTCTGTGATCGTGGCGCTGGCGGCGGGGGTCGCCATCCAGGCCGGGGCGCTGTGGTGGCGACGGATGTATCCCGTTATCGTCCTGGCGATCGTCGTGGTGCTCAACGGCGCAACGATTCTCGTCAGCAACGACCGCGAGCCGTCAGGTCTGGGGCTCGCCTTCGCCGTCTACGCCGTCTCGGTGTACGACCGCTCGCGCGTGCGGATCTTCGTCGCCGGCGCCGCGATGGTGGTGATCCTCGTCGCGATCGTTTTCCTGGTCCTCGGTGACTTCCAGACCGTGCGTCTTATCATCCCCGCCGGCGCTCTTTCGCTCGTCGCGTGGGTCATCGGCGACTACATGCGCTCGCGGCGCACATTCTTCGCCGAGCTGGTGGCGCGCCACCAGAAGGAGCGGGAAGAGGCTGCGGAGGCTGAGCGCCTGCGCATCGCGCGCGAACTGCATGACGTCGTCGCCCACAACGTGAGCGTGATGGCGATCCAGGCCGGCGCCGCGCGGGTCTCGGGCAACGCGAGCGAAGAGACGCTCGAATCCATCGAGCAGGGCGCGCGGGACACGCTCAGTGAGTTGAACAAGCTCCTCGGTGTCCTTCGCAAGAGCCCTGGCGCCCCCGACCTTGTGCCGCAGCCAACACTTGACGACATCGACGCGCTCCTCAAGCCGGCGCGGGATGCAGGACTTGAGACGACGCTGAAGGTGACGGGCGACAAGCGCCGGCTGCCCGCGGCCGTGGATCTTTCCGCTTACCGGATCGTCCAGGAGGCGATCACCAACGTACTCAAGCACGCAAACGCCAACCGGCTCGAGGTGCTCATCGATTACGGGCCCGGCGCCCTGGCGGTTACTGTCAGCGACAACGGCTCCGGTCCGCAGGCAACCACGTCAAACGGGCACGGACTGATCGGGATGCGCGAGCGGGTCGCCATCTTCGGCGGGGAGATGAGCACAGGGACGTCAGCGCTCGGAGGTTTCAAGGTGCAGGCCAAGCTCCCGGTCGGGCGTTGATCCGCGTCGCGATCGCCGACGATCAGGCGCTGGTGCGCGCGGGCTTTCGGATGATCGTCCAAACACAGCCGGACATGCAGGTCGCGGGCGAGGCCGGCGACGGGCAGGAAGCCATCGACCTCGTTCGCCGCGAGCGGCCTGACGTCGCGCTGATGGACATCCGCATGCCGCGCGTCGACGGCATCGAGGCGACAAGGCAGGTCGCGGGCATCACGCGCATCGTCATCCTCACGACCTTCGAGCTCGACGAGTACGTCTTCGACGCGCTGGCCTCGGGTGCGTCCGCGTTCCTGCTCAAGGCCGCTCCGCCCGAGGACCTGATCCGCGCCATCCGCGTCGTCGCGGGCGGCGAAGCCCTGCTGGCGCCATCCGTCACGAAGCGGCTCATCGAAGAGTTTGCGAAGCGCCCCGAACGGGTGTCGCGGAAATCCAAAGAGCTCGATACCCTCACCGAGCGCGAGCGCGAGGTGCTGGGCGAGGTCGCGCGTGGGTTCACCAATGCCGAGATCGCCGCCAGGCTGCACGTCAGCGAGACGACGGTCAAGACGCATGTCGCGCATCTGCTCGACAAGCTGGAGCTGCGTGACCGCGTCCAGGCGGTGATCCTGGCCTATGAGGCAGGCCTGGCTGGTTAGGCGATATGGTTACGCCCGAATGAAAGCCCGAGCTCGCCAGGCGTACGACATCGGCATCTACATCGTCGTGGCGGCGACGGTGCTCCAGTTCTTCCTCGCCGGTCTGGGGATTTTCGTGGACACCTCGCTCTTCTTCTGGCACACGACGGTCAACCCGTTCCTCGTCGGGGTGCTGCCGCTGGTCCTGGTCGCGTTCGGCTGGTATGCCGGGATCGACAGGCGGACGCTGCTGTTGACGGCCTCGATGTTCGGACTGGTGGTTCTGCAGTCACTGCTCCTGTTTCCGTATCGCTCGGCGGCACAGGGACCGATCAGGGTCATCTCCGCGCTGCACGCGCTCAATGCGGTGTTCATCTTCTGGATCGCGCTTCACCTGCTGGATCGAGTGAGGTTCCCAGCCAGGGCCTGAGCGGTTGGTAGGCTAAGCGGCCCCATGGCCGTTTTTGCCGAGGAGCGCCGCATCGTCACCGTCCTTTTCGCCGATATGGCCGGCTCGACCGCGCTGGGCGAAAAGCTGGACCCCGAGGAGATGCGGCGCCTCCTGACTCGCTATTACTCGATCGCGCGCGAGGCGGTCGAGCAGCACGGCGGAACCGTGGAGAAGTTCATCGGCGACGCGGTGATGGCCGTGTTCGGATTGCCGACCGCGCATGGCGATGATCCCGACCGCGCGGTCGCCGCGGCGCTGACGATGCGCGACCGCATCCGCGAGGACGCGCGGCTCGCGGGCCGGCTCGTGATCCGCTTCGGCGTCAGCACCGGCGAGGTCGTCGCCAGTCGCGACCAGTCCGCGGGCGACTTCCTCATCACCGGCGACGCCACCAACGTCGCGGCGCGCCTGCAGCAGGCGGCTGAGCCATGGGCGATCCTGGTCAGCGACCGCACCGTGCGCGCCGCGGTCAACTTCGAGTTCGGCGAAGAGCTCGAGGTGGCCGCCAAGGGGAAGTCGGCGCCGGTCGCTGCGCGTGAGGCGCTGGGCCCGCGCAAGGCCAAGGCCCAGCGCCGTGTGCGCCTGCCCCTGGTCGGCCGGGAAAACGACCTGGCGCAGCTGCAGCTGGTGGCGCGGCGCGCCGTCAACGACAAGCGCCCATCGATGGTGAGCGTGATCGCGCCCGCGGGCACCGGCAAGACGCGCCTGGTCGAGGAGTTTTTGGACTGGCTTCCGACTCTTGCGCCCGACGCAGCGGTCGCGACCGCGCAGTGTCTGCCCTACGGGCAGCAGCTCACCTACTGGCCCATGCGGCAGGTCCTCTTCACGCTGACGGGTACCACCGAGGACACGCCACCGGGCCAGGTTCGAGACGCGATCTGGATCTGGCTGCGCAGGATCGGAGTCGAGGACCCCGACCGCGACGCGCGCCTGCTCGCGGCCACGATCGGGGAGGCCGGCACCGAAGGCGTCGACAAAGACCTGCTCTTCGCCGCGTGGCGGGCGGCGCTCGAAGCGACGGCGCGACACAACCCGCTCGTGATCGTCTTCGAAGACCTGCACTGGTCGAGCGAAAGCCTCCTTGACCTGGCCGAGTTCGTCATGCAGCCGCGCGGCGACGCCGCCGTCCTGATGATCGTGCTGGCGCGACCGGAGCTGCTCGACCGCCGGCCCAACTGGGGAGGCGGGCGGCTGAACCATCTCGCCCTTGCGCTCGAGCCGCTTGGCAGCCGCGCGATCGGCGAGCTGGTGCGCCACCTCCTCGACACCGACGAGCCGGATGTGATCAACCTCGTCGCGGAGCGCTCGGAGGGCAATCCCTTCTACGCAGGCGAGCTTGTGCGCTCTTACCTGGAGCATGGCTCGCTGGAGCGGCTTCCGGACACGGTGCAGGCGACAGTGCTGGCGCGGCTGGACCTGCTGCCTCCGGACGAGCGCCGGGTCATCCAGCTGGGCAGCGTCTTCGGGCGCGCGTTTCGCGCCTCTGGGGTCGCCGCGCTCGAAGGTGGCGAGGCCAGGCATGTGCAGCAGCTCTGCGAGGACCTTGCCGACCGCGACCTGATCCGGCCGGCGGAAGGTGATCGCTACAGCTTCCGTCACATTCTCATCCAGGAGGTCGCGTACGGCACCCTGCCTCGCCTCGAGCGCGCCCGCCTGCATGCCGACGCTGCGCGGTGGGGAGAGGCTGTCGGAGAGGGCCGCGAGGTGGCGCTGGCCGAGATCCTCGCCTTCCATTACCGCGAGGCGGCGGTCCTGTACTCAGCGCTCGAGCCGGGCGGCCAGGAGACGTTGCGCAACCGAGAGCAGGCGGCAAAGTGGCTCCTCAAAGCCGCGGACGTGGCCGCCGCCGCGGGCGCGACCCCCGAAGCGGTGAGGCACATCCGCGCCTCGTTCGACTTCGTCGACCCGGCGATGCGCCCGCGCCTGCACGAGCGGATCGGCGACTGGACGGCCGGCGACACCGGACTCGAGGACTACCGCCAGGCCCTGGCCCTGTACGAGGCTCAGGAGGCGCCTGTAGACGATCGGCTCCGTGCCCTCGCGGGCATCTTGATGGTCGCGATGCGCTGGGTGGGCTCGGTCGGTGATCGACCGTCTGAGGAATACATCGCCGACCTTCGGGCGCGTGGTCGGAACCTGCTGCGGGATGCGCGCGACAAGTACGCGATCGCGCGGTTCCTGGCCGCGGACGCGTTCTTCCCGTTCTGGATCCAGGGCACCCGAGATCCGTCGCCCGAGGAGCTGGCGCTGGCGGACGAGGATGCCGAGCGTGCGAGGAAGATGGCGATCGAGCTCGGCGACGCCGACCTCGAAAGCATGGCCCTCGACGCGCTCGGAGGCACCAGCCAGGCCAAAAGTGATTGGGCCGCGGCGCGCGACGCCGCCTATCAGCGGATCAAGTTCGAGTCGAGCCTCGGATTCTACGAACGGCTCGATGCGCATTCCATGGCGGCGTGGATGTCGTACTGCCTTGGCGACCTGGCCGCCACGGATCGCGTCTCGGCCGATATGGCTGCGCGCCTTTTGCCGGGTCAGGCGCCGTACCCGGCGCTGCACCTGTTCTCCTGGCGGGCGCTGGCTCTCAACATGCTGGGGCGGTGGGATGAGGCGGTCAACGTCTTCTGGCGTGTGGTCGAGGCGTGGCACGACGCCGGCAAGCACGCGGCCGGATACGCTCTGCGCGGATTCTCCGTCGGCCTCGACATCGGTCGTGCCCGCGGTGACGCCCGACTCGCTGGGACGGCAGCGGAAGCGATGCAATCGATACTGGCTCGATTTGCGGCAGGTCACTTCTATCGTGCGTATGACCCTTACGCCCGCGGCGAGCCGGGGCTGACGGACAGCGACAGCTTAGGTCCCGCTGAGGCTCCGGCCGAATGCATCGAACGCCGGATCAGCCTGGCGTCCGACCGCCGGGAGATGCTATCGGAGCAGCTTCTCGAGCGGGGTTTGGCGCGCGCGAACCGTAGCAGATTTCCTCTCCTCGAGGCCCAGGTCCTGCGGGCCCGAGCGCTGGCGCGAAACGACGCTGCCGATATGTCGGCGGCGATTGCGATGTGGGAACGGATGGGGGCGCAGCCTCAGCTCGGGCGGGCTCGAGCGGAGTGTGGGCTGATCGCCGGCGACGCCGCAGAGACCGAGGCGGGGCTTGCGATGTTGAAGAAGCTTGGCGACGTGAACTACGTGGACCGGTTCGCGGCGCGCGTTTAGGCCATCCTCATGCGGTGGTTGGGTAGATCCACCTTATAGGTGCCGCTGTTGGTGATGATGCTGAGCACGATCTTGAAGTCGGCGTACGTCTCGGTGGGGTTGTTGCCGGAGTCGCTGCAGCTCCACGGCGTCGTGAACTTGATCGTCGTTTTCGATCCTGAGCCGAGTGTCTTCGGTGAGAACTGGATGTCTTCCGCGCTACTCTCATCGCCGACCTTCATGCCCCAGTTTCCTTCGAGCTTGACCACTTTCGCGCTGGTGGCCATCGACTTGATCGTGATCGACCCGGTCGTCTGGTTGTCGGCCTCTAACGTCCCTTTGATGTCGTAGCTGTAGTCGGTTGCGTGCGCGGGGCACGTGAACGACAAAGGGTTGAGCTCTGCCTTGGAGAGGTTGAGCTTGCCGTTCCCGCAGAAGGGGCCGCAGGCACCTACGGCCCCGATCAGGATCGCCACGGCAATCCATCTGCTCATCACTTTTCAGTAGGAGAGGACGCAGCCTCCAGTTCCGCTGTTGAAGGCGTTGCTCCAGAGCGACTGGACCGCAAAATGTTGGCTGCCGAGCGCGATGTTCGATGCAGCGCCCTGCCCGGAGCTGATCCAGGCGCACTTGTCGGCGTTCTCGGCGCCGCGGCTGTCGAGCCATCCGGAGCTGGGGTAGGGGTCGGTGACAGTCTCGCCGTACTCGTGTCCGCCGACGATCGAGAAGCCGTCGAAGTAGCCGTTGCCGAACGAATTGTTGAGGCCGTTGACGAAGTTCATGCCGCAGGACGTGCCCGCGTCGGGCTGGTAGGGCATGTAGGAGTAGGAGAGGTTGCCGCTCGAGCTGTGGTAGGCGCACCAGCTTGTGCCGAAGCCGTTCTCGGAGTGGCCGGTCGGCGTGAAGACCATGTAGTCCGCGTTGGTGTTGACGCCGCCGAAATGGGCTGCCAGCGCGGCGGCTTCGTTGGCGATCTGGGTTTGGGTCGGGGTGGCCGGAACGGAGCTGTTGTCGGTCCAGGTGCCGGCGAGCTCGTTGTTCGGGTTCGTCGGGTGGACTCCCGCCGACCCGCACTGCGTTGTGCCGTTGGCGACCCCCTGGCAGTACTGGGTCGTCGAGTTGGCCCACGAGCTGCCACCGACGCCGCCGAAGAAGTCCTCAACATATGTCTGGGCCTGGGCGCTGGTGTAGCCCCCGGTGCTGAACCCGCTCGCCCACTGCTGGCCCCAGTACACGATGTAGACCTGAGCGCTTGGCTCGATCGCGCCGCCGTGATAGAAGAGGTTGCTCGTGTGGTGCGGCCTCTGGGTGTGGGCCAGCTTGACCTTCATGAAGGTGGTTCTGGTCTGGTGAGCGCTGGTTGTCGCGCCGGTGGCGAGGAGCAGAACGGCGGCGGCGAGCAGCGAAAAAAACAGCTGGGGCGACCGGCGCATGTGGGGTTCCTCCCTCTACGAGGCTGACTGCGGCTGGCCGGTAGGTTATAGCCGCGGGAGGCTAAACCGTCAATCTTTAAGAAGGCTTGGTCGGGGCGTCCGGCGGGTACCATCCCGGTGCTGTGAGCGACCAGAACCCTGCGCCGCCGGCTGAGGTGCCGGTCGACCCTCTGTTCACCCACCCGGCATCGCCGTTCGAGCGCACGAACCCGCCGGCGCCGGTCGAGTTTGCGTCGCCCCCGCAGTCCGGTGTGTGGGCGGGAACTGTGGCACCGATGGCCGCGTGGACCACCTACAAGACGCAGATCCAGTTCGGGTTCGCGATCCTGGCCTATCTGATGGTTCTGGTGGGGTCGGTGACCGTCGTTGCGGCCAACTCGGACGCTTCCTGGAGGTACTTCGTCGCCGTCCTGCCGGTGGCGCCAGCCGGGATTGTGATCTCGCTGACAGTGCGCCGGCTTGGGCGGCTGGACGAGGTGCAGAAGCGGACCCAGATGCAGGCGTTGGGGTTCTCGATGGTCGCGACCGCCTTGGTGACGTTTGGGTATGGGTTCCTGGAGAGCGCTGGGCTGCCGCATCTGAGCCCGACCCTGGTCTTGCCGCTGATGGCCGCGTTCTGGGGCGCCGGGCTTCTCGCGCTTGCATTGAGGAACCGCTTCCGCCGCTAGACTTCTGCCGTCTTGCGGGGGCAGACGCTCTCTCAGCTTGGTCTCGTTCTCGTCGTCATTCTGCTTTCCGCTCTCGTGTCGATCGGGCAGCCTTCGCGGCCTCGCGTGGCTGTGGCGGTGGCGGCGCCTTCGCCTGTCTCAGAACCGCCGGTCGACCAGAGCTGGGACCTGGACGCCGACATCGGCGCGTTGATGGTGATCTCGTGGAAGGGCACGATCGGCTGGCCGACGGTGCGGCCTCTGCTTTTGGCCAATCACATCGGCGGGGTGCTCCTGTTTACGCCGAACTTCGGTGGTTCGCCCGCCGGTGTGCGCGCATGGAGCGACCAACTGCAGACACTGGCCTCGGAAGCGTGCCAGGAGCACCCGACCCTGGTGATGCTCGACGAAGAGGGTGGCGAGGTCGCGAACGTGAAGGCGAGCTTTGCACCACCGTGGCCCGTCGTCATGGCGTCGGGCGGTCCTGCTCGGGTCCGCCAGCTGGAAGGGATCAACGGCTCGGGTCTGCGTTCAGCCGGCGTTGATCTGAACCTGGCCCCGGTCGCGGATGTACGCACGAATCAGGCTGACGCCATCATCGGTGGCCGGTCTTTTGGTGCGAGCCCGGCTCTGGTCGCGCCGCTGGTGGGCGCCGCGGTGCAGGGATTGCACGACGGGGGAGTGGGGGCGACGCTGAAGCATTTCCCGGGCCTGGGCGGAGCAGCCGGAGACCCGCATGTCGCCATCCCGACGGATTCGGAGTCAGAGCCAACCTGGGAGAAAGTGCAGATGCCCGGCTTTCAGACCGGTGTCGCCGCCGGCGCGGATGCGGTGATGGTGACCGCCGTCTACGTGCCGGGTCTCAGCAGGGATCGGCTGCCTGCGATGTTCTCAGCGCAGGTGGTCTCTCGCCTGCGCTCGCAGCTTGGTTTTGAAGGTGTGATCATGTCCGATTCGCTGTCGATGGGCGGTATCGGCGCGCGATGGTCCCTTCCTCAGGCATCGGTAATGGCCCTTGCGGCGGGCAACGACATGCTGC
>Ga0209377_1002411_pt1 | contig 12203 bp, 12 predicted proteins | sample GraSoiAngelo_141_FD_185898 | JGI IMG/M metagenome (GOLD analysis project Ga0209377, IMG submission 185898) | Grasslands soil microbial communities from the Angelo Coastal Reserve, California, USA - 14_0929_12_40cm (SPAdes) (version 2) | ecosystem: Environmental > Terrestrial > Soil > Grasslands ...
TCATGCCGTCCCGCCACGACCGGCTCGAGCTGCTCGACCGCTACCTGCGCATCACGACGATCAGTCGCCAGGTGACGCCGGAGATGATCGAAGCCGTCCGCGGTCTCTGGCGCGGCCTCGGCCTCGAGCTGACGCCGCTGGCAGCCGCCGATGGGCGCGGCACACCCGCTCTCTACGGCGAGCTACCAGGGCCAGAGGGCGCTCCGACGCTTCTTCTCTACGGCCACTACGACGTCCAGCCCACCGGCGACGTGACGCGCTGGAAGTGGCAGGGCGTCCAGTGCGAGCCGTTCACGCCGGCCTACTTTCTCGAGGGGCGCGCGGTCGAGCCGCGATTGATCGGCGACGAGGCGCTGGAAGACCTGGTGCTGGTGGCGCGCGGCGGCGCCGACAACAAGGGTCAACACCTCTCGAACATCCTCGGCGCGATGGACGCGGTTCGAGCCGGAACCGCGTGCTGGAAGGTCAAGATCATCCTCGACGGCGAGGAGGAGCACGGCAGCCCGAACCTGGAGGCGATCGCGCGGGAGCATCGCTCGAAGCTCGCCGCCGACGTGCTGATCGGCTCGGACGGTCCCAAGCAGCAGAACGCGCCGACGCTCGTGATGGGCGTACGCGGCCTCCTCACCGTGAACATCGTCGCCGACAACGGCCAGCCGGCCTCGGTCCACTCCGGCAACTACGGCAACATCGTGCCGAATCCGGTTCTTCCCCTCGCCCGGCTGATCGCCGACATCGAGGAGCGCGTGCGCGCCTGGTCCGCCGAGCACGAGGCGTTCAGGCGCGAGGCGCGCGAGGTCTTCGCGAAGTGGGAGGACAAGGCGGTCTGGACGCCGTTCCTGCGTCCCACGGTGAACATCAACAGCTTCATGTCCGACGGCGCCTCGTTGACCTTACGCCGAACCATCATCCCGCGCACGGCCCACGCCCGTCTGGACGTGCGGCTGACGCCCGACACGCCGCTGGCCGCGATGCGCGACATCGTCCAGCGTGCGGTCGCCGACCATCAGAGCCGGACGCCGGGCATCACCTTCTCGGTCGAGGCCGACGGCCAGCCCGCCAGCTACACCTCGCCCGCGCGCCCGGAGTTCGGCTGGCTTCTACGCTTGCTGGAAGAGCACGGCGGGGAGGAACCGGTCGCGCTGCCGATCCTCGGCGGGACGTTGCCGCTGCACGTATTCTCCGACGTCCTGGGCATCCCGTGCCTGTGGATCCCGGCGGCCAACAGCAACAACCAGCAGCACGACATCAACGAGCACTACGTGCTGAAGCACTTCTACCGTCAGACCGCGCTCTACGCCGCGATCGTGTCGTCGCGCCCGATGTAGCCGGCCCGCTCAGTACCACCTCCACGCCCAGACCACGCCGAAGACCGCGATCGCGAGGATCAGCGCGAGCGCGAACAGGGCTCGGTGCCAGCGATGGGCGAGGCCGAAATCCAGAAGGATCGCGCGGACGCCGAGCAGCGCGTGCACGAGCACGAGCGCCAGGAGCGCGGCCTGCACGCCGCGGCGGAACGGATTCGCGAGATGGAGCGCGACCACGAGTAGGAGCGCGACGGCCGCGGCGCGCTGGATGAGCCACGCCCACATGCCGGCCTTCGTGTCGCGCCAGCCCTCGGCGGTGGTCCACTCGCGCTTGAGGACGCGGCTCACGGCCCCGGCCCGATCGCGAGCTAGAGCTGTCCCTTGCGGTACGAGCGCTTTGCCGCGATCTTCCCGTTGTGCAGGGTCAGGAGGTCGCAGCCCTGCACCTCGAAGCGCGTCGAGCCGCGCGGCGTGCCGGTCGTCAGCCACTCGACCACGGCGAGTTCGGGGCACGCGAAGTGCCGGATCTCGTCCCAGCGGATGTCCGCAACCCGCTCGAACATCTCCTCGAGGAACTCGCCGACCGCCGGCTTGCCGACGACGCGCGAGCCCCAGGGGTCCTTGCCGAACGACGCCTCGAAGATCACGTCGTCGGTCATCATCGCGAGGATCCCCTCGATGTCGTGCCCGTTCCACACGGTGTTGAATCGATCCACGAACGCCTCGCCGTCGAATGCCATGGCCGTATCCTCCTCAGTCGCCTATTTCTACCATCGACGAGACGCGCGCCGCGCCGGCGGGCGTCGCCCGGGTCAGCGCGACCGGCTCCGTCCACACCGAGGTCTCGCCCGCGCGAGACTGGACGCGCACCGTGTAGAGCGGCGCCGTCGACGGCGCGGGAAAATCGCTCCGGTAGTGAGCGCCGCGGCTCTCGGTCCGGGCCAGCGCGCTGGTGGCGATCAGGCCGGCCACGGTCGTCTGGCTCGTCAGGTTCAGCCAGTCCTGCCACGCCAGGTTGAACGCCGCGCCGCCGGGGACGCCGACGCGCCCGAGCTCTTCGGCGATCCGCTCCGCGGTCGCCACGGCGTTCTTCAAACCGTCACCGTCGCGGACGAGCCCCGCGCGATCCCACATGACTTCGCGCAGCTGGCGCTGCAGCGCGTAGAGATCGCCGCCTCGACGCTCGAGCGGCGCCGTGAGTCGCTCGATGATCTCCCCGACCCCACCCCCGCGGTTGTCCGGCATCGCGCGGCCGGCGACGAAGTCCGCCATCACGTCGCCGGCGATACCGCCGTACACGGTCGACTCGGCCACGCCGTTGCCGCCGAGGCGGTTGGCACCGTGAACGCCGCCCGTGTCCTCCCCGGCCGCGAAGAGCCCCTCGATCGCGGTTCGGCAGGCGGTGTCGACGACGACGCCGCCCATCATGAAGTGCGTCGTCGGGCCCACCTCGACCGGGCCGCGCGCGAGGTCGCGGCCGAAGTCGCGGCACCGGCGCACCATCCCGCGGAAGTTCCGCTCGACGACCTCGGCGCCGAGATGGGACACGTCGATCCACACCCCACCGTTCGGCGTCCCCCGCCCTTCCGTCACCTCCAGGAACGAGGCGCGCGCCACGAGGTCGCGTGTGGAGCGCTCCATCCGTGCCGGGTCGTAACGCTCCATGTATCGCTCGCCGCGCCCGTTGCGAAGGTGTCCACCGGCGCCCCGTAGCCCTTCCTCGAGGAGCGCGCCGGTCATCAGGGAATCGGGGATCACGAGGCCCGTAGGATGGAACTGGATCATCTCCATGTCGCGGAGCGGGAGCCCGGCGCGATACGCGAGCGCGATCCCGTCGGCGGCCTTGTCCGCCGAGCACGCGACCACCTTGTACATGGTCGGGCCGCCTCCCATCGCCAGCAAGGTCGCGCGCGCGGTCACGACGACGAAGCGGCCGGTCCGGACGTCGAGCACTAGCGCGCCCGCGCAGCGTCCCGCGCCGTCCAGCAGGAGCTCGACGGCGCGGCACTCCTCGAGGGCCTGGATGTTGTCGCGCCTGAGCACCTGCTCGGACAGGCGATTCATGATCTCGATCCCGGTGAGGTCGCCCTTGTGGATCGTCCGATCGTGCGTCTGCCCGGCGAACGGCTTCTGATGGATCCGTCCCTCGGACGTTCGGTCGAAGAGGCAGCCGTAGCGTGACTCGAGCTCGAGCACCCGCCCCGGCGCCTCCGCGACGAGGGTCCACACGAGCTCCTGATCGTTGATCCAGCCGCCGCCGGCGAGCGTGTCGAGGAAGTGCGCGTCGAGCGAGTCGGGCTCGGTGAGCACGGCGTTGTAGCCGCCCTGCACCATCCGCGTGCAGCCGGCGCGGCCCAGCAATCCCTTCACGACGACGGTGATCGAAAGGCTCGGTGAGCGATCGGCGGCGTGAAGCGCGGCGCAGAGCCCGGCGCCGCCCGCGCCGAGGATCAGGATGTCGGTCTCGACGCGGTCGATCACAGTGGCCCTATTCTAGCTCGTCCCACTTGGTCTTGGCCGAGGCGCTCGGTTACGGGAAGTTCTACGAGTGGGATCTGCCCGTCGTAGACTGTAAACGCTCGACGTCGCTATTCGGTCTCACCACGAGGTTCTCCGGGACACCCGAACCCGGCGGTTGACAAGGAGTCGCCATGCGGACTCGACGCGTCATCGTCGCGCTTCTCGCCCTGGTTGTCGCCGCGAACAGTCCCGGCTCGATCCCTGCTGCCGACCCGCCGGCCCCGGAGCAACCCGGCGAGATCACCCCGACGCGGGTGAGTTATCTCTACGGCGAGGTATCCTTCTGGCGCCCCGGGGCGCAAGAGTGGGCGGAGGCGAAGCCCAACACACCGCTGGCGCCCGGCGACATTCTGTACACCGGTCAGGACGGTAACGTCGAGCTCCAGATCGGGCCTCGCGCGTTCGTGCGAGCGGGCAACGGGACGCAAATCGGGCTGGACAACGAGGAGCCCGACTACGTGCAGTTCCGCGTGACCGCGGGCCATGCGGCGTTCGACGTCCGCGAGATTCCGTCCGGCCACACGGTCGAGATCGACACGCCGAACGCGGCGTTCACGATCGAGAACAAGGGCTACTACCACGTCGCTCTCGCCGAGGACACGACGACCTTCTCGACCTATCGTGGAGGCAACGCCACCGTCACCCCGGCCGCGGGAGCCGCCACGCCGGTCGCCGCCAACAAGCAAATCGTGGTCGCGGGCGCCGAGACGCCGAACGTGGAAACCGGAGCGGCCCCGCCGCTCAGCGCGTGGGATCGCTGGAATCACCAGCGGACGGCCTATCTGCTGCAACCGATGAACGCGCAGAACGTCTCACCCGCGATGTACGGAACGGAAGAGCTCGTCCAGCACGGAAGCTGGCACACCGAAGAGACGTATGGACCCGTGTGGGTGCCGACGAGCGTCCCCCCGGGATGGGTCCCGTACAGCACGGGCCGATGGATCTGGGATCCGCGCTTCGGCTGGACGTGGCTCGACGCCGCGCCCTGGGGCTGGGCGCCGTACCACTACGGCCGCTGGGTGTTCGTCAGAGGCTACTGGGGCTGGGCGCCGGGTCCCGTCGTCGTCCGGCCCGTGTACGCGCCGGCTCTCGTCGTGTTCCTCGGTGGTCCCGTCGGAGTGGCGGTCGCCGCGCGGCCCCTCCACTGGGCGCCCCTGGGATGGGGCGAGCCGGTCATCCCGTGGTGGGGTCGTCCGGGCTTCGTCGGCGTCGCCTGGTGGGGCGGCTGGGGCGGCCCTCGCGTCGTGAACAACGTCGCCGTGAACCGCACCACCACCGTGAACGTGACCAACATCAACGTGTACAGCAACGTGCACGTGCACAACGCGGTCGTGGGAGTTTCGGAGGATCGCTTCGGGCGCGGGTCTGTCCAGACCACACGTGTCGACGCCGCGCGTGTGCGCGAGCTCACACCGGTGCGCGGTGCGCTCGACGTCAAACCCGTCGCGGCCAGCGTGATGAGCGCCGACCGCGCGACCTTGAGGCCTCCGGAGGCCGTCCGCGACCGCAACGTCGTGGCGACACGCACGCCGCGGGATTTCTCGCCGGCTTTGCGCGCTCAGGGGCTCAGCGGGGAGCGCGAGGCGACGCCGTCGGCCGCAGCGCGAATCGTGCCGGCGCCGAAACGCACGATCACCGCCACGCCACCGGCGGAGGGCCCAGGCTCGAGCCAGAGGCCGCGCCCGAGTGAGACGCCGAACGCCCGCCGGCCGGATCCAGGCGCCGCGCCGAGCCCCGGCGCCGGCGCGCCGCGGCCCGGCCGTCGAGAGGGCTCTTCAGGACAGCCGGATTCGGGACAGCCGGATTCGAAACAGGTCAAGCGGCCTCAGGCCGATGAGAACGAGCGCGGCCGGAGGTCCGGTCCGCCGCCGCCACCGCCGGCACACAGCTCCGCAGAGTCGCGCCAGGTGCATCCTCAAGGCCCCGACCAGCGGCGCCGACCCGAAGCCAAGCCCGCGCAGCCGCCGCAGCGCTCCAACGAGCGCCCGCCTGAACGGGCGGAGCCGCGCCAGCAGGAGAAATAGCCAAAGCGGCGGGGGTTCGCTCGGACTCTCCGCGTGCGTACACGCATCGAGCAGCCGAGTTTCGAGCGCCGGCTTTGCCGGCGCAACTCGGTTCGAGCTGAAGACCGGCGCGGGTAGTCGGTGGGGGGATTCGGGGGGAGCGGCGTCGCTCCCCCCGATGTTCAATCAGTGCATCCGGTGGTCGTCGAAGCCGGCCGAGGACTTGATCCGGTCTTCGGTGCCCGGGATGTACTTCTTCTCGAGCTCCTGGAAGTAGGAGACCCGCGCCATCACGTGATGGCTCTCGGTCGGGTGGCCCACCTTGGCCTTCTCGAGCATCCACTGCGCCTGCTCCTCGTCACGCACCAGCTCCTCCATCGCGTTCCAGGTGGCGTACGTGGCCGCGTGGGAGGCGAAGAGCGTGATGAAGATGAACTTGTAGCCGAGCTCGCCCAGCTCCATGAACGTGAAGGGGTTCGGATCCTGGTGCCAGCGAAAGGACGACGAGTAGTTGAACGACAGCGGCAGGTCCGGATGCGTCTCGCGCATCGCCTTGGCGAAGGCCACCGCGGGCTCGCGCGAGGCATTCGAGAGCTCGCACCACACGCTGTCGACGCCGGCGTCGGCGTACGCGCGGCCGCGGCGGATCGCTTCTTCGAGGCTGCCGCCCACGGCGCCGTAGGCGTCCGTCCGGGCGATGATGACGAAGTCGGGATCGAGGCGATCACGCGTGTCGAGGGCGGCGCGGTACTTGCCGAGCGCCTCCTCGAGGCTCACGACGGTCTTGCCGGCGATGTGGCCGCAGCGCTTCGGGAACCGCTGGTCTTCCAGGTGGATCCCGGCGACACCCGTCTTGACGAACTCCTGGACGGTCCGGATCGTGGAGAGCGCATTGCCATAGCCGTCGTCGGCATCGGCGATGACCGGCAGGCTCGTGGCGGAGGCCACCATCGATGCGATCCGCGCCACTTCGGTCTGCGTGAGAAAGCCCATGTCCGGCCACGCATTGTGCAGGGCCATCGAATAACCGCTCAGGTAGATCGACTTCATACCCACGCGCTCGGCGATCTGCGCGCCGAGCGGCTCGTAGACGCCGCCCGTGAACAGATAGGGCTCTTCCTTCAACAGGCGTCGGAACTGTCGTCCTTTGCTCTCCGGCATCGACCCCTCCTCAGGCAACACGGTGGCGCGCGAGCACTGTCGCGCACCATCGGCAATAGGTGACGGTCTCCACGTAGATGACGCAGCTCGGGCAGGCCGCCACGTCGCACTCCTGACAGCGCGCCGTCCGGCCCGGCTGCTCGAGCGTCACTCCGCACTCGCATGTCGTCGACATCACCGCCTCCTCTCGCGTTCGCGTTCCGCGTGTTCCTGCCCGGTGAGTTCAAGAGTGCGGTCGTCGCCGCAACAAATCAACGTGATTGTTTTTATATCCGGTATAAATTATATTTATCACTCAGGTATCTTCCGGAGGCGGCACCCATGGACATTCCTCAGGTCGAAGCGTTCCTCGCCGTCGGCACGTTCGGCGGATTTCGCCGGGCCGCCGCGGCGCTCCGGCTGACCCAGCCCGCCGTCAGCGCGCGCATCCGCGCGCTGGAAGATTCGCTGAGCGTGCGGCTCTTCGAGCGCGGCCGGCAGGGCCACGGGCTCGCGCTCTCGGCGGCCGGGCGAGCGCTCAGGCCGCACGCCGAGCAGCTCTTGCAATCGGTCGCGCTCGCGCGCCAGGCGGTGCACGACATCCGCCCCGCCAGCGGCGGCGCGATCCAGATCGCGGCGGTGCTGTCGATCTGCACCTATCTCCTGCCCGACGTCCTCAAGCGATTCCAGACGGCGCACCCGGCGGTGATGATCACGGTCCGCTCCGGGCACTCGAAAGAGGTGCTGGAGATGGTGCTGCGCGGGGACGCTGAGATCGGGCTGGCGCGGTCGCTCCACCATCCCGAGGTCGAGACGGTGAGCCTCCGCGACGATCCGCTCGTCCTGGTCGGCCGCTCGACCGCGTGGCCCACGCGCGAGCGCCGCGCGCGCCTGGAAGAGATCGCCGACCGGCCGCTGATCTTCTTCGACCGGGGCTCGAGCGATTGGACCTTGACCCAGGGCCTCTTCCGGCGGGCGGGGCTCGTCCCGAACGTGGCGCTCGAGGTCGAGACGATCGAGACGGCCAAGCGGATGGTCGAGCGCGAGATGGGGCTCGCGTTCCTGCCGCACCTGGCCGTCGTGCGCGAGCTACGCCGACGGAGCCTGGTGGCGATCGAGATCGTGGACGCCGAGCCGATCAGCCGGAGTCTCGACGTGATCCATCCGCGTCCTCGCCCGCTCTCGCCGGCCGCGCGGGCGCTGCTGCAAGCGCTGCGTTCGGCCTTGAGCGAGGCCGGCGGCCCGCCGCGCCGGCGTCGTTAGCTTCGGCGCTCCAGCAGCAGGCGCAGCAGTGCCCGCCCCTGCTCGCCCGTCCACTGGCGCTCGCCGATCGCCTTACCGACCAGCCTGCCCTCGCGATCGACGAGGAAGACGGTCGGCGTGTAGTTTATTCCGTAATTCTTCGCCACCTCGCCCGTCGCGTCGAGCAGGACTGTCGACGTCACACCGTGGCTCTTCACCCACGCCGCGATCAGGTCACGCTTCTCGCCCAGATTGATCGCCAGCACGATGAGCCCCTGGTCTCGGAGCTCTCGGTGGAGCCGCTCGATCGTCGAGGGCAACTCCCTCGCGCAGTACGGTCAGGTACTGTCCCAGAAGTAGAGGAAGGCGGCCCGGCCGCGCGCGTCGGCGAGCGAGACGCGCTTGCCGTGGAGCGATTCGAGCGTGAACGACGGCGGGAGCTGGTCGCCGAGCGGGGTGATCTGGAACGCCGAGAGCAGATCGTCGAGCGCATCGTCTGCCGCGGCGGCCGGCAGCAGCGAGAGCCCGGTCAGCGCGAGCGCCAGTGCCACCCTACGGCTTGACGTACGCGTAGCCCGCCTCCTGAAGCTCCATCACCCGCACCACTCCGCTCGGCACCGCCGTCACACCCTCGATCAAGTCCTTCGCGTCGATCTTCTGGCGCGTCAGCGTGATCTGGCAGGCGCCGAACCGGAGGCCGCCGGCCAGCAAGGTCTCGAGCTTGCCCCGCACGTCGGGATCGATGTCCCGCGCGAGAAAGGTGCGCAGCGCCGGGCCGTGGACCACCAGCTCGAGCGCCTCGATGTTCTTCCAGCCCACGACGCTGACGTGGTTTTCGATGTTGACCAGCACGGCCCGCGCCTTCTCGACGCCGCCTTCGTTCAGGTGATAGACGATCTTGTGCTTCCGCGGGTGATCCGGCGCGTGCGATGCCTCGACACCCGGTGACCACACGAGCATTCCGCCCACCACGACCGCGACCCACCAGCGAGCGCGCCGCATCGTCCTGCTCCTCTCTTGCTCACGCGATCCGAACGTGTTGCTCACACGACCCGCACACGCGCGCGCGGCGCGAGCTTCACACGACCGAGACTTCGAAGGTGATCGGCCACGACGTCCCACGCCGGCGGGCCGTCGACCTCGGCGAGGCTCGCCCAGCCGGTTGCCTTGTAGCTCCGGGTGGGCTCGAGGGAGCGACCAGCCACGCGGATGTCCCGAATGCGCCGGCCGACCGGCTTCGCCGGGGCGATCGTGTAGGTCAGCCCACCCAGCCGAACCATGTCGCCGCCCTGACGATAGTACGGATCGGGGTGGAAGAGATTGTCGGCGACGTCCTCCATCAGCTGGTGGATCTCGCGCCCGGTCATCTCCCGCACCCAGGTGTTGGGGTAGGTCAGGGCAGTGTGAGCGTACACGTCCTCCAGGGTGATCTCCTGCCCGGGGACGATCGTGATCCCCCACCGAAAGCCCGGCGAGAACGCGATCTGGGCGTCGGCGCGACGAAGGAGCGCGTCGAGGATCAGCTCGTCGAACGTGCCATTGAAGTTGCCGCGCCGATAGAGCAGTGACTCGGACACCGCCAGGCGCTCGCCCAGCTTCGCCTCGTGCGGATGCCGAATCTCCTCGATCATCCGTGCCATGTCCGGATCCGCGGGGATGTCCTGGGCCAGGACAGGCATCAGGCGATAGCGATAGCCGCCGACGCGCCCGCGCTGGACGTCCAGATCCAGCCGGCTCAAGAACTTGCCGTGTGAGCCGGAGTTCACGACGAGCGTGCGGCCCACGAGGATCGGCTGCGGCAGCGCGTCGTGGGTGTGGCCGCCGAGCACGACGTCGAGGCCGTGGACGCGCCCGGCGAGCTTCAGGTCGACCGCAACGCCGTTGTGCGAGAGCAGGACGACCAGATCGACCTTCTTTTCGTCCCGGAGCTCGTTGACCAGCGCCTGGACGCCGTCTTCCCGGATGCCGAACGTAAGGTCGGGGACGAAGCGCCGGGGGTGGGAGACGGGAGTGTACGGGAACGCCTGGCCGATGACGCCCACGTGCACACCGCCGACTTCCCGAATCGTGTAGGGGTGGAACGGCCGGTCCGCCCAATTGAGCTCCGTCACGTTGTGTGCGACGAAGTCGCCGCCGAAGAGCCCCTTCTGCTCGCGATCGCCGAAGAGCTCCTTGACGCGATCGAGGCCGTACGCGAACTCCCAGTGCGGCGTGAAGACGTCCACGCCGAGCTGGTTCGACACCCGCACCATGTCCTCGCCGCGGCTCCAGAGGGCGGTCGCCGAGCCCTGGATCGTGTCGCCTCCGTCGAGGAGGAGCGTGCGCCCCGCGCGCTCCTCCCGGACCCGTCTGACGAGCGTGGCGAGATGGGCGTAGCCGCCCATCCGGCCATAGCGTGCCGCCAGCGCGGGAAAATCGAGGTACGTGTAGGCGTACGCCTCCACCGAGCCGGGCGCGACGCGGTACGCGCGGAGGAGCTCGGCGCCCGTGAGAAACGGCGGCCGGCCTCGCTCGGAGCCGACGCCGACGACCGAGTCGGGCTCGCGGTAGAACATGGGTCGAAGCGTCGCGTGCGCGTCGGTGATGTGGAGCAAGGTGACGTTGCCGAGCGGCTCGAAGGCCAGGAGCCGCGCCGGACCCTCGGCGCCCTCGAGACTACGCGGCGCGAGCCCCGCGCCCGCCGCGACCGCGAGCAGCTTGAAAAGGTCGCGCCGCGAGACGTCCATGCTCTAGTGGCGGATGCCGGGCACGCTGAGCGGCTTGCCGTTGTCGAACGAGGTCAGATAGAGCTCGAGCTCCGCGTACTCGATCGAATCCGCCGCGAGCATGTTCATCCCGAGGGGCGTCATGCACCACTGGAAGCGCTTGCGCATGTCCCATACTTCGGCTCGGTCGGTCCGCCAGGTCGGGAAGTGCCGCGTCAGGCCGGCTCGCACGTCGGCCAGCACCCGGCCGCCCAGGAACTTTTCGGCCGCGCTCGCGCCATCGACGTTCACGGGCAGACCGTTCGACGCACGCTTGACGAGCATCGTCATGTTCAGGTTGTCGGCCGACTCGGCCGCCAGCGGCAGACCCGTCGTCTCCGGCCCGTGCACCTCGAGGAAGTCCTCGACGCTCATCATGCGCCCGTACGCCTCCACGAACTTCGGATAGCGCGTCGCCGCGCCGCGCAGCGCACGGCCGGCGCCGCCCTCGTGGCAATCGGCGCACGCCTTGCCTGACGCTCCGCGCGCGGCCCACAACGCCTCGGCGTCCTCGGCCAGGACCACCGCGGGGTTGTTGGTGGGATCGAGGTTGTCGCCGAAGCCCACGGGCTTGGGGCGCGTGAAGGGATTGCGGTCGCGGTCCTTCTCGGGCGCTATCGGCCCCTTGAGCGTCTGGAGATAGGCGACGATGTGAACGATCTCCTCGGCGCTGAACAGGCCGGCGGTTCCCCAGGGCGGCATCACGGTGTTCGGAAAGAACACGCGCGCGTCCCAGACGACCTGATAGAGATACTGATCCGGCAGCCGGCGGTCGCCGATCGTGGATTGATCGGGGCCCGCGCTTCCGGCCGGCCAGACGTCGTCGCCGGGAACCAGATGGCAGGCCACGCAGGGCCCCTTGCTTCGGCTCAGGAAGAGCGCGCGCCCCTTTTGGGCGTCGCCGGCGATTCCCGATGGCATCGTCACGCGCTGAACGGGCGGCTCGGGTCGCTGGTCGTCGTAGGCATAGGTCGTGTAGCGATCGAAGTCGCGCGTCGGCCAGCCTGGATAGCGAACGGCCACACGCTTGCCGTCGGGTAAGGTGCGGAGATCGCCACGCGCTTCCGGGATCGCGCGCGACGGCCACCGGTGGACGCCGCGATAGTCGGCCACATCGGGCGCCGTCCCCGCGCAGCCGGCGCTCAGCACCGCGAGCGCTGTCCAGCGCAGCGCGCGGCGCGCCGTCGCGCGCCTCATCGCGAGGCGTTCACGAGAACTTGATGTCGGCGACGCCCTCGTAACGGCCA
>Ga0209377_1002418_pt1 | contig 12181 bp, 10 predicted proteins | sample GraSoiAngelo_141_FD_185898 | JGI IMG/M metagenome (GOLD analysis project Ga0209377, IMG submission 185898) | Grasslands soil microbial communities from the Angelo Coastal Reserve, California, USA - 14_0929_12_40cm (SPAdes) (version 2) | ecosystem: Environmental > Terrestrial > Soil > Grasslands ...
GACGATCGCGCTCGGGCTGCAGAACGTGAGCCAAGCGGCGAGCATCACGTCGAACCAGGCGGAGCAACCGGTGAAAAACGCGGGGCTGTACGCGCAAGAAGAGCTCCTGACCGCGAGCCAGCGATTGCTCCTGACCGCGGGGATCCGCGCCGACCGCTCGAGTGTGAACGGCGATCCCAGCAAGTACTACCTGTTCCCGAAAGCCGCCGCGTCCTACCGGTTCGTGCAACCCATTGGCGGGTTGGACGAGTTGAAGGTGCGCGCCGCGTGGGGCCAGACCGGTAACCCGCCGCTGTACGGCGTCCGCTTCATCCTCGACAGTACGGGCGCGCTCGGCGGTCAGGTTGGGCAGTTCCGCGCCTTGACGCTCGGGCTCGATTCAATCACACCCGAGCGGAACACCGAGATCGAGGGCGGGTTCGACGCGACCTTCGGCAACCAGTTCGCCACGCTGGGCGTCACGCTGTATCAGAAGAACGTGACCGATCTGCTGCTGCTCCAGTCCGTGGCGCCATCGACGGGGTATCGGCAGCGCATCTTCAACGGCGGCAAGCTTCGCAACCGCGGCATCGAGGCCGCGCTCGCGGTGTCGCCCGTCCGTACGGCCGACGTCAGCTGGATTCTACGGTCGACCTTCTACATGAACCGCAGCAAGATCCTGGAGCTACCCGTTCCCGCGTTCAACACAGCCGGGTTCGGGCTATCGCTGGGCGCGTTCCGGATCGAGAAGGGCAAGTCCGCGACCCAGATCGTCGGACTGGACGGTGTGGACGGCGATGCAAATCCCAAGTTCCAGATGTCGTTTTCGAGTGACTTGAACTACAAACGATTCAGTTTGGGCTTTCTGTGGGACTGGAAGCATGGTGGGGACATTATCAACCTTACGCAGCTGTTGTTCGACGCGTTCGGGAATTCCCCGGATCAGGTACCGGCCGGGAACACCCGGATTTCCGCTTGGGCGGACCCCGTGAACCCTCAGACCAAGGTGTACATCCAGAACGCCTCGTACCTGAAGCTGCGCGAGCTGAACGTGGGCTACGATCTGCCGCCCGACATCCCGCGGCACTTCGGGATGCGGACGGCGCGCATCTCGCTCAGCGGCCGCAACCTGCTGCGGTTCTCGCCGTACAAGGGGCTCGACCCTGAGGTGTCGAACTTCGGCAACCAGGCCATCGCGCGGAACATCGACGTGGCACCGTTCCCGCCAAGCCGCAGCTTCTTCTTCTCGATTGACTTGGGGTTCTGACCATGAGCGCGCACGCAATAGGGAGTCCGAGAATGAGAAAGGCCATCGCCGCGCTCACGCTGATGAGCGCGCTCGCGGTCGGGGCTTGCAACTTCGACCTGACCAATCCCAACAGTCCGCCGCCCATCGGGCCGAACGCGACGCCGGACCAAGTGAAATCGGCCGCCGTCGGGCTGCTGGTCGCGCTCCGGGTGGACGTCACGCGCTGGGTGCTCAATAACGGTATCCTCGGGCGCGAGGGATACCGCCTCGACACCGCCGATCCCCGCTTCACCACGGAGCTGCTTGCAGGGCCGCTCGATCCCAGCAACGACGCGTTCGGCGGGGGGCAGTGGGCGGCGGAATTCCGCGCGATCCAGAGTGGCTACGCGATTCTCAACGTCATCGGGTCGGCCCAGATCCCCACCGGGCAGCAGGAGGCGGCCCGGGGATTCGTGCACACGATGCAAGCCGTGGCCTTCCTGATGGTCCTGAATTCACACACGCAAGACTCGATCCCCGTCGACGTGAACCGGTCGGTCAGCCAGCCGCTCGCGCCGTTCGTGTCCAACGATTCAGCCTATAAGTACGTTCTCTCGCTGCTCGATTCGGCCAAGACGGAGCTCCAAGCGGCGACCGCATTCTCCTTCGATCCCGGCCCTGGCTTCGTGGGCTTCAACACGCCTGCCACATTCCTCAAGGTCAACCGGGCGCTCGCGGCGCGGGTGCAGGCGTACCGCGCGAGTCCCTCCGCGCCGGGCGTAGGCTGCACCGCGTGCTGGGACAGCGTCCTCACGAACCTTGCGGCGTCGTTCATCGACCCGGCCGCCCCGCTCGACATAGGCGCGTACCACGCGTACAGCACGGGGAACCAGGATGTTACCAACAGCTTGTCGCAGGATCCGGCGTCCGCGATCCAGCTCGCCCATCCCATGGTCAAGGACAGCGCGGAGGTACAGAACCTCAGCACCCTGCCCGACCGGCGCTTCCTCGCGAAGGTGACGGATCGGAAGAGCGCGACCGCCACGGTCCCGGATACGTTTTCACTCGCGTGCCTCAAGTCGGCGCTGGCTTGGATCCGCTACCCGACCCCGAACTCCGCGATCCCGATGATCCGGAACGAGGAGCTATTCCTCCTCCGTGCCGAGGCGAACTGGTTCGGGGCCACTGGAAGCAAGGCGCAGGCCGTCAGCGACCTGAACTTCATTCGGCAGACCTCAGGGAACTTGGCCCCCACGACGGTGACGATCGCGAGCACAGACGCGGCGTTCGTTAACGCGTTGCTGCACGAGCGGCTCTACTCGCTGTTGTACGAGGGGCACCGCTGGGTCGACATGCGGCGCTACGGCCGGCTGAACCAGGTCATCATCGATCGGCCCACCGGTTGCGCGTCGGCAGGCATCCCACCGGACGTGGTGTTCTCGACGCTGCCGATCAACCTCTTCGAAGTGCAGGCGCGGCAGTAGCCGACCGGCCTGCGCCGTCGTTCGACCGCCGAGCGCTTCGCGCTCGGCGGTTTTTTATGCGTCCGGACGCATGTTCTGTCGCAATCCGCGACCACCCGCCCCGTCTTGCGGGGTCGCGGTTCGCGCGGCAGCATATGGGGTGCTTCGTGCGGCTTGAGTATTTCCGTCGCGCCCTCCGGAGGAGGTATTCGTGGTAACGCGTATTCCCCTACTCACGCTCGCCCTCGCGACGCTGGTCGCTGTGGCCGCCGTGTCGGCGCAGCAGCGCCAGATCACCGGCCGCGTCACGTCGGCGGCGACCAACGAGCCGATCCCCGGCGTCACCGTGTCCGTCACCGGCACCGCGTTCGCTGCCGTCACGAACTCCGACGGCAGCTATGCGATCCCTGCACCCGCCGGCACCGTCACGCTGGTGTTCCGCCGCATCGCATTCAAGCGGCGCGAGGTGCAAGTCCCAGCAGTTCAGACCACGGCCGACGCGACGCTCGAGCCCGACGTGTTCAACCTCGAGGCGGTGGTCGTGACAGGCCAGGCGACGGGCGTCGAGCGGCGCAACGCCGCGATTGCGACGTCAGTCGTCACCGGAGCCGAGATCACCGCCGCGCCGGCACCGGCGCTGGACCGGGCGCTCGCGGGGCGCGTCCCCGGCGCTTACATCCAGCAGAACTCGGGAGCCCCGGGCGGCGGCACGCAAGTACAGATCCGCGGCTCCAACACAGTGATCGGTTCGGCCAATCCCCTGTACGTCGTAGATGGCGTGATCATCAGTGACGCGTCGCTCTCCAGCGGGCTGTTCTCGGTGACGGGGAGCGGCAATCCGCAATCGACGCGCAACGACGGCGAGAAGCAGGACGACCCGGTCAACCGGCTGGCCGACCTGAATCCCAACGACGTCGCGTCGGTCGAAATTCTGCGGGGCGCTGCCGCGTCGTCGATCTACGGGTCGAAGGGCGTGAACGGCGTCGTGATCATCACGACGAATCGCGGCAAGGCTGGCAAACCGCGGGCGAACATCATCCAGCGCGTGGGGTTCTCGGAGCTGCAGCGCGGACCCGCCACGCGAGTGTTCGACACGACCACGGCGTTCGCGCAGTACGCTACGCCGACCGATACGACGCTCTCGGCCCGCCAACAGGCGGCCGCGGAGTCCACCTTGATCCGCTCGTACAAGGTGAACGGTGTTCTCCCGACGTACGACCACCTCCGGGAGCTCGCGGGCAATAAGCCGACGAACTACGAAACCCAGCTTGACGTCTCCGGGGGTGCCGGCGCGACGCGCTATTTCCTGTCGGGCAACGTGAAGGGCGACGGTGGAATCATTCAGAACACCAGCGCCCAGCGGCAAGCGTTGCGTGCGAACCTGGACCAGACATTCTCCGATCGGTTCAACATCTCGTTCAACTCGGCCTTCAATCGTTCGACGGCCCAGCGCGGGTTCACCAACAACGACAACGCCGGCGCGAGCGTCACCTACGCGATCGCATACATCCCGGGCTTCGTGCCCTTGATGCCTGTGAACGGTGTCTATCCCGATCCGGGCGGGCTGAGCTACTTCGGTTCGAACCCGCTGCAGACGACGGCGGTCGGCAAGACTGGCGAAACGGTGCTGCGCTTCACCGGCGGACTCACGGCGTCTTTCCAGGCCGTGCAGACCGCGCGCCACGGCTTGAGGCTCGTCGGCGGCGGTGGGATCGACTTCTTCAGCCAGAAGGACGAGATCTTCGCGCCGCCGGAGCTCTTTTTCGAGGCGCGCCAGACGAACCCCGGGACGTCGACACTGAGCAACGACGACAGCCGGTTTGCGAACTGGAACGGCAACGCGATCCACACGTACACGCCTGCGAGCGGCTCGTGGAAAGCGACGACCGCCGTCGGCGTGCAATGGGAAGACCGTCAGCTATCGCGCTCGCGGATCATCGCGAGCGGCTTGCTGCCCGGTCAACAGAACATCAATCAGGGTTCAGTCGTGACGCCGTTCGAGGAGAACACGCACGAGCGCACCATCGCGTTGTACGGCCACGAAGAGTGGCTCGGTGTACGTGAGCGGCTGCTGGTGTCGGGCAGCGTGCGCGCCGAACGCTCCAGCGCCAACGGTGACGTGAAAAAATTCTACTTTTTCCCCGCCGCGACGGGCTCCTACCGGTTCCCGGAACTCTTGGGCGCTGGCACGGAGGTGAAACTGCGTTTCGCCTACGGCGAGACAGGGAATCAGCCGCTCTTCGGCCAGAAGTTCACGTCGCTGCAGGGCGGCCTCGTGATCGGGGGAAACGCCGGCATCGCGGTTCCGATCGGCGGGGGCGTCGCTGGGGACGCGAACATCCAACCCGAGCGCACCCGCGAGATCGAGGCCGGCTTGGACGCGACACTGGCAAGCGGGCGCGCCACAATGGAGCTCACACTGTTCCAACGCAAGACCAGCGACCTGCTCGTTCCGGTTACGCCGGCGCCTTCTACAGGCTTCTCCTTGCACTTCGCCAACGCCGGCGAGATCAAGAACGAGGGGCTCGAGATCGCGGCCGGTCTCACGCCGCTCCAGACGGAGCATGCGAGCTGGGTCTTCCGTACTACCTTCACGAGCATCCGGAACAGAGTCCTGTCCCTCAACCTTCCCGGTGGGGCGACGGGGTTCCGCCCGGCGAATGCTGGCTATGGGCTTGGTTTCGGGGAGTTCTTCGTCCAGGTGGGGCAGCCGATCACGCAGATCATCGGCACCGATGACAAGGGAAACACCATCTCTCTCGGCCAGGCGAACCCCAAGTTCCGCTGGTCATTCCTGAACAACTTCACGTATCACCGTGCGAACCTGTCGTTCCTGTGGGACTGGCAGTACGGCGGAGTCGCGCAGAACCAGACGCTCTCGCTGTACGACTGCAACAACCTCGCCCCCGACGGCGGCACACCCGCCGGTGCGGCGCGTTACGACGCGTGCATCAACACCGGTGACGCCCGACCGTTCGTGCAGTCCACGACGTTCCTGAAACTTCGCAACGCGAGCCTCTCCCTCGATCTGCCCGAGCGATGGGCGAGCTGGTTCGGAGCGACGTCAGCACGCGTCAGCGTGGAGGGAGTGAACCTGATCACAGTCACCAACTACTTCGGCTACGATCCCGAGGTGTCCAACTATGGCGCTCAGGCAGTCACTCGCAACATCGACTTGGGACCGTATCCACCCTCGCGACAGTTCTTCTTCTCCATCCAGGCGGGGTTCTGACCATGCGCACGAGACACTTCGCGATCGCGGCAGGCCTCCTCGCTCTGGCTGCCTGCAATTTCGACATCACCAACGACAACCAGCCAACGTTGGACGACCTGGTTAAGAACCCCACCCGCGCGAAGCTTTCAGCGACCGCGACCGGCTTGTTCGCGGGCGCCCGCGGTGGCATCCAGGCGCTCATCTGGCGCCTCGGCTCCATGGGCCGCGAGGGAGTCAATCTCTCGGGCAACAACCAGCCGGATTTCATCGAGCCGTACTTCGGGCCCGTGGTGGCGGGCGGCAGCTTCGGCGGGACGCTGTGGATCGACCGCTACGCCCACATCCGCACGGTCCACATCTTCTTACAGGCGCTCGCGAGCAATGGTACAGCGTCGTTGCCCGCGACCGAGCGACTCACAGCATCCGAGGTCGCCGGCGCGCGCGGCGTGGCGAACACCCTTAAGGCGCTAGCGCTCCTTTACGTCGTCGAGACACGGGACTCGCTTGGAGCACCAGTCGATGTCGATCGTCCCGTCGACGCTCCTCCCGCGCCCTTCGTGCGGCAAGACAGTGTCTACGCCTACATCATCGGCGTGCTCAACAGCGCGGCCACGGATCTCGCCGCCGGAGGCTCGAGTTTCTTCTTCCACGTGCCGCCGGGCCTTTCCGCTTTCGCCACGCCGGCCACGTTCCTAAAGTTCAACCGGGCCCTGGCCGCCAAGGCGAATGTGCTACGCGCCACCGCCGGTTGCGCCGGCAACAGCGCCGCATGCTACGGTGCCGCAATCACGGCGCTCGGTGCGTCTTTCATGAACTCCGCTCCGGCGACCTTCCAGGACGGGGCGTACTTCGACTTCTCCACCGGCCCCGGAGATCAGACGAACAACCTGTCGGATCCGCTCAATGCCCTGACGTTCTTCGCACTCCAGGACAACCGAACCGACGCGGATACGCAGCCGGCGTCGGGTGGTGCGAAAGACCAGCGCGTGCTGGACAAGATCGCAGCTGCGCAAGACACCCAGATCGCACTACTCGGGAGCATTCCGATTCCGGGACAACTGAAGTTCGTTCTGTACTTCTCGAACGGACAGGCGGACGCGGGTCACCCCATCCCGATCATCAAGAACGAGGAGCTGATCCTGCTTGACGCCGAGGCCCAGTGGTTCGCTGGCGGCGCTGGCGGTAAGCTCCAGGCTATTGTCGATCTCAACAACGTGCGGCAGAACTCTGGAAAACTGGCGGCGACGACGGTCACGGCCGCCAGCCCGGACTCAACGTTCGTGAAGGCTTTAATGTACGAGCGACGCTTCTCGCTCTTGTGGGAGCAAGGAACCCGCTGGATTGACGCTCGGCGCTTTAACAGGCTCGGAGACATTCCGCTTGACGTTCCCGGTGGCTTCGTCCCCCCGCTTATGCCTGTCCCGAAGGGAGAGTGCGATGCGCGCAGTCTCACCGCGACCGAGGTAATCCCAGGCGTGGTGACCTGCAGGCCGCCGCTGACATAGGCTGGCGGTGGAGGGAGCGGGACGGAATTGACGAGGGGCGCCGCACCTGGCGCCCCTCGTCGCTTTCTATATCGCCTTGTTGCTCTCTACATCTCCGTATAGACGTACGCCCCCACCACGGTCGCCACCAGTGCCACGCACGTCCCGATTACCATCAGTCGCTCCGGCATGAACCCCATCGGCGATTCGCCGATCGCGTGCAGCAGCCCGACGAAGAACCAGACCGCGAGCCCCGCGATCACCGCCGTCTTCACGCCCGCGCCGAACCGCGGCCGGATCGCCGCGTACACCCACAGCAGGCCGATCCCGGACACGAAATCGAGCGCCACCCACAACGGAATCGCGCTGTCCATCGCGCCCGGTTGCTTGCCGAGCGCCTGCATCGCGGCGGCCATGTCCGCCTTCAGCCAAACGCCGTACGTGACGTAGTCGACGATGTTCAGCACCACCCCCGCCAGCAGCCCGCCCAGCACCACGCGACCCCAATTGATCTTGCCCATAGTGCACCTCGCGGAGGGAGACAGATGCCTAGCACGCCGCCCCGACACTACGAGCCGAGGCAACCGCCGTCAAGCAAGCTAGCCTCACGGCACGACTAGTAACGCGACCATCCCACCCAGTCCGTCGGGAACCGTCGCGACCCCGTTGGGCACGACCCAGTCCGACCCGTCGACTTGCAGGTTGAAGTGGTACAATCCGCGCCGCAGCACCAACGCGCCCTCCCAGACGTCGTCGCCCAAGGGGCGCAGCCGGACCGGTTGCCACGCGTTCCAGTCGCCCGCGATGGCGACCGAGCGGGCGTCGGGCATCCGGAATCGCACGACCAGGCTGTCACCACGCGGTTCCGGCACGAGGGGGGCCCATTGCGGGGCAGCAGTCGGGGACGGGGGGCGGGGGGAGCGGTGGAATCGCACGCCGAATGTGACGAACCCGGCGCGAGGAAGCCCCTGGTAGGGCTCGCTCAGCGAGCTCCCGCCCCCAAGCTCCAGAGCTACCCGTGGTCTCACGAATACCTGCAGGTAAGCGCTGCCCGCCACGGTCGAGGCGTACGTGGAGGAGAGGCGTGCCAGCGTCGAGAGCGATACCACCGCCCGACCGCGCTCGAACGTGGCGCCCGCACTCGCGTCGGTGAACCAGCCATCGGGAAAGTGAGTCGGCTCGACGCTCACTTGGACGGTCGTCGATGTCAGGCCGCTGTTGGGCCGCCACCACACACGTGCGCGCGTGTGGAGCGCCGTCACGGGCGGCGCACCCGAAATCAACCCGGTGGACGGACCGGCACCCACCCCGGCTCCCCAGGTAGTTCCGGACCAGCGCAGCTCCCCGACCGCGTGCGCCGCTGCGGTCGGGCCGACGCCCGTGACCGTGGTGCCCGCGAAAATCGCTTCGACGCCGAGCTGGCGTCCGCCAGCGGACGGCGCGGTGACCGCTGACAGGTCCATCAGGCCCAGGCCGACCCAATCCCCACCCGGGAGCGAGGCGATCGAGCTGGAAAGATCCGCGACCAGCACGTCACTAGTGTACCGGACACCGGGTGAGAGGATGGCCGAGCCGAAGCTCGTTCCTCCAGGATAGCGCACGGTGCCCGCGCCCACGCCGACGGACCCGTCGACCTGGGCCGCTGCCGGCGCGGCGTAGGTGCTCGCCGCCACCAGCAGCGCGATGATCCTTCGCTTCACGGTGCAAAGCTAGCCCGCGCCGCGGAGGACGGAAACAGCAGGGAAAACAAGTAGGGGCGCAACAGATGCGCCCCTACGGTATTAGCTGAACTGAGTGAGCTCGCGAACGGCTAGGGTCGATGACTGCCCGACTGACCGCCCTTGTGCGCCGGCACCGCCGGCGTGGCGCGCTTGGCGGGGACGGTGGGGACGACCCCATGCCCGGGAACGGCAGGGGTGGCCCGAATGGCGGGCGTCGCTGCGTTGGGGTTGCGCGTGTGTGGGACCGCCACCACGTCGCCGCGGCGGTGCGTCGCGCGGTGCGCGGCTCCTTGGGAATGCAACGCTGCGTGCTCGTTGGGGATCTGCGGAGTCTGCGCCGCCAGCATCGTCGGCAGCGCCAGCGTCACCGCCAGCCCGAGAAGCTTACTGGTCATACAACCTCCTCGATCATCGTGATAAGCGGGCCCTGCCTGGCCGGAGTGCTCGGTCGTTCAGGCCATTCTCGCGCCAGCAGAAGGGCGCGGGCACGGCTCCGTGCGATCTCCTTGAGGCAGGCCGACACCGACTGGTTCGTCGTGGCGACGAACCGTGCGGCAGTGCGCCAGAGGTGAGCGAACGTCTCGGAAACCACCTCTTCCGCGTCACCCGGGTCAACGAGCATCCCGTAGGCGAGTGCGTAAAGACTCTCGCCGTGCCGTTGGTACAGGGCGCGCAGGGCATCCGCCTCACGGCGCGCCACGCCGTCCAAGAGATGTCGGTCTGCAACCGGGGTCGTGTCGTAGGGCATAACGTCATGAAGACTGCCGAAACCGGTGTCAGGTAACGCTCACGGCTGCAAATGCCTACGGGGCAGGGCGTTACCAAAGTTGCCGGTTGCGACTCTTTACGCTGGGACTGGTTGCCCGCGACACCCCGGTGCTCTACCATCCCCTGCATCACTTCCGGCGGTGGGGGTTCTGTTGGGTCTCGAGGGCGAGGCGACGGACGCGGAGGTCGTGCGGGCGGTGCTGGCGGGCGACGTGGAACGCTATGCCGTCCTGGTGCGGCGTTATCGCGATCGCTACGCGCGCTACGCGTCGCGCATGCTCGGCTCCCGGGACGTCGCCGAAGATGCGGTGCAGGACGCGCTGGTGCGGGCGTTCGATCGGCTGGCGGACTGCCGCGAGCCGGACAAGTTTGCGGGGTGGCTGTTCCTGATTTTGCGGAACCGCTGCTACGCGGAGCGGCGACGCCGGCAGCGACAGGAACGGCCGCTCGATTCGACGGACGAGATGTTTGCGGGGCCCGACCGACCGGACGGCGCGTACGAGCAAGTGGAGCGCGCGCACGCATTGGAGCGGGCGCTGCAGCACCTGACCCCGGAGCAGCGCGAGGTCTTCGTGCTGAAGCACATGGAAGGATTGGCGTACGAGGAGATTGCAGGGGTCACGGGCGCGACGGTGGCCTCGCTCAAGATGCGGATGCATCGCGCGTACGACCGGCTGCGGGAGCTGATGAAGGAGCATCTATGATGGCGAGCTATCATCCCCTGGTGAAACGGCTGCTCGACGGCGAGGTGTCACTCGCCGAGCTGCCGCCTGAGCTCCAAGCCGAGGGTGAGGAAGCGTTGCGCCTGGTGGGCGCGGCGGACAGCGCGCCGGTTGCGCTGTCGCTGGCGCTCGAAGAGCGCGTGATGGCCGCCGTCCGTAGCCACGCCGCTTCGCCCGGCAATCGCGCCTGGCGGTGGCTCAACACGCCGCGAGAGGTCGAGCTGCGGCTGCGCGTGCGCCCGTGGACTGTGTGGGCCGGCGCCCTCGCGGTGGCAGCGGGGCTGGCTCTGCTGCTGGTCGGGCGCCCCGCGTCAGGGCCGCGGCCCGGCAACGAGGCACGGGCCCGTACGCGCGATTCAGTCTTCGTGCGGTTCGTGTTGTACGCGCCGGGGGCGCGACGTGTCGCGGTCGCGGGCACGTTCAATCAGTGGGACCGGAGCGCCGCGCCCCTCGTCCCCGCCGGGACGAGCGGCGTGTGGACCACCACCCTCGCCCTCCCTGTCGGCCAGCATCAATACGCGTTCGTCGTGGACGGGGCCCGCTGGGTCGTGGATCCGGCCGCGCCTGCGGTGGACGACGGCTTCGGCCGTCGTAACAGCGTGGTCGCAGTGACCGCGCAAGGAGCGCACCTGTGAGGACCATCGGCCTGGCCCTTACCCTCGTTCTGGGCTCGACCCTCACAGGTGCGCTCAGCGCCCAGGACGTTCGGGCGCAACTCGACGGGCGTGTCTCGCCGGAGGTGCAGCGGGCCGTCCGGGGCATCGCGGCGGATGCTGCGGCCCGCGGCCTGCCGGTCGAACCCCTGGTGCAGAAGGCGATCGAGGGTGCGGCGAAGGGCGTACCGGCTGATCGCGTGATCGCGGCGGTGCGCACCTTGGCCGGACGTCTCGGTGAGGCGCGGCAGGCCGTGCGTTCAGGGGGCGTCGCCGCACCGAGTGGGGATGTCGTGGAGGGAGGGGCCGACGCGCTCAACGCGGGGATCAGTCCGCGTCAGGTGAGCGACCTGGTGCGGGTGAGCCAGCCGCCACAAGATCCCGCGCTCACGCTCCGCGTGGCCGCCACGTTGGCGGCTCTCGGCGTGCCTCCGAAGCAAGCGCTCGAGCTGGTGCAGGGAATGATCAGCGCGGGCCGGTCCCCGAGCGACCTGCTCGGGCTGCCGGGCGAGGTCCAGGCGGGCGTGGCTCGCGGCGCCACACCGGCGCAGGCGGCTGCAGGCCTGGCGCGCGCCGCCGGTGGCACGCCGCCGGGGCGCATTCCCGACTGGGTCCCACCCGGGCAACGGAAGCCGCGCAACCCGCACAAACCCTGACGCCGGGCCCACCCGGCGCGGGCGCGTTACCTTCGACCGCGGGCGTAGGTAGATTCCACACCCTATGCCCATCGCCCACAATCTCGGCTTCCCGCACCTCGGGGCCGCGCGTGAGCTGAAGCGCGCCACCGAGGGCTACTGGGGCGGCAAGGTCTCCTTGCCGGACCTCGTCAAGACCGGTGCAGAGCTGCGCGCGCGCCACTGGCGGCTGCAGCAGGACGCCGGCATCGATCTCATCCCGTCGAACGACTTCTCGTATTACGACCGGGTGCTCGACACGTGCACGCTGGTGG
>Ga0209377_1002424_pt1 | contig 12168 bp, 14 predicted proteins | sample GraSoiAngelo_141_FD_185898 | JGI IMG/M metagenome (GOLD analysis project Ga0209377, IMG submission 185898) | Grasslands soil microbial communities from the Angelo Coastal Reserve, California, USA - 14_0929_12_40cm (SPAdes) (version 2) | ecosystem: Environmental > Terrestrial > Soil > Grasslands ...
ACGAAGTGCAACGCGGTCAGGATGAGAACGTCGCGATGCCGGACCGCCTGCCACACGGTATAAGCGCGGACGGATTTTTTCGCCTGCTTCTCGCTCTCCAGTTGATTGATAACCCACTCCCGCTCATCGGCGGGCAGCCACGTTGCCTGATGCGGCCAATCGGTCAGATAAAACCAGGTCATAACGCCGAAGAACAGCGCGGGCAAACCTTCCAGAATGAACAACCACTGCCAGCCTCGCAGGCCGCCCCAGTGAACGCCTAGCAGCAATCCCGATATTGGGGAACCGACCGCGTATGCTAGGGGAATGGCAGCCATGAAACCGGCCACTGCCTTGGCGCGATCTTCGTAGATGAACCAGTGGGTGAGATACACGATGATCCCGGGGAAAAATCCCGCCTCCGCCAATCCCAGCAAAAACCGCATGGTATAGAACTGGTGCGGCGTCCGGATAAAGGCCATCCCCATCGTGACGAGCCCCCAAGAGATCATGATGCGTGTGATCCAGCGCCGTGCACTCCAACGCTCCACGATGAGGGTACCGGGAATTTCCAAAATGACGTAGCCGAGGGCAAAGATGCCCGCCCCGAATCCAACTACGCGATCGTCGAAGCCGAGGTCGTGCGGCATTTGCAGGGCCGCAGTGGCAAGATTGTTGCGATCAAGGTAAGCAATCACGTAAAGCAGGAGCACATACGGCAGAAGACGCAAGGTAATCCGACGGCGAGCACGGCGGGCAACATCATCGACGGCAATGGCTGGGGCAGACAATTTTCCTTCTGCTGAGGTCGGACTAGTTGGGCAGAGCACGCCGCCCGAAAAGTCACGCGATTATATACCGGGCTCCGCGCGGGCGACCCGGGTGAGGTGGCGTACCAGGCCTTTTTCGCTACGCCGCAGGTTTCCCCCGCGTCGCGATACCTGTTGCAATCAGGCCTTTGAAGCACTATCGCGAACGGCCATTTATGAGATAGCGATAGCTAGATAGCTCCTAGTCTGATTCACAATTTAAGGCCGATAGGCTTGTTGAGATCAACTTATAGCGGCGAAAAGTTCAAGCCTGCAGCTCACGGCGCACGAAAAACTACTTCTCCAGAAACTCCGCCCACCCGCCGGTCTTTCCGAAATACACGCGCAAGCTGCAGTCCCTCGGCCCCATGCGGCCGAACGAAACCTCCAGTGTGCTTGTTGGCTCTCCGAGCTGCCCCATCTCCATTGGCGCTCGCGCTATATCCTGGCGCTCATCATATTTGCTGCCCGCGTTGACGTTCTTGTTCACTACCAAAATCCATCGGTCCTTCTGTGGAATCAAGTAAAGACTGAAAGCTCCCGCCGGAATCTGAGACTTCTCGAGAATGAGCGCAGCAGGCGTGAACAGCACCATAGGCGAGCCGCCTGGAGCCCAAACTCTTCCGTTCTGAATTTTCTCCTTATTATTCTCGACCGGGATATAGCGCACGCTGATTTCTGCCCCATCTTCGAAAGTACAGGTTGTAGTAGCGTCTTCCTGCTTCGAATCTTGCGCTAGCCCTGTAGCAGTCGCCAGCTGACACAGCAAAACTGCGCCCAGAACGCGCATGAGCATTTTGCAGATTCCCCCTCGCCGCAAGAGTGTAACGCGATGCAGCGAGGCGCGGAAGTGATTTGCCTTAGTAGTGGGCTGAGAACATCAATGACGCGGGTCAAATTTCACGTTAAGACGTACGCTGGTTTGTGCATCTGCGGGGGCGTATTTCCATTGCTTGACTGCCTTGGCCGCGCACTCGGCCAGGACCGGATTTCCACCGGCTATCGAAACCGTTTGCACCGTCCCACGTGGTGAAATCATCACGTCCAGACGAACCATCCCGCCAATGTAAGCGCGTTTCAACTCCGCTGGATATTGAGGTTCTACTTTATAGACCAGCTTTCGCGGATTTTTATCCGCGCCCTCATTTTCAGCTCTTTGGCCAGGCGTCGCCGGCAGCAGAAAGACGCCGATCGCCAGGCAGACCGCCAATCGGCATCCGAATGCCTTGCAGGAATGTAGGGGCGGAGTCAACCGAAAGAAGTTCCTGTCGATCTATAAGCTTTGTTTCAGCCCGGATTACACGCTAGGGTGTGCTCCGCTATTGCACCAAGTTACGAATGTGCCTGCCGCCGGAAAAACAACGCAAATCGACTGCAGAGCGTCAGGCCATTCCCCATTCGGCCTTGATCTTCGGTGACGTTCTTTTCTTCGCCCGGGATTGCTACCGTGACAGGTCAGGTTGGGAAAGGGAGCCTGACACCGGTATGCCTAAGTCCTCATCCAAACTCAAAATTCTATACAGCGAAGGGGATGCTGAAGTGCTTGCATCGCAAGCAGTTTCCATCCAAAAGGCAGGTCATGAGGTGATTCAGGCTGTAGGCCGCAAAGCAGTCGAGGAAGCCCTCCGCCGCGAGTCTTTTGACTTGGTCGTCCTCGGCCCAACCCTTACCAAGAACGATCGCCATCACTTGCCCTACATGGTGAAGAAATGCCAAAACGGGACGCGCGTCCTGGTCATGCACACCGACGGCGAGCGCCACCCCTGCGTCGATGCTAACCTCGACACTGGAAGCCGTTTTGAAGCCCTCCTGGAAAAGATTGCCGCTCTGCAGGGTTCGCAAGCAGTGTTGGCCAAATAGCTTGGCCAAACTACGCGCATCGCGGGCGGCTGCCGAGCTGCCCTATTTACTAAACGAATTCACCGAACATTCTTTGGCAAGAGCCGCAAGAGTAAATAAGTGGACCGCGACCCGCGACTTTGCCGACCCCGACGCAAAACAAACCACCAGTTGACCTGCCCAGTGGAACATCGACTCAGCGCACACCGTAATTTCTCTTCGCCGTGCTTGTGGTTAAAGATTTTTCTCCATCATCGGCAATACTCAACAATAATGACTGCAAGGATCTCGCTGTCCAGAGCCATCGAAGATGCTGGACCATGCCGTGCTCCAGTCCGTAGCCAAGCAACTGCTTAACAACACGAAGATCGACCTCGATGGCAAGATCAGCCGCGTAACTCGAACCAGCTCTCAACACCTGCGAACCACAACATTCGAGATGGACGGCCGCCAGTTCCAGGCGATCGAGCAAAACGCCACCAAGCCCAGCCGATGGGGACAGCTCGCCCGAGAGGGCCAAGAGGTCGTCCAGTTCAAAGACGTTCAGACCAACAGGTTTGTAGCAGTTTCAGTTGATGGAGAGATTACAGAGTACAAGCAGAGCTAGGGCGCACACCAAAGCACAGCTTACTCGCCATCACGATCGGCGCTGAAACCGATCTAGCGGCAAACCAGCGACCAACGACCAAAAACCGGTTTCCGATTACGTATCCTGATACTCACAATAAAAAGTTTGAATTTCCCTGGCATACCACCCAGCACGTAGATTGTCATTGCTGGTACCTTCTCCCGATTCGGAGTGAAACAGGTTTTCATGCGCAAGTGCCTGGTTACCTGCTTTGCCGTTGCTGTCTTCCTACTTGTTACCCTGCCCTTGGGCGCCCAAACATCGAAAGCTGACGCCGACCGCATCGCCAAACTAGAACAGCAGATCGCCGACGCCAAAAGCTCCGCCGACAATAGCTGGATGCTAACCAGTTCCGCCCTGGTTCTGATGATGACCGGCCCCGGCTTGGCTCTGTTCTACGGCGGACTCGTGCGCAAGAAGAACGTGCTGGCCACCATGATGCAAAGCTTCGCCATGATGGCCCTCATCACTGTGCTATGGGCGCTGTTCGGTTACAGCCTTTCGTTCGGTGCGGGCAATGGTTTCGTCGGCGACTTCCACCATCTTTTTCTGAACGCCGTCGGATCTCAGCCCGATCCCGATTACTCGACCACCATTCCACAACAGACTTTCATGGTGTACCAGCTCATGTTCGCCATCATCACGCCCGCGCTTATCACGGGTGCATTTGCCGAGCGGATGAAATTCAGCGCCATGGTCATCTTCATGGTGCTGTGGTCCGTTGTGGTCTACGATCCCATGGCCCACATGGTCTGGGGGAAAGGCGGTTTCTTGAATGCCGCTCTGGGCGGGCGATTCCCCACACTTGATTTTGCCGGCGGCACCGTCGTACACGTCACCTCGGGAGTCTCTGCCCTAGTCTGTGCGATTTACTTGGGCCGACGTCTCGGCTATCCACGCGAAGCGATGCCGCCTCATAGCGTCGTGCTCAGCTTCGTCGGAGCTTGCCTCCTCTGGGTGGGTTGGTTCGGCTTTAATGCGGGAAGTGCGTTGGCTGCTGGCAATCTCGCGACCAGCGCGTTTGTGGCTACGCACTTCGCGGCCGCAGCCGCAGTTGTCGGGTGGGCGGGCGCTGAGTGGGTGCGCAACGGTAAGCCCAGCGCGCTCGGGGCCATCTCCGGTGCGGTCGCGGGCTTGGTCGCCATCACACCGGCAGCAGGTTTCGTAAGCCCAATGGCCGCGCTGTTCATCGGACTCGCCGCCGGAGTCTTCTGCTATCTCATGGTCGCGAAGGTAAAAGCCCGCCTGGGCTATGACGATTCTCTCGACGCCTTCGGCGTCCACGGCGCCGGCGGCACTCTCGGCGCTTTGCTCACGGGCGTGTTTGCCTCAAGCGCGGTGAATCCGATTTTCAAAAATGCGCAGGGCAGCACGCTTCCGTCGGGTCTGCTCGAAGGCAATGCTCATCAACTGGTGAATCAGTTTGTCGGTGTTGTAATCGCCTGGGGTCTCGCTGCAGTCGGCACGCTGATCATCCTGAAGATCGTGGACGCCACGGTCGGACTGCGAGTCTCCGAGGAACACGAGATTCAGGGACTCGATCTCTCGCAGCACGGCGAGGAGGGCTATTATTGGGAAGTTTCAACGTAGCTGATCATGAGTCGCAGGATTAGCTCCGCGCAGTAGCCGCGAAGCGGCGAAAGAATGCAGCCCACGGCGTAAGCCGTGGGTAAGAGCGAAAATCGACCAAGCCCCAGCGGGGCGACAGACCGATGATCAAAATCGAAGCCGTAATTCAAACCTCGAAACTCGAAGCCGTGAAGGCCGCCCTCCATGAAATCGGCGTCGACGGCATGACCGTCTTCGAGGCCCGAGGCCACGGCCGTCAAAAAGGTCACACCGAAGTTTATCGCGGCCGCGAGTACACCGTCGATCTCATCCCCAAAATCAAACTCGAGCTGGTCCTGGCCGACGACATGGTTGAAAAGGTCGTGCAAGCCATCACCGGCGCCGCTCGCACCGGGAAAATTGGCGATGGCAAGATTTTTCTCTCCCGCATCGATCAAGCCATTCGCATTCGCAATGACGAGCGCGGCGAACGGGCCTTATAACAGCCAGCAGAACACTCGGATTTTGGGTGGCGCAGCGCTTCGAGCGCTGCGATAAATGTCGTTGATTCCGGCTTTCAGCCGCTGAGGTAAACGCGGGAGCAGGCACACACGTTAACAGCAGTTACCTCAGCTTGCCGCGCCCGTCCAGACTCCACGGTCCCGTACCGAGCTGCGAAATCAGCAGCGCGCTACCGAGTATGGACACGTTTTTCATGAAATGAGCCATCTGCATTTTCGCCATCATCGGGTCCGTCACTCCCCAGAATTTGTGCATGGCGAGCGACACCGGAATCAGAAATAGCACAATGATCCACGCGCCGATCTTCGATCGATAGCCAAATAGGATGCTTAATCCTCCCAGTAGCGCGATGATGCCGGAGAACGGCACTGTGATTGACGCTGAAGGGACGCCTTGCGCTGCGGCATAAGCGATGGTCTCTTTTGAAAAATGCCCCGCCGCAGACATGATGAAAATAAGCGAGAACAAGAACCGCCCAAGCAGAACTATAGAGGGATGCACACCAGATGCTTTCTCCTGACGCGTCGAATTCAATATTCGTGCAGCTTCTGATTGCTGTGGCAGAGCCGAAACTGTGCTGCTGGTCATGCTAGTCACTCCTTTTTGAAATTTCGTCGTAACAAGAATCAGCGAGCCAGGATCCGTCTCAGGCCTGGCTCGCCCGGCAGAAATCTATCTAGAAGCGGAACACAATTCCTGCGGAAGGTTGTGCAGTATGCGTCAGGGTATCTGTGTTCAGCGCGCGCAGCCCGAAGTCTGGCGTCTTGTACACCAATCCCCGGTATTCAGCGCGCAGGGAGAAGTGATGAGTGAGTGGAAAATCCGCGCCGCCACCGTAAACGAATGCCGCTCGCGTCTGCGTGTCGGCTCCGGCAATCAGGGTGTTGCCGCCTGGATTGAATGTTAACGCTCCGGCGCCTGCGAGCACATAAGGATCAAGCCGCAATCTTGCGGGATGTGGCAAGTTCACCAGCAAGCTGCCGGTTGTCTGATGAACGTCAGAACGAATACTGGCAAATCCTGCCGGAACAAAGAACTGTTGCGTGTTCCGGTCAAATCCGTAATTTGCTTCAGCCGACAACCAGCGATTGAATCGGTAGCGGTATCCCACGAGGAAACCGCCTGTATCAGTAGCACGTTGCCGGACCGCATTCCCGGTGGCATCTTTTGTGTAGAATCCTGTTCCTTGAATGCTGATCTCCGACCTCTGCTCCTGCGCAAATGCTCCCGATATCAGCAGTGCAATTAGACCGGTGATGAATACAGCGTTTCGCTTCAAGTTACCCAGATTCTGAGATAGAGCTGAAACTGAATACTTCAACATCTTGTTCTCCTCCTTAGGATTCTTGTAGCAGGGTATTGATAGGAGAATGGATGTTGCCGGGTCCGGGCTGGTTACAAAAAATAACCAGTTGCCACTATACAACCAGGGAATGTAAAGTAACGCCAGCAAGTCAATGTCCAAACCTGTCAAGCATGCGCCGTGCGCCATCCATGGACTTTTGCAGGATCTAACTCGCCCCTGGACGCTGCACATCCTCTACGCGTTATGCCACAATGGCCCGGCACGCTTCGGCATCCTTCGCCTCCGGGTGGATGGAATTTCTTCTCGCGTTTTGACGGAGAGGTTGCGGCTGCTGGAACAAAAAGGATTTGTTTACCGGAGATATGAATCCACTATCCCGCCGTCCGTCACCTACGGCATCACCAACCGTATGAAGGATATTGGCAAGGTCTTAAGCCAACTGGAGCGTCTGGCCCGCAAATGGGGACTCGAGACCGCCTCTACCTTGGCTGCGAAGCGGGGACCGCATAAACCACCGGTCACCAGCATTTAACCCGTTTTATCTTTATTTTCCAGGAAAACGGGGAACAGGCGCGCGGATGATGCCGTGCAAACTCCGCTCTCTTTCACTGTGCGCAGCTGTAGTCATAACGGTCTCCGCTATTTCGTCATCGGCGACGCCAGCCCGCAGAATCTGGATAAACTGAGCGGACTGATCAAGGCCGCTAGCTGAGCGGGTCCAGCTACTTCGGTTTCTTTGACAATATCCGCTCAATCTGCTGCAGGTGATTTATATCGTGCCCGGCATACATGCGGACAATGTGCTCAATCGTTTCCTGCCCGCGCTCAGAATGCATCCCATAGTGCTTCCACTGCTGGGGTGTCAGCGATTTGAGCAAGGCGAGATTGGCTTCGCGGACCACGCGAAACTGCTCGACCGATTTGCGGGGATCGCGCTTCTCATAATGACCGCTCGTCACCCAGGAATCCTGATCGACCGCTACAACGGGAGTCCCCGGCGCGTCCAGAATCAATCTCATACGAAAACCGACGACGATTTCCGTATCGGCGAGATGTGCGAGAATTTCATTGACCGACCATTTGTCTGGAGCAGGACGCTTGCGTAGTTTGGCCGTGGGGACGCCCTTGATTATCCGCTCGAGTTTCTTTGCTGTGGCAGCCTGAACCGCCAAAGGTTGCTTCCCTTCGACGTTAGCTGTTATCCGCTGAATGTACTGCTGCGCTGTTTCGTTCATTGCGTTCGTCTCCCACCTCTTTGCGAGTATGGCACTCGTGGTCGTCATTGGGGAAGTCACGTCAGTGAGAGTCATGGTAGGGACAACGTACGGCGAAAGGAACAAGCGGACTATCCGAATCTTGCGGCCAAAGCGAATCAGTGGTCAGTGATGGGTGGTCAGTTCCCGGCACTCAGTTCCTGGCACTCAGCCTTAATTCTAAGCTGTCAGGCCCGCCTGATAAGGACTTGTGATCAATTTCCAAGCAATAAAACTTCGGCGGGAGAGCGCCTGTGCATCTCCCGCCGTTTAGCAGTCGATCAGTATTGCGGCGCGCCCGGTGACGCGATCTGTGCATATGGCACACCGGATGGAATGTTGTTACGCGCCATGATCTCTTGCATCTTGCGCACGTCTTTATCGATATCATCGCGGTCGTTCTTGCGAGTATCGTTTACCCATTTTGTGTAGTACTTATCGAACTCCTTCTGGTCTTCAGGCGATAAGCGTCCTGCCCAACCGCCATTCATTGGGTATCCCACAGGAGAACCGTTCGCCGCCGCGTAGCCATTGCTTGCAATCTGGCTGAACGGAACGTTGCTGGGAATCGAATTTCGCGCCATGATGTCCTGCATCTTGCGCGCATCTTTATCTATGTCGTCCCGGTCGTTCTTGCGCGTATCGTTCACCCATTTCGCGTAATCTTTGTCGAATTCACGCTGGTCCTCTGGCGAAAGCCGTCCTTGCCAGCGCGGATAAGCGCCATTCGGATACGCGCCACCCGGATACCCGCCCTGATATCCCATTGAAGCCACCTGATCGAATGGCACGTCAGCAGGAATGTTGTAACGCGTCATGATGTCCTGCATGTGACGCGCGTCTTCCGAAATGTCATCACGATCGTTCTTGCGCGTGTCCTCCATCCATTTCGCGTAATACCTATCGAAATCCCGCTGGTCCTCGGGCGTAAGCCGGCCTTGCCAACGGCTGCCGCCGTAGTAGCCCGCCGAGTGTCCAACCGATGCTATCTGCTCGAAAGGTACATCGGGAGGAATGCCGTTGCGTGCCATGATCTCTTGCATATGGCGGGTATCTTTTCCGATGTCGTCCTGATCGTTCTTGCGGGTATCGTCCACCCACTTGGCGTAATACTTGTCGAAGTCCCGCTGGTCCTCTGGCGAAAGTCGTTGCCATTGTCCATAGGCGCGAGCCGGATATTGCCCATAACCGGGTTGCGAATACTGCGCCATCGCCGACAGAGCCAAGATACTCACTAGCATGATTGTCCCAAAAGCAATTTTCAGTTTCATAAAAACCTCTCCCTGGCGAATATGGCGTGCAAAGTCTATTTGTTAGCGACACTATGAGACGTGCCTACAGCCCCTGTAGGTTGGCCCTAGACGGCTACAAAAATAACCTGAAAAATGGCCGGATTCAGCAGCTCACTGGAGCGGCGGCAAGTGATTGCATCCAAAGGAGTTTACTAGTCACCAATCGTGCCTGAAGTAACGAAGAATTATTCCAGTGCTTCTGCCACGGCAAGTACGACACTCTGCTGTTTGGATCGCCCTCTAAAGATTTAACGAGGCTTCGCCGTCTCCACGCAGGCCATGATCTCCGCTTCGCTCAGAGTGTGGTCTGAGGCTTTAGCGCGCTTGTAGATTCGCTCGACGGCTGCGTCATCAGCAGGCACTCCGTGGCGCTCCAGCCAGAATAAGACGTTCGATTTCCCACTCATCGGGCCGACGTCAATAATCTGTTCCAGGCCGAACAGTTTCGCCGGCACACCTGAATACACTGCATCTGCCAGCTCGGTGTCGTTCTTCTTATAAGCCTTGATCACCGCGGCAGCGTGTACTCCGGTGGCCGTGCGGAACGCATCTTCTCCTACTACCGGATAATTCGGAGGTATCGGTACGCCCGTTGCCCGCGAGACCGCCTCACAATATTCCTTCAGTTTCGTGAGATCCTGGTTTTCCCATGGCGCAACCTTCATGAGCTTGAGATTCACCAGCATCTGATCCATCTGCGTATTGCCAACGCGCTCGCCAATTCCCAGCGCACATGCGTGTACGCAATCCGCTCCAGCAATCAGCGCGGCCATTGCATTGGCGACCGCCAAACCCCGGTCACAGTGACCGTGCCAATCAACGCGGATTTTCTCACCTGAAGGCTTCACCACTTCATTAACCACGAATGTAACCAGCGCATGCGCTCCCATCGGCGTTATATGACCTGCTGTGTCACAAACGACGATCGCCCGCGCGCCGTAATTGATGGCTGTCGAATATAGGCGTTTCACCATCTCCGGATCGCAACGCGTCGTATCTTCCGTGACGTACATCACCTCAAGGCCAAGGGAAACCGCGTACTTGACAGCCTTCTCGGTCGTCTGGAGCAGAAAATCCTCGCTCCAGTCCTCCGTGTAACGGCGAATCGGACTCGATCCAAGAAACGTCGCTGCTGCAATATTCAGCCCGGTGCGCTGCACAATCGCTGCAATCGGTCGGATGTCGTTTTCATGCGTCCGAGCTGCACAGTTCGCACCGATCTTCATTTTGTGATTGACGATCTCTCGCGCCAATGCCTCCACATGCTCACTCGCACGCGACCCAGCTCCCGGCAGCCCCAGATCGAGCGAATTGATGCCCAGAGCTTCCATCAAGTGCAGGATGTGAATTTTTTCTTCGATCGAAGGATCGCGCACCGACGGAGATTGCAGCCCATCCCGCAGACTTTCATCGTTCAGGAGAACGGCGTCAGGCGTGCGCAGCGCCGACCGCTGAACCTCGTTCCAATCGTAAATAAGCTCAGAAGCCTTCATGCGATCAAATTCGCTGGAGGACGGGCGTCCTCGCCCGTCCCGCGAGCGCGAACGCAACCACTCCGTCGCTGTGCATTGTTCGCGTAGGCACGGTAGCTTTCGGAGGGTCGTGCGAGGCCGAAGGAAATTTCCTCTGTGTTCCTCTGTGCCCTCTGTGGTTACTCATCAACACAGAGGTCACCGAGGAATCCTGTCCAGCCGAGCAAGCCTCGATCCCGACTACTTCGCCTTCGGCCCAACCGTCAGCCCAAACACTGAGGTCTGACCCTGACCCGCCACATTCAATCCACGCACCGCTTCGGGATGGGGCAAGTAGAGCGTTTTGCAGTGCTCACACCGGTATACCTCGGCGTCTTTTCCCCAAGCCTTCTCCGCATCGCCACACGCTTGCTCCAGCACATCGGTTGTGTAATACCAGCGTTTAAGATGCCCGCCACAAAATTTGCCCTTAGCATTGTTTTCATTGCAGGAGCGTTGCCCCGGCTTTTTGATCTTGACCTTATGATGTGGAAGCTGTTGAGGTGAGGTGGTTGTTGTGCTGGCCAAAGAAAATATCCTCTTCGCCGCGGCATAGCCGCCGGATTCAGATCAGAACACTGTCATTTTACTCGATTCAATCGCGCCGAGATCCCACCGCCAGCATCCCGCAACCGTAGCGCCGGCTGTCAGGGCGGCGTCCTCGCCGCCCCTCCCTTAATCGAACTCCTTCATCGCCACGGCCTGCTCCCGCCCCACGCGACCAACGATAATCTCCGCCGCAAAATAACTTTCACCTTTCAGCGGAGCCCCCGCCATCCGCCGCAGCATCGCGATCTGCCCAACATGCGTCAGCGCATCCGCGATCGGCCCCTGTAACAATTTTTCCGGCGCGGCGTCGAGTGGGTGGTCGGAAGCCAAAAAATCATCGAAAGCCTTCAACCCAGAAAAGAACCGTTCGACGTCCTGATTCCAGTTCTGCACCCCCGAGTCCCGCCAAGTCTGCTTCCCCCGTGCAATTGAAAGTCCCCAATCCAGCAAATCACCGATGTGCGCGAGTATCTGCCCGGGCGTCCTGCTCGTTTCACTGCAGCGATAGTCAGCAAAATTGGCAGGCGCATTATGCATCGCCTTGCCGCCGCGATAGGCCAATGTGGCCAAGGCATGCCGCAGCAGTTCGCGTTTCGGATCGGAATCGCTTCTCATGAAAACTCCTTACGCTTGCCGAAATGAGAAAACATTAGGAACGGCTACTTGTCATCCTGAGGACGTGGAGTCCTCTGCTCGGCGGAGGACTCCCAACGAAGGATCTATGTATATTGTGCATGCGCTACAGCAAAGCGGAAGCAGATGCAAAGACCGTTCAGCCGGCACGACTCTACAGCTTCCTGCCTCCAAGCACGCCTGCGGATCGCACCATCCCGCGCAATCGCTGGCGAAGCCCACGCGCGAACTGCAAGTCCAGAAACCCCTCCATCTGCCGTGCGAACGTCGCCCCATATCCGTACCACCAAACTTTCTTT
>Ga0209377_1002431_pt1 | contig 12155 bp, 12 predicted proteins | sample GraSoiAngelo_141_FD_185898 | JGI IMG/M metagenome (GOLD analysis project Ga0209377, IMG submission 185898) | Grasslands soil microbial communities from the Angelo Coastal Reserve, California, USA - 14_0929_12_40cm (SPAdes) (version 2) | ecosystem: Environmental > Terrestrial > Soil > Grasslands ...
AAAGCCCGTGAAGTCGATCTTCACTACGACCTGCCTTCGCGCCGGCCGGTCGAGCAGCGCCGCGAGCCGCACCGACGCTGCTCCGAGCTTGCGGATTCGCCTCGCCACGGCGTTGACGGTCACGCCCGAGTCGATGATGTCCTCGACCAGCAGAACGTGACGGCCGACGAGCGGCCCCTCGACCATGTGCGCAAGTCGCAAACGCCCGTTGCTCGATGTTCCCGTCGGATAGCTCGACGCGCGGACGAACTCGAGCTCGGCGGGGATGCTCAGGCTGCGCAGCAGATCGGCGGCGAAGACGGTTGCGCCTTTGAGGATGACGACCATCACGAGCGGGGTGTCGATGTCGGCGTAAACCTCGGAGATCCGCCGGCCCAGCCGGCGCACCCGTCGCGCGATCTGTGCCGAGCTGATCATCTGGGGACGATTGCTGGTCCTGACTTCCTCGCCTGTGCTCAGTCCCGTGGTTTCGCTCGGGGCCGGCTGGGTCAGGACCTCAGTCATGCAGATGGAATTTTACTGGCGATCAAACACCAATGGGATGCCACACGGTTTTCATTTCCATAAAAGCGGCGATGAGGTGAGGACTTTGTTCCCGCTGTGTGAGCTTGATCACACGCTTGATGTTGCCTGCCGCCGATTCCTCGATTGCTTTGACTTCGTTGCCGTTGCAGCCTGCCACGTCGATCGCATTGACGTCCATGTGCGACGCGAGGGTCGGCAGCAGCTCTTTGCGCTGCCCGCTGATGATGTTCACCACACCTGCGGGCACATCACTGGTCGCCAGCACTTCGGCCAGCGTCAGCGCGGCGAGCGGGCTCGACTCCGCCGCCAGCGCGATGACGACGTTGCCTCCGCAAAGGGCGGGCGCCAGGCGCCGCACCAAGCCGAGCAGGGGTGACTCCTCGGGCGCCACGATCGCGACCACGCCTGTCGGCTCGGGAATCGTGAAGTTGAAGTACGGCCCCGCGACCGGGTTCACCGCCCCAGTGATCTGCGGCAGCTTGTCGGTCCAGCCCGCGTACCAGACCAGCGCTTCCACAGACTGGTCCAGCGCACGGCGGGCGCGGACGCCACCGCCCAGCAGCTCGAGGAACTGGGCGGCACGTCCGTCCAGCATCTCGGCCGCGCGATACAGGATCTGGCCCCGGTTCATCGCCGTGCGCGCGGCCCAGCCTGGAAACGCAGTTCGCGCCGCGCGCACCGCGTCGCGCAGGTCTTTCCGTGAGCCACGGGGCACGTTCACGGTGCCGTCCGGCCGGTAGGCGCGCCCGGATTCGGAGCGCACGAACTCGCCGTTGAGGAAGAGCTTGTAAGTCTTGCGTACGTCCATCAGGTCAGCTCCACATACGGAAGCAGCCCATGCACGCCGCCCTCGCGCCCGAACCCGGATTCCTTGTAGCCGCCGAAAGGCGAGGTCGGGTCGAAGCGGTTGAAGGTGTTTGCCCAGACGACGCCTGCCCGCAGGCGCTCGGCCATCCAGAGGATTCGTGAACCCTTGTCGGTCCAGACACCCGCAGACAGCCCATACGGCGTGTTGTTGGCCTTCTCCACCGCCTCGTTCGGCGTCCGGAACGTCAGCACGGACAGCACGGGGCCGAAGATCTCCTCGCGTGCGATGCGGTAGGACTGCGAGACGTTCGTGAAGAGCGATGGCGGAAACCAGAAGCCGCGCTCCGGCAGGACGCACTCCGGCTGATACAGCTCGGCGCCCTCCTCGACGCCCGACTCGACGAGGCCCTGGATCTTCTCCAGCTGCGCTCGCGAGTTGATCGCGCCGATGTCGGTGTTCTTGTCGAGAGGGTCGCCCAGGCGCAGCGTCGAGAGTCGTCGCTTCAGCTTCTCCAGGAGCGGCTCCGCGATCGACTCCTGGACCAGGAGCCGGCTCCCGGCGCAGCACACGTGCCCCTGGTTGAAGTAGATGCCGTTGACGATGCCCTCGACCGCCTGGTCCAGAGGCGCATCCTCGAAGACGATGTTGGCGGCCTTGCCGCCAAGCTCGAGCGTCAGGCGTTTGCCCGTGCCCGCGATGGCGCGCTGGATGAGCTTGCCGACCTCGGTCGACCCGGTGAACGCGACCTTCTTGACGTGAGGATGCGACACCACCAGGAAACCGGTCTTGCCCGCGCCGGTGACGATGTTGACGACGCCGGGCGGCAGCTCCGCCTGCATGCAGATTTCGGCGAAGACCATCGCCGACAGCGGCGTCGTTTCGGCCGGCTTGAGCACCACCGTGTTGCCGGCGGCCAGCGCGGGCGCGATCTTCCACGCCAGCATCAAGAGCGGGAAGTTCCACGGGATGACCTGGCCCGCCACGCCGATCGGCCGTGGCTTGCGGTTGGGAAAGGCCCACTCGAGCTTGTCGGCCCAGCCCGCGTAGTAGAAGAAGTGCGCGGCGCTGAGAGGGATGTCGACGTCGCGAGACTCTTTGATGGGCTTGCCGCCGTCCATCGTCTCCACCACTGCGAGCTCTCGTGATCGCTCCTGGATCAGGCGTGAGATGCGGAACAGGTAGCGCGCGCGGCGTGAGGCCGACAGATGCGACCAAGAGTCGAACGCCTTGCCCGCGGCTTTGACCGCGCGGTCTACATCGACCTCGTCGGCCTCGGCCACCTCGGAGAGAGTCTTTTCGGTCGCCGGGTTGATGGTCGGAAAGCGCTTCTTGCTGTGCGCGTCGACCATCCGGCCGCCTATGAACAGCCCATATCGCGGCTGGATCTTGATGTGGTCGATCGCCTCGGGCGCGGGCGCGTACTCGAAGACCTGCTTCGCGAGCTCGGCGGTTTGCTTCTTGGTGATCGCCACGGCTAATCCACCGTAAAGTAATCGCCTGATTGATAGGCGCCGGTGCGCTCTTTGTCGATCTGCATGAGCACGTCGTTGAGCAGCGTCGACGCGCCGAGGCGGAGACGGTCGGGTGTCATCCAGTCGGGACCGAGCGTTTCGTAGGTGACCACCAGATACGAAATCGCCTGTTTCGCGGTCCGAATTCCGCCCGCGGCCTTAAAGCCGACGGGGCGGCCGGTCTCACGGACGAAGTCGCGGATCGCCTCCATCATCACCAGCGCTACCGGCAGCGTCGCCGCGGGCTGCACCTTGCCGGTCGAGGTCTTGATGAAGTCGGCGCCGGCGGCCATGGCAAGGATGCTCGCCCGGCGCACGGCGTCATAGTTGCCTAGCTCGCCTGTTTCCAGGATGACCTTGAGATGCGCGTCGCCGGATGCCTCCTTCACGGCGACGATCTCGTCGTAGACGCGCTGGTAGTCGCCGGACAGGAACGCGCCGCGGTCGATGACCATGTCGATCTCTTGCGCTCCCTCACGGACCGCCTCTTCGGTCTCGGCGACCTTGATCGACGTAAAGCTCTGGCCCGACGGAAACGCGGTCGCGACCGACGCAATCCGCACGCTGCTCCCCCGCAGGTGCTCCACGCAGTCGGCAATCCTCAGCGGGTACACGCAGACCGCCGCCACGGACGGGATCGTCCGGTCGCCAGGCTTGGGTCTGACTGCCTTCGCGCACATCGCGGCGACCTTGCCCGGAGTGTCGGCGCCTTCCAGGGTCGTCAGATCCATACAGCGGACCGCAAGGTCGAGCGCCCACAGCTTGGAGGACTTTTTGATCGAGCGCTTGGCGAGGGAGGCAGCCCGCTCGTCGGCGCCGACCTCGTCCACGCTGCGCACGCCGCGCATCAACGAACCAAGGTGGGTGAGCGAGAGTGCGGTCGCCATGGGGGGATTATGCGACGGCTATACCGATCGGCAGTGGCGCGTCCGCCTGGGCCGGGCCATGATCGCCTCACCTTCGTTGCGGCGTAGGGCGAGTCGGTCGGCCTGCCCTACGCCGGTCCCACTGCTCCCTCAAGTTGACCTCAAGCCCTCGTTTTTCGAGCCGTCAAGCTTGAGCACGGCAAAATGAGATGCGCTCTCCTAGTCGCGTGCATCCTGCTCACGGCCTGCAGCTCTGCGAGCCCGGCGCAGAAACGGCCGGCACCAAGTCCTTCGGTCGCCTCCCCGGCAAGCCCGGCGCCCTCGCCCTCTCCGCAACCACTGCAGCGGCCCGAGCCCGCCTTGCCGGCGCCAGTGGAGGAGACGGCTGCCGCGGCAGCGGGTGGAAAGCTCTACGTGATGGGCGGTTTCAACGCCGCGGGCGCAAGCCTCAGCTCTGTCTACATCTTCGACGGCACCTCGTGGACTTCGGGTCCGCGGCTTCCCGTGGCGGTCGACCATCCCTCGGCCGCCACCCTGAACGGATTCGTGTACATCGCTGGAGGCCACAGCAACGGGCGGGACAGCGCCAGGTTCTTCCGGCTCGACGACGACCACTGGACGGAACTTGCGTCGATGCACTTCGCACGCGGCGGCCACGCGCTCGTCGCCGCCGGGGAGAAGCTCTACGCGATCGGCGGCAATACGATCCGCGCCGACGTAGGCACGACCGAGTCGTTCGATCCCAGGACAGGCGCATGGAGTGCGATCTCGCCAATGCCGGATCCACGCAACCATGTCTCCGGTTTTGGGACTGAGCAGGCCGCCTGCGTGGCTGGCGGCCGGTCACCGACGACTCCGCGCGTCGACTGCCTGCTGACCTCGACCGCCACCTGGTCGCACACGATCGGCGACATGCCCCGGCCGGCGAGCGGAGGGGGCGCCGTCTCATTTCCCAACGGAGACGTGATCGTCATGGGTGGCGAGGATGCGAGCGAGACTCGGATCATCGACCAGCTCGCATTCCTACGGGGCGACATCTGGATCTCGAGCCAGAAGATGCTGTCGCCCCGGCATGGCTTCCAGCTCGCGGTCTTGGGCGACCGCGCCTGGGCATGCGGCGGTGGAAGCGCGCCAGGCCTGCACCCTGTCGCGACATGCACCTCAGTCGGGGATCCGGCTGCCTCGTAGGGTGGAGAGCACGACGACCGCCACGGCCGTCACCACGATGACCAGAAGCGGAACCCCGTAGTTGAACTCAGGCGTGGTCAGGAGTGGGACGTCGACCTTCCATACGCTCTCCAGCAAGACGTCGCCCAGCTCGATGACCGCGTAGAAGACGAGGATCACGACGTTTGCGATCAGGGCCGCGAGCGGAATCGGCTCGCGGACGTAGATCAGGAGGCCGGCAATAGGCAGGGCGGCCAGGAACGGCCCGAAGAAATTCACCAGGGACTGCCGGACGACATCGAGCTGCTGCGCGGGCTGCGCGTGCAGGGCATAGATGCTGAAATCCAGGTAGCCCAGTCGCCACGGGCGGACGATGATCGAACCCTGGCTGCCGACGGCGTAGATCACGAGCAGGTGCAGCACTTCGTGGGCGCCGAAGGCCGCCACGAAGATCAGGATCGAAAGGACGATCACCCTCCAGGCCATCAACAGTCCTCCGTTTTCGTGTCCCCCGCGGGCGGCGATACCGGTCTCGGTTTCTTGCGGGCGGTATAAATCCTCCGATGCCCGACGTGCTCAATGCAATTTCGGAAGCGCTTCAGATGGCCTTTTTCATGTTCTGGGAGGTTCTGTGGCCGCTCGCGCTCGGCTTCCTGATCTCCGCGGTCGTGCAGGCGCTCGTCTCGCGGCGATCGGTCGTCAACCTGCTGGGCAGGGACGATCTGCGGGGCGTGACGCTGGCCACCTTGCTCGGCGCTGCGAGCTCGAGCTGCTCGTACGCCGCGGTGGCGGTGGCAAGGGGTCTGTTTCGCAAAGGCGCAACATTCGCGAACGCGATCCTTTTCGAGTTCGCTAGCACAAACCTCGTATTCGAGCTCGGTCTTGTGCTGCTCGTGCTTCTTGGCTGGCAGTTCGTGGCAGCCGAGTTTGCGGGCGGGCTGCTGATGATCGGAGTCCTCGCGGTCGCCTTCAAGTACACGCTGCGGGCCCGCATGGTCGAGGCCGCCCGCGAGCAGGCGCAGCAAGGTTTGCGCGGGCGGATGGAAGGGCACGGGGACATGGACATGTCGGTCACCGATGGCCCGTTCTTTCGCCGCCTCTTCTCGCGCCGAGGCTTCACCTCCGTGAGCCACCTCTTCTACATGGACGTGGCAAGCCTGGCCCAGGATCTGGTGCTTGGGTTTCTGATCGCCGGCGCCCTGGCGGCGTGGGTGCCGAACAGCTTCTGGCAGGCTCTGTTCGTCTCCCGGGACCCGGTCGTCAGCGCCGTGTGGGGCCCGATCATCGGGCCGGTCATCTCGCTGCTGAGCTTTGTCTGCTCAGTGGGCAACGTGCCGCTTGCGGTCGTGCTGTGGAATGGAGGCATCAGCTTCGGCGGCGTGATCAGCTTCATCTTCGCCGACCTGATCATCATCCCGATCCTCAACATCTATCGGAAGTACTACGGGGGAAGGATGAGCCTCTACCTGCTCGCGACGTCGTACGGCGCGATGGTGCTGGCGGGCCTGGTCGTCGGCTCCGTCTTCCAGTTGCTCGGGCTTGTCCCAGCCCACCAGTTCATCGCGGTCTTTCAAACCCGGCCGTCCTGGAACTACACGACGTTTCTCGACTTCGCCGCCCTTGCCGTGGTGGCCGCGCTGGGTTGGCAATTCCTCCGCACCGGCGGCGTGGAGATGCTCAGGGCGATGGAGAGCGCGCCCGGCCCGGAACATGCGATGGTTCACGATCACGACCACCATGAGCACCACCACTGAGATGCTGCGCGACTACATCAAGGAGTACAGCCCCAGCCTCGGCAGGGACATGGAAGTGCTGCATTTCGGCTACGCCGGCAGGCCGCTGCTGGTCTTCCCGACCTCCCAGGGCCGGTTCTACCAGTGGGAGGACTTCGGCCTCGTCGGCGCTCTTGCCGACTTGATCGACTCGGGTGCGATCCAGCTGGTCTGCGTCGACAGCCTCGACGGCGAGTCGTGGTACGCGAAGGATCGGTCGCCGGGCGACCGTGTTCGGCGCCACCTGCAATACGAGGCGTACATCCTCAACGAGATACTGCCCCGCCTGCCGGGTTCGGCGATCGCGTGCGGCACCTCTTTCGGCGCCCTGCACGCCGTGCTGCTCGCGACCCGGCATCCGAACCTGCTGGGCGGCTTCATCGCGTTGAGCGGCGCCTTCGACACCGCGCGCTGGCTGGACGGCTATCACGACGACGACACGTACTTCACCAACCTGATGGCGTTCCTGCCGGGCCTCACCGATGAGGCGTACCTCGGGCCCCTGCGGGCGCAGCACCCCAAGGTGATCGCGACCGGCGAGCAGGACCCCAACGTGGACGACTCGATCCGGCTTGGCAGATTGTTTGCCGACAGGGGCGTTCCGGTGGAGCTCGAAATCTGGCCCGGATGGGCGCACGATTGGCCTTACTGGAAGGACATGATGCGGCGCTACCTCGGCTGACGATCACTCAGGGAGGAAGGAATGGCCCAGAAAAAGGTCATCGGATTGCTGATCGGACGTGAGAACACTTTTCCGGGGCCGTTCCTCGACACCGTCAACCAGCGCGGGGCGGCGGAGGGCATCAGCGCCGAGCTGGCGGTGCTGGGAGGCACGTCCGAGGTGGCGGAGCAGTACCACGCCGTGCTCGTGGACCGGATCTCGCATGAGGTTCCCTACTACCGGGCGCACCTGAAGAGCGCGGTCCTGATGGGCACCACCGTGATCAACGACCCGTTCTGGTGGGAGGCCGACGAGAAGTTCTTCGAGTGCACGCTGGCGCGCAAGCTCGGCGTCGCCGTGCCGAAGACCATCGTCCTGCCCAACAAGCAGTACATCCCGGACATCGACCAGCAGCGTTCGCTTCGCAACCTCCAGTTCCCGCTCGATTGGGACGCCATCGTCAACTACACAGGCCTGCCGGCCGTGCTCAAGCCCAACACCGGCGGCGGCTGGAAGGACGTGTTCATCGTCAACTCGATCGAGGAGCTGATCACCGCCTACGACCAGACCGGCCTGAAGACGATGATCCTGCAGGAGTTCATCAACTGGGACGACTACATCCGGTGCATCTGCATCGGCCGCCAGCACGTACTCCCGATCCGCTACAACCCTCGCGCCCCTTTCCACGAGCGCTACCAGATCTCGCACCCGGTCGAGGGACGGCTGCGCGAGCAGGCGATCAACGACGCGCGAACCCTGGTCGAGGCCCTCGGGTACGACATGGACACGGTCGAGTTCGCGGTCCGGGACGACGTGCTGTACGCGATCGACTTCCTGAACCCCGCCCCCGATTTCGACAACTTTTCGATCAAGGATGACAACTTCGGCTGGGTGCTGGACCGGATGTGCGACCTTGTTCTCGGCTACGCGCGGGGAGACACGCAGCCGCCATGGCGCGACGAGCATCGTTGGTGGAAGCACGCGCACAGGGCGCCGTCGCCCAGCCCGATGCAGGCGTGAAAGACCCGGTCGCCGCCTACCACGCGCTGCTCGACGACGAGCGGCTGACGGCGGGCAGCGCCGAAGCGCTGGCGGAGGGGCAGCGGGAGAGGCACCTGATGTTCGGCGAGCGTCCGCTCTGCGTCGCGATCCGGCCGCAGCTGCTGACGCGGCGGCGTTACGAGCAGGCTGTCTCCGCCGCCGAGGGCGTCTTCAGGGCCCTGGCCGCGCTCGAGAAGGCGGTGCTGAAGGACACCGAGCTCCGGGCAGAGCTGGGCCTGGAGCCCGAAGAGGAGCGGCTCGCGATGGCAGATCCCGGCTTCAAGTCATCCTCGCCCTCAGCGCGTCTCGACAGCTTTTTCGCCGACGAGGTGCGGTTTGTCGAGTACAACGCGGAGTCTCCGGCGGGCATGGCGTACAGCGACAACCTGGCCCAGATCTTTGCCAGGCTGCCGGTGATGAAAGCGTTCCGCAAGCAGTTTCGGGGCCGCTTTCTGCCCACACGCCGGCGACAGCTGCGCTCCATGCTCCGCGCGTTCGCGCAGTGGGACCGAGGCGCCACCCCCGTGATGGCGATCGTCGACTGGGAGGGCCTGCCGACGGCCCCTGAGTTCGAGATGTTCAAAAGCTTCTTCGAGGAGGCCGGCGTCAGGACGGTGATCTGCGACCCGCGGGCGCTCGAGTTCCGCCGAGGCAAGCTGTACGCTCAGGGTGCGGCGGTCAACCTGGTGTATCGCCGCGTCCTCACCAGCGAGCTGCTCGACCGCGGCGAGGAGACCAGGGCGCTGGGCGACGCGTATGTGGCCGGCGCAGCGTGCGTCGTCAACAGCTTCCGCGCCAAGCTGCTGCACAAGAAGATGAGCCTGGCGCTGCTGTCAGACGATCGCTACGAACGCCTTTACACCACAGCCCAGCGCGCGGCCGTTCGCCGCCACATCCCCTGGACTCGGCGGGTCCGCCCCGAGCTCGTCGACGAGATCGCAGGCCGCCGCCAGCATCTGGTGCTCAAGCCGAACGACGAGTACGGGGGCAAGGGCGTGGTGCTCGGCTGGACGGTCGACCAGACGGAGTGGGAGGCGGCGATCCAGGTTGCGACGACGCAGAGCTATGTCGTCCAGGAGGCGGTCGAGATTCCGCGGGTGCCCTTCCCGGTGGTCCTCGAAGGCCTTCGCTACCTCGACCTGGCGGTCGACCTCGACCCTTACCTGTTCGACGGCCGCGCGGGCGGATTCATGACCCGCGTCTCCGCCGCCGCCCTGCTCAACGTGACGGCCGGCGCGGGCAGCGTCGTGCCAACATTCGTTGTCGAGGGACCTGCATGAGTCGGGGCGGCTTGCTCACGATCGGCGTCGAGGAGGAATACCAGATCATCGACGCGTCAGGCGAGCTCCACTCGCACATCGACACCCTGCTCGCGGCCGCGGCGCCAAAGCTGGGCGAGAAGGTGAAGCGCGAGATGATGCAGTCGGTGGTCGAGGTCGGCACGACCATCTGCGAGAACGTCGACGAGGCGCGCGCGCAGCTGGGAGAGATGCGCCAGACACTGGCCGAGCTGCTGCAGCCCGAGGGTCTGCGCCTGGCGTGCGCGGGCACGCACCCGACCTCGCGCTGGGACGCCCAGCAGATCACCGACCACGACCGCTACAAGATGCTCGAGGAGGAGCTGCAGGACGTCGTCCGCGCGCTCGTCATCTTCGGCCTTCACGTCCACGTCGCGATCCCCAACAACGACCTGCGAATCGAGGTGCTCAACGAGGCGCGCTACTTCCTGCCCCACCTGCTGGCGTTGAGCACGTCGAGCCCCTTCTGGATGGGTCGGAACACCGGCCTGAAGTCCTATCGCAGCGTCATCTGGTCGAACTTTCCGCGCACCGGCATCCCGCCCGAGCTCAGCTCGTTCGACGAATACGAGAATTACGTCGAGCTCCTGGTCAAGACAGGCTCCATCGACAACGGCAAGAAGATCTGGTGGGATCTTCGCGCCCACCCGACCTTTCCCACGCTCGAGTTTCGGGTGTGCGACATGCCGACGCGCCTGGACGAGACGATCTGCCTCGCGGCTTTGATGCAGGCGATCTGCGCCAAGCTGCTGCAGCTGCGCAGCGGCAACCTGGGATTTCGCAAGTACATGCCGGCCCTGATCGCCGAGAACAAGTGGCGGGCGATCCGCTATGGCCTGGACGGCAAGCTGATCGACTTCGGCAAGCAGGCGGAGGTCCCGATGCGGGATCTGGCGCTGGAGCTGGTCGAGTTCGTCGACGACGTCGTCGACGAGCTCGGCTCGCGGAAGGCGGTGGACTACGTGCACACGATCCTGAAGGAGGGAACCAGCGCCGACCGGCAGCTGCGCGTGTTGAAGCAGACAGGTGACGTGCACGCGGTGGTGGAGATGCTCGCCGCCGAGACCGTCGTGGCTCGAGCCGATCTTCGTGAAAAGACCGGGTGAGCTGATCCGGGAGGCGGTCACCTCCTGGCCGGGCGTGGTGGCCCTACCGCATCGGTTCGGAGGCACCGAGTATCGGTTGGGCAAAAGGGAGATGGGGCACGTGCACGGCGATCGTCTAGCCGACTTGCCGGTGCCTCGGCGTCTGCACGACGAGCTGATCAAGGCCGGGCGGGCCGAGCCGCACCACGTCCTGCCGGAGACGGGTTGGGTCAGCGTGTGGATCCAGGGCGCGGAAGATGTCGCCGGTGTGGTCGAGCTCTTCCGGATGCAGTACGACCGTTACATGAAGATCCAGTCTCCATCAAGTGTTTAATTAGTCCCATGCCGGCGCAGGTGGCGACGAGACGGCCAGGGGCGGTGAGCGAGAAGAGGCGGCAGGAGCTCGTGCTGGCGGCCTACCGCGAGATCGCCGAGCGCGGTTTCGAAGGGCTGCGCACGCGCGAGGTGGCAGCCGAGGTGGGGGTCAACATCGCGACCCTGCATTACTACTTCCCGACCAAGGAGGCTTTGATTCGCGCCGTCCTCGATCACGCGATGGGCCGGTTCCGGTCCACGCTGGCGCCGCATGGATCGCCTTCCGAGCAGCTCCGGAACTACCTCAGGTCGGTCAGGACGTTGCTGGTCGACGAGCCGGAGCTCGGCGCGGTGATGGCGGAGCTGGCCCTGCGCTCGGTTCGTGACAGTTCGATCAGCGCGATCCTGAACCAGATGTACGACGTCTGGCACGTGACCATGCGCGGGCTCCTACGCAGGGCGGTGCGCGAGGGCGGTTTGCGGGCCGACATCGACAGCGACGCCGTCGCGGCCTTGATCGTCGCCACGCTCACGTCGATGACATTGCCGGTGATGACCGACCCCAGACGCGGCGATCGGGCGCTGCGCCAGCTGGAGCTCTGGCTGGGAGTCTCCCGGCGCCGACCAGCCAAGCAACTGATTGATTGAGCTGCTAACATTGAGTTCATGGCAACTGATATGCGATCCCAAGCTCCTTCCTTCGTGCGCGTCTTCAACCCGATCGCTCGCCGAATCCTGAACCGGGGTCCCCTGCTCGGGCCCAACGCGCTGATCACCGTCCGAGGCCGTAAGAGCGGTCTTCTCCGCACCACCCCGATCGCCCTGGTGGAGATCGACGGCCGGCGTTGGGTGATCGGGACCTTCGGTGACGTCAACTGGGTTCGGAATCTTCGCGCGGCGGGCAAGGCGACCCTATCGGTCGGCCAGCGCCGCGATGAGGTGACGGCCAGCGAGCTGATCGGGGAAGCCCGGACGGGGTTCTTCCGCGATGTCCTCGGGCCGTACGTCCGGAGAATCCCGGTCGGGACCGTGCTGCTGGCGATCCTCGGTGCAGGCGACATCCTCAAGGACCCTGCCGCCGCGGCCGCGAAACGCCCGGTCTTCGA
>Ga0209377_1002435_pt1 | contig 12138 bp, 10 predicted proteins | sample GraSoiAngelo_141_FD_185898 | JGI IMG/M metagenome (GOLD analysis project Ga0209377, IMG submission 185898) | Grasslands soil microbial communities from the Angelo Coastal Reserve, California, USA - 14_0929_12_40cm (SPAdes) (version 2) | ecosystem: Environmental > Terrestrial > Soil > Grasslands ...
CGATGACATCGCCGGCGATCAGCGCCTCTTCGCCGACGCGCTCGGCGGCGATGTCGCCCGCGAGCCCGTGCAGGTAGACGGCAGACTGGAGGGCGGCGCCGGGCGCCATGCCGCGCGCCAGGAAGGCGCCGAGGATCCCCGTGAGGACATCGCCGGTCCCGCCGCTCGCCATCCCCGGATTCCCGGTCGGGTTCACGAAGACGCGCCCCTCGGGATCGCCGATCGCGCTCCAGGCCCCCTTGAGGACGACGTGGACACGATGGCGCGTGGCGAACTGACGGACCGTCTCGAGCCTGTCACGCTGGACGTCGGCCACGGAGCCTCCGAGCAGGCGCGCCATCTCCCCCGGGTGCGGCGTGAGGCAGCGCGCCGCCGGCGCGGAGCGGAGCACGTCCAGGTGACCGGCGAGCGCGCTGAGGCCGTCGGCGTCGATCGCCATCGGCTTCGTGACCTCGGCGGTGAGCGCGCGCGTCGCCGCTCCCGTCTCCTCGTCGAGCCCGATCCCCGGCCCGAGCGCGAGCGCATCGCGCGCCGCCGCGAGCTCGGTGACGACCTCGCGCGCCTTGAGCGCGAGCGTGCGCGCGCCGGTCTCGGGCAGGGGCTCGGTCATCGCTTCTAGGACGAGGCCGGCGACGACGGGCTGCTGGCTCGCTGGCGTCGCCACGGTCACGAGGCCGACGCCCGCCCTCAGCGCGGCCGTCGCCGCGAGCGCCGCGGCGCCGGTCTTGCCGAGCGAGCCCGCGACGACGAGCAGGTGTCCGTAGCTTCCCTTGTGGGCGTCGCGCGGGCGCGGCGGGAAGTGGGGCTCGATGTCGTCCGCCTCCAGCAGAAACGTCGTCACCCCACGCAGGACTTCTTCGGACGGTATCCCGATCGGCACGACCTCGATGTGCCCGGCCAGCGCGGCGCCGGGCCCGGTGACGAGGCCGCGCTTGACCCCGGCGAACGTCAGCGTGAGGAGCGCGCGGACCGCCGGCCCTGCCGGCGCGTCGCCATCGGCGGAGATGCCCGACGGGATGTCGAGCGCGACAACCGGCCGGCCGCTCGCGTTGATCAGCTCGATGAGGCGCGCGACGCGCCCTTCAGGGGCGCCACGCGAGCCTGTGCCGAGAAGCGCGTCGACGATCACGTCCGCACGCGCGAGGGTCTCCTCGGCGGCTTCGAGGTCCTCGACGAGCCACGGCCGTACGCCGCTTCGCTTCAGCTCGCGGAGCTTCTCCCCCGCCTCGCCGCGGATCTCGTCCTCGGGAAACGCGAGCAGGACCTCCACCCGCGCCCCCCATTTCCTCAACCAGCGCGCGACGACGAAGCCGTCGCCGCCGTTGCCGCCCTTGCCGCAGACGATGACCACACGCGCGCCGCTGCGCGCCTTGAGGTCTTCGAGCAGCGCCCGGATCGCCTCGGCGGCGCCGCGGCCGGCGTTCTCCATGAGCGTCGCGCCGGAGATGCCGAGCTCGGCGATGGCGCGCGCGTCGAGACGCCGCATCTCCTCCGCCGTGAAGATCCCCTGCACGGCGGTTACCGTCCCGGGTCGTCGGCGGCGGCCTGGAGGAGGAAGTCGGCAAGGACCGCCGTATAAACCTCGCGCCACTCCGTGCGGGCGGCCTTCGGCAGCTCGATGTGGAGGGCGCGCTCCGGCACTCGCAGGATTCCGACGCGCTTGGCGCCCGAGGCCGCGTAGCGGAGCGTGTCCGCGGGCTCGATCACGACGTCGAGGTACCTGGCCTCGACGTGAGCCCCGAGGTGGGCGTCACGGATGAACACGAGCAGCGTGCGCAGGTAGAAGGCCAGCTCGCGGTCGACACCGACGGTCGCGATCTCGATCCGCCCTGCGGCGTCCCGGTGGTTGTTGCCGTGGATCTCGACGAGAAGCCGGAGCGCCCCCTGCGCGACCTCGCGCACCCGCTGCTCGTACGCCTGGTAGATCTCCTGCGCGCGGTCCGTGGTGGCTTCCTCCGATGGCGGCCGACCGGGGACGCCTTCCATGGGGCGGTTCACCTGGTAGCGGCGGCCGGCGCGCTCCCGCGTGTCCGGCTCGATCGAGAAGCCGGTGGCGATCACGACACCGAAGCCGGTGCGCTGCGCGAGGTCGGCGGCGATGTCGCCGGTGCGCACATCCGAGGTGCCGTGCGGCGCCGCGATCACCGACCCCGGGCGACCGGGCCGGGAGGTGATCGCACCGCGCGAGGCGTCCGTGTCGAAGACCACCGTGCGCGTGGCGCAGCCGCACAGGATGAGTGGGCCCGTCGCCACGCTAAGAAGTCGCGCGAGCCGCGTCGGTCGTCGGATCATCGTCCACGAGCATCGCCTGGGCGAGCGCGTACTCCCCTTCGTGGCTGAGCGTCAAGAGCACACGGTTCCCGCCCCGGGCCAGCCCGAGCTCGCGCGAGCGCCCGGTGAGCACCAGTGTCGGCGCCTGGCCCCCCTCGCGCCGCACCTCCAGCTCGCGCCAGCTCACGCCCAGCCGGAGCCCGGTGCCGAGCGCCTTGAGCGCGGCCTCCTTGGCGGCGAAGCGCGCGGCGAAGTGCGGCACGGGGTCGCGCCGCGCGCGGCAGTACGCGATCTCCTGCTCGGTGAAGACGCGCTGCAGGAATCGGTCCTGCCAGCGGTCGATCACGTCGCGCATGCGTGGGATGTTGACGAGGTCCACGCCGATGCCGTTGATCCGCATCTCGGCTCACTCACCGATCTGGGCCCGGATGAGCCCGGCGAGCTCCTCCGCCATGGCGCCTACGCGCGCACCGTCGGCTCCCTCGACCATCACGCGCGCCAGGGGCTCCGTGCCCGAGTAGCGGATGAGGATGCGCCCGGCGCCGTTCATCTCGCGCTCGAACGCCGCTACGCGCTCGGCGAGCCCGGTGAGGGACTCGATCGGGGGCTTCACTCTCACGGCGACATTGCGGAGGACCTGAGGGAACTTGGAGAGGCACCCGGCGAGCGATGCGAGCGTCTCGCCCGTCTCGGCCGCGACGCTGAGCAGGGCGAGCGCCGAGAGGATGCCGTCACCCGCGGGCGAGTGGTCGAGGAACAGGAGGTGCCCGGACTGCTCGCCGCCGAGGTTCGCGCCGAGGCGCTCCATCTCCTCGTGCACGTAGCGGTCGCCCACCTGGGTCTTGACGACGCGGATGCCGGCGGACTGGAGTGCCTGGTCCAGGCCGAGATTGGCCATCACGGTCGTGACGATGACGTTCCCTTTGAGCCGGCCGCGCGGGGCGAAGTGCCGGCCGGCGATGGCGAGTGCGTAGTCGCCGTCGCGGATCTCGCCCGTGTGGTCGATGGAGATCAGCCGGTCGCCATCGCCGTCGAAAGCGAAGCCGACCGACGCGCGCTTCGCGCGCACCATCCGTTGCAGACGCTCCGGGTGGAGCGCCCCGCTCTCGGCGTTGATGTTCGTGCCGTCCGGGCGGGTGCCGATCGTGAGAACGCGGGCACCGAGGCGCCGGAAGACGCGCGGCGCCACGCGGTAGGTCGCGCCGTGGGCGCAGTCGAGCGCGACCGTGAGGCCGGAGAGGTCGAGCGGGAAGCACCCGCAGAGGAACTCGACGTACTCGGCCTCCGCGCGCGTGTGGGCGATGAGCCGGCCGATCCGGGCGCCCCGCGCGCGCGGCGCGCTGTCGTCGCCCTGGAGGCGCTGCTCGATCGCGTTCTCCCAGGCGTCGGGGAACTTGGTGCCCTCCGAGGAGAACAGCTTGATGCCGTTGTCCTCGAACAGGTTGTGGGACGCGCTGAGCACGATGCCACCGTGGGCGCCGAGCTTCTTCGTGAGGAGCGCGATCGCCGGGGTCGGGAGCACACCGGCCGCGTAGCACTCGGCGCCTGCGGAGAGCAGCCCCGCGACGAGCGCGGCCTCGAGGAGTGGCCCCGACAGGCGCGTGTCGCGTCCGATGACGAGCCGCACGCGGTCGGTCCCGTGCTCGAGCGCGAGCGTCGCGACGAGCTGACGCCCGACCCGGAACGCGAGGTCGGGCGTGAGCGGCTCCTCGTTGGCGACGCCGCGGATACCGTCGGTCCCGAACAGGCGCGTCACCGGCTCGTCCCCTCCCATGGTCCCCGCGTCATCGGCTCCTCCGGCTGATCTCGACGGTGACCAGCACCCTCTGCTGGTCCGTCAGGTACATGGACTCGGGCAGCACGAGCCCTACACTCTGCGTGACGGTCTCGTGCCGTCCAGCGATGTCGACCGGGACGGTCTCCACAGCCGTCCGTCCCTCGATTGTAGAGCGAGGACCCTTGACCTGCACAGTGGCTGGCTCGACGGCCACACGGAGGATCGCATGGTCGGGCTCGGGGGTGCCCCGGATTTGGGGCACCACCCGCAGCGTCTTGGCGACGGCGCCGGCCAGCCTTACCTGGAGGCGGGCCGGCGTGACCCGCCTCACCACGACCCCCGGCGGGGTCTGCACCAGGTCGGGTGAGAGGGCCACGACGTTTTCACCCTCGCGCATCCCGCTCAGGCTGGCGCGCACCCGGACGGCGCCGGGCGTGAGACGGGTGACGGCCCAGCGCGCGGCCTCGAGCTCGACGTCGACGGTGTCGCGGGGCCGCCCGACGAGCACGAGGTCGCCGTCGAGGCCGGTGTACTCGACGACGGCGGCGACGGCGAGCTGGCTCTTGCCGCCGCCCACGACGACGAGCCAGAGAGCGAAGGCGATCACGACCGACAGGAGCTTCAGCTCCCAGTTGGCGAGCAGGCGCCGCACCATTCAGGCGCCCAATCAGGCGTGCTTGCCCGGGAGCGGCAAGAGGCGGCGCAGCGCGAGCCAGAACGACGCGCGACCCGCCGGCGCCGGGGTTCCGCCGAGCAGCGCGAGGAGGCGCTGGCGGAGGCTCCCCGCCTCCACGGGGGAATCCATCTGGCCCTCGACCGCGAGCGAGACCCGCCCGGTCTCCTCGGAGACGACGATCGCGATCGCGTCCGTCTCCTCGGTGATCCCGAGCGCCGCCCGGTGCCGCGTGCCGAGCGCGCGGCCCACCTGGAGGTTTCGCGAGAGCGGGAGGAAGCAGCCCGCCGCGGCGATGCGCGTCCCCTGGATGAACACGGCGCCGTCGTGGAGCGGTGAGTAGGGCAGGAAGACGCTCACCAAAAGGTCGGCGGACACCTGGGCGTCGAGCGGCACGCCGAGCTCGGCGTACTGGCGGAGCCCCGTGCCGCGCTCCAGGACGAGCAGCGCGCCGATGCGCCGCGCCGACAGCGACTCCACCGCGCTCCCGATCTCGTCCATCACATTTGCGCGCTCCTCGCCCGACGCGCCGAGCAGGGCTTGGCCGACGCGCCCCTGGCCCAGGCTCGCGAGCGCGCGCCGGAGCTCGGGCTGGAAGAGCACGACGAGGGCGATGACCCAGAACGACCAGAAGTTGTCGAGCAGCCACTCGGTGCTGTAGAGCTCGAGCTGCCGCGCCAGGAGCGAGGCGGCCGCGAGCCCGCCGAGCCCGATCATCATCTGCACGGCGCGCGTACCGCGGAACATGACGAAGACGCGATAGAGCACGATCGCGACGAGCAGGATGTCGAGGGCGTCGCGCCAGCGGAAGGCGGCGAGCCGGTCGCTCACGGCGCCGCCTTCCCCCTGAGGCGCTCGGCCACGCGGATGGCGTCGAGCGTCTCGGCCGCATCGTGGGTGCGGATCAGCGCCGCGCCGTCGCGGCGAGCGACCCGGCCAGCCGCTCCTCGGCGCGCGCGCGGCCCGTGAGCGCGCCGATGAACGACTTCCGCGACACGCCGACGCAGACGGGCCGCCCCAGCTGGCGGAGCGCGGGAAGCTCGGCCAGCACGCGGACGTCCCATTCGTGCCAGGGCATGCCTTCGTGACGGAAGAACCCGATCCCAGGATCGACGACGATCCGAGCTTCCGCGATCCCCGCGGCCCGCGCCCGCTCGAGCGCCGCCGCCAGCAGCGCTTTCACGTGCACGACTGGATCTACGGGGAGTCCGGGGGGGGCGGGGCGGGGTCGCTCGATCACGCGGGCGGCGTCCGCCTGACCCGTCGCGGCTGGGCTCCACCACGGCGCCGTGACGTCCGCATTCGACGCGGCGGGAACGGATCTCGACGACCCCGCCCCGCCCCCCCCGGAGCCACCGAGATCCGGCGAGGACATGAGGATGACGCTCGCGTGGTGCTTGACGACGAGCGCGGCGACGGCGGGGTCGCGGAGGCCGGAGACGTCGTTGATCACGCGCGCGCCGGCCTCGAGCGCGGCACGGGCGGACGCCGCGCGCGCGGTGTCCGCGGAGATCGGCACGGGGACCTTGCGGGCGAGCAGCTCGACCGCCCAGGCGAGGCGGTCGCGTTCTTCCGCCTCGCTGATCTCGGTGTCGAGGTAGGGCGCGGTCGAGCGGGCGCCGACGTCGATCAGCGCTGCGCCGGCCTCCACCATCGCGAGCGCCGCGCCGAGGAGGTCCTCGCTCCGGGTATGCACCGAGCCCGCGTGGAAGGATTCGGGACTCAGGTTCAGGACGCCCACGACGGCGACGGGCAGGCCGGCGCCGACGGTGACGTCTCCGAGAGCGGCTCGACCCGGGGACAAATCGGGCCGTCCGCCGCTACGCCGGGGCAGCGGCTTCCTGGAAGGGCCGGGTGCGGAGGATGCGCGCGATCTCCTCGCCGTCGAGCGACTCGCGCTCGAGGAGCGCGCGGGCAAGCGCGTGGAGCTTTTCGATGTTCTCGTCGATGATCTGGCGGGCCCGGATGGCGGCCTCGAGCACGATGCGCTTGATCTCCGAGTCGATCATGAGCGCCGTGTCCTCGCTGTAGTCCTTGGATCGAGCCACTTCGCGCCCGAGGAAGATGTGCTCCTCGTTCTTGCCGAAGGTGAGCGGCCCGAGCTTCTCGGACATGCCCCACTCGCAGACCATCTTGCGCGCCATCTCCGTCGCCTTCTCGAGGTCATCGCCGGCGCCCGTAGTCTGCTGGTGGAGAACGATCTCCTCGGCGGCGCGCCCGCCGAGGAGGATCGTGATGCGGTTGAGCAGGTACTCCTTGGAGTAGTTGTACTTGTCGTCGAGCGGCAGCTGCTGCGTGAGCCCGAGCGCACGGCCGCGCGGGATGATCGTCACCTTGTGCACCGGGTCGGTGCCAGGCAGGAAGTCGGCGACCAGCGTGTGGCCCGCCTCGTGGTAGGCGATCGTCCGCTTCTCGGCGTCCGAGATGATCATCGAGCGTCGCTCGACGCCCATCAAGACCTTGTCTTTCGCGTTCTCGAAGTCGACCATCTCGACGAGCTTCTTGTTCTGGCGCGCCGCGAGCAACGCCGCCTCGTTGACGAGGTTGGCGAGGTCGGCGCCCGAGAAGCCGGGCGTCCCGCGCGCGAGAACCTTCAGCTCGACGTTGGGCGCGAGCGGGATGCGCCGCGAGTGGACGCGCAGGATCTCCTCGCGGCCCTTGACGTCCGGCCGCGGCACGACGACCTGCCGGTCGAAGCGGCCCGGCCGGAGCAGCGCCGGGTCGAGCACGTCCGGGCGGTTCGTCGCGGCGATCAGGATCACGCCCTCGTTGGTCTCGAAGCCGTCCATCTCGACCAGGAGCTGGTTCAGGGTCTGCTCGCGCTCGTCGTGGCCGCCGCCGAGGCCAGCGCCGCGGTGGCGACCGACCGCGTCGATCTCGTCCATGAAGATGATGCAGGGCGCGTGCTTCTTGCCCTGCTCGAACAGGTCGCGCACGCGCGAGGCGCCGACGCCCACGAACATCTCGACGAAGTCCGAGCCCGAGATGGAGAAGAACGGGACGTTCGCCTCACCGGCGATCGCCTTGGCGAGCAGCGTCTTGCCGGTTCCGGGCGGCCCGACGAGCAGCACGCCCTTCGGGATCTTCCCGCCGAGCTTCTGGAACTTCTGCGGGTCTTTGAGGAAGTCGATGATCTCCCGCAGCTCCTCCTTGGCCTCATCGACCCCGGCCACGTCCTGGAAGGTGACCTTGTTCTGCTTCTCCGAGATGAGCCGCGCGCGCGCCTTGCCGAACGACAGCGCCTTCGCGCCGCCTCCCTGCATCTGGCGCATGAAGAAGATCCAGACGCCGATGAAGAGGAGCATCGGCACCCACTGGAGGAAGATCGCGTACCACGGGTTCGCGTCGGGGGGCTTCACCGCGATACGAACACCCCGGTCCTTCAGCGTCTTGATGAGCTCGGGGTACTCGACGATGTAGGTCCGCAGCATCTGCGCCGAGTCCTTGAGCGAGTACGTGACGTGGTTGCCGCGGATCACGACCGAGTCCACGCGGCCCTGGTCGACGGCCTTGAGGAACTCCGAGAAGTTAGGCTGCTCCTGCCCGCCCTGCTGCGCGCCCTGGAAGACCGTGAACAGGAGGATGACGATGAGGCCAATCACCATCCAGAGCGCGAGGTTCTTGTACACCTGGTTCATCCCCGGCCATTATAGCATCGGCTTTCAGAGGACACGCCGCGGCGCTCAGGCGGCTTCGAGCTCGGCGATGTACGGGAGGTTCCGATAGAGCCCGCCGTAGTCGAACCCATAGCCGACGACGAAGACGTTGGGGATCGTGAAGCCCACGTAGTCGAGCTCGATCTCCACCTGTCGGCGCTCGATCTTGTCGACGAGGACGCACGTCTGGATGCGCTTGGGGTGGCGGGCCTCGAGGTTTCGCTTGAGGTAGGAGAGCGTCAGCCCCGTGTCCACGATGTCCTCGACGATGAGCACCTGCCGTCCCTCGATCGGCATCGAGAGATCGGAGACGAGCCTGACCTGCCCCGAGGGCTTGCCGCCGCTCGCGTAGCTCGACACGCCGATGAAGTCGGTCGTGAGGTCGATGGGGATCGCGCGGATCAGGTCGGCCATGAAGAGGAAGGCGCCCTGCAGCACGCCGACCAGGATCGGGCTCTCTCCCGCGTAGTCGCGTGCGATCGCCCGCCCGAGCTCGCCGACGCGCGCGTTGAGCTCCGCCTCGCTCACCAGGATCCGGCCCAGCCGGGACCCGCTCATGGTCAGCGCGTGGTGACGAACGTCGAGACCGACCGCTCGGCGGCGATCCGGGCCGCGAACTCTTGCGCGGCCTCCCGCGTCGCGAACGCGCCCACGCGGACGCGGAAGCGCGTGCGGCCCGGTCCGTCACCTTCCACGATGTACGCATCGTAACCCGCCGCGGCGAGCCGCGCGCGCAGCGTCTCGGCGGGTTCCCGCGTCTCGTACGCGCCGAATTGCACGGTGAACCGGCCGTCCTTCGCCGCGGGCGGCGGCGTCTCGACGGATGCGGCCGGCGGTGGCGCGGCGGACGGCACGGGCGGGGCCGGTACCTGCTGCGGCGCGGGCTCGGTCTTCTCGACGCGCGTGGGCTTGGGCGGCTTGGCCTGCGGCGGCGACGTGAGCGGTGCCGTGAGGGCCTCATAGAACGTGAACGTCGGCGTCGGCTCGGGAGCGCGCGCACGCCGATCGGCCTTGTCCTTGGAAGCCTTGTCGGCCGCCGCGCTCCGGGTGAGGCTGAAGGGGATGCTCGGCCAGCCGCGGCCAGCCACGAACCCGAGCACGAAGGTGGAGCCGAGGACCGTGAGGCAGCCGAGGACCAGGAAGAAAGAACCGACGCCATCGCCGCGCCTGCCCCGCGTCGCCATCACATGCTCTCCGGGGCGCTGACGCCGAGCAGCTCGAGGCCGTTCCGGATCACGCGACCGACGCCGGTGCACAGCGCGAGCCGAGCGAACATCAACCGCCGATCGTCCTGGATGACCCGATGGCTCTTGTAGTACGGATGGAAGATCCCGGCGAGCTCCTGGAGAAAATACGCGACCCGGTGCGGCTCGAGCGCGCGCGCCGCCGCTTTCGCGACGTCCGGGTACTGCAGGAGCCGCTTGATGATCGCGAGCTCCTCGCCCTCGCGGAGCGGCGAGAGGTCGATGTCGCCGAGCGGCGGCACGACGATTCCCTGCTCGGCGGCCTGCTTGTAGATGGACTCGATGCGCGCGCGGGCGTACTGGACGTAGTAGACGGGATTCTCCGCCGACTGGCGGGTGGCCAGGGCCAGGTCGAATTCCAGCGGGCTGTCGTGCCGCCGCGTGAGGAAGGTGAAGCGCGCGGCGTCGCGGCCGACCTCTTCCAGCAGCTCTTCCATCAGCACGAACTCGCCCCGGCGCTTGGACATGCGCACGGGTTGGCCGTCACGCAGGAGCGTCACGAGCTGGACGATCAGCACCTCGAAGGCGTCGGGCGGGTGCCCGAGCGCGCGCATCGCCGCCTTCATGCGGGGCACGTAGCCGTGGTGGTCGGGCCCGAAGAGGTTGATCACCCGATCGGCAGACTGGAACTTCACATAGTGGTGGTACGCCACGTCCACGGCGAAATACGTCGCCTCGCCGGTCGAGCGGCGCAGCACGCGGTCCTTGTCGTCGCCCGCCTCCTCGCCGAGCTCGGACGACCGGAACCAGAGCGCCCCCTCGTGCTCGTAGGTGAGCTTGCGCGCGGCGAGCTCCTCCAGGACCTTCTCGGGAAGGTGCCGGTCGCGCACGTCGCGCTGCTCCGACGTCCACACGTCGAACTCGACGCCGTAGTCGCGCAGGATCCGCCGCTGCTGCTCGAGGATCCGCGACACGGCGTACCGCCCGAAGTGCTCGAGCCGCTCCCGCTCGGGCGCGCCCACCGGGCGCGCGCGGCCCTCCTCCCGGTAGGCCCGGGCGAGCTCGATCAGGTACTCGCCCGGATAGCCGTTCTCGGGGAGCGCGGCGGGCTCGCCGAACTCCTGCGCGACGCGCGCCTCGAACGAGCGCGCGAGCGCCTCGAACTGGGTGCCCGCGTCGTTGACGTAGTACTCGGTGGTGACCTGCGCCCCCTGGGCGCGCAGCAGACGCGCGAGCGAGTCGCCGACGGCGGCCGCGCGCGCGCTGACGATCACGAGCGGGCCGGTCGGGTTCGCGGAGACGAACTCGAGCCGGACGCGGCGGCCGCGCTCACCCTCGCCGCGACCGTAGGCGTCGCCCGCCTCAAGGATCTCGCCGAGGGCACCTGTGCACCACGCGGGCGACAGGAACACGTTCAGAAAGCCGGGCCCGGCGACGTCGAGCCGCTCGACCTCGCGGAGCGACGGAAAGTGCTTCACGATCAGCTCGGCGACCTGCCGCGGCGGGCGCCGGGCCGCGCGCGCGAGCGTCATCGCCACGTTCGTGGCGTAGTCGCCGTGCTCCGCCTGGCGCGGGACCTCCCACACGCACGTCTCGGGTTCGGGCAGGCCCGCGTTTGCGAGCGCCGTTCTCACCCCTTCGGTCAGTCGCTCCGTGATCGGCAATTCGCCCGTCCCCGGCGCCTCACCCCGCGACAAAAAAATGCCGCGCGCGGGCGGCGTTCACTTGCATGATACCCATCCGGTCTGGGGGCCGGCGAAGAAAAAGTGGCTGAAAATCGTCGCGTCGCGGCCGCGGTGGTCACGTCAGAAGTCTGCGCAGAAGCGCCGCACCGGCGACCATCGCGGCCGCGCTCACGGCGACGGCCAGCGCAAAGACCTTGTTCGCCCGATCGATCGCCGCGGCGTCGGGCAGAGGCCCGGTACCGAGCCGGTAGGCGCCGGGCTTCTCGAGCGTGACGCCGAGCGCTCCCGCCATCGCCGCGATCGTCCACCCGGCGTTCGGGCTCGCCGTGAGGCTCCGATCGCGGCACATCACGGCGAGGGCGCCGCGCGGGTGCTCTCCGGCGAGCGCCGCCGCCAGCACGATCGTCCAGGCGGCGAGACGCGCTGGCAGGAAGTTCAGCGCGTCGTCGAGGCGCGCGGCGACCTTGCCGAAATGCTCGAGCGGCCCCTCGCGGTAGCCGAACATCGCGTCGGCCGTGTTGACGGCGCGGTAGACGGCCGCTCCCGCGAGACCGAAGACGAGGTAGAAGCACGCCGGGGCGACGGCCGCGTCGGTCAGGTTCTCGGCGACCGACTCGACGGCAGCCGACGCGACCCGTCCCGGGTCGAGCGCGTCCGTCTGGCGGCTCACCAGGTCACGCCCGACCGACGCGCGGGCCGCGGCGAGATCGCGACGCCGAAGGTGGGTGGCGACGCGCCGCGCGGCGGCGGCGAGCTCGCGCACCGACAAGAGACTCGCCAGGGCGACCGCCTCCAGTGCTAGGCCCAACATGCCGAGCCTCGCGCCCAGCGCGTGAAGCAGCGCGCCGCCGAGGGCCGAGAGCGCGGCGACGGCGAGCGTGACGCCGGCGCC
>Ga0209377_1002436_pt1 | contig 12137 bp, 7 predicted proteins | sample GraSoiAngelo_141_FD_185898 | JGI IMG/M metagenome (GOLD analysis project Ga0209377, IMG submission 185898) | Grasslands soil microbial communities from the Angelo Coastal Reserve, California, USA - 14_0929_12_40cm (SPAdes) (version 2) | ecosystem: Environmental > Terrestrial > Soil > Grasslands ...
ATGTTCCGGGGAGACAAGATCAACCTGACGGAAAACCGTTCCGTCCTGCATGTCGCCCTGCGCGCCCCGCGCGGCACGTCGATCGTCGTCGACGGCAAGAACGTGGTGCCGGAGGTCCACGCCGTGCTCGACGCCATGGCCGATTTCTCGAACCGGGTGCGCAGCGGCGCCTGGAAGGGCCACACTGGCAAGCGCATTCGCAACGTCATCAACATCGGTATCGGTGGCTCCGACCTGGGCCCCGTGATGGCCTACGAGGCCCTCAGGCACTACAGCGATCGCGCGATGACCTTCCGCTTCGTGTCGAACGTCGACGGCGCCGATCTGGTGGAGGCGACCCGCGACCTCGATCCGGCGGAAACGCTCTTCATCGTTTCGTCGAAGACCTTCACGACGCTGGAGACGATGACCAACGCCGACAGCGCTCGCCGGTGGCTCCTCGCGGGGCTCGGCGGCGACGCAAAGGCGGTGTCCAAGCACTTCGTCGCCGTTTCCACGAACGCGGCGAAGGTATCGGAGTTCGGTATCGACACCGCGAACATGTTCGGATTCTGGGACTGGGTGGGCGGGCGCTATTCCATGGACTCGGCGATCGGCCTGTCGACCATGATCGCGGTCGGGCCGGAGAGCTTCCGCGCTCTCTTGGACGGCTTCCACCAGATGGACGAGCACTTCCGCACCGCTCCCTTCGAGCGCAACCTGCCGGTGCTCCTCGGGCTGCTCACGGTCTGGTATGCGGACTTCTTCGGCGCCGAGACGGTGGCCGTGCTGCCCTACGAGCAGTACCTGAAGCGCTTTCCCGCGTACCTGCAGCAGTTGACGATGGAGAGCAACGGCAAGCACGTCACGCGGGAGGGCACCGAGGTCAACTATGCGACCGGGCCCATCTACTGGGGAGAGCCGGGAACCAACGGGCAGCACTCCTTCTACCAGTTGATCCATCAAGGGACGCGCCTCATCCCCTGTGACTTCATCGCCTTCGCCAAGGCCCTGGACCCGCTGGGCCGGCACCACGACATGCTGCTCGCGAATGTGTTCGCGCAGACCGAGGCGCTGGCCTTCGGCAAGACGCGCGAGCAAGTCAAGGCCGAGGGCACCGCGGACAGCCTCGTTCCGCATCGCGTGTTCCGGGGCAATCGCCCCTCGAACACCATCCTCGCCGACCGGCTGACGCCGGAAACTCTCGGCAAGCTCGTCGCGCTCTACGAGCACAGCGTGTTCACCCAGGGCGTCATCTGGGACGTCGACTCGTTCGATCAATGGGGAGTCGAGCTGGGCAAGGTACTGGCCCAGCGCATCATCCCGGAGCTCGAGAGCGACAAGGAGTCCACGCTCGGCCATGACAGCTCGACGAACAACCTGATCCGTCGCTACCGGATGCGCAAGGATGCAATGCGATGACGCCCGGTCCGCGGAGGGAAGAGGTGACGAAGATGGGCAACTTCAAAGAACAACTGCAGAAGATGAAGACGCATCCCGGGTTCGTTGCGGCGCTGGATCAAAGCGGTGGTAGCACGCCCGGCGCGCTGCGTGCTTACGGAATCAAGGAAGATGCGTGGTCCAACGAGGAGGAGATGTTTGCGATCATGCATCAGATGCGCGCGCGCATCATGACCAGCCCCTCCTTCACCGGAGAGCGGATTCTTGGCGCCATCCTCTTCGAGAACACCATGGACAGGGATATCGAGGGGCAGCCCACCGCGGACTATCTGTGGAATGTGAAGCGGGTTGTGCCGTTTCTGAAGGTGGACAAGGGCCTGGATCCGGAGAAAGACGGCGTCCAGTTGATGAAGCCGATGCCCGGGCTTGCTGCGCTGCTCGACAAGGCCAAAACGAAGCGCATGTTCGGAACCAAGATGCGCTCGTTCGTCAAGCAAGCCAACCGAGCGGGTATCAAGGACATCGTGACCCAGCAGTTCGAAGCAGCCCGGCAGATCATCGCCGCGGGCCTCGTGCCGATCGTCGAGCCGGAAGTGGATATCCACTGCCCGGAAAAGGCCAAAGCCGAAGAGTTGCTCAAAGCGGCCATCCTCGACGAGCTCAACAAACTGCCAGCGGGCCAGCTGGTCATGCTCAAGATCACCTTGCCGGAGAAGGACGACCTCTACGCCGGATTCGTCAGCCATCCCAAGGTCGTGAGGGTGGTTGCGCTATCGGGCGGCTATACGCGGGAAGAAGGCAACGAGCGCTTGCGAAGGAATCACGGCGTCGTGGCGAGCTTTTCGCGGGCGCTGGTCGAGGGGCTGTCGGCCCAACAATCCGATGCTGAGTACAATGCGCTACTCGATGCGTCCATACAGAGCATCTTCGAGGCGTCCAACACTTAAGAAAGGAGTCAGCCGTGCAACTCGGAATGATCGGACTCGGCCGCATGGGCGCCAACATGGTGCGGCGGCTTCTCAAGGATGGGCATCAGTGCGTGGTCTTCGACAGGTCGCCGAAGGTGGTGCAGGAGCTGACCCAGGAGAAGGCGGTAGGTGCCTCCTCGCTCGCGGACTTCGTAAAGAAGCTGGAAAAGCCGAGAGCGGTGTGGCTGATGGTTCCGGCAGCGGTGGTCGACAAGACCATCGCCGACCTCCTGCCCCTGCTCGAGAAGGGCGACATCCTCATCGACGGTGGCAACTCCTACTACGTCGACGACATCCGGCGCGCGAAAGAGCTTGCGCCGAAGGGGATCCACTACGTCGACGTGGGGACCAGCGGCGGCGTCTTGGGACTGGAGCGCGGGTACTGCCTGATGATCGGCGGCGAGCCGGAGGTGGTCAAACGCCTCGATCCGATCTTCGCGCGGCTGGCTCCCGGCGCGGGCGACGTCCCCCGGACTCCGGGGCGGGAGGCCATCGGTGGCACCGCCGAGCGGGGCTATCTCCATTGCGGACCGAACGGCGCAGGCCATTTCGTCAAGATGGTGCACAACGGGATCGAATACGGCGTCATGGCTGCCTACGCCGAGGGGCTGGGCATCTTGCGCAGCGCCAACGCCGGAAAGCGGTCGCACACGGTCGACGCCGAGACCACGCCGCTGAGGGATCCGGAGCATTACCAGTACGATCTCGACTTGCGCGAGATCACCGAGGTGTGGCGGCGCGGCAGCGTGATCGCCTCCTGGCTGCTCGATCTGACGGCGGCCGCCCTGGTCAAGGACCCCGCCCTGTCGGAATTCGCGGGACGGGTCTCGGATTCGGGCGAAGGACGGTGGACGATCAAGGCCGCCATCGACGAGGCAGTGCCGGCGCCCGTGCTCACGGCCTCCCTCTACGAGCGCTTCAGCTCACGCGGAGAAGCGGAATTCCAGAACCGGGTACTCTCCGCCATGCGGTTCCAGTTCGGCGGTCACATGGAAGTGTCCGGAAAGGATCGGAGCTCACGATGACCGACGGCCAATCCGATGCTTTCGTCTTCTTCGGCGCGACCGGCGATCTCGCCTACAAGAAGATCTTCCCGTCGCTGCAGATGATGGTGAAGCGAGGCCACCTCGACGCGCCGATCATCGGCGTGGCGAAGGCGGGCTGGGGCTTGGACGAGCTCCGCGCCCGCGCGCGCAACAGCGTCAAGGAGCACGGCGGACTGGATACCGCGGCGTTCGACAAGCTCTGCCGCCTGCTGCGCTATGTCGACGGCGACTACCGGGACGCGGCGACGTTCCAGGCCATCCGCCAGCAGCTCGGCGCGGCCCAGCGCCCCGCGCATTACCTCGCCATCCCGCCGACGCTGTTCGCGCCCGTGGTGGAACAGCTGGCCCGGTCGGGCTGCGCCAGGGGCGCTCGCGTCATCGTGGAAAAGCCCTTCGGCCGCGACCTCGCGTCGGCGCAGGACCTCAACCGCACGCTGCTCGGCTCTTTCGAGGAGAAGTCGATCTTTCGCATCGACCACTACCTCGGCAAGCGGCCGGTGAATCACATGCTCTTCTTCCGGTTTGCGAACCCGTTGATGCAGCCCTTCATGAACCGGAATGACGTCGAGAGCGTGCAGATCACCATGGCCGAGGATTTCGGGATCCAGGGCCGGGGCGCGTTCTACGACGAGACGGGCACCATCCGCGACGTCGTGCAGAACCATCTCTTCCAGGTGTTGAGCAACCTCGCCATGGAGCCCCCGGTCAGGACCGACAGCGAATCCATCCGGGACGAGAAGGTGAAGGTCCTCAGAGCGATCCCGGCCCTCACCGCGCGCAACGTCCTACGTGGTCAGTTTCGCGGATATCGGTCGGAGAAGGGGGTGGTGGCGGAATCGAAGGTGGAGACGTTCGTCGCCTTGCGGCTCGAGATCGATTCCTGGCGCTGGCAGGACGTGCCCTTCTACATCCGGGCCGGAAAGAGCCTGCCGGTGACGTGTACCGAGATCGTCATCCGGCTCCGCCGGCCGCCCACGGTCTTTCAAGGCTTCCAACTTGAGTCGAACTACTGCCGCTTCCGGATCAGCCCCGAGGTCACGCTCGCCATCGGCGCGAACGTGATCACGCCGGGGGAGGAGACGGGCAGCCAGATCACGGAAATGGTGGGGACCCAGCTCCCTCGCGCGGGCGACATGGACGCGTACGAGCGGGTCCTCGGAGACGCCATGCAGGGCGACGCGACCCTGTTCGCGCGAGAGGACTACGTGGAGGAGGCGTGGCGAATCGTCGATCCGCTGCTGAAGGCCGGGACGCCCGTCTACGAATATGAGCCAGGCAGCTGGGGGCCAAAAGAGGTCGACTCGACCGTCTCGCCTCCCGGAGGCTGGCAAAACCCGACCGCGAGGTTGCAATGACGATGGCTGCGCAGATGACAGATGCCGAGCTCGACCGTTTGTCGGTGAACACCATCCGCACGCTCTCCATCGATGCGGTCGAGCGCGCCAAATCGGGCCATCCCGGCACGCCGATGGCACTGGCGCCGCTCGTCTACACGCTCTGGAACCGCGTGATGCACTTCGATCCGCTGGACCCGATCTGGCCCAACCGCGATCGGTTCGTCCTCTCCAACGGTCACGCCTCGATGCTGCTCTGGTCGGTGCTGCATCTGACCGGGACCTGCGCGGTGAACGCCGAGTACGAAAGGCTCGGGCAGCCTTCGGTGTCGCTGGACGACATCCGCCGCTTCCGCCAGATCGGCAGCCGGGCGCCCGGGCACCCCGAGTATCATTGGGTGTCGGGTGTCGAGACCACCACCGGCCCGCTCGGGCAGGGCACCGCCACCAGCGTGGGGATGGCCATCGCCCGCAAGTGGCTCGCCGCCCGATACAACCGGCCAGGCTTCGAGATCTTCGACTACGACATCTATACCGTGTGCGGGGACGGCTGCCTGATGGAGGGCGTGGCGTCGGAGGCGGCCTCGCTCGCCGGCCACCTCGGCCTCGACAACCTCTGCTGGATCTACGACAACAACCACATCACCATCGAAGGGCAGACGAACCTCGCCTTCACGGAGGACGTCGCCGCCCGGTTCATGGGGTACGGCTGGAACGTCCTGCGCGTCGGCGACGCCAACGACTGCGATCGCATCCAGGAGGCCCTCGCCGTCTTCCGGAAGACGAAGGGCCGTCCCACACTCCTCATCCTCGACACCCATATCGGGTACGGCTCTCCGAACAAGCAGGACACGGCCGCGGCGCACGGCGAGCCGCTCGGCGAGGAGGAGGTCCGTCTCGCCAAGCGCAGCTACGGGTGGCCCGAGGACGCGCAGTTCCTCGTCCCGGACGGGGTCCGCGAGCACTTCGCCGCCGGCGTCGGCGCGCGCGGCGCGGCCGCTCGCGGCAACTGGACGGCGCTGCTCGCCTCGTACCGGTCCGCGTACCCCGAGCTGGCGCGCGAGATCGATCAGATGCAACGGCGGGACTTGCCCGAAGGGTGGGATCGCAACCTCCCGGTGTTTCCTGCCGACGCCAAGGGCGTCGCGGGCCGGGACGCCTCCGGGAAAGTGCTGAACGTGCTCGCGCAAAACATCCCCTGGTTCCTCGGCGGCTCGGCGGATCTCGGGCCATCGAACAAGACCACCCTGAAGTACGAGGGCGCTGGAAGCTTCCAGGCCGGGACCCCGACCGGCAAGAACTTGCATTTCGGTATCCGCGAGCACGCGATGGCGGCGGCGGTCAACGGCCTTTCGCTCTCGAAGGTGCGGGCGTTCGGCGCGACCTTCTTCATCTTCAGCGACTACGCGCGGCCGGCCATCCGGCTGTCGGCTCTGATGGAGCTGCCGAGCATCTTCGTGTTCACGCACGACGCCATGGGCGACGGCGAGGACGGCCCGACCCATCAGCCCGTGGAGCACCTGGCATCGCTGCGCGCCATGCCCGGGCTCATCACGTTGCGCCCCGGGGACGCGAACGAGGTCGTGGAGGCGTACCGCTACGTGATGCAGCTCCGCCACCAACCGGCCGTGCTCGCCCTTTCACGGCAGCCGTTGCCGACGCTCGATCGGCGCATCTACGCTCCCGCGACAGGGGTCGCGCGTGGCGCCTACGTGCTCGCAGACGCCCCGGGCGGGAATCCGGAGGTGATCCTCATCGCCTCGGGCAGCGAGCTGAGCCTGGCGGTGGAGGCCCACGGCAAGCTGGTTGCCGAGGGCATCCGCTCGCGCGTGGTCTCGATGCCGTCGTGGGAGATCTTCGAGCAGCAGACGCGGGAGTATCGGGACGGCGTGCTGCCACCCGCCGTGAAGGCGCGCCTCGCGGTCGAGCAGGCCTCGACCTTCGGATGGGAGCGATACGTCGGCCCGTCCGGCGCCGTGATCGGAATGGAGACGTTCGGGGCCTCCGCGCCGCTCAAGGAGCTGCAGAAGAAATTTGGTTTCCAGCCGGACCGTGTGGTGGCGGCAGCGAAAACGCTGTTGGGAAAGGCGTAAGCGGAGCGAACGCTTGCAGGACGATGCGGGCAGCAGGGGACGAGCCGCGCCCCTGGGAGCGACGGTCCATCCCGGCGGCGTCAATTTCAGCGTCTTCTCGCGTGAAGCGTCCGGCGTGGAGTTGCTGCTCTTCGACCGGGAGGACGATGCGCGCGCGACCCGGGTGATCCGGCTCGATCCCGCGGCGAATCGCACGTACCACTACTGGCACCTCTTCGTATCGGGCGTGCGGCCGGGCCAGATGTACGGATATCGCGTGAACGGAGCCTGGGATCCCGCGAACGGGATGCGTTTCGATCCCAGCAAGGTGCTCCTCGATCCCTACGGCCGCGGTGTCGTCGTTCCGAAGAGCTACAGCCGCGAGGCCGCGTGCCGGGGAGCCGACACCGCGGCAACGGCGATGAAGAGCGTCGTGGCCGACGTCTCCGCGTACGACTGGGAGGGCGACGCCCCACTGCAACGGCCGTCGTCGCGGACCATCGTTTACGAGATGCACGTGAGAGGGTTCACGCGCCATCCCAGCTCGGGGGTTTCGGAACGAAAGCGAGGGACGTTTGCCGGCGTGATCGAGAAGATTCCCTATCTCCAGCAACTGGGCATCACCGCCGTCGAGCTGCTGCCGGTGTTCCAGTTCGACGTCCAGGATGCCCCGCTCGGGCGGATCAACTACTGGGGATATGCGCCGATCTCGTCCTTCGCGCCGCACCACGGCTACAGCTCCTGTCAGGACCCGCTCGCTCCGATCAATGAGTTTCGCGACATGGTGAAGGCGCTGCACCGGGCCGGCATCGAGGTCATCCTCGACGTCGTCTTCAACCACACCGCGGAAGGCGACCACCGCGGGCCGACGCTGAGCTTCCGCGGACTGGACAACACGACGTACTACATCCTCGAAGAGGATCGCTCGCGCTACGCCAATTACAGCGGCACGGGGAATACTCTCAACGCCAATCACCCCATCGTGCGTCGCATGATCGTGGACAGCCTCCGATACTGGGTGGAGACGATGCACGTCGACGGGTTCCGGTTCGACCTCGCGTCGATCCTGGCGCGCGACTCGTCGGGCCAGGTGATCCCCAACCCACCGGTGCTCTGGGACATCGAGTCGGAGCCGGCGCTCGCGGGGACGAAGCTCATCGCGGAAGCGTGGGATGCGGCCGGCTTGTACCAGGTCGGCAGCTTCGTCGGGGACAGCTGGAAGGAATGGAACGGACGCTTCCGCGACGATGTCCGCAGCTTCTTCCGAGGGGACGAAGGCTCGATCGGGGGGTTCGTCGACCGATTGATCGGAAGCCCGTCGCTGTACCTCCACAAGCAGCGCGAGCCGGAAGAAAGCGTCAACTTCGTCACCTCTCACGATGGTTTCACCCTGAACGATCTCGTCTCTTACGACCGCAAGCACAACGAGGCGAACGGCGAGGACAACCGCGACGGTGCCGACGACAACCGGAGCTGGAACTGTGGAGTGGAAGGCCCGACGGAGGATCCCGCGATCGACAAGCTGCGAACGCGGCAGGCGAAGAACTTCTTCACGGTGACGATGCTATCCGCCGGGATGCCGATGATGCTCATGGGCGACGAGGTGCGGCGCACGCAGGGCGGCAACAACAACGCCTACTGCCAGGACAACGAGACGAGCTGGCTCGACTGGACGCTGCTCGCGAAGCGGGCGGACGTGCACCGGTTCGTGACGCTGCTCAATGCTCGCCGGGTGTTGCGAGACGTAGAGCACGAGCGCCAGCGGGTGGCCCTGGACCAGCTGATCCGGCAGGCCGACATCAGCTGGCACGGCGTGAGACTCCACGAACCTGACTGGGGCCACGATTCGCACAGCGTGGCGTTCACGATACGGTACACGGAGGAAGGAGTGTTCTTTCACTTCATCTTCAACGCCTACTGGGAGCCGCTCGAGTTCGCGCTCCCATCGGCCGCCGAGGGATGTGTACGTCCATGGCACCGGTGGATCGACACGTTCCTCGATTCACCGGACGATATCATCGACTGGGACTGGGCCCCCTTGGTTGCCGGCGGTAGCTATCGCGCGCAGCCGCGGTCCGTGGTGGTGCTGATTACAGGGCTTGAACCGCAACGCTAGCCGCGGCCGAAGACCGGCGAGCGACTACTCCCGTCTCACCTGCGAACCAGCAGAATTGCTGCCGTGCAGCAGGCTGCGCCCACCGCGCAGACGCCGCTCCAGCCGAAGGACGCGAACGCGATGGCCCCGGCGTAAGCGCCGAGCGCGCCTCCGGCGAAGTATGTCACCATGTACACGGTGTTCAGCCGGCTGCGCGCGCCCTCGCGCAGAGCGAAGATGCGCGTCTGGTTCGAGATGTGGTTCGCCTGGGCCCCGAAATCGAGCAGGATGCAGCCGGCTCCCAGACCCAGGAGCGAGTTGCCGAACAGCCACAGCACGACGAAGCCCGCGAGGATATTGCCAATCGCGATGGCGTTGATGCGTCGATCGCCGCGCGCCTCGGCGCTCTTCCCCACCAGCGGCGCCGCGAGCGCGCCGACCAGGCCGACCACTCCGTACGATCCCGCCGTGCGCGGTCCGTAGTGGCCGGGAAGCGCGTTCAGATGCAACGCGAGCGTCGCCCAGAAGGCGCTGAACGCCGCGAACGAAAGCGCGCCGAGCTCCGCGTGGAGGCGAAGTGCGGGTTCGCTGCGAAGCAGCTCACCGAGCGAACGGAGCAGCATGCCGTATCGTATCGGGGCGTGCGCCTCCGAGCGCGGGAGCTCGATGTGGAGCGCGACGGCGAGCGCGACCATCAGCGCGGCGGCGACGAAGTACATCGCGCGCCAGCCGACCGCCTCGCCCACGAAACCGGAGAGCGTGCGCGAGAGCAGGATCCCGAAGAGCAGCCCGCTCATCACTGTTCCGACCGCGCGCCCGCGCTGCCCGGGCGGCGCCAGGCCGGCGGCGAGCGGCACGAGGATCTGCGGGACGCAGGTGGCGATCCCCATCAGAAGGCTCGCGGCGAGCAGCGACGGCAGGGTCGGCGACAGCGCGATGGCCACCAGCGCCACCGCCGCCGCGCCGATGCACGTCACGACCAGTCTGCGCCGCTCGCGGGCGTCGCCCAGTGGAACGACGAGGAGCATTCCCAGGCCGTACCCGATCTGCGTCACCGTGGGCACGAGGCCCACCGCATGCAGGCTCGCCGAGAAGGAGCGAGCGATCTCCGGCAAGAGCGGCTGGTTGTAGTAGAGATTCGCCACGGTCGCGCCCGAGGCGATTGCCATCGTCCACACGATTCGCAGAGGCAGGCGCTCGGGCGCGGGCTGTAACGCTTCGGCCATCTGGAGAAGATGCGCCCGGGTGCCGTGCGTTTCCGGTCGGTGCGCTGATCTACTCCGTCTCGAAGAAGAGGTAGCGGAACCGTCCTTCGCGCTCGACGTGCAGCACGACCGGCTCGCCGCCCTTGCGATCCTTGACGGCGCGCCTGAGGTCCTCGACCGATTCGATGGGCAAGCGGTTCAGCGCGTGGATGGTATCGCCGGGCTGCAGACCGGTATCCAGGCCGCTGGCGTCGAGCGTGCGTCCGGCGACGATGACGCCGCTCGGCTTGCGCAGGTGCACCAGCTGCCGGACCTTGTCGTCGACTTCGATCCCGAGGATGCCGAGCCGCCGGACCAGGTGCTTTTCCAGGCTGCCGTAGTCAACCACCTCATCCATCGGATGGTGGTTCTCGACGCCGCGCACTTGCAGCCTCATCTGCTGACCGCCGCGCAGCACCCTGACCTCGAGGTTCGTGTCCTTGGCCACATACTCTGCCGTGGTGAGCCCCGAGAGGCTGTCGATCTGCCGGCCGTCCACCGCGTCGACGATGTCGCCCTCCCGCAAGCCAGCATCCTCCGCCGGGCCCCCTGGCATCACGTCGGAGATGACCACGCCCCAGTCGCGTTCGAGGCCAAGGCCAGAAGCCAGCACGGGAGTGATGCCCTGCGCCGAGATTCCCAGCTCGACGCGGTTCACGTGCCCGCGCTTGCGCAGACCGTCGTAGACGAACCGCACCACCGGGGCCGGGATGGCGAAGCCCAGTCCCTGGCTGCCGCCCGACCGGGTGAGAATGAACGTGTTGATGCCCACCACCTCGCCGTCGGCGTTCACCAGCGGCCCGCCGCTGTTGCCCGGGTTGATCGGCGCATCGGTCTGGATGAACAGCATGGGCGCGTCGATCTCGGTCTGGCGCGAGGTGGCGCTGATGACGCCCAGGGTCACCGAGCTCGCCAGGCCCTGCGGACTGCCGATCGCGAAGACGAGCTCGCCCTGCTTGGGCAGGGCGTTGTCCCGCAGGGCGAGTGCCGGCAGCCCGGCACCCTCGACGTCCGAATCCGCGTGCGTCCCCACCACGCGCGCTTCGTAGACGCCCTTCCTGGTGCCGGCCTGGCGCGCCGTCCCGCCGGCGGTCGCCGCGGGCAGCACCACCACGATGCGCTGCGCGCCACGCACCACGTGCGCATTGGTGACGATGTATCCGGTTGGATCGACGATCACGCCGGATCCCACTCCGTGCTGCCGGACGATGTACGCGGTGTCGGCCCGCCCGTCCTCGCCTGGGATGGGACCGTAGCCGGTAACGAGGATCTGGACCACGGCTGGCGAGACGCGCGCCGCGAGTTGGGAAAGGGCGCCGCTCACTTGCCGCAGCACGCCACCGCCGGGAACGACCGCGGAGCTTCCGGGCTCGGCCGCCCGAGCGAAGGCGGGGAACAGAAGCGCCGCCGCGGCGAACAGCAGGATGCGCCTGGGATGCCGCGCCAGGGCTTGGCAATCGAGCATGGGTACCTCCTGGGTCCAATGAAGAAGAAGCCGCCGGAGTCAGGAGGATTCTCCGGATCAGCGCTCGAAGGTGCTCAGGAAACCCTCCGAAGCCCGAGACGGCGCAGCAGCGACTGGCGCGCCGCCACCAGGATCGCATCGGACCGCTCGCGATCAGGCTCGCACCGGGCGAGGGAGAGGCTCCCGAACAGCTCCGCGATCACCGAGCCCGCCATCATCGCCGGCTTCTCGTGGCCGAGCCGCTCGAGCTGCGCTGCGATGGCATCTGTGAGCCCCCGCACGCCTGCCGCAAACGCGGTCCGCGACGGGGCAGCCAAGCGCGGCAGATCCGAGGCGAGCGCGGCCAACGGACACCCGCCGCCCCTGGTGTCGCCGTGTTCGGCTGACAGATAGGACTCGATATAGGCGGCGAGGCCTGCCTCGGGAGGCCGATCGTGCGTCGCGCGCGTCCACCGTTCGAGAGCGCCGTCGAACATCGCCCCGATCGCCGCTGAGACCAGCGCGTCCTTCGAGGAGAAATGCGCGTAGAAGCC
>Ga0209377_1002439_pt1 | contig 12128 bp, 10 predicted proteins | sample GraSoiAngelo_141_FD_185898 | JGI IMG/M metagenome (GOLD analysis project Ga0209377, IMG submission 185898) | Grasslands soil microbial communities from the Angelo Coastal Reserve, California, USA - 14_0929_12_40cm (SPAdes) (version 2) | ecosystem: Environmental > Terrestrial > Soil > Grasslands ...
CGGCTTGACGCATTGAGCCCCCCATCGTTGTGTAATTATTTTGAGTGAAAAATAGCGCTGACACCCAGACGGCGATTTGCATTGCCGGTGCGCACCGCTCAGGCACAAGCATGGTGACGCGGCTTCTTCATCGCTGTGGGCTCGAGCTCGGGTCCGAATCAGACTTGATGCCGCCGCAGGCTGATAATCCCGAAGGTTTTTGGGAGCATTTAGGGTTCGTGGCGCTGAATGAGGAATTATTGAATGAGCTCGGCGGCGCGTGGGATCTGCCGCCAAAGGGTAACGAGAACTTTACGCACGCGCGGCTGAATCCTTTGCGTATGAAAGCGCGGCTCCTGATCGAAGGTTTTGGTTCGGCACACGTCTGGGGCTGGAAGGATCCGCGCAACAGCTTGACACTCCCCTTCTGGCAAGACTTCTTGCCCGACCTGAAAACTCTCATCGTCGTACGCAATCCGCTTGAAGTCGCTTACTCGATGCGGGAAAGGAACGGAACTTCGTATTCGTTTGGTTTGCGCCTCTGGGAAATCTATAGCCGGCGTGTAATCGAGGCAGCAAGCGCGCAAGAGCGGCTTGTGACTCACTACGATTTGTTTTTCGAAGACCCGGAAACCGAATTGCGGCGGATTACACATTTCATTGGATTGCCCGCCGCGGAAGTAGCCAACGCTGCAGCACTCGTAACAAGACAAAAACGGCACACTCGCTTCAGTATTGATGACCTCATTGACGCCCGCGTCTCTGGCGAAGTGATCCAATTGTATCGCGCTTTGATTAGCGAAGCCAAAGGGAAGATAGGAAGGACCTCGCAAGGCGCGAAGCAGGAGGAACCCGATTTGCTTCCCGGACCGGTGAGCCAACTGGATGCCTCTGTTCCCGAACGGATCGTGCGGATTGAGCATCTCGAGCGTGAGATCCGCCAACTGAGCCAGCACTTGGCTTGGCAGGATCAGCTTCTGCTAGCCAAAAGCATCAGCCTTGCGGAAAGCGAAGCACAGGTGGAAGAGCTGCGAAATCGACTGCGAAAACAGTTGCAGGCCTCAAAAAGGCTTTGCCGGCTCCTGGACGACGCGGGTAACGCAGCAGCCCAGCTTCGCTCCTCGTCGCGCTGGCAAATGGCAAATCCGATTGCTGCCTTGAAGGCGAAATTTTCTCCGCAGCGGTCGCGAGAATTGTTGGGCTACGGGCATCTGGAAAAAATCGTCTCGACTTACCAGAAGTGGCGAACGACCCATCCGGAGGTCACTGTGATTGACCACGAAATTCAAGCACTGATTTCAGGCGTACTTTCAGCCCCTGGGCAAAGAGTGGCACCTGTTGAACCTCCCGAGCCGACGCGTCCCATTGAGTTTCCGGTTCACGAGCAGGTTGAAATTTCAATCGTCGTTCCAGTGTTCAATCAGTTTCGCTTCACCCACGCCTGCCTCGCTTCGCTTCAGGAACGTCAGGGAAAGGAGCGCTTTGAGGTCATTGTGGTGGATGATTGCTCTACGGATGAGACTGCGGAGGCTGTCCCGCGGATACCAGGGGTTGTTTACCTGCGCAACGAGACCAATTCCGGTTTCATTGCTTCCTGTAATCGCGGTGCCGAAAAGGGGCGCGGCAAATATCTCGTCTTCCTTAACAACGACACACTTGTCAGGGATGGCTGGTTAACGGCACTTGTGGATACCTTTGCCGAAGATCCGTACGCCGGCATCGTTGGCGCAAAGCTTATTTATCCCGATGGTCGCTTGCAGGAAGCAGGCGGGGTCATCTGGCGAGACGCATCGGGCTGGAATTATGGCAAGTTCGATGACCCTGCGAAACCAGAATACAATTATCTGCGCGAAGTGGATTATTGCTCAGCGGCAGCGTTGATGATCCCGAAATCGCTGTTTCAGAGCGTAGGCGGGTTTGATCCGCGCTACGCGCCTGCCTACTATGAGGATACCGATTTGGCGTTCAAAGTTCGCCAAGCCGGTCACAAGGTCTTATATCAGCCGCTGAGCGAGGTTATTCATTACGAGGGAGCAACTGGCGGAACCGATCCAGCAACGGGGACCAAGAAGCACCAAGGTATTAACCGGTCGACGTTTGCGGAAACATGGGCCGCGGAACTGGTAACAAAACCAACCAGCGGCGACGCAGCCTTTCTGCGGCAGGCGCCAACGGGCCGAAAGAACATTCTCGTGATTGATCACTATGTTCCAAGCCCCGACCGAGATTCAGGATCGCTGCGGATGTTCCAAGTCCTCAAACTTCTCCGGCAGCTTGGTCATCGCGTCACCTTCATTCCCGATAATTTAGCAAACGTGGCTCCCTACACCGGGGAGCTGCAAAAGCGCGGGATCCAGGTAGTCTATTATCCTTACGTCAAGAACGTGCGTGACTACCTCATTTCACACGGCTCCGATTTCGATGCGGTGGTGCTAAGCAGGTGCGATTTTGCTCGCAAACACATTGCGGATGTCCGGCTGCATGCGCCGCAAAGCCGGATTATCTTTGACACTGTCGATTTACACTCACTTCGTGCGCACAGACAGGCTCAAATCACCGTCGATCCGGAGGCGCGAGAAAAAGCGCGGCATAAAGAAGAACTGGAGTACGATCTCATTCGCCACACTGATGAGACGTGGGTAACAAGCAGCGTTGAACAGAAACTTCTCCAGGAGAAGTGGCCTGAAAAGTCCATTCAGCTCATTTCAAACATTGTGGACATTCCGGGCTCGAGCACCCCTTTTGAGCTGCGCCGCGGCTTTCTTTTTATCGGCGGCTTCCAGCATACCCCAAACACTGATGCTGTTCTGTTTTTCCTGAAGAAAATTTATCCCATGGTAAAGGAGCGCCTGCGCGCCGCCAAGTTCTACATTATCGGCGATAAGGCGCCGCCGGAAGTGGTTACTTTAGCCGGCGAAAACATTGTGATCACGGGATTGCAACGCGATGTCCGTCCCTTCTTTGAGAGCGTTAGATTATCAATTGCACCGTTGCGATTTGGAGCCGGTGTAAAGGGCAAGATCAACCAGAGCATGGCTTTTGGTGTGCCGGTTGTCGCAACCTCTTTGGCTGTTGAGGGAATGGAGCTCACTGATCACGAGGACATTCTCATCGCCGATGAGCCGGAAGATTTTGCATGGGCCTTAATCGAACTTTACGAATCAGAAGAACTGTGGAAGCGGCTCTCGGAGAATGGCATCAGGAAAACAAGATCGCTGTATTCCACCGACACGGCCCGCGAAAAGCTAGAGCCCTTATTTAGTGATCAACATCTCACCAGCTTAGGTGCGTCGCTTCGAGAGACTGCGGACCGAGGGGTTGCTATCGCAGCTGAATGATGGTTTTCGCTTCAAAAAAAGTGAGTAAGACCGGCCGAACCGGAGCAATACAAGGGAAAATCACTGCGATACCCAACCCGATTCCTTTCGGCGAGGATTGCGTTGTGATTTCATGGGCTACTAACGATCAGGCTGGAGCGGAGGTGCGCGTTTCAACTTCGCCCGGTCACGAGCAACTGGTCAGTCGAGCGCAGTCCGGGAGTACGAAAATTTCCTGGATCGCGCATTCGACGGTGTATGACTTTCGCCTTTACGCCGCCAGCCAGCCCGACCTGGCGATTGACTCCGTAGAGGTTACGCGCGAAACCGATTCCGCCCAGGTGGTTCTGCGCGAACTCGCCGCTGAAGTCATGGGTGGAAACGTCGATGCAGCATTATCAAGTTTTATTGCCGCAACCGTCCCTCGCTTCGTGCATACTGGAAAGTTTCGCAAGGTTTTTCCGATTTGGGAGCGACATGGTTTTCACGCGACGCCAGTGCACTTTTATCAACCCATTCCGGATACCCAAACTCTTCCTGAGAGGTTGTGGAATCAACCGAGTGAGCTCGTCGGCATCGAAATGAACGACTTCGTTCAACTCGATCTGCTGCGAAAGCATTTTCCAAAATTTCGGGACGACTACGAGCAATTTCCAACCAAGCCGACGCGCGAAGGGAGCCGCTTTCATCTTAATAACGGCCTCTTTGACGGCATAGACGCTCTCGTGGCTTACTGCATGGTCCGCCATTTTCAGCCACGGTTGATCATCGAAGTTGGCAGCGGCTTTTCTTCACTCATCCTAGGTGAAGCCGCCGTAAAAAATAATAATAACTCTGCGTTGGTCTGCATCGAGCCATTCCCGGTCGATTTTCTCCAGCAGGGTTTTCCCGGACTGCATTCCTTGATAAAGAAAAAGATTGAAGACATCGACCTAGAATTTTTCTCGCAACTCGAGTCGGGTGACATCCTGTTCATCGACAGTTCTCATACGGTGAAAATTGGCGGAGACGTGAATTATCTTTTCCTGGAAGTGCTGCCGCGTCTCAAGCCAGGCGTCATTGTGCATGTCCACGACATTTTCTTCCCTTTCAATTATCCACGCGATTGGGTGATAGAGGAATTCCGATTTTGGACTGAGCAATATCTGCTCCAAGCTTTTCTTAGTTTTAATTCCGAGTTCGAAGTGTTGATGGCCAATGGCTATCTCGCCTACCGCTACATGGAAAACCTCAAAGCTACCTTTACGAATTCACCCTGGTGGAGTGGAGGTAGTTTCTGGATGCGCAGGCGACTAGGGAAGGCAGACTGACATACATGAAATGCAGGAGCAGGTAAACAAACCAATTTTTGTGGTGGGGTCGCCGCGTTCTGGAACCAGTGTTCTTACGTGGTGTTTGGGGCAGCACCTGAACATGTTTCCGGTGCCTGAATCGAACTGGATCGGTGACCTCGCAGTAAACATAGAGATTTGTTATCAGATTGGGGCTGCGCGCGGCAATCGCTCGCTATTAAGCGCAATGGACATTCAACGCGACGAATTTTTTGCCCATTTCGGGCAGGGCATTAACGCTTTGATCTTAAAACATCGCGGCGATCTGGATCGAAAACGCATGATTGAAGGATTGCAACGGAGATTGAAAGATCGCGGGTTTTACGGCTGCGACGTTACCGGCGAACTGAATGCGGATACGACTGAAGCGATTCGGCGGTACCAGATCAGTAATTCGTTAGAGGCAAGCGGCCACCCGAACCCCGAAACTCTTCGTGCACTTGAAATAACAGTTCCGGAATCCACAGCTAAAACGCGCTGGGTTGATGGGACGCCAGAGTATTCATTGCATATCTACGCTCTGCGCAAGCTCTTTCCTAACGCCCTCTTCGTTCATATTCTGCGCGATGCCACTTCCGTTGTACGCTCCATGCTGAACTTCCACCGCGTGGCGGGCATCCAATTGGTGGCTAATGAAGAGGAGGCCTACAAATACTGGCTTCGCACGGTGAGCGCCTGTGTCAAGGCGGAACAAGCATACGGTCCACGCGTAATACATCGCCTGCCTTATGCTGCCTTAGTCGACAATTCGGAATCGGCGATGCGTTCACTGCTCGACTTCCTCGAGGAGCCGTATAGCGCTAAATGTCTGGAGCCGCTCGCGGAACGGATCAACAGCTCTAACGTGCCAGATGACTTTGTCGCTGACGATCCGGCTACCGACAAAGCGCTCGTCGATCAAGCAACGAAACTTTCAGCTGAATTGGAAACAACAACACAGTCGAGTGAGCCATCGCCTGGTGTAGCGGATGCGCTCGAGACGGAATTTCAGCAACAGACGCAATATGTGGCCGATCTCGACAAGACCTGCAAAGAAGCCCAACGGCTGATTCGGGTCCTACAAAAACAAAACTGCGACTGTGACTGACGTCTTCGAACACGCTTTGATTTCTGATTAGTCTTCACATGGCTGAGTCGCGGTTTTGGACTGAGCAATACCTGCTGCAGGTGTTCCTGATATTTAATTCTGAGTTGGAGGTGCTGATGACCAACAGCTACCTCTGCCACTACTAAAAGGAAGATCTCAAGGCTGCTTTTCCGAGGTTGCCCTCCTGGAGTGAAGGCAGCTTCTGAATGCGCCGAAAGGCTGATTGCCTTACCAACGCGCCTAATTAGTTAGGCTCGTCGTGGATCCCCAGCGCGGAGACAATCTCTCCCATTTCCAAGAGTTTCTTTACCAGCGAGATTTCATGCACGCACTCGCCCGCACCGAGGCTAATGATCGCCGGCTCGCGCGAGGTTGACGAAATGCCTCCGTGGAAAAGCTCGCATAAATTAGCAGAACATTCGAGACGCCAAAGACGGTCTGCATACTGGGCCGGAGTAATGGTAAGTAGGCGGCAGTTTGAGGAAGACCTCAGGCTTGGCATAGGCGCGAATACGGCTCTGATAATCCGGCTACTATTGGTCAGGCATCTTCAAAAAACTTGGAGAATGAACTGCCCGCGAAATAAGAGCGGAGTTCGTCAAAATTCGAGATTACATTGCGAAGATTATCGTTACCGAGTTTCTTCGTAGTAGTGGTGAGCTCTCGCGGCGATACTCCAAGGAAGTCTAACAACGCGGCCATCTTTCCCGAATCCCGCGCGACCATCTCCTCGTAAGAAAGCGAAAAACTCCGGTGACGGGCGAAGAGTTCTCTGAACTCCGCATCTCGCTTAAGGGTTGTCTCAAAGTCTCGCTGGCATTCACGCGGATCAAGCCTTACAGGTGGCACCTCGGGAATGGGTTGGCCTTGAACGGCCAGTGTTGTGTGCGTAACACGGTTGGCAATATAATGGGAAAGAAAACGCCGGAGCAAATTCTCCCGGCGCAGATGTATGATACGAAAATCGAGGTCGTTTGCGATTTCTTCTCGCAGCGCCTTGAATTCAGGCAAAACCAGCTCGTTGTGTTTGAGCTTAAACCCGACGACCTTTTTTTCCTGAGGATCAAGCACGATTTTGTAAAGGAACTTAATCGGATCACGGTCCCTCTCTCTCGAGAGTCGGTCGAGAAAGTCGGCCTGCTCACGGCTTTTCTTAAGATAGCTGCCCGTTATACCTGTTATCCTGTGCGGCGTGAAAACTTCGGAGTGCGAGCAGATTTCCGGATGAGATCGCAGAAGGTGAACCAGCATGCTGCTACCTGTCCTCGCAGGACAAGTAATCATATAAATGTTATCGCGATATGAACCCATATGTACGCGATAATGATTCGATTTTACTTGCGCATCTCAATGCCGCCTCGATCGTGGGAATAAAAGCAGTTCACTCTGATTTTCCAATCGTTTTCAAATTGATTAATCTCACTATAGGCCCAGTTTTACTGGATTTATAGAACTCAACGTGACGACGATTAGATCCAGCGTACGCCACCTTCCTCGCTTCTTACTCTGTTGGAAGGCCCTGCTTATCACGTGTCTCTTCCTCGTCTGCGTCGTAGGATACGTGGATTATCTGACTGGATACGAGCGTCCGCTGCTTCTGTTCTATCTTCTGCCCATTTCTTTGGCCGCCTGGTTTGGCGGCTTCCTTACGGGTCTGGGAATCGCCGTTGTCAGCGTTGCAGTATCGATGCTGTCAGACGTTGCGGCCGGGATCCCTGCTCTCGGTTACTGGAATGCGGGAATGGCTCTTGTATCGTATGCGCTGTTCGCTGGAATACTATCCAAGCTGCAGACACTGGTGAGTGAACTGGATCGACGCGTTCAGGAACGAACAGCAGCTCTACAGCGCGAGGTAACTGAGCGCCAGCGGCTCGATCAGGAAATCGCGCAAGTGGCAGATCGTGAACGACGACGCCTGGGACAGGATCTCCACGACAGGCTCGGCCAACACCTGACAGGCACCGCGCTGGCGGCTGAAGTGTTGAAGGACAAACTCGCCACAAAATCGGCGCCAGAGGTACCGGAGGCAGAGAAGCTCGTACGCTACGTCGAGGAAGGGATCGATCTCACCCGTAATTTGGCGCGCGGTTTCTTTTCGCCCGAACTCGAAGCAGACGGCTTAAGCGTAGCCCTTGAGGGCCTTGCCGAGAACATAAGCGAGCGATTCACGATCAACTGTATTTTTCACGGAGAAGAGCCGATTCCAATGCGCGATTCTGCGGTTGCTACTCAACTCTACCGGATTGCTCAGGAGGCGGCCACGAACGCCGCTAAACACGCTGCCGCGAAGAATATCGACATTCGCGTAACTGCGGATGGTTCCGAACTTACTCTCGCGATCATAGATGATGGAGTTGGATTCCCAGATAAGGTGTCAGATTCAAAAGGGCTTGGACTTCGCTTGATGCGCCATGGCGCGGCGCTAATTGGCGCAGCGTTGAGCGTCCAGCGAAATGGCAGGAGCGGAACGACTGCGACATGCAAGGTAAGGATTCCAAACCACAGCGAATCAACTTTCGCGATATGAACTCGGACCCTCCCAGCAGCGCGCCGCGCAGGCGTCGGATTTTTCTGGTTGACGATCACCCACTCGTCCGCGAGGGGCTCACCAACCTTATCAACGGACAGAGCGACCTCACAGTCTGCGGCGAGGCGGAAGATTGGGCTGGAGCTGTCGACGGCATTGCAAAAACGCGGCCAGATATCGCCCTTATCGATATCTCCCTCAAAAACGAATCCGGATTGGAACTGGTCAAAAATCTGGACAATCAATTCCCGCTGGTTGCACTAATCGTTCTTTCGATGCACGACGAAGCATTGTATGCCGAGCGTGCTCTGCGTGCTGGCGCGCGCGGTTACGTTATGAAACGCGAGACCACCAAGAGCGTCCTAATTTGCATCCGCCGTGTGCTTGAAGGGGGAGTTTACGTAAGCGAAAGGGTCGTCAACAGTATGGCCCGCCGACTTAGTGCCTCGCCCAAAACAGCTGAGGCCTCTCCTGTAGAACGGTTAAGCGATCGCGAATTGGAAATATTCCGGCTCCTCGGCCAGGGGCGGACGACTTCGGAGATAGCGGAGGACCTGCACCTGAGTTTAAAAACTGTGCAAGCCTACTGCGCGCGTGCAAAAGAAAAATTCGGCGTCAGCTCCCTGGGCGAACTGCTCCGCGCGGCCATTCGCTGGGAAGATGCTACGAATGTAAAGTGACTATTCACTCTCTCGTGTTAGACACAACCGGATGCCTGTAGTGTTTGGTACTACAAAAACATTCGGCTAGGTCCATCTGTCGCTAGCCGTTCGCGGCGTCAGATTATGGCGTGACACTGAAGCAGCTTCTCGCCGTCGGCCACGGCAACGCCTCCGAAACAACGCTGTCGGAAGCGTTCCGCCGATTTTCTGACTGCCTTCCGCGCGCATCCCGAAATCGGGCACAACGTGGCACCGCCGCGTTTCTCGACCCCAAACGGCAACGAAAAACTTGTGAACGCACTAAGCCTCCGCTTCGCCAGGTCGCCACGACAACGGAGCGTAATTTTCGGGAAATCAAGTTGGCGCACCGGCCTAAGCCATTCTGGTATCCTTACCACACTTTGCGAAACCTCGGCGTTTTGGAGCAGCTTTTGACAAGTGCCGCGCTCGATTTTTTGCAGTTGTGCCGAGGTCCATGTGGGAAAATCGCTGATATCGGAGCCGCAGATGGTGACCTCGCATTTCTTTTGGAGCAAATGGGGCTGTCTGTGGATTTAATCGACAACGAACCCACCAATTTTAATCGCCTGGAGGGGGCGCGGATTCTTAAGGAAGCTCTACACTCAAATGTTACAATCCGAACAGTTGATTTGGACTCGCAATTCACTCTCTCTGGGGAAAAATACGACGCCATCTTTCTCCTCGGAGTTCTCTATCATTTAAAAAATCCTTTCTTCGTGCTGGAAAAGCTAGCTGCAACCGCGAGGTACTGCTTCCTCAGCACCCGCATAGCTCGGCAAACCGACAATGGCCAACAGATTTCACAAGGGCCGATAGCATACTTGCTCGGTCCGCAGGAATGTAACAACGACAGCACGAACTTCTGGATCTTCTCGGAGGAAGGATTGAAAAGACTGATCAATCGCACGGGGTGGAGCCTTCTGTCGTACCTAACCATCGGCGCAACGGCCAACTCCACGCCAGCCGACCCTGAACGGGACGAGCGGGCGTTCTGTCTTCTGCGAAGCGAAATTGTGCCAATGGTCACCGCGTCGCCAAATCCAGTGCCTGCTCACAAAGACACCGCCAAGACTATGATTTCGTGGAACACAGGTACGGCCAATCCCGGAAAGGTTTACGTTTCTATTGATGGCCAGCAAGAATTGTTGTTCGCAACTTCACGCCAGGGTTCTGCCCCTGCAAATTGGATCCGACCCGGCCGCACATACGAGTTCCGCCTTTATGATTCGGACCATACCCGACTGCTCGACAAAGTTGCGGTTGCTACAGTAACTCAATAATCTCCAAGTTCACGTGCCAGAGCGGCACAATAATCATGGGCGGTGCAGAACAGACCTTTTAGACGCTCACGGCTGTTCGACGATTTGTGGGCAGAGTTTGGCCGGTGATCGTTAATTCACCAGTACTCTAGTGCGCATGCTCGACGAATCGTTCGGCACTCACCGCAAGGCAAAAGGGTAACATTTCGCAATATTGTTGCGTCACTTCGGAATTGTTTCATCGGTGGCGATATTGTTTACTGTGCCTACATTGATCTGCAAAAAAATCGGCTCGCCTGAGCGCGCGCATTTTTCAATTTGAACACAGCTGATATGGACCGCGTGCCGTACTTGGATCTTCAAGCTCAATACGACAGCATTCGCACTGAAGTGTTAGCGGCGTTGGGGGAAGTTTGCGAATCGGGCAGATTTGCTCAAGGACCAGCCACATCAGATTTCGAGGCGAAATTCGCAGCGTACTGCGGCGTCGATCATTGTGTAAGCCTGAACAGTGGCACGAGCGCGCTCCATCTTGCCCTACGCTGTCTCAATATCGAGCCGGAAGATGAAGTGATTACCGTTGGGATGACTTTTATCGCAACTGCCTGGGCGATTACCTATGTCGGCGCGACACCGGTTTTTGTAGACATCGACCCTGTGCGTCGAACAATGTGCCCCACGAAGCTTGCAGCCGCGATCACGCCCCGGACAAGAGCAATTATCCCAGTCCATCTGTATGGCATGCCTGCAGAGATGGATCGTATCGAAGCGATTGCTGATCAACATGGCCTACCGGTTATCGAAGACGCCGCGCAGGCGCATGGAGCGCGCTATCGCGGCGAGCGGGTCGGCCAATTCGGACAAATCGCGTGTTTTAGCTTTTATCCGAGCAAGAACCTCGGGGCTTACGGCGAAGGCGGAGCTTTAATCACGAATGATGCATCTATCGGACAGCACGCGCGTTCGCTGCGCGACCATGCACAGCGTCAGAAATACCTGCACGATGAGATCGGGTATAACTACCGGATGGACAGCCTCCAAGCGGCAGTGCTCGCAATTAAGCTAAAGCGACTCGATGCCTGGAATACAGCGCGTGCTGATCGCGCGGCATACTACACCGAATTACTTAAGAATTCCTCATACAGGTTGCCGAAGCATCGTCCTGATTCAGAATCCGTATGGCATTGTTATGTTATTGAAACTCCAGAACGCGACCGGGTGCGCGGCGTCTTGCACGATGCCGGCATCGAGACGGCCGTCCACTATCCTGTGCCTGTTCACTTGCAGAAGGCCTACGCGCATCTCGGTTACAAAGCGCGCGACCTCCCTGTTACTGAAAGGCTGTGTCAGGACTGTCTCTCTCTCCCGATCTATCCGGAACTCTCCAGAGAGAAAATCTTCACTGTCGCTTCCATCCTTCTGGATCTTGAGAGATAAAGTAAGCCGTTAGCATAAGACAGCCGGCAGACCATCCGACTTCCAATAATTTGCTACGAGCCAGCCCAACGGCACGGGAGGCGTGTCCGTATAAAGGCCTTTGCATCAATGGAATGCGAAGTAGAAAAATCCTGTAAAATTCGCCAAAATTCAGTTGACTGTCGCTCATCCACCGTTATGTTAATGACCCCGCGGGAAGCGGGACTCCTCTAATTTGGAGTGCGTTCTACGTACATTCTGGGACTGCAAATTGGAACTCAATTTTGTCCCGACAAGGTTTATCGGAGCTGCGTCGGCAAACGCTATGACACGGCAGACCGGAGCTCAAGTCGGATTCGAAATTGAGTTTTTGTGTCTTGAATGTGCGTGAACGGGTGGTTCTTTGACATCTACATACAGGGTAGTAAGAAAATACAACTTTAAGAGCTGAGTCTGAAATCAAGTTGCTGTAGCGTCTGCTGTCTTCAGCGGATCGTCTGCGGCAAGAGAGTTTCAGTTATCATACAAA